>Ga0265780_10010917_pt1 | contig 10794 bp, 10 predicted proteins | sample P1T30metagenome_FD_192432 | JGI IMG/M metagenome (GOLD analysis project Ga0265780, IMG submission 192432) | Plant litter microbial communities from East Loma Ridge, Irvine, California - P1 T30 | ecosystem: Environmental > Terrestrial > Plant litter > Unclassified | place: USA: California... | reverse complement strand
TCACGGGCCTGGCCTGGCGCGATTCGCACCAGTTCTCGTTCGAGGTCTCGACCCTGGTGCAGATGCTGATGTCGAACCCGAGCGCGTGGGAGCGGCTGCCGCGCAAGGTCACGTATGGCTTCAATCCGTCCTACCAGACCCTGAATGCGCCGAATGCGAACGCTCCCGACATCGTCAAGTTGATCCACTGGGGTGTGGACCGCATCCTGAAAGTGAATGGCGGGACCAGCGGCAACCACCCGCTGCTCAAGGGCGAGCTGGCGGCCTTCCTGTATGCCTGGCCGATGCTGAAGCCCTGGATCAGCCAGGCGGACTACGAGCGCGTGCGCGACTACACCTTCGGCAACTGGGGCCATGCCGGCACCGGCAGCGTCGCTTGGTACGAGCTGTCGCCGGCGCCGAGCGGGAACATGTTCTCGATCTATACCGTCATGGGCAGCGGCAAGGGGCAGTTCCCGCCCGGGCATTCGGTGGCGCCGAATCTCATGATGCACGCGGTGGCCCTGCGCGAAGGCCGCAGCGACACCCAACTGTACCTGGACGCGGCCTACAACCAGGTGCAGTGGATCATTGCGAACCTCGACTGGGACGACCCCACGACCACCAAGGGCCAGCGCATGAGCGAGCACAAGACGATGGAAGGGCTGGCCTTCTACCAGGCGATGCATCCGTCGCAGGCCCCGGCCGGCCTGCTGGCGAAGATCGAGGACTGGGCCGCGGTGGTGATCGGACGCTCGGACAATATGTGGGACTTCCGCAAGTACAGCGCCACCCAGTGGGTGATCCCCGAGTACAACGAGCCGGGCAATGTGCTGGGCTTCCCGGCGGCGGCCCTCGCCGCGGTGCAGGTGCTGCCGGATGCGTCGGTCCGCGAGCGCCTGCGCGAGATCGCGCAGGCCCAGGTCGACAACGGCTTCGGACGCAATCCGCACGGCCGCCACTTCTCCTTTGATGCGGCGCGCGAAGTGGAGGGCGTCGAGGTCGGCTGGAGCCTATCTGAACGGCGGCAACGGCCAGCTGATGGCGGTGCATGGCGTGATCGACGGCGCGCCCAAGGAAGCCGCGTACCCCTTCGCGCCGAACGCGGGCGCCGGCTACACCGAGGGCTGGATCGCTTTCAATACGGCCTGGAACGCCAGCCTCGCCTACATGGCGGGGGACGATACCACGCTCGCCGTCTTCAACAGCGGCTTTACGACACGTCCTGCGACGCTGGGATATGGGGCTTTCGGCATCGAACTGAAAGCGCCGCTCGACTTCGACTACGCCGCTATCGAGACGGGCGTGGTCGACATCGTCACCAGCAATGGCGACCTTGAACGCATCGTGGTGACGGAAAAGTCGGCCAGCAGCTTCTGGTTCCGCGGCGTGGTGACACTGGCGAACGGCGCCCGCAGCGACGGCGACGGCGTGGTGCAGGCACCGAACGGTGGCTGGTTCGAGGTTTCTTACGGCGCAGGTAACTTCCGCAAGACGGTGCGTTACCAGGCCAGCGGAGCAAGCTTCAGCCGCCTGTAAGAACGCCTGCGCCGTCGGCGCGCACGGTGCGGGCCAGGTAGCGCCTGACTTGCTCGTCCGCCGGCGGCGCCGGCGGCCCGCCCAGGTAGCGGTGCAGCATCCGCAGCAGCAGGTGGGCATGGGCGCGGCGGGCGATCGGGTTGCGCGGATTGTGGCCTTCAATCGGGTCGACCAGCACGCTGACCGGCTTCTTCAAACCCTGCAGCGTGGCCACGTAGTCGGCCACCAGCTCCACCTCGATCTTCTCGTCCTTGCCGGAGGCGATGACCAGCAGCGGCGCGCGCACGCGCTCGGCCAGGCGGATCGGCGCGTCGCGCGCGATCGGGTCGATCTGCGCCGGGTCGATGCCGAGCGTGGCCAGCGTCTGCCGGAACGGCGGCTGCCCCAGGCGCGGCGGTTCAAAGGCCGACAGGCGCAGGGTGCGCGCGAAGTCCGGTGTCGGCTGGGCCGCCATCCCGAAGCGGAACAGGCTTGGGGTATGGGTCAGCGCCAGCAAGGTGGAATAGCCGCCGAAGGAGGCGCCGACGATGCCGAGCCTTTGCTTGTCGCCGACTCCCTGCGCCAGCAACCAGCGCACGCCGTCGATGATGTCGCGCTGGACCAGGCCATTGCCGTAGTCGGCGCCCGGGGCCAGCGTGTAGCGCTCGCCGTAGCCGGTGGAGCCGCGGAAGTTCGGCTCGAACACGGCGATGCCGCGATTCGCCAGCATCTGCGAGGTCGCGCCGTAGCCGCCGTCGGCGTGGCCCCAGGGGCCGCCATGCACCAGCGTGACTAGCGGCAGGCCGCGCGCAGGCAGGCCGCGCGGCAGGGTCAGGTAGCCGTGGACAGTCGCGCCATCGGACGCCGGATAGCGCAGTGCGATGCGCTCGGCCAGCTGGCTTTCGTCCGGCATCGTGTTGCGCTTGCGGACGTCGTCGAGCACCGGGTGCATGGCCTGCGTGCGCAGGTCCAGCAGCCAGAAGCGCGCGTGCGCGAGCCGGGCGCCGCGCTCGATTAGCAGACAGGCGTCTGGTGCGCAGGATTCGACCAGCACGCCGCCTTCAGGGAAGCGCCGTTCGATGGTTGCTGCGACGCGCCGGCCTTCCGCGTCCAGTCCCGCCACGCGCAGCGCCGGCAGCTGGTACACCGCCAGCATCGGCTGCCCGCTGCGCGGCGACAGGACCACGCCGACCATGTCCGACAGGCCGCGCGGATCGCTGTGAACGGGGCGCTGTGCGCCGGTATCGAACGCCACTTCCACCAGCGCCTCGCGGTCGTCCGCATGCACGGTGCGCAGCAGCAGCCGCTTGCCATCGGGGGACAGCGCCAGCGGCGCGCAGGTGCGCAGTGGCTTGCAACTGCCGAATGCACGCCAGGCGCCGCCCTCGCGCACCAGCAAGGTCTGGCGGAAGTCCGCTTCCAGGCGGCGCAGCACCAGCGGCATGCCGTCCGCGCCGGGCAGCCAGGCGGACACCGAACCGGGGCCGTCGTACAGCACCGACTGCGCGCCGTCGGCGGCCAGGCTGACCAGGCGGGTGGTCCGGCGGACGGTGTCTTCGCGCTGGAGCACGGCGTGGCGGGCACGCATGCGGTCGATCCCCAGGAAACGTTCGCTGCCATCCTTCGGCAAGGCGGCGATGCGGCCGCCGGCGCCGTCGCGCACGCCGACCGCGGCCACGCCACCAGGCTGGCTTACGAACAGCACCGAACCGTCGCGCGACCACTGCACCCGGTCCTGTGGATCGAGCGTCAATAGCGGCCGTGCGGCGCCACCCGCCACCGGCATCACACTGAGTTCGGCCTTGCCATCGACTTCCTCGAGCCAGGCCAGCTGCGTACCGTCGGGCGACAGGCGCACGTCGCGCAACCGTTCGGGCGCATCGAACAGCGTGGGCGCCAGCAGTGGCGCGTGCGGCAGGGCTGCGTTGCGGGAAAGCGCGTCAGGCAGGGGTTCGGCGCAGGCGCAGGAGTCGGCGAGAACAAGGCCTGCCGGCGCGGCCCAATCGAAACGTCGCATGGCTTTTCCTCAGGCGTGTGCGGTAACGGGTATTGGCGCGCGTGCGGCTGCGAGGCGCGGCAGGCGCGGCTCGAGGATCCACAGCGCGGCCACGCCGGGTGGGCCGAGTACGAGGCAGGCGAGCGTCCAGGCCAGCCTGCTGCGTGGTGCTATCCCGCGCAGGCGCCAGGCGGCCAGGCCCGCCGACAGCAGGGCGGCGACCAGGGCGGCGGCGAGCACCGCGTCCGGTCGTCCGGATTCCGGGATCGGCGTGCTCGCGGCGTCCTCGATCGCGCCCTTGTCGAGCAGGCGCTCGGGCAGGGTGACCAGTGCGTGGACCAGCGGCGACAGCCACCAGGCGCGGTGCTCGAACAGCAGCGGGAAGTCGTGGGCCAGTTCGCGCACGGCGACGGTCTGTACGCGGCCGGAGGCGTCGATGAACAGCACGTGCTGGCGCGAGCCGGTTTCTCCGCCGTTCATGCGCCAGCCGAAGTTGAACGACAGCAGGGTGCCGTCGAGCAGGCGCGCCACGTCGACCCGATCGAGGTCACCGAAGGGGCCGGGCAGGGCGACGCTGTAGAGCTCTTCCATGCGTGCCTGAGGGTCGGCGGGTTTGCGCAGGGCGACCAGGCGCTGGTTGGTCAGCACGAAGCCCTGGCGGCCCACCTCCCGTACGCCGCCGCTCAGCACTTCGGGCGCGCGTACCGACACTACCGTGGTGGCGCGGCCGGTGTCGGCATCGACCTGCAGCAGGTGCTGCCGGGTCATGAAGAATTTCTCGGGAATGACCGGCACCGAATCGTAGGGATGCAGGTCGTTCACCCCGCGCATGCCGAACCAGCCGCGCGGCGTATCGGTGTGCATGTCGCGGCCTTCGTACAGCATGCGGTCGTGGTTGAAGGTCCACAGGATGTTGCGGGTGCTGTCGCCCCACTGGGTGCGATCGAGGTTCGCGAGCGCGCCACGTACCGGGAAGTCGCGGCCCTCGGGCTTGATCTTGCCGACTTCCAGCAGCGCCACCTGGCGGCGCCAGTGCGCGGCGCGTGGATCGTTGGAGGTCGCCAGCGCGCGCCGCAGATTGGTGGCGCCGTCCATGCGCGCCAGTTCCGTATAGCCGCCGGCGGGCGGCACCGGACGGTTGAGCGGGTTCACGCCGAGCAGCATCTGACCGGCCTGGAAGACGGCGCCGCCGCCCCACAGCAGCAGGCAGTAGCAGCCCAGTACCAGCGGCAGTCCGGCCGCAAGCCGTCCTGCCACGCCGGCTGGCGGCGCCGTGCGATCGGGCTTGAAGGCGGTGTGGGCCAGCGCCGCCATCATGGCCACGCCCAGCAGCGCCGGAAGCAGGAGCGCCGTGCCGGAGGCCAGGTGCCAGCTCAAGACCAGTGGCGCAAACAGCACCACGAAGGCGCCGCGCCGTCCGCTCAGCACCAGATAGACGCCGCCCAGCCAGGCGGTAAAGCTGGTGAGCAGGAGGTGCAGCGGAATCAGGTAGTGGCGCGTGTCGACCGTGTTCCCGGTGAACTGGTCGATGCCGGCGATGACCAGAAGCGCCGGCAGGGCGACCGCCAACACCAGCAGGGTGAACGAGGCCAGCGCCAGCGCGCCGAAGATGCGGCCGGGCGCGAGTGGACGGTGCATCAGCCACAGCCAGCGGCTGGGCTGGCGATAGCCGCTGAACTGGACTACCGCGAAGGCAAGTCCCTGGACCGCGGCGAGGGTGAGGATCAGCGCCTGCACATGCCACTGCTGCTGCAGCGGCTCGATCACGCGCGAGACGAACTGCAGCAGCACCAGGTAGACGGCGGCCGCGATCAAGGCCAGGTTACGGAAGCGCCGGCATTCGGCGATGAACAGGTCTTTCATGGTGCGCTCTTTCAGGCTGCTGCGGACAAGGGAGAAACGCCGGCATGGCCGCGCGCGAGGAAGCCGTTGACGGCGCGGTCCAGGCTGACCGGCATGCACTGGGCGGTGCGCGCGCCCATCAGGCGCAGGCGCGCCCCGAAATCCTCGCCGCCGTCGAACACCACCAGGTGGGTCAGGCCGTCGATCACGCGCAGTTCCAGCACGCCCGGCAGGTGCGCCGCATCCGGTTGCTTGAAGGGGAAGTCGGCGATCCACAGCGCCACCCGCTCGCAGAAGTCGCCGGGCGGCGACATGTGACGCAGCACGCCGCGTTCGAGGATCACGAGGTTGTCGGCGACGCGCTCGATCTCTTCCATCTGGTGCGAGCAGTAGACGACGGTGGCGCCGTCGTCCAGGCTCGTTTGCAGCAGGGCGTCGAGGAAGGCGCGCTTGGCGACGACGTCCAGGCCGAGCGTGGGCTCGTCGAGGATCAGCAGTTCCGGGCCCTGGGCCAGGGCCAGCGCCAGGCTGACGCCGGCGCGTTCGCCGCGCGACAGTTCGGCGACCTTCTGCCCGTCGGCGACGTTGAAGTTGGCCAGCACCTGGCGGTAGCGGTCTTCGCTCCAGCCGGCGTACAGGCGGCGCTGCATGGCGGCCAGCTCGCGCACCCGCATCCAGGTGGGCAGCGTGTGTTCTTCGTTGACGAAGCCGATGCGCGCGCGTAGCTGGGGTGTGATCGCGCGGCTGTCGCAACCGAGCACCAATGCGCCGCCGCTGTCGGCCGCGGCGAAGCCCAGCAGCACGCGGAACAGGGTGGACTTGCCGGCGCCGTTGGCGCCGACGATGGCGTGGACGCCGCCGCGCGCGAGCTGCAGGGAGAGGTTGTCGATCGCCTGCTTGCCGCGATAGGCCAGGTTCAGGCGCGCTGTCTCGATGACGTAATCGTTCATGGGCGGCTCCTCAGGCGACCTTGCGCGGCAGGCAGGCCGCCAGCTCGGCTTCGACCCGGTCCAGCAGCTCGGCGCTGGAATAACCGAGGCCGATCACGTCGCCGGTGAAGCGGTCGACCGCATCGTCGAGGCGGCGCGCGCGCTCGGCGTCGGACAGCATCTGGCGCGGCGGCAGCACGAACAGGCCCAGGCCCGCACGCGATTCGACCCAGCCCTCCTGCGCCAGCTCGCCGTAGGCCTTGGCCACCGTGTTCGGGTTGATCGACAGCTGCTGCGCCAGGCCGCGCACGCTGGGCAGGGCGGCGCCGACCGGCAGTTCGCCGCTGGCGATCAGGCGGCGCACGCCGTCGACGATCTGGCGGTTGATCGGCCGGGTGTCGCCGGTGGCGATGTGCAGCATCAAGGGGGTACGGCGGCTCATGGTGGCTCCTAACTGTACTATTACACGTAGTACAGCAGCACCCGATTTCCCGAGCGTCAACATATGCATGGGCTTCTATTACCCGGGACGTAATTGTCGGGAGCGACGGCAAACGGGATAGTTCACCGTACTTACCTGATCAAAGGAGTTGAACCATGACTGCCTACGCCGTTGGCTTATTGAAGGACATCAGCTTTGGGCCGGACATCATCCACTATCTGGAACGGATCGATGCGACCCTGGCGCCGTATGGTGGCCGCTTCCTGCTGCATGGAGAACCGCCGGAGGTAGTGGAGGGTAGTCTGGAACAGGACGTCGTCGTGATCGAATTCCCGGATATCGACCAGGCGCGCCAGTGGTATGGCTCGCCGTCCTACCAGGCCATCTTGCCGCTGCGTACCAGAAATGCTGTCAGCACTGTATTCCTGGTCGACGGGTTGCCGGCGGGGCATCTGGCAACCGATATCGTGCGGTAGCGTTCATACCTTGAATTATCCATATCGGCTAGATTCGCCGCCGCGTCGCCAAGCGCGGTTTCCCGCCTCCGCGAGGCAAATCGGTGCAGTACCTAACCGACCAGGCACCTCGAGGATCGTATCGTGATCGATTCCGGTCACGATGCCATCGCCGCATCCGACCCCATTTTCCGGAGCGCGTATGCCAGGCAATTTTGACCGTAGCGACAATCTGCACCGCCCACCTCGCGCCGATGCCACGGTGTCCACCACCAGGCCGCTGATCGTCACCCCCACCTTCGTCAGCCGGGTCGACAATACCGCCCGCGGCGAGCGTCCCCAGGATTCGGGTTCCTCGACCAGCAAGCACGGTCACGAAGTCCACTTCCCGAACTTGCGCCCGGGCGCCCTCGCGCTCGAGGGCGAGCCGAACCTGGCGTTCGAGCACTGGGACGAATACTGGCGCAAGGTGCACGGGCCCAAGTTCGCCTGGGACGAGCCGGGCAGCTCGAGCGCGCTGGTGCTGCGCTACGACCAGCTGCACCGGATCGCCTCCGGCCCATCATCCTTCTTCGCACCACCATATCGCGCCATGATCGACGACAGCGGCAAGCTGCCCGCCGACCCGCACAAGCATGTGCCGGCCTATGAGCGGCCGCGCTGGGACGGCCTGGCCTACATCGCCTATGCCGAGCAGGAAGACATCGACGCCACCCTCAAGCAGGAGAAATTCGCGGAGCGGATCATCGCGGACGAGCAGGTCGCGTTCCGCATGGTGACGCGCGAGATCGCACGCGAATTCATCCTGCTGCCCAGCGCGCGCCATCGCAACGCCTTCAGCCTGGTCAGGATCCACATGCGCCGGGAAGGCCTGTCGGTCGAGGAATTCCAGCACCGCCTGCTGCGCGAGCATGCGCCGCTCGTCATGGCCGATCAGGCCACCAAGGAATACGTGCGCCGCTATGCGCAGCTGCACAACATCGGCTCCACCCAGAAGGACCCGGAAGGCAGCAAGATCGACGCCGTCTCGATCCTCGCTTTCGATTCGCTCAACGACGTCGAGGATTACCTCGTCAGCGACGGCCAGGTGGCGCTCGAGGCGTCTGAGCGCGCACTGTGCGGCGACGGCTCGGAATGGTGGACTGCCATCAACTACAGCATCATCAACCGCATCATGCCCGAGCAGGCGACTGCGCTCGACCCATCAATTACTTCCTGAGGAATTCACATGAAACGATATGCAGCAGCAGTGACGGGCGGCCTGATTGCCGGCGTGTTGACCACCGCCGTCATGGTGGCCGGGCGCAAGAGCGGCGTCATGACCAAGACCTTGGACCGCGATGCGGTCGACTGGATCGACGACCTCACCGGCTCGCGCGAAGTGATCGGCGACACCGGCACCAGCATCGTGGAATTCACCAACCACCTGGGCGCCTCGGCAGCCTTCGCACTGGCGATCCCGAAGCTGCGCGAAGCGGCGCCGTCGCTGTCGCCGGTCGCCATCGGCGCACTGTACGGCACGGCGCTGTACGCGGTGAACATCGGCGCCATCGCGCCGCTGCTCGGCATCACCGAGGGTGAAGTCAAGGCGGGGCCGCGCAAGGCCAGTGAGCGCTGGGGCGTCCACGTGCTGCAGGCGGTGGCGACGGCGGTGCTGGCGGATCGTCTGGCGCGTTAAGTCAATCGCTTACCCGCCACGCAGGCCTGCAGCAGCTGGTCGAAGCGCTTGGCGCGCGTTTCACTCCTTTTCGCATTCGTGATCCAGTGCAGGATGGTCTTGCGGTAGCCGGGCGGACAGGCTTCGAAATAGTCCCATGCGGCTGGCTCGCGCCGGAAGCGGGCGAGTTCGTCTTCCGATAACTCGGGGACGTCGCTGCGCTCGTGCGAATAGACGCCGGATTTTGCCTCGAGGCGCAGCGCGAACGCCGCTTCGCCGGCCGGCAGCATCTTCCCTTGCGCGCGCAGGGCGTCCATCTTGGCGATGTTCACTACGCTCCAGATCGAGGAGGGCTTGCGTGGCGTGAAACGGATCGAATAGGTGTCGTCGTCGATGCGGCGGCGCACGCCGTCGATCCAGCCGAAGCACAGGGCTTCGTCGACCGATTCCGACCAGCGCATGCAGGGCTTGCCGCTGCCGACCTTGTGGAAGCCGACCAGCAGTTCGGTGCTGCTCCCGGCGTGTTGGGCGAGCCAGGCGCGGAAGGCGCGTGCGTCGGCGAAGAAAGTAGGCTTCATGCTGGCAGTGTAATGGCAGTGCGCAGGAAATCGAACATCGCCTTCATCCGCCCCAGGTAGCGGGTATCGGGATGGGCCAGCACCCACAGGCCGATGTCGAGTTCCGCCAGCGGCCCGTCGAGCATGGTGACCTGCGGATGCTCGCGCATCACCGCCAGCGGCACGACGCCGACCCCGAGGCCGTTCACCACGCCGCCCGCCACCGCCAGCAGATTGCTCACCTTGTGACGTGGCGCGACGTGCGGGTAGTGCGCGCGGCGCCAGCCCTGCGAGGGGTGGTCGGGCAAGCTGTCGTCGAGCGTGATCCAGTCCATCTCGCCGTAATGCTTTCCTTCCGGTTGCGCCGCCAGGTAATCGCGGCTGCCATAGACGGCCGAGCGCATCGTGCCGAGCCGGATGCCGACCAGGTGCTCGGGCGGGTCGTCGGTCACGCGGATCGCAATGTCGGCTTCGCGCTGGCTCAGGTTGACGAGCACGTTGGTGGTCGCCAGTTCCAGGTCGATGCGCGGGTGCAAGGAGGTAAAGCGCGCCAGCACCGGCAGCAGTACCGTGTGCAGCAGGGTGTCTGTGAGGGTGATGCGCAGCAGGCCGGAGGGCTCGGTGGCCTGGTGGAAGGCGGCTTCGCGCGCTTCTTCGAGCTGGGTCTCGATGCGCTCGGCGTGGCTGGCCAGCACCCGTCCCAACTCGGTCGCCACATAGCCGCGGCGGCTGCGGTCGAACAGCAGCTCGCCGACGTCGAGTTCGATGCGCTTGATGGCGCGGAAGACCGTGGAGGTATCCACCTTCAGGCGTTCGGCCGCCGCAGCCAGGGTGCCGCCGCGCTGCAGGGCGAGCACGATCTCCAGTTCCTGCGGGCCGAGCTTTGATTGCAGCTGTGCATAGGATGGTTTCATGGATGCCTATTTTATATGCGTTCACGCATCGATAGAGTAGGGGCTCCACTATCCACTTCGAAGGAGCCGTCATGAACCAATCCGTCCATCTTGCCGCGCTGCTGCTGCGCTTGAGCTTCGGCGCCCTGTCGCTGGCGCTCGGCTTCCTGACCCTGGCGGCGCTCGCCAGCCCGCCATTCGCGGCGGCGCTGGTGGCGCAGGGCATGCCGCTCCCCCTGGGCTGGCCGGCCGCGCTGGCGGAGTTCGGCAGCGCACTCGTGCTCCTCGGCCTGCATGCGCCGCAGCCGCGCCGCCTCGCCCGCCGCGCCAAAGCCGGGCTCGTGTCCGAATGTCAGACCTGACACCGTCGGGAGTGACACCGTCGGGAGAAAAAGAAAGAAAAAAAGCCTGCAGGGTTTGCACCCGGCAGGCTTTATTCGCGGTGGATGGCGCCGGGAGGCGCCACCCGGCACATTACATCATGCCGTCCATACCGCCCATGCCGCCCATACCACCCATGCCGCCC
>Ga0265780_10010915_pt1 | contig 10796 bp, 11 predicted proteins | sample P1T30metagenome_FD_192432 | JGI IMG/M metagenome (GOLD analysis project Ga0265780, IMG submission 192432) | Plant litter microbial communities from East Loma Ridge, Irvine, California - P1 T30 | ecosystem: Environmental > Terrestrial > Plant litter > Unclassified | place: USA: California... | reverse complement strand
CGACCACCTCAGGAGCGTGCTCATCCGTGGTCAGGCTTTCGTACACACGGCGGGCTGTGGGTCCGACTGCTGCGCGGGTGAAGACGTCGTGCCGTCCGGCGTCGAGCCGATCTTCCAGAGCGTCTAAGAAAGCGACTCTCACGTCGAAGAGCTCGGCCGGGGGGCGGGCGGTCGCATCGTAAAGTGGCCCGACGTGTTTGGAGGGTGTGGAAAGCCGGTCCGTGAGTCGCCAAACGGCCGCGTTGGGGCCGTCTGCCTGACGCCGGCGGGTGATCCATCCGGCTGCGTAGAGGCGACGGAGCGAGCGGTCGACGGTGCTCGAGGGGATGCCGGTGGCGATCGCCACCGACCGGAGTGCGGCGGCGACGTCGCGGGAGCCGGAGCGCAGGGACAGCCAGGCGAGGTAGGTCAGGACGGTGCTGTCGTGCAAGTCCGCCTCGGTGCGGGTCCAGCGGCCCGGGGAGGCGGTAAACGCCTGCAGCATGGCCTCGACGACGTCGGCGATCCCGGTCAGGTCGGTGAGGTCGCGTTGTTCGCGTTCCTCGGGCGCGTGCCGGTACAGCACCGCACGCTCCTGCGCCTTCACCCACTGCCGCTCGAGCCTCGCGGCAGCCTCGGCTGGCTGTCGGGGCTCTCGGCCGCCGGTGGGGCGGTTGCGGGTGCGGTAGTGCTCCATGCCGGGTGCGGTCTTCGCGGCGTGCTCGACGTCGGCGAGGGTCCACCCGGACACCGCGGCGGCGAGCAGGCACAGGTAGCCGGTACGGGACGGGTCGCGGCCGCCGGCGACGGTGGCCATGTGCGCCTCACCCCACGTCGGAAGGGTCCGATGCGCGTGGTGCCGGGCGTCGACGGGTCCGGTGGGGAAGGAGTCCGTGGGATCCACGGTCGGACGGAGCTCGCGGAACGCGGCAGTGACGCGGAGGAGATCTCCAGCAGTCACGGTCGGGGTGCGGAGCACGTCGACGTCGTCGGCGCCGGCCATCACCTCGGACGCGCCACCACGTGCGTGTGGGGTCAGGGGCGGGCGGACGGCGCCCGTGCGGTCGTTGCAGAGCAGACCGTGGTCAAGGGACGGCAGGACAGCTCGGGCGGCGCCGGCGAGCTGCACCATCGTGGGCTTGTCGACCCCGGCGAGGGGCACCCAGACGTGGAAGCCGCCGGTGGGGCTCGAGCGGCACACCACGTGCGGCACCTGTGCGTCGCGGAGGATGCGGATCAGCACGCCGAGGTCCTCGGCCGCCTGGTCGAAGTCCTCCGGGGTCTTCGCGTCGAGGTCGAACGCGGCGAACAAGAACCGTCCGTCAAGGTCTGTGAGATCGATCGTCCACGGCGTCGACGGGGGAGTGTGCCCTGCAGTCGGGAACTTCGACGGGTAGCTGTTCGACCGGATTGTCCCGTCAGCCTCCGCGATCATGCGGTTCACGTACCGGCGAGGCGCGATCGAGCGCGTCAACGCCCAGGCGGTATCCGGAGTGGACACGCGGGCAGATCGATCTATACCGGGCGCAGCAATGTGCGTTACGATGACGACACCTCCTCCTCTCAGGGTGGTGGTACGACGAAGGCTCCCGGCTCCAACCGGGCTTCTTCTTCGGGACTCTCACGACCTGGACTGTTTGGCGACACGAGCAGGTGTGAACATGACTTGGGGCTTAGCCCCGGACCCCCGCCTCGTGCGGGGGTTCTGTCGTTTAGGCGGCTGTGTGGGCGGCCTCCCGGGGGTCGTCAAGGATCGGCACGGCGCCGTACTCAGCGATGAGCTGAGCATGCAGGCGCTCGAGATAGAGCGAGATGCTCAAGTTCCCCGATGCGCGGGCGGCGTCGTGGTAGCCCTGCCCCTTATCCGGGTGCAGTGCAACGTCGCGGATCCGCGCGGCGTCAACACCGCGGGGAAGACGATTGCGCTTCACACCTGCGATCGACCCGGTCATAGGCACGAGTGCGGCGTTAACACGCGGTATATCGACGGAGCTCGCCGCGGTGTGTCGGATACCGAGTGCCCTCACGTTGTCCGGAGAGCTCTCGGCCTGATACCAGCCAGAAAGCCCGAGAGTGGTCAACGTGCAGACCGATCGTTCCACGCTGACCGCGGATCCAACCCAACCCAGCGCTTCCGAGCAACCCGTGAGAGCGCGACGTGGACGAGCGTGGGTCTGGGTGATCTTTGCCGGGGCGGTGGCGGTTGGAGTCATCAACGTGGTTGCCATCGCTCTCGTGGGGTAGGTGGTGGAGCAGTCGGCACGGTTGCAAATTAGCAACGGTGCTGTAGATTTGCAAGAAGTGTACCGAACCGTCACCTGCTAGCGTTTTTGAGTGGACCCGATGAGCGAATCCTCCGCACAAGCTCTGCACGGAGCGCTTGCAGCTGAGCTGCGCGCTGCGCAGGGCGTCGCGCACGTGAACGTGCGTGCGTGGGCCGAGCGGTCTGAGATCACGCACGACACCATCTACCGCGTTCTCAACGGCAAGCGGCCGGTAACCGTCGTGGAGTTGGTCAATCTCTGCCGGGCGATCGGGGATGACCCGCTCGAGCTGGTGGCTCGTGCAGCGAAGCGCGCTGGGCTTGATCTGGGCGACGGCGTCGATGAGATTGTCCGTTCTGACCGCGCCCGGCTCGCGCTTGAAGCGTCCGGGCTCTGGGACAACTTGGACGCGGCGTACACGAAGGCGCGGTCGGCGCTGAGCAAGACCGGACACTTGCTGTCGCTTCGGGAGTGGCGTGCGTTCGTCGATGGTGCTGGATCGCACTCGTTGGTGATCGCTCTGGCTGACTTTTTCGAGGTGCCTGCGGACTACCTCCTGGGAAAGACGCCGGAAGACGAAGCGCAGCGGATCGACGCGCAGCTTGGCCTCGCTCGATCGATGCGATCGCTTGGAGTGACGAAGATCGCCGCGCGATCGCTCGACGAACTGGAACCCGAGGAGATGGCCACGGTGGAGTCCGCCATTCGTGCCCTGATCGACAAAGAAGAGGGTCCCCGATCCTAGGGAAGTGAGTGCTCTCCGAAGGGGGAGCACTGGACGGGAGACATCATGCGAGGACACCGCCAGGGGCAGGCCGCTCACGAGCCTGTCGCGGCGATCGCCGCTGCGCTCGTCTGGAGGACGCCGCTGCCCGACGTGGCGGAGTTCGAGGACCTGTGCAACGCAGTGTCGGCGCTCTACGGGCGCCGGCTGGTCTTCGACGAGATCAAGGACGCTTCGCTCCGCGCAACCACTGGGATCCTGTTCGAGGCGGAGACATTCACCGGGATTCTTGTGCCGGCGGACGACAGCAACTACTACAGCTTCTTGAGTCGGACGCATGAGCTCTGCCATCTGATCGTGCGGAGTGCACCCGATGACTGGTTCCCGCCGGGCACCGCACGGCCGCATCAGCCGGCGCCCGACTCGCGTCTGTTCCTCCGCCTCTGCCCTCGGAACAGCTCGGAGTCGAACGACGCAGAGTCAGTGCGAGAAGAGCTGATCGTCGAAGAGATGGCACGCATGTTCACCCGCAGGCTCTCGGCCTACGCCGACACGACGGAAGAGGAGCACTTCGGGTGATTCAGAGCGCATGTCTTCTGATCCTCATCGTCGCTGTCGCGTTCCGCGCCCGTAGGTCGTATCGGAAGCCCGCGTGGTGGGCGACCGTGTTCGGCATGGTTTCTCTGGCGACGTACGGCGTGATCGCGGCCCCTCCGGCAGTTCTCGACGGGCTCCTCGGCGACCGGAACTTCCTCACGCTCGTTCGCGATGCTTCCGCTGTTGCGGCGATGTGGTCGTTCCACAACGCTGTGGCGGCCGAGCGGGGTTTCGAACGCCGGCGGCTGCCGTGGTGGTCGGTCGTCGCTGCCATCGTCGCGTTCACGGTTCCGTTCCTGCTCATCGCTGACCCGGGGCATACCTCCCCGCGGTTCGTGCTCGATCGACTCGATCAGCCGGCCGTGTGGCTGTTTGCCTCCCTGTACACGGCGGTCATGGGGATCATCACCGCGCTCACCATTCGAATGCTGGTGGAGCGCCGCACGATGCCGACGATGTTCTGGGTGACGGGGCTGTCCCTGATGCTCGTCAGCGACGTCGTCGAAGTGCTCTATCTCCTCGTCGCACACTTCGGTCCAGTCTCAGCGGCGTTCCGGGAGCACTACTACTACGTCGCCGAGGTGCCCTTCTTCTCGGGTATCTTCATCGCCGTCGCCGGGTTCATTTGGATTCTCGGCGCACGCGCGTTCTGGTGGGCTGCCGCCCGCTGGACCGTCAGCGTTGACGCCCGCGGCCACGGCCCCGACTACCGAGCGAACCGCGTTGCCGTGGCGACAGCGCGCCGCTGGTCGAACCGTCAGCTTGCGTTCGATTCCGCAGCGAACATCCGTGACCGCGTCAAGGTCGGCCTGCAGGAGCTCTCCGCCGGCGAACGAATCGTGTTCGCGGTCGTTGAACACACGCTGTCCAACAAGCTCGGAGAGGTCACCCCCTGATGCTCGCGCTCCTCATCGTGGCCATCGCAGTGGTCGTGCTCGCCGCCGCCTACTGCGCCGCTGTGCTCCTGCTCGCGCGCGCCGTGGTGTTCCCGCAGCGCGCCCGGCCCACCAAGATCGTCCAGGTCAGCTCCGACGGGGACGTGGAACTCTCCAGCAACCCGCTGACGCGTTTCGGCGGGATTCTCGGGCTCCTCTACGACGACGAGACGAAGCTAGCCGTGCTCACTCCGGCGGTCGACGCCTCAGAGGGGGGCAGCACCGTCAGGCGTCACCTCGCGGAGCCCGTGACGTTGGAGGCGGGCACCGATGGGCGAGCGGCGGGAAACGTGTTCACTCCGACGAATGTCACAACGACGCCGCCAGCAAGCGTCGAGATCCACACGGACCACGCGTCGCAGCCCGCGTGGCTGTACGCCGGCACCGGCGCCGAGTCGTCCACGTGGGTCATCCACGTGCACGGGATGCTCGCCGGTCGCGACTCGGCGCTACGGAGCGTCCAAGCAGTAGCCGGGGCGGGATACACGTCGTTGGTGATCTCCTACCGAGGCGACCGCGAGGCTGCCGGTGAGACGCGGGAACCTTCAGCACTCGGGCAAGCAGAGTGGCAAGACCTCGACGCGGCAATCGCGTACGCCCGGTCGCAGGATGCAGCTCGCATCGTCGTTGTCGGCTGGTCGCTGGGCGCGACAGTGGCCCTCGAGGAGACAGCGCGGGGGCAGCAGGGCGCCTCGATCGACGCGCTGGTGCTCGTTTCGCCCGTCGTGAGCTGGGCACGCACCATCCACTACGGGATGGCCCGGCAGCGCGTACCGCGCTGGCTCGCGTCGTCGGCCATCGCCCTGTTGTCGTCCCGCCTTGGTGCGCGTGTGCTGGGCCTGCCCGTCACGCTGCGCCTGACGGAGACACTGCCGACGGTGTCCGTGCCCACCCTGGTCATCCACTCGGAGGGTGATCTGACCACGCCGTTTGCCGCATCCGAAGCATTTGCCGCGAGCTCAGCCTGCGTCGCTCTTGAACAGTTTCCGGCAAGCCCGCACGCGATGGAGTGGAACGCAGCACCGAAGCTCTTTGCCGCCCACGTGAACGACTGGATCGTTGCAAATCTGCGACATAGTGGCACGGAAGATGCCCCGTAAACCAAACCAGGGCCAGTTTATTGCGCTGATCTTGCAAATCTGCAACACTCGTGGACATGAGTGGAGCAGTGGAGATGCGTTCGAGCCAGGGCTCGCCCGATGCTCCGCGCGCGTGCCTGGTCTGCGGTAACCACAAGCTCGGCCCTCGGTTCTGCACCGAGTGCGGTACCGAGCTCGTCCCGCCGGTGACCGTCACGCACGCGGTCGGCCCGATGTGGGCAGTAAACGGCCACGTCCTCACCGTGGCGACGGGGGAGGACCTCCGCCGAACGATCCTTGATACCGCCGCCGGCATCGCCCAGGCTGCCGCACCAGTTCGTGTCGTCGTTACTGACGGGCCCCGAGTGACGAGGGTCGTTCTTCGGCTCGATGGCAGCTCGGTGGCCGAGGGCGACGACGCTGCGGCCTGGGCGAGCCCGGGCGTACAGCCAGTGGCCCCGACACGGTCGCGACCGTCACTGGTCGGCGTGCACGCCGGCGCCGGTGCCAGCACATGGGCCCTCCTGCTCGACCTCCCGGAGGTGCAGCTCACCGATGAGCCCACCGGGCCGGTCGTGCTCGTCTGCCGATCGGCACCCGCCGGCATCAACGCGACCAAGGCCGCGATCCACGCGCTCGGCACAGACGCCGTTGACGCCGTTCTGGTCGTCGCCGATGCACCCGGCAAGCCCGTCCCGGCCGCCGCACGCGAACAACGCGTGCTTGCCGGTGCCGTACCGGTCGTGTCGGTGCCCTGGCTTCCCCGCCTCCGCGCGGTGGCAGAAATCTCCCCTGCATTGGCCGGGCAGCTAGCCCGACCCGCGCAACGGGTCACCAAGGCGCTCCTGGGGGCGCAGTCGAACAAGGAGAAGGCCGAATGATCAGCAACGCCATCTACGCCGTCGTAGCGAAGTCACCCAAACTCGTCGACGCCAGTAGCCGTGCCGGCATGGTCGTCGCGCAGGCGTACTGCCTGCCCGGGAAGGCGCAGGACGCCCTCGACACCGCCACGCTCTGGACCCGCATCGTCGCGATCGCGCTCGGGGTCATCGCGCTCATCATCCTCGGCATCGGCATGTTCTTCTCCGGCAAGCGCCACGATGGCGGGGAAACCCTCAAGGGTCTCGGCTGGTGGATCGGCGGTGCAGCCCTGATCGGCGCGGCCGCGGGGGTGGCTTCGATCTTCCTCGGGTCGGTGTCGGCGAACTGCAAGCAGATCCCCGGCGCATAACCGACACCAACCCCGGGAGGCCGTCATGGCACAACGCAACCGCAACAACAAGGGCATCGGCGACACCGTCAAGCGCGGCTGGAACTCCAAGCCTGCAGCGATTGGCGCAATCGTCGTCGTCGCGCTGGTCGTGATCGTGGTGCTGCTCTCCACCCTGCTCGGCGTGTTCGCACCCGCGAAGAACGACGGGCAGGGCACGACGAGCAAGGCGGCCCCCACGCAGAGCGCGGCCGCCGCCGCGGGCGGACCGTGCAATGTCAGGGTCATGGACCGCTCGACGACGCCGAAGATTCCCGCTGATCTCACCTGGAAGACGGGGAAGGAAGGGCTCACCTGGCCCGTGTCCAAGTCCGTCGGACCCACGAAGACCATCAGCGGGTTCAACGCCTGCTTTGCTCGGTCGCCGCTCGGTGCAGCACTCGCGGCGCAGAACGCGATCTACAGCCAGTACGACACCAACCATGGCGTCACCGCCGCTCTAAACTTCTACATCGCCGATTCCAAGGGGAAAGCGGCGAACGTCGAGGGGACGGCAAAGAGCAGTGACGCGTCGCAGGTGCGTGCAGCCGGTATGAATCCGGCGGGGTTCACCGTCGACTCATTCACCAAGAACCGCGCTGACGTGACGCTCGTCTATTCGAACCCGTCGACCAGTACCGGGTACGTCGGCATCGCCTGCTCGGTGCAGTGGGTCGACGACGACTGGAAGCTCTCAGTCCTCGACAACGGCGAGCTTTCATCGGGCAACCCGACGACGCCGGGCGAGGGCGACTTCATCAGTTGGGGAGGCAATACCCAATGAATCCCGGAGACGTTCTCTGTTTCTCAAACCCAATCTGCGCGGGCGGCAAGGCGGTGGGTGCCGTAGCTGGTCAAGCCGCGTCGAACGGCTTCAAGCAGGCCGCCGAGACGATGTTCGCCGCCTACGACGACATCATGAAGCAGTTCCTGACGAGCTGGACCACAGCAGGTTTCCTCGTGTCGCTCGACAACAAGGCAACCCAGTGGTTCCAGGACACGTCACTGCCGATCACGATCGCGCTGCTCACGCTCGGCCTCGTTGTTGCCGGGGCTCGGGTGATGTACTCCCGTCGCGGAGAGCCGTTTCAGGAAGTCATGAGTGCGCTCGGCCGCGCCGTCGCAGTCATCACGTTCGGAACGGCTGCGATCCAGATCTTCGTGTGGGGCGGCGACCAGTACGCACAGTGGATCTTGAAGACGTCCGGAGTGAGCGCAACCGGCGGGTACACGATCGCCGGGTTCGCGGCGTCGTCTCCCGGGCTGGCGCTGATCTTTGGTCTGCTCGGCGTGATCGCGGTCGGGCTGCAGTGGGTCATCATGTTCGTCCGTCAGGCACTGATGCTGCTCCTGAGCGCGTTCTGGCAGATCTCGGCTTCGTACGCCCTCCTCAAGCGGAGTGAGCAGGCGTTCGAGAAGGTCACCGCCTGGATTATCGCGTTCATCATCTACACACCGCTCGCGGCGTCGATCTACGCGTTCGCGTGGCGGCTCAAGGACGGGCAGGACGGTGTCGGCGGTGTCCTCTACGGACTGATGCTCATCGTCCTCGCCGTCGTCGCGCTCCCGGCGATCATGCGACTGCTGATCCCGGCCTCCGCCGCGATCGGGAGCGCGATCGGCGGTGCGATGGCGCTCGGCGTTGGCGCTGCAGCGCTGCAGGCCGGTGTCGCGGTCGGCGCGGCGGTCGCAACGGGCGGCGCATCCGCCGGGGCGGGTGCCGGCGCCGGCACTGCGTCGACGACGACGTCCGCGACGACCAGCACCAGCGTTGCTGAGGGCGGGGAGATGGCCTCAGCCGGTGCCGGGTATGGCGCTGACAGCACGCCCATTGCCGACGGCGGCAGCGGCGATACAGCCAGCGGGAGCAGCTCCGGTAGCGACGGTGCCGCCGGCATGGTCGGTGGGGAGTCTGCTTCCGGTGCGGGCGGAAGCGACGGCTCGAGCGGAAGCGACGGCTCGAGCGGAAGCGACGGCAGCAGTGGGGCGGACGCCGCAGGCGGAGCGTCGGAGTCCGGTTCGGGCTCGTCCTCCGGCTCGCGGGCCGGATGGGCGGCGGCAGGAGCTGCGGCCGACGGCTCTGAGGGTGCAGCGAACACGGCGGAAGGAATGATCGGTGAGTGACGCGACAGCAGGGAAGCGGGTCCGGTTCGGCAACTGGTTGCCGACCACGAAGGGCACCCTCGGCGGGCTGACCCTCATCGGCTGGGCGATGCTCCTGACCGGCGTGATGGTCATGGTCGTCTGCCTCGTCGTCGGCTGGTGGCTCGCGGGCATCCTCGCCGTCCTCGCCGGCGTCGTCGGCAACGCCCTGTTCATCGTCCGCTGGGGCGACCCGACAGCCGGTCGCACGGTCGCGGCCCGCGTCTGGGACCGCTCCGTGGACCGCAAGCGCCAGCGCGCGGGAACGAACCACTACCGCACCGGGCTCTTCACCGAGCTGCCCGACGACGCGCTGACGGCGCTACCCGGGATGTTCTCCGACCTCGAGGAGATCACGGGCGTCGACGGTGAGGGTGAGGAGTACGTGCTCCTGCACCACCGGAAGGACTCCCGGAACCCGCTGCTTGCCGCGACGTTCACCTGCCACCCCGATGGCACCGCGCTGCTCCCGCAGGACCGCATCAACGCGCAGGTGTCCGAGTTCGGCGGGTGGATCGCGTCCCTGTCACGGGACACCGCGATCGAGGGCGCCGTGATCGTGGTCGACTCCGCACAAGAATCGGTCGACCCCCTTATAGCCAAGATCGACAGCGAGGTCTCTCCGCATGCCCCCGCGGCGGCGCAGCGTCAGCTCCGCGAGGGCGCACGGGCCCTGCCGCCGGCCTACGCCGACGTCGAGGTGTTCACCTCCGTCGTGTGGAGCGTCCACGAGCTCGCCGAGAACGTCGACGAGGCCGCGGCTGACATCGCAGCGAAACTGCCGAACCACCGCGCGCTCCTCGCGGGCGCCGGTGCAGGGAGTCCCGCGGTGGCCACCAGCCAGGACCTCGCCCGTGCCGTGCGCGTCGCGTACCAGCCGGAGCGGTCGCGCGAGTTCGGGTCTGACGACCTCGCGGGGCTGCCGTTCCGGATGAAGGTCACTCAGGCGGGCCCCGACGAGTTCCACGACGACCAGCGGCGGATCTGCTACCACGACGGGGTCGCGTCGATGACGGCGATGATGGTCGCCCCGCCGCAGATGCACATCACCGAGGACTTCCTCGAGGTGCTGTTCCGGCCGAACGGGAAGTTCCTCCGCAAGCGCACGGCCGTGTTCTACCGGCCGCTCAGCCCCGGGGCTGCGATCAAGGCAGCGAAGAAGCTCGGTGCGAACGCCCGCCGCAACTCGACCACCGCCACCGGCCAGGACGACGAGATGGCGAAGTACCGGCGGCAGCTCGCGAAGAAGACGGAGCTGGACCTGATGACCGGCGCTTCGATGACGGCGTTCGCGATCGAGGTCACCGTCACGTTCGAGCCGTCCAAGCGCGGCATCCGGAACGCGACCACGGAACTGAAGAACATCCTCGACGGCACCGGCATCGCGTACCGGTTCGTGGAGACCGACGCCGCCGCCGGCTTCCACTCCACCCTCCCGCTCGGTGTCCTGCCGTGGGCATACGCAACAGCGATCCAGGGCGTCACGGATCGGACCGACTGATGCGGCTGCAGGACGTCGGCACCGTCGAGACCGTCGTGCCGAAGCGCGACGACCTCGCGGACGCCCGGAAGGGCAAGCTCGCCGACCGGCTCCACGAGCTCGAGCACGCCACGAGCCAGGGCTTCGTCCTGGTCCACACCGTCGTCCTCGAGGGCGAGCAGTACGCCACCTTCGTCGACACCCTCATCCAAGACAGGAGCGCAGCCTGATGGCGCAGAGCATGACGAAGCGTCTCACCCGGACCCCGTCGGGGTTCTTCGCCCCGAACGGCGGCGGGTGGGAGCAGATGCCGCAGCCGCCGCGGTGGTACGCCACCAGCGTGCAGG
>Ga0265780_10010914_pt1 | contig 10799 bp, 13 predicted proteins | sample P1T30metagenome_FD_192432 | JGI IMG/M metagenome (GOLD analysis project Ga0265780, IMG submission 192432) | Plant litter microbial communities from East Loma Ridge, Irvine, California - P1 T30 | ecosystem: Environmental > Terrestrial > Plant litter > Unclassified | place: USA: California... | reverse complement strand
AAAAAGAACAATCATGAAACTGGATTTATTGAAACATCAGTGGCTTGACATCGTGTTCGAAGGGCGTAACAAGCTCTACGGCGCGTATCAGTTGCGGAAGGAAAATCCGAAGACAACTATGACCGCTCTGTTGATCGGTGCTGTTGTTTTTGCATTTTTGGTCAGCACGCCTATTCTGGCGCGTTTGCTTCCTGACAATGCTGTAGAAGAAGATGTAAAGCTTGACAAAAAGATCACTACGGTGAAACTACCTCCTAAAAAGGAGATACCTAAAAATCTTCCGCCACCTCCGCCGCCACCGCCTAAAATTGATCAGGTGAAGTTTGTGAAGCCGGTCGTTGCCAAGGCAGAAGAGGTTGTTGAAGAACCGCCAAAGATCAAAGAGATCGTTGACAAAAAAGTCGGTAACGAAAACATCAAAGGTGATCCTGATGCCGAGTTGACAGTAGATCCTGTAGGAACAGGCCCTAAGCAGGTTATTGAAGAAGACAATAACATTTATAACTCTGCTGGTATCGAGGTTAAACCTGAATTTCCTGGAGGATTGGATAAATTCTACAAGATGATTCAGAACAACTTCCGTACGCCGGACGATGCTGTTAATGGTAGGATGATCGTGTCTTTCGTTGTTGAGAAGGACGGAACCCTTACAGACATTAAAGTATTACGTGAATCTGGTCCCGGAACAAAGGAAGAAGCAATTCGGGTTTTGAAACGCTCTCCTAGATGGACACCTGCAGAACAGAACGGAAAGAAAGTACGATGCTCGTACCAACTTCCAATCGTGATTCAGGCTCCGGATTAATATGGAAAGAAATAAAATGCAAAAGAAGAAATCGCCAAAACAGCGATTTCTTCTTGTTATAGGAATATTCTTCTTCCTGGTCTATCTCTTTTTAGGATTGGCGGTAATCTTCTGGAAAGGCCTGCCGCTGGCCATGGAATATAAGTATCGCGTGGCATTAGGCGTCGTGTTGATCGTTTATGCCCTTATCCGGTTTTACAGGTTTTACAAATCTGAATCTGCAGAAGAATGAAAAAAAGAATAATTTCAATACTGGTTGTGGCCACGGTTTTGGTACTTGCCATGTGTTCCCAAAAGCAAAGCAGCAAACCCGAAGACGAAACAATACTGACAGGAAACGCGTCGTTGCTGGTCGATGAAACGTTATTGCCAATTGTGGAAGACCAGGTTCAGGTTTTTGAAAGTGATTACAAGGGGAAGTTTACGCTGATTCCCAAATCTGAGGCTGAGGCCGTGCAATCGCTTCTAAACGATTCCGCGCGCATCTTAATCATGGCAAGGAAACTTTCTACAGAAGAGATGTCATTTTTCACCTCGCGTCAACGCTATCCTCAGCAAACTACATTCGGAATGGATGGCATTGCCCTTATCGGAAATGCCGAAACCAAAGATTCGCTGGTTGCCTTAAAAGATGTTGTTGACGTTATGAAAGGAAATGCAGTTTCGGGTATTAAAGGACTTGTTTTCGACAATCCAAATTCGGGTACAGCGGCCTATATGCTTAAACTTGCGGGTCAGAAAGAATTACCCGATGTAGGTGTCTATTCATTCAAAACAAATGTGGAAGTCATCAAATTTGTGTCTGAAAATCCCGGAATGATTGGTGTTGTCGGCATAAATTGGCTGTGGCAACCGACTCCAGAAATAGAAAGTTATCTTAAAAAAATCAATATCCTTAGTGTTAAAAGCCTTACAGGTAGTAGCTTTGTGTATCCGAGTCAGAATAACCTGGCCGAAAAGACCTACCCGCTGGCACGTGATTTGTATGTCGTCAACGTGCAAGGTTACGAAGGCCTGGGAATCGGACTTGCTTCATTCATGGCCGGCGAGCGAGGACAACGCATAATGCTGAAATCAGGACTGCTGCCAGTTCGAATTCCTTCCAGGAAAATCGTGATCAAGAAAAATTGAGAAACAACAAGTAATATAAAATCAACAAAATGACTAAGACCAAAATCCTAAGTATTGCTCTTGTCGCCCTTACGGCTACGACCATCCAGGCGCAAGACGTCGAGCAAGCTAAAAAAGCAATCGACGCCGAGCAATACGAAAAAGCCAAAAATATGTTGAAAGCTGCGGTTCAGGCCAAGCCTGCAGACGGACGTGCCGCTTTCCTCCTGGGTAAAGTTTACCTTAAACAAGATATAGAAGATTCCGCCCGGATAGTTTTCCAAAAAGGAATCACGGCGAAAGATGATGCCAATTTGAATTTTGTCGGATTGGGTCAGATTGATCTTAATGCCAATAATGCTAGTGCCGCTCAGGCAAACTTTGCCAATGCATTGAAAGACGCCAAGAAAAAAGATACTGAAGAATACGTTTTTGTTGCGCGGGCTTACATGGATGCGGATAAACCAGATTATAAATCGGCCTTGACCACTCTTGAGAAAGCCAGGACGATTAACGCCCAGGATGCACAAGTACAATTGGCCTTGGGTGATGCGTACTATGGTAATAAAAACCAAAACGACGCCTATGCGGCTTACCGCGCTGCGTTGGCTGCTGACCCACAATTGACACGTGCCAAGATGCAACGTGGTGTTCTTTTGAAAGGAGCGCGTGCATTTACAGAAGCCGTAAAGGAATTTGACGGAATTGTCGCAACGAGCCCGAATTACGGTCCGGTGTATCGTGAACTTGCCGAAACCTACTATTTGTGGGGAAATAACGATCCTAAAAAATACACCGAATACATTCAGAAAGCACTCGGTTACGCCAAAAAGTACCTTGATCTTACTGACTATTCCCTTACGTCACGTATGCGTTATGCAGATTTCCTGATCCTGGCTAAAGATTACAAAGCTTTGGAAGTGGAAGCTCAGAAAATGCAACAACTTGATAAGGTGAATCCGCGTATCTTCCGTTATTTAGGTTATTCAGCTTATGAAAACGGGAATACCGATGTGGCTATCGAGTCTCTTAATAAATTTATTTCAGGACCAGGCAACAAGGTAATTGCGCGTGACCATATGTATTTAGGTCTTGCCAAACTTAAAAAAGCGTCTGGAAACGGAGCCGAAGGTGCAACGGTTGACGCTGCGGCGTTTGATGCGGCTGTAGCCGATATCAGAAAGTCTGTTGAGATGGATCCGGACATGACGTATGATCTTAGCGAATTGGGTAAAAATTTCTTTGACCAGAAAATGTACCGTCAGGCTGCTGCGATTTACGAAATTGCCGTAACCAATGTAGCATCTAAAAACTACACACAAGATTTATTCTATTATGGATACGCCTTGTACTACGCCAACAACCGCAAAGACGCCAAGCCGGATGTAGAACAGATCAAGAAAGCCGAGGCAGCCTTTGCTAAAGTTACCGAGAATTCGCCTACAACCCAGGATGCTTATCTTTTCCGCGCCCGTGCGAACAGTTTGATGGATGCCAACCAGGCGATGGCGAAAAGCTACGAAGATTACATTCGCGTTGTTACTGAAAAAGGCGCTGAAGAATTAGACAAAGAAGCAACCAAGAAAAAATTGGTGGAGGCTTATAATAACGTCGGCGCCTTTTATGCCGCAACAAACGATAAAGCCAAAGCGAAGGATTATTTCAACAAAACTTTGGCCATTCAGCCAGGTGAATCTTTTGCCACACAGTCGATCAAGCAATTGTAAACCGGCTTATAATTACTTTAACCGATGGGAAACCATCGGTTTTTTTGTTTTAGTACACCGGTAAAGTAATTGCGTATCTTTGCACTTTATTTTTTTGGAGATGTTGACACAGGAAGTACAGGATTTAGTAAATAAAGGTGTGATGCTGCCGCTGATGGAAGAATTTTATACCATTCAGGGTGAAGGTTACCACACCGGTACAGCTGCCTATTTTATCAGGGTCGGAGGCTGTGATGTCGGATGCCACTGGTGCGATGTGAAGGAAAGCTGGAATGCCGATTTACATCCGCCAACACACATCGAGCAAATCGTCCTGGCTGCAAAACAACATTCTGATACTGTTGTGGTAACGGGAGGCGAACCGCTCACCTGGGACATGGCGCCGCTGACTTCTGAACTCAAAAGCAAAGGCATCCGGATTCATATTGAAACTTCAGGCGCATACGAACTTTCTGGTGAATGGGATTGGATCACATTATCCCCGAAGAAAACGAAACTTCCAACGCAATCGGTTTACGACGCGGCACATGAATTAAAATGCATCATTTTTAACAAGCACGATTTTATTTTTGCCGAAGAACAGGCTGCCAAAACCAATGCAGATGCTATTTTGTTCCTTCAGCCGGAGTGGAGCCGTCGCGATGAAATGACGCCGTTGATCGTGGAATACGTAATGAATAATCCCAAATGGAGGATATCTTTGCAGACTCATAAATACCTCAATATTCCTTAAATGAAAACACTTCTCTTATTATTCGTGTTATTGGTTTCGGTCCCGTCCTTTGCGCAACTTGGAGGTGAAGACGAGGTGTATTTGTCCGAAAATATTATGCCGCCTAAATTCAACGGCGGGGATGTTACGAATTTCCATAAATATGTACGGGAGCATTTTGATAAGTCGAAGATTGCCAAACCGGGAAAAATGGTAGCGGCATTTACGATTAACGAAAAAGGGGAAATCGAAAATTTAAGGCTTACACAATTTATCGATGAAATATCGGCTGCCGAGTTCATCCGGGTACTTAAAAACGCTCCTAAATGGCAACCCGCTACCAAAATGGGAAAGCCATATGCGATGAAAGTCACGATTCCGCTAGAATTTAGATAGTTGGCTATTCAGCAATGAATTTGGCTTTTTTATCTTGGTATACGTGTTAGATGTTCCATGAAAAACCGGAATGGAAACCAAGCCTTATAAACTTCTTTTTACAAGACAACAATCGCGATTCATCTCGAAATGATAAACGCCACAAGTTCATCTACAAATCTTCGGTAGATTTAGGTAATTGCTTTTTTAGATTTTGCGGATATTTGCATTATGGACAATCCGTACAAACACCACTTTCTACTTGACCCAAAGATCACTTACCTGAATCATGGCTCTTTTGGCGCATGCCCGAAGCCTATTTTTGATGATTACCAGAAATGGCAACGCGAACTTGAGCATGAACCCGTTCAGTTTATCATCAACAACGCACCTCGCTATCTTCATCAATCGAAAAAAGCGCTCGCAAACTTTATTAATTGCGAACCAGAAGATTTTTTCTTTACCCCAAATCCGACCTTCGCGATTAACACGATTATGAGGAGCCTAGACCTTAAAGAAGGAGACGAGATTCTTGCATCTGACAATGAATATGGCGCCATGGATCGCACCTGGAATTTCTTCTCAAAGAAAACGGGTGTCCGATATGTGCGATCGCCTCTGTCTTTGCCGGTAATTTCGAAAGAGCAGATGATTGCAGATTTCTGGAAAGGCCATTCCGATAAAACAAAAGTCATATTCTTAAACCATATTTCAAGCGCTACGGCATTGATTTTTCCGGTCAAAGAAATTTGTGAACGCGCCAGGCAACTCGGTTTGATTACGATTGTAGACGGCGCTCACGTTCCTGGCCATATCGATCTTGATATTGCAGACATCGATGCTGATTTTTACACGGGAACTTTGCACAAATGGATGCTCGCTCCAAAAGGATGTTCTTTTTTGCATGTGAGGAAAGAGTTCCAGGACATGCTGGATCCGTTGATCGTAAGTTGGGGTTATGAAAGCCTGACGAACGGACAAAGCACATTCCTCGATTATCAGGAACAGCAGGGAACACGCGATATTTCGGCATTTTTGACCGCTCCGGCGTGCCTAAATTTCCTGGAAGAGATAAATTGGAGGCAACGCGCCATCGAAAGCAGGCAATTGATTTCGGACAATTATCAGCGATTCTGTACTTTAATGGGGAAAGACCCGATCTGTCCGATAAACGATGTATTTTTGGGTCAGATGTGCAGTATTCCGATTGTAACGTCAGATGAAGTGGCCCTAAAAGCCTTGCTATTCGATAAATACCATATTGAGATTCCGATAATGAACCTTAACGGACATTTTTACCTGCGCATTTCCACCCACATCTATATTTGCCAAGCGGATATCGATCGCCTATATCTCGCACTTGAAGTAATTATTGCGGAAACAGATCTGATCAGCACGAATTGAGGTTATTATTTTTCGTCCGAATGAGTAAGGCGCGCCAGGTAATCGAAATGCTCCCCTTCCATAATTAATTCGCAGTGTAGTCCGTTTGCCCAGGCCGCATTCTGCAAGGTGTTATAATCGAGGTACAGCCAAGGAAAGGAATCCTCTTGTTGCCCTTTGTAAGAGAGATTAAAAGTCAATTCGCCGTAATACGTGTCAGCCGGAACAAGATATGCGCCTTCTTCATCCTCGTCAAACATGTAAATAATGTCTGACGAATCAATAAGAATTTGGCCACCGGGTTGCAATAATGATTTGAGCTTTTGCAGGAACGCCGGCGTATTATCAAGCGTTCCAAAAATCCCGGTGCCGTTCATAAGCAACAAAATAGTGTCATACGCAACCGATTCCAGATCCCTGATGTCCGAAAGCAAAGCCTTGTCCAGCCCTCTTAAGTGGCATGCTGTAATGGCATTAGCCGATATGTCGATGGAAGTAACGTCCAAATTCTTCTCCTTTTGCAAATACAAACTGTGGCTTCCGGCTCCGCATCCGACATCGAGCACTTTACCTTTGGCCAAATCGAGCGCTTTGCGTTCCAGTTTTGGCATTTGTTTGTAAGTTCGGAATAGATAGGCTACGGACATTTCATCTGCTTCCGAAATATTCGTTTCGGTGATTAAATCTTCAGGTGCATTTTGTGTTTGGTAATCAAGGATGGCTTTGCCGAAGAGGTCTTTCATAGAATTAGTCTTAAAATCGTAAAGTCCTAAAGTCATAAAGGCCTGTTTCCCTTTACACAAATTGTTGATTTGTACAAGACTTTAAGACTTTACAACCTTAAGACTTTACGACTTTAATGTACTTTTGCCACATGCAGGATTTTCTCAAACAATTGCCGCAGCTTGCCAAAGATAAGCATACCGAAAACAAAAAGTATTTCGATAAGCTAAAGAAAAAAGCGCCAAAAAATATCGATTACGTCATGCAGGAATTGCACGATGCGGAATTCAAACGGACAGATTGCCTTTCCTGCGCCAATTGCTGTAAGACGACAGGTCCTCTGTTTACGTCTGCCGATATCGAACGTATTTCAAAGCACTTCAGGATGAAGCCCCAACAGTTCATTGATCAATACCTGAAAATCGATGAGGATAATGATTATGTGTTGCAATCGGTGCCGTGTCATTTCCTGGACGCCGACAATTATTGCTTGATTTACGATGTGCGGCCCAAAGCCTGTCGGGAATTTCCGCATACCGACCGCAAAAAGTTCCAGCAGATTTCGAATCTGACCATGAAAAACGTAGAAATTTGCCCGGCAACATTCAGGATCGTGGAGGAGATGAAAAAGCGTATGCCGATGTAGGAATGGAACATCGAATGATCGATCAACCAAATCTCGCGGCTCAACAATCGAAATTAACTACAGCCTGAATAATGGGCAAAAAAAAACCTCCCGGTCAGGAGGCAAATTCTTAAACGAACATATAATCGTCCGCTTCAACCAAATGGTCTGGCTTTTTTCTTCCGCCGACTGCACTAACAAGATAGTCAATGCCCCGGCTGATGTACTCAATGATCTTTTCGACCCATTCTTTGGCTTTGTGGAATAGTTCGATGCCTTTGTCGATGTAAGAATTAATTACCTCGATTATACGCTGTAACTCATCCATATAGCCTAAAAGTAATTCAGCGCCTTTCATAATAACTGTGTTTTATTGATAAGTTGGACTCTATATCACTAAAATACGCAATGGATTTTTGAGATTCTCAGTAGATCTCATAAAGTTTTCTTATATTTTTAAAGGCGTCTATTCCGGGTTTCCATGTGGCCCGGATCTCGTCCTCGGTCATTCCGGATTGTATTTGCTGTTGCAACACTCTACTTCCCGCGAGATTGGTAAAATACGGAATGAAAAATTTAGGCTTATCCTCAAAGTCCTGGTACGCTTTGAGCAGCCACTTTAGTTCGATGCGGCTCAGGCGAGGTTGCTGCGACAAATCTTCACCGCAACAGATTTTGCCGTTCAGTGGCGGATTTTTCGATCCCAGGTTGGGGCGTGGCGTGAACTCGTAATGATACGACGGAAGATTCGGAGAGCCGTATATCTGGAATTGCTTTTCGGTACCACGGCCGATACTGACGTTTGTGCCTTCAAAAAAACAAAGGCTCGGATACAGGTTGATAGCTTGATCGTTCGGAAGGTTTGGCGATGGCTTTACCGGCAAATGGTACGGCATTCCGCGCCTGTAATTCTCGCAGGGAACAATCTTAACATCGCACTGCAGGCTGTCTTTAAGCCATTTTTCGCCATTTATCATCAGGGCATATTCACCTATGGTCATGCCATGAAGCACTGGAATCGGGTGCATCCCGACAAAACTCTTGTGATTCGGATCAAGCGTCGGTCCGTCAATGGCATATCCGTTAGGATTAGGACGATCGAGAATAATAAGCGGGATTTTGTTTTCGGCGCAAGCCTCCATAACATAGTGCAATGTCGAAATGTATGTGTAAAAGCGCGTTCCGACGTCCTGCAAATCAAAAAGCATCACGTCAATTCCTTCCAGTTGCGCAACAGATGGCTTTTTGTTGTTGCCATATAACGAAAGAATAGGAATTCCGGTTTTGACATCACGTCCGTCGACAATATCTTCACCATCAGGCGTTTCTCCGCGAAAACCATGCTCGGGGGCATAAATCTTTTCGAGTTTAAATTTGACTTTTTGTTTCAGATAATCTACGATATGCATCGTTTTGGTCGCCGTGGCTTCTCGGTGCGTAAGTTCCAGCGTATCCGGAAGCGAATAAACCGAGTCGTAATCGATTAATCCGGTTTGGTTGGTGACGATCCCGATTTTTTTGTCCCGGATCAGGTCGAAATAACTGGACGTATTATCGGCTCCCGTCATGAAACGCGTCGGCCGGATTTTACTTTTGATCGTTGTTTTGGCTGGTTTTGAAAATTCCGCCATCCTTGCCTGAGGCGTTTTACAGGAAACAACAGACAATACGATGGCTATCGCAAAGACATATCCGGGCTGGAGTAAAGGATAAAGTAAAGATGGAAGCTTTTGAGTGAACTGCCGCGTCATAAATTCTTGTGATATTTTTATCGGCCGGCGGTTTAAATCCTGCCGAAAGTGTATTTTTGGTGACCGCAACCTCTATTGGAACGATATTGAATCTCGAATATTTTATCGCAAAGCGACTGATTGCCGCCAAGGGCCGTAAAAGTACTATATCTGCCCCAATTATAAAAATTGCGGTAACGGCTATTGCTATCGGAATGGTGATGATGATACTCTCGGTGGCAACCGGCATCGGGCTTCAGCAAAAGATTCGCGAAAAAGTGTCGGCTTTCAACGGCCACATCATCATTTCGAATTACGACGATAATCAATCTGAAGTAAGCAGCAAGCCGATTTCTACGAGGCAGGATTTTTATCCGAAATTCAAAAGTGTCAACGGCATTCAACATATTCAGGCTGTAGCAAGTAAGGCCGGGATTATCAGGACCGCCGATGCATTCGAAGGCATTATTTACAAAGGCGTCGGGAAGGATTTCGCCTGGAAGAACCTCGATGAGTTCCTTGTGGAAGGCAGGCTTCCGAATACGTCTGGAAAGCTTAACGAGGAAGTTATTATCTCGCGATTTTTGGCAGATCGACTGAGACTTAAGTCCGGCGACCGGTTCAATACATTCTTCATGAAGGAAGGGGAGGGGAATCAGAAACCGAACTTGCGCGTGTTTCAAATTGTTGGGATTTACGCTTCCGGATTGCAGGAATTCGATGCTACGTATATATTAGGTGACATTCGCCATTTGCAGCGCATCAATAAGTGGAAGCCGGACCAGGTTGGCTCATTCGAAGTATTCGTTAAAGATTTTACTCAGATCGAGCAGAAAGGCCGCGAAATTTATGAGAATACGTTTGACGCCAGAGACCCGGCCACGACTTTAGATACCAAAACAATTATTGAGAAGTATTATTACATTTTCGACTGGCTTCAGCTTTTCGACTTCAACATACTGGTGATCCTGGTTGTAATGATTATTGTAGCAACCATTAATATGGTGGTGGCTTTGCTGGTCATTATTTTGGAGCGCACTCAAATGATCGGAATACTGAAATCGCTGGGAGCTTCGAACTGGAGCGTGCGCAAAATTTTCCTTTATAACGCCTCCTATATAATTGGCAGGGGATTATTATGGGGTAACGGCATTGGCATTGCGATGATTTATGTACAACAGCAATTCGGGATTATTAAGCTCAATCCTGAAAACTACTACGTAAGTGTAGCACCGGTATATTTTGATTTGGGATACATTTTGTTGCTGAACTTTGGCACTATGCTCATTTGTCTGCTGGTTTTACTATTTCCTTCTTATATAATTACCAAGATTTCGCCTGCGCGTGCCATACGTTTTGACTGATGATTGAACTTGAAAGAAAAGCAGGAGACTATGTCTTGTATAAAGCCCAGGGCGGGCGACTGATTTTACTCGTACTGGATACTTTAGGCGTGTTTGAAATCGAGTATGAAATGACCTCGGGAGAAATTTATTCCTACCAGAGTCATGGCGACCAGATTCTTCCCCTGATCTCCAGACGGGTTCGGGATGAAAAGTACATTGAATAGTCAGGGCGTTCCTGCGCCAGGCAAAAGCTATTCGCATTT
>Ga0265780_10010913_pt1 | contig 10799 bp, 13 predicted proteins | sample P1T30metagenome_FD_192432 | JGI IMG/M metagenome (GOLD analysis project Ga0265780, IMG submission 192432) | Plant litter microbial communities from East Loma Ridge, Irvine, California - P1 T30 | ecosystem: Environmental > Terrestrial > Plant litter > Unclassified | place: USA: California... | reverse complement strand
TCGGCAGCGTCGAGAACATCCCGGCCTTCATCGAGAAGGTCAAGGACAAGAACTCGGGCGTCAAGCTGATGGGCTTCGGTCACCGCGTGTACAAGAACTTCGACCCGCGCGCCAAGCTGATGCGCGAGACCTGCTACGAAGTGCTGGAAGAGCTGGGCCTGCAGGACGACCCGCTGTTCAAGCTCGCGATGGAGCTGGAAAAGATCGCCCTGAACGACGAATACTTCGTGTCGCGCAAGCTGTACCCGAACGTCGACTTCTACTCGGGCATCGTGCAGTCGGCACTGGGCATCCCGGTCTCGCTGTTCACCGGCATCTTCGCGATGGCACGCACCATCGGCTGGATCGCCCAGTGGAACGAGATGATCGCCGACCCGGAACAGAAGATCGGCCGCCCGCGCCAGCTGTTCGTCGGCTCGCCGGTGCGCGATGTGCCGGGGATCGACAAGCGCTGATTCGCGCGTGTCCTAGCAAAAAGCGGGCTTCGGCCCGCTTTTTTTGTCCGTCCACCCCACCGGACCGCGCCATCCACCGCATGAAAAAACAAAAACGGCCGCAGGATCGCTCCGGCGGCCGCTTACGATGAGGTGGCGAGAAATCAGTCCTGGTAATACGGCTCGACCGTGCCTTTCAGCTTGATCAGCATCGGACGGCCCTTGCGGTCCACGACCTTGCCGGCGGCGACCTTGATCCAGCCTTCGCTGATGCAATATTCTTCGACGTCGACGCGGTCCTTGCCGTTGAAACGGATACCGACCGGGTGCTTGAAGACTTCCGCGTCGTGATGCGGGCTCTTCGGGTCGATGGACAGGCGGTCGGGCAGGGGAGGGAGTTGGGTAGGTTCGTTCATGGGCGGAATTATCCACGATTCTGCGCGTGTACGCGAGCATGCCGCGGAGAATCCGGCTTGCGCCGGCTCGTCCCCCCATTCCGATGGAATGGACGGGGTGGGCACATTTGGTTATGCTGGAAGAGTGTTAACTCTGCTTTATCTTTCATGGAACACATTTCCGGCAACATCTACCGGATCCCACGCCGATTCAACTGGCCCTTCGTGATCGGCGGCTTCGCCATCCTCTCCCTGGTCGTCATGATGTGGCGCTGGGGCGGCACGATCGAGGATTCCCTGGCCTATTTCAATACCGCGCTCTGGCTGCGCGGCGATCTCCCGGCGTCCGAACTGCGCGCGCCTTTCCCCTACCGGATCGCGGTGCCGGCCCTGGCGGCCATCCTGCCGGGCAGCGTCACCACCACCTTCGCCACCCTCAACTGGCTCTTCACCATCGCCACCGCCTGCCTGGCGACGGCCACCGTGCGGCGCATGGGCTTCGGCACCCAGCGCGCGCTGGCGGCGGGCCTGCTCGTCATCCTGTCGCTGCCCACGTTCTGGTATGCGCCCTACCTGCTGGTCGATCCCGGTTCGGTGTGCATGCGCGCGCTGTTCGTGTTCGCACTCCTTACGCTGCAGCCGCGCCTGGCGCTGATGGCGGCGCTCGCGGCCACCATGATCCGCGAAGAAAACATCCTGCTGCTCGGCTGGCTGCTGGCCACGCGCCAGGTCGGCGTCAAGGGCGGCGTGGCCGCGCTGGCGGCGGCGCTGGCCTGGCTGGTGGCGGTGCGCTGGTGGCTGGTGCCGGGGCTGCCCGGCTATAGCTGGGTGCCGAACCTGGGCACGGTGCTCAACCTGCTGTCGGACTGGCGCGGCCTGCTGTCGCTGGCCGGTTGCGCCGGCCTGGTCCTGCCGCTGGCGCTGTTCGGCATGCGCCACGCGCCGCCGCGCCTGCAGCCCCTCAAGAGCCTGCTGCTGCTGATGCTGCTGCCGCCGCTGTACGCGGCGCTGAGCGTGCGCGTCGAAGGGCGCATCGTCTGGGGCCTGTATCCCTTCCTGATCCCCTTCGCGGTGGCGCTCGGCCTGCCGCGCCGCGCCGCGAGCCAGCCCGACGTGCGCGAACTCAGGACCGCGCGCCGCGCCTGATCGCCGCGCCGTCCTCGATCGGCGCGTGCTCGCGCATCAGTTCGGCGACCCAGTCGATGAAGACGCGCAGCCGCGGACTCAGGTGGCGGTTCGGCGGCCAGGCCAGCACCATCGGCATCGGCGCCAGGCGCCAGTCCGCGAACAGGCGCACCAGCTCCCCGCGCGCGGCGTGCTGGCGCGCCATGTAGTCGGGCAGCCAGAGCACGCCCAGGCCGGCCAGCCCCGCCGCCAGGTAGGCATTGCCTTCGTCGATGGCCAGCGCGTAGCGGCCCTGGATGCTGATTTCTTCTTCCGCGCGCGTCAGCGTCAGCGCCAGGTTCTTGCCGGTGCTGGCCCAGCGAAAGCCCACCACCCGGTGGGCCTCCTGTTCCAGTTCGCGCGGGTGCGCCGGCGTGCCGGCCTGCGCGAGATAGCCGGGCGCGGCATACACGCCGAGCTGCAGGTCGCCCACGTGGCGCGCCACCAGGGCCTTGTCCAGCAGCGGGCCGCCGCGCAGCACGCAATCGACGTTTTCTCCGATCAGGTCGACCGGACGGTCGCTCACGCCCATGTCGAGCTGGATATCCGGATAGCGCGCGTAAAAGGCGGGCAGGGCCGGCACCAGCACCATGCTGGCGAGCGGACTGGGCACGTCCACGCGCAGGCGGCCCCTGGGCAGCGTGGCCTTGCCGGGCAGATTGGTCTCGGCATCGTCCATGTCGGCCAGGATGCGCAGCACGCGCTGGTAGTAGATGGCGCCGTCGGCCGTGACGTTGACCTTGCGCGTGGTGCGGTTCAGCAGCTTCACGCGCAGGCGGGCCTCGAGCTGCTGCACCAGCTGGGTCACGCTGGTCTTGCTCATGTGGAGCGTCAGCGCGGCCCTGGTGAAGCTGCCGGTTTCCACCACGCGCGCAAAGGCAGTCATCGCATCGAAACGGTCCATCGGGCTCTCCTGTTGACTGTTTGGATTATACAAACAGTCTGACTAAGGATTGCCTGTTTATCAGGACAGGGCAAACGATTAAAGTCAGCGCATGTCCAACCCGAAGGAGCAGGCAATGAGCCCACGTGACGTCGTCTTCCCGCCCGGCCGCCAGGCCCTGTATGAAAAGAACCGCTATTCGCCGGCGATCCGCTCGAACGGTTTTTTATTCGTCTCCGGCCAGGTCGGCAGCCGCGAAGACGGCTCGCCGGAGCCCGAACTGGAGGCGCAGGTGCGGCGCGCCTTCGGCAACCTGAACGGCATCCTGGCCAGCGCCGGCTGCAGCTTCGACGACGTGGTCGACGTGACCGTCTTCATCGTCGATCCGGAACAGCGCTTCGAGACGATCTGGAAAGTGGTCGGCGAATACTGGGGCGACGCGCCGCATCCGACCCTGACCGGCATCGGCGTGACCTGGCTGTACGGCTTCCAGTTCGAGATCAAGGTGATTGCGAAGCTCCCGGAACAAGCGCCTGTCCGCGCTGTCAGCCCGGACGACGCCGGTCGCCCGTGAGCGCGGCGATTTCATGTGGCATGCATGCCATGCTCGACTTAACAAATGTACACTAATGGAAACCCGGGCCCAGGCCCGGCCATTTTTTACATGTGAACCATGCGCCACGCATGGCTTGGCCGCAAGGCCGGAAAGGTCTCCCCATGAAATCGCTCTTCCTCGCCTGTTGCCTGCTGCTCGCCAGCCTGTTCGGCAGCGCCCAGGCCGCGCCGGCCAACGCCGCGCTGGCCAAGCAGGTCAACGCCTTCGTCGACAGCTGGCACGACGACGCCGCCCACGCGCGCCTGGCCTTCTTCGACAAGATCGCCAACGATGGCGTGTACATCGGCACCGATCGCGGCGAGCTGTGGAAGCGCGATGCGTTCAAGGAATGGGCGACAGGCTATTTCCAGGGTAAGAAGTCGGCCTGGACCTTCCGCGCGACCCAGCGCAATGTGTACGCTTCGCCGGACGGTTCGATGATCTGGTTCGACGAATTGCTCGACACCGAGAACATGGGCCATTGCATGGCCAGCGGCGTGCTCCGCAAGACCGCCAAGGGATTCGAGATCGTGCATTACCAGTTGTCGATCGCGGTGCCGAACGAGATCGTCAATCAGGTTACCGGCCTGGTGAAGGCGGCGGAAGCGGGGGCGGCCGGCGCGAAGTAAGCGATGGCAGGGTGGACGGCTCTGCCGTCCACGCGTTCGACCCAGGCATGCCCGGTCGTTCATGCAGCGCCGGACGCGACGTTCTTGAGATCAAAACAGCGAACCCGTCACCGGCCCCTGTTCCTCCACCTTCACCTTCTTCGCCTCTTTCGGCGCCGCCCATGCCTTCATGGTTTCGGCCGCAAACGGCCGCAGGAAGCTGCGCGCCGCTTCCGGATTGCGGCACTGCAGCCAGGCGTCGACCTCATCCGGCGGCAGCACCACCAGCGAACGCTTTTCGTCGCCCGGTTTGTGAAAGCGCCGCATCAGCGGGTGCTCGTCGGCGTTGATCGTGATCTGGGTGAAGGAGGCCGCCACCCGGCCGTCGGCCTCGGCCCATTCGCGCCACAGGCCGGCGACGTAGAACAGCGCGTCGTCGCGCATGCCGATGCCGAAGCGTTCGGCGCGGCCGCTCTCGTAGTTCGGCTCGTAGAAGCATTGCATCGGCACCGCGCACAGCTGGGCGCGGCGCCAGGCCGAGGCATAGGAGCGTTTTTCGCCGAGCGATTCGGCGCGCGCGTTCATGGTGTCGAAGACCTTGACGCCTGGCGGGATGTGGCGGCGCGGCACCATCCCATAGCTGGCAAGGCACAGTTCGCGCCGGCCATTGTCGCCCGCGCGCAGGATCGGCGCCGGGTAATCCTTCCAGGTTTCGCCGGGCCAGTCGAGGTCGCGGTACAGGTCGACCAGCACGCCGAGCACCATGTCGAGTTGTTCGGGAAGGGGCGGGCGGTAGTTGACGCACATGGCAGGCAGGATCAGAGGGGAAGCCTGCATCATAGCAGCGGTATGATAAGGTTGCGCCTTCCTCCACGAACCCGTGAACAAGCAGTGAGCGACACCCTCCCGACCGCGGACGGCGCCTACGTCGGCCGCTTCGCGCCATCGCCCAGCGGCGTGCTGCATGCCGGCTCGCTGGTCGCCGCCCTGGCCAGCTATCTCGATGCGCGCGTGCATGGTGGCGCCTGGCTGGTGCGCATCGAAGACATCGACGAAGGCCGCAGCGTGCCGGGCGCGGCCGGGGAAATCCTGGCGCAACTGGCCTGGCTCGGCATGCATTCCGACCGCGAGGTGGTCTGGCAGAGCCGGCGCAAGCAGCTGTACCAGGCCGCCTACGACGCACTGGCGGCGCATGCCTATCCCTGCGGCTGCAACCGTCGTGAAATTGCCGATTCGCGCCTGGGGTTCGCGCCCGACGGCGCCGCCATCTATCCGGGCATCTGCCGCCACGGGCTGGCGCCGGGACGCAGCGCGCGCAGCCTGCGCCTGCGCGTGCCCGAACCGGGCCGGGACGAGGTCGGCTTCAGCGACCGCTTCGCCGGCCGGGTGAGCCAGAAGCTGGCCAGCGAATCCGGGGATTTCGTGCTCAAGCGCGCCGACGGCTACTGGGCCTACCAGCTGGCCGTGGTGGTCGACGATGCCGACCAGGGCGTGAGCGATGTGGTGCGCGGCGCCGATCTGCTCGATTCGACCCCGCGCCAGATCTACCTGCAACGGCTCCTGGGCCTGCCGACGCCGCGCTACCTGCACGTGCCGGTGGTGCGCAATGCCGATGGCGAGAAGCTGTCGAAGCAGACCGGCGCGCCAGCGGTGCCGAGCGGCGGCAGCGAGGCGCAGGCGGTGGCGGTCTTGCGGCAGGCGGCCAGCTTCCTCGGCCTGGGCGAGCTCCAGGCCGGGACGCTGGCCGCGTTCTGGCAAGTGGCGGTCCCGGCCTGGGCCAGCCTGCTTGCCGCGCGCGAAAGCGTCCTTGCGGGCGCCCGCGCCTAGGATGCCAGGCCGGTCTGGCGGCGCCTCCTGCTCATGAATAGCAAGCCGGCCACGCCGACACCCAGCATCGCCCATTCGGCCGGTTCCGGGATCGGGGCGGCGACCAGGAAGCCGCGGATCTCGCCGTTCGGGTAGGCGGTGGTGTGGATGTTGACGTAGGCCTGGTTGCTGTTGATGGCGTCGACCAGGGCCGAGGCCGCGCCCTGCACGGTGCCGCCATTGGCTGCCAGGAAGGCCGGATCGTAGCTCGCTTCCAGCCCCAGGTTGTAGGCCGCCGAGAAGTCGCCGGCCCGTACTTCGGTCGGGAAGCCGGCGAAGGGCAGGGCCATCGGCGCCACCCCGGTGAAGGGATCGACGGTGCAGCAGTGGATGTGGGCGTCGATGGTGGTGCCGATCAGGTCGCGGAAAGGCGCATCGACCAGCAATTGCCGGCCGGGCAGCTCGACCGTCACCAGGCTGGTGCCGGGCGAGGCATTGGGCGGGCTTTCCAGCGCGCCGCTGGTCACGGCGCGGTAGGTCGGCCCGGACGACTGGGCGAAGGCCGGCGCCGCCAGGCAGCCCGCGGCCGCCAGCGCCAGGATGGGTAGAACACGTTTCATGGAAAACCTCCTGTTGAACATGGACCCTGCATGGCACCCCGTCCTGGGATGCTGCGGATACGCTAGCACCGCTCGCGCCGCCGGGTTCACACCATACGGCAGAGATAGTGCTTGCTGGCGATTGTTAACAGGAAAGCTCGTTCAGGTGCGCGTCGGCTCGGTCGACAGACGCCGCTTCATGACCGTGATGCTGCCGTCGGCCTCGAGGAAGGCGCACTGCATTTCGTGGCGCGCGCAGTCGGCTTCGCGCAGCGCCTGCTCGATGTCGGACTCGCCGATCCGGCTGCGCTTGACGACTTTTTCGAAGAACACGCCATCGCGCCCGATCAGCACGGCGTCGCCATCGAACAGCGATTCCATCTTGCGGCTGTTAGCCGACAGGATGCCGATGCTGGCATTGAGCACGATCAGCGTGGCGGCGATGATCAGGCCGCCGGCCACCGAATCGTCGCCGCCCGACATGCCGTTCGACACCGCCTCCGACAGCAGCATCACGACCAGCAGGTCGAAGGGCGTCAGCTGGCTGATGGTGCGCCGTCCGGACAGGCGCACCATCACCAGCAGCGCCAGGTAGACGATTGCACCGCGTGCGATAAATTCCCACCAGGGAAGATCCATGTCGAACATAGCAAACGCTCCATACTGGCTTAACCGATGAGGACATTGTATGGACGAAGCCCACGCCTGATTGTTCGCTAGGGAACGCAGTGTGGCTGCTCGTGTATCCTGAGCCTGCCGCGCGGCCGCGCGGCAGGCGTCGCCTGGATGCCTGATCGCCTCTTCGCCGGGAGCCAGCGATGAAACCGATGCCCGTCTTGCGCACCTGGACTTGCAGCGCGCTCCTGTGCGCCTGCCCGATCGCGCAGGCCGGCCGTCCGATGGTCGTGGACGACGCCACCATCCTCGACCCCGGCAACTGCCAGCTCGAAGCCTGGCTCCAGCACGCCCCGCAGCAGCGCGAGCACTGGGCCATGCCGTCCTGCCGCGCCGGCGCCTGGGAACTGGGCATCGGGCTGGGGCGCATCGATCCCGAGGCCTCGGCCGCCTACGGCGCGCGCCAGTTACAGGCCAAGACCATCTTCCGTCCGCTGCGCACCAACGGCTGGGGCATCGGCCTGACCGTGGCCGACCAGTACCGGCCGGGCGGCGGCCTGTCCGGCGATATCTCGGCGCTGGTGCCGCTGTCGGTGTCGCTGCTGGACGACCGCGTGCTGGTGCATGCCAACGCCGGCTGGCTGCACCGCCAGGGCGGGCGCGGCGCCGCGACCTGGGCGCTGGGAACGGAGTGGACGGCGGCGTCCGGCCTGGCGCTGACGCTGGAAAGCTACGGACAGCAGCACGGCCGCGCCTGGATCCAGGCCGGCATGCGCATCGATGCGGTCCCGGGCCGGCTGGCGCTCGACGCCGGCATCGGCCAGCGCTTCGGCCTGCGCAGCGCCGCGCCATACTTCACCGTCGGCCTGACCGTGGCGGCGCCGCTGCTGCGCTGATCGGCAGGAATTGTTGCAGCAGCGTAAGTCGCGTTCTGTTGGATTGAACATCGCCTCCTGCCATGCATATATAAGTGCCAGCGCAGGAGGCGTTCCGGCGCAGGCCGCAACCCAGTACCGTTCAGGCAAGCCGATCCGCGTGCCGCGCCTCCCACGCCGCCAGCGCCTGCCGATAATTTTCCAGCGCAATCTGGTACAGGTCGAACACGCAGTGTACGCAGCCACTGCCGCAGCAGTCTTCCAGCTGCGGTTCCCTGGGTGGCTCGGGGCGCGGGTCGGGGGCGATGGGATCGAACATGCGGGCCAGCATAGCGTCCGCGTCCGGCCGCGTCCAGGAATCAGCGTTCCAGCGCGTAGCTGCGCAGGCGGAACACCATCTTGCCATCCCGGCGCGCGCAACTGCCGCGCATCACTTCGCCTTCGTCCAGCTGCCAGGCCAGCGCGCTGCCCGGCGCCTTGCCCGCGCAGGCGGCATGGGCCGCGGCCGGGATCGCGGGGATCCGTGGCTGCGGCGGCTGCGGCGGATGTGGAATGGCTGGCGGTGCAGGCGGCGCCGGCGGGACGGGCGGGGCCGGCAGGACCAGCGGCGGCGGGCACTTGCCGCCGTCGCCCGTGCAGTGGATGCGCACGCCCACGTGTTCGGCGCCTTGGGCCGGCGCCAGGGTGGCCAGCAGCACGGCGGCCAGCGCCGTGCACGACAGGATGGATTGCATGTTTCTCCTCATTTTGCGGCGTGCGCGGGGCGGCGCGCCATGCCGGCATGGTGCATGCGCAATGTGGAGAAAAGATGGAGCCAAGCGCTCAGAGCTCGAAACGGTAGCCCAGCCCGTAGATCGCGCGGATCGGCTCGACGCCCGGCAGCGCCGCCTCCAGCTTGCGCCGCAGGTTCTTGACGTGGCTGTCGATGGCGCGGTCGGCCACCTCCGGGCCGGCGCCGCCGGCGCGCGCCAGTTCGAGCAGCCGGGCGCGCGAAAACACCTGGCCGGGGCGGCGCGCCAGCGCGGCCAGGATGCCGTATTCGGTCGGGGTCAGGTCGAGCGGCTTGCCGTGGATGGCGATGCGCTGCGCGGCGGCGTCGATGGAAAGCGCCGGCGCGCCCTGGCCGGTGCGGCGCAGGATCGCCTTGATGCGCGCCATCAGCTCGCGCGGGCTGAAGGGCTTGCACAGGTAGTCGTCGGCGCCGGCGTCGAGGCCGAGCAGGCGGTCGATCTCCTCCACGCGCGCCGTCACCATCACGATCGGCAGGTCGGCGTCGGCGCGCAGCGCGCGGCATAGCGCCAGGCCGTCCATGCCGGGCAACATCAGGTCGAGCACCAGCAGGGCGGGCGGATCGCGCCGGATCGCCGCCAGCGCCTCCAGGCCGTCGTGGAATACCTGCGGCGCATAGCCGGCCGCGCGCGCGTAGTCGGCGACCAGGGCCGCCAGTTCCGGCTCGTCCTCGGCGATGGCGATGCGCAGCGGCGCGGCGGCGGTGGGGTTCATGCCGATTCCGTGACGTGGCGCGCCAGCGGCATGACGATGGTGGCGCGCAGGCCGTCCAGCGGCGAGTGGGCGAAATGCAGGCTGGCACCCTGGGCTTCGAGCAGGCGCCGGCACAGCGCCAGTCCGAGGCCGGCGCCGCCATGGGCGCGGCTGCGCGAAGCGTCGACGCGGTAGAAGCGGTCGGCCAGGCGCTCCAGCGCGCCGTCCGGCACGCCGGGCGCGCTGTCGTCCAGGTGCAGCTGCAGGCGCTGGCCGTCGCTGTGCGCATGCAGGCGCACGCGCCCGCCGGGGGCGGTGTAGCGCAGGCTGTTCTCGAACAGGTTGTCGAACACCTGGCGCATGCGGTCCGGGTCGGCCAGCACGGTGGCGTCCTGCGGCGCGGGGCCGAGGTCGAGCGCCAGCCCGCCCGCGCCGAGGCGCTCGCCGAAGCCGCCGGCCTGGACCAGCGCCAGCTGCCACAGGTCGAGCGGCGCCAGGCGGCAATCGAGCGCGCCGACGTCGGCGCGCGCCAGCGCGTACAGCTCGTCGATCAGGCGGCTCAAGGCCAATACCTGGCGCAGCATGGCGTCGAGGTTGGCCGGGGTGACGCTGCGCACGCCGTCCTGCAGCGCCTCGAGCTGGGCGCGCAGCACCGCGAGCGGCGTGCGCAGTTCGTGCGAGGTGTCGGCCACCCATTGGCGGCGCGCGTCCTCGGCCCCGGCCAGGCGCTCGGCCAGGGTGTTGAAGTGGCGCGCCAGCTCGCCCAGTTCGTCGCTGCGCCCGGCCGCCAGGCGCACGTCGAAGCGGCCCTCGGCCAGGCGCCCGGCGCCGCGCGCGAGGGCCTGGATCGGACGGCGGAAGTGGCGCGCCAGCAGGGTCGCCGCGACGGCGCTGAGCAGCACCGCGCCGGCCACGATCAGCCACAGGCTGCCGCGCAGCTGCCGCAAGAATGCGTAGGCCATCGCGTCGCTGGGACGGGCGCTGCGCGCCACCGCCAGCCAGCCGACGGTCTTGCCGTCGATGTCGATCGGCCGGCGCGCCAGCGCCGCCAGCGGCGCCATGTCGGGCTGGCGTCCGGCCAGCCAGGCGCCATCGGCGTCGAGCAGGGCGATGCGGCGCGCCAGCGGCAGCGCGTCGTCGCTGGCGCCGTCCGGGTCGATCGGGTCCGGCATGCGCGGCGGCGGCAAGGGAGGCAGGGGCGGCGCCGGCGGTACGGGTGGTACGGGTGGGATGGGTAGCGCGGGCGCCGCCGGCTCTACAGGCGGCACCGGCGCGGCCGAGGCCGCGGCAAAGGCCGGGTTCTCGCGCGCGTGCTGCAGCCGTTCCAGCTCGCGCGCGATCCA
>Ga0265780_10010912_pt1 | contig 10801 bp, 15 predicted proteins | sample P1T30metagenome_FD_192432 | JGI IMG/M metagenome (GOLD analysis project Ga0265780, IMG submission 192432) | Plant litter microbial communities from East Loma Ridge, Irvine, California - P1 T30 | ecosystem: Environmental > Terrestrial > Plant litter > Unclassified | place: USA: California... | reverse complement strand
TTTGGTCGGAATCACGAGAAAGTGGTAGAGTGTATTATCGCTCGTGTAGACTAGTAGCGAGTTGTCGAGGAGGGCCATGACCTGTACAGGTGAGGGTAAGGGTTGGGTATGGAGGATATTGGTTTCTGATAAATCCAGATCTCGGGAGTAGAGGCGTAACTATCATCAGCTATCTCTCTCTCTGTCGAGACCCGAGAAGATGGTGGACGTACCTGGAAAGATTTGTCCACTTCAACAGCAGCAACAAGAACATGGTGGAACCACAATAATCCCCCTCTGACTACGAAATCCCGTTCCTGCCTCTCATCCTCAAACAACTTCCATCGACCGGATGCAGCGGAGTAATGAGTCAACCCACGCCTTCCTGCTATGGCTATTAGTTTGCCGTCGGACGAGATTGACGCGTAGCGGATTGGCCAATTTGTAGATATGTATGCGTTTGGGATCTGGTATCAGCCTCTTTCCCTGTCGTTGAAGGCGTGAAAATCGATGAACGCACCTTGATATGCTGCCAAACATCAGATTCGGGGTTGATGACGCTCATATCGGGTTGATCGGCACCTCGGTATACTAGTACCCTATCATCCAGCTGTAAGAACGCGTAACGGGTGTTATCCTTCACATCAGCCCGTAATCTTGTCAAACGAGGAACGACATACAGGAGAAGGTTGACAGGTAGTAGCACTTTTAGCGAATGGTATCGAGTATATCGACCCTTGGGTAGATAACATGAACAATTCCATATTTCCAGGTGCCCAGAACTATCATCAGTTTCATTCTTTAAGGGGACATACAATTTCCAAAACACCATTCATGAAATCTTCCTGTTCCCCTACCTCATCTTCGGATGATTCAACGCCCCATCCGCCTAGTCTACCGCCCATTGACCATGCTGCCCAGCCTTTTTCGTAGCCTACTGCGAGACAGTAGCCGTCTGCTGTCCATGCTAGGCATTTTACTTGTCCCGGGGATTTATCTAAATGTCAACACGGAGATGTGCAGAAAATAGGGTGGACGTACGAAGATTGGCAGAGTGTTTCAGGTCGAACGTATGCGAATGACGTGGTTTGGAGGGATATGTCGGGACGGAGATCAGGTGGACCTTCCCACTACACATTAGTCTTTTGTATATCCGTCAAAATACACATACCCCTTCGTGCCAACAGCTACCAGACCAAAGCGCGGGTTGACAGCAACACGCATAGCCGGGTCCATCTCCTCCTTTTCCCCTGCGACCGACTGTGATCCCCTTCGCTCAAGTAGGCCAAGCGCTTCCATCCCACTCGAGGGGTCCTTCTGTCTAGGAGGAGCGGGATAGAGCAATTGACCGGTATATTTAGGTGCTTGCGTTGAGAGGCTGATTGAGGAGGAGGCGGCTTGATGAGCTGGCAGCGGGGATGATCTGCCTTTGGGTGTTTCTTTGAAAGTTTCCTAGGCCTTCAGTGATATTCGACTGAAAGATGTGGTCGGCAACATACGTTCGTTTTGATATTCTGGACTTGAGATCCAGAGTACATAGCATAAACCCTCCCATCTTCTACTTGGAAAGTGAAAAGCGTTGGGATGCCAGCAGTCTTCGAAACTGATATTTTCGTAGGTATAGGAGGATTATCTTCCCATCAGCACAGTTATTGTCTGTCAATCTTACCTCTGAAATCCATCCAATCCTTCGCCTTCAGCATATCCCAAATATCACATTCCACTTGATCTTCCCCATCCCCATCCAGCGGTGGGGGTGGGAAATGACTTCCAGGAGGCGACAATAAATGACCAGGTATTGGATATGGTACAGATAAGATTGATGGCGGATGGCGTAATGTGATGAGTAGATTATGAGGTTGGGCATGGAGGGAAGTACATCCGCCCATTACGAATGCTGAGCCTAACGCCCTTAATTCCCATCCTAAAAGTGTATCGCCTTCGCCTGCCCCGCCGCCCTGTGGGAAGGTCGTTGTGGGAGGATGATCATATGCGGGAGTAGGTGCTGGTTGGAGCTGGTAGAATAGTAGGTGGGAGGTGGTGGTCTGCCATCAGCTTATTGATATCGTTAGACGATAAACGCACCAGGACAATCAAGCCTCTTCCATCATTCGCCCAGATCACATCCAAATTCTCTCCCCACCTCTCGAGACTTTTATCAGATCTCACAGCTACAGCTTGAATCACAGTTGGCTAAACATCAGCTTTGACAGACAACGCGATGGCCCAGCTTACACGAACATCCCAGACAGCAATTGTATCTTTTGTGAACGAGACGAAGAAATTGCCTCTTCTGCTCGGTCGAATTGCCTCAACATCATGGCCTCGACCTAACTTGGGGTAGTCGATCTCTCTGGCTGCCGCTGTTGGCCAGTACATGCCGTTGACGGTGCAAGGATGATGTATCTAGCTATTGATGAATGTCAGTCAATCACTTCTACACTTTGTAATCGGATCTTCCCGAGGATGACCATGAATCAACCTATACAAAGTAACTCTTCTCTACAGCGCATATACACAGCCATGCCACCTCCAACTCGACAAGCTCGTAAGCTAAACAGCGCCGAATCTGTCAAGCTGAGAAACTGACAGTAACAGCCAGAAATACGACGGTCCAAGTCGTAAGGTCTGATGCCCTGACCGACTTTCAAGCTCGTAGATTACAACGGCGTCTAGAAGAGCTCGAGGTCAGTCTGTCCCTTCTCTCACATGGGTATCTCGCTGATGTATAGAGGACAAACCCAACTGACATCCCTTCCTCGTCGTTTATACCCGGCGGAAACGCAAAGGTACCTCAAGCTCAACAAGTTCAAGCGGATCAGAAAAAGAAACAATCAGCAAACGTCCGGAAAGTGTTACTAGCCAGAAAATCACTCAAGGACTGGTTGGAGGAATTGGCAAGTTTCCCCATCTTTCATCAATAGTGCACATACTGATGGTCTAGCCAAAAGAGCCTGTCCCACCTTATTTGACGGCGGTTGCGTCTCCACCTACTGCTCCGCCGAGGAAGATCTGTTCGTCTTGTGGGTATCTCGGGGCTTATCGATGTCCAAGGTGTGCGGAGTGGAGTTGTGATAGGGTGTGTATGGATGTTCATGAGAGGGATGGAGGTTGTGGGGTGGGTGGATAGGTCAGTCGAGGCGAGCCAATGCGGGAGGATACCCTGTGCACGAGGCACACGGCCAAGGAGTGAGTACCAGTGTTGACTCTCGCTCATCATCAGAACCTCGTTGTCCGCTTGCGACCCTGCTGCATCTTAAGCATAGCAGTCTGGAACATCAGAACACGTCAAGATCATCTAGGAGGTAGATCGAGTCCAAGACCGGCCGTAGATGGTACGGGAGGGTTTTGTGAATCGTGCGAAGACATGCACTGCTACAACGTATATTCCCCAAGTCAAGGCGACCCAATCGATACTATCGTATCAGACCATACTCTTTACGAAATACTCCTTTATGTACAGGGATTATACGTGAAAGGAGGGACTAACAGGCAAGACTGACTTCCGAATCCTTCTTCTTTCCCACTGACACAACTTATCCCATCATCATAACGATATCTCGCATCACAGAATGACCGAACCCGGCGAAAACGACCCGGAGTCAGATCAAGATCAGGATGCTGTCTCGACGTTGACCTTAGAGAATACAAAAAAGAACGCTCGCCAACACTCCCACAGCATCAGAAGTCTAGCGAGCATCACAGAATTACCCACATCCCTCTCGACCGAAGGACGCATAGGACAAGACGACCTTGAAGCCGACAAGCTGCAGCCCACTACACGCGACTCAACTGATACAGACAATCGTGAGGGAGATCTTGTCCCAACGGTCACTTTTAGCGATCGAACCAAGAAAGCCAACCAAAACCTTAGATCTAGAGAGCTCGACTGTGGGGAACTTTTGACTGCCCAAGATCGAGACGAGTGGTGGAGTAAACTGGACCCGGCTAGCCGGAAACCCCCGCCTTTGGAGGAGTTGCCGGTGGAGTGGTGGAACGATTGGAGAGAAAAGCGGAGGGCGAAGAAGAAGAGGAAGGCGCACGAGGAGAGCACGATATCGGATGTATTGGGGAGTGCAGCGTCGCGTCGGAGCTCGGAGAATTTGAGCGAGTCGCATGAGACGCTGTCTAGCAAGAGGAGCGAATCATCCGATGATTCGGACTCGGCAACGAAGACTTTGGCGTCGAGCATCCAGCTACACTTCAGGCAAAGGACAGAGCCCGCTATGCCGATGTCAGCGCCAACCGGAGAGAACGATATTACAGAACAGTCGCGGACCTTATCGGTGAATGAGAGTAGAGTGGAATCAAGCGGCACATCTGCATTGTATCCTCACGATGCAGAGCGGAAGCTTAGGCGGGGTCGAAGGTTCTCGTGGAGCGGTGTAAAGATAGACAATTGATGCATGCCATTCACTGTCGTGCTTTTCACTGTTGATCTCGAACAGTCATTTGCGCATTCGGGACATGTATGAGTAGAGAAGTCAACTTGAGCAGAATGACAAATGGCTTTTGATCCAAATGACTGCTTCTAAATGTCAAGTTGGTGCTACAGAAATCAGGAAAGGGATCTCGTTGGCTTCGACGTGAGATTCAAGCTCACATTCATTACACGGTATAACAGCCAGCCTCGAAACTCCTTTCATTATAGCGGACCGCCAGAAGAACAAAGGACAGACTGTGGACCCTTGACGGGTACACGCTTTCAAACCGCCCGGTGAAACTCGTTACTGACATTCCTATCCCTTCGCAACTTCTCTCCCACTTGAAGTCCTAAAGTTTTCGCTGATCGCCATGAGCCAATGCAGCAAATTCGAATATATGACGCAGGACCAGGTTCGAGAATTGCGTGGACTGAACACCTCTAAGATCCCTGCATCTCACTATTCTCAGCCCGTCACCTATGCTTCGGGCTTTTCAGTCAATCACTACCTTGCACCAAAGGGAGATAGCGACGACGAAGGAGAGGAGGAAAGCTCGCAAGGGGAGCAAAATTCGGATAAGGAGGAAAGCTCGGCCGACATCCAGGACGGCTCAGCTGCCGCCGATCCCGAGGAATCCTCGCAAGACGAATCTGATGCAGCGGTCGACAGCGAACAAGAGCCCGAGAACGACACTCTCGATGATCGCGCTGATGAGTCTACGGAAAACGGACCACGTTCGATACTTAAAAGCCCAGACCGAAGCGGCTCTCGCACACACGACCGGAATGTCAGTTTCGTGGCAAACACTCACGACTCAAACCGTGAACCTAAGCAAAATTGTAGAGACACTTTTCGAACTGGGGAGAGTGGAAGAAGGGTGAAATTCACGAAATTGAGAGATGGACGAGGTGCATACGCAAGGCGACGGTCGTGATATAACCCAAACACTTTGTATTTCCGTGTAGTGTAGAGTAGACACCATCGGAAAGCAGAGTATGCGTCAGAGGATACATGATTTAATGTTTTATGTTTCTGAGACCAAATGCTACAGCTAAACGTATGACTATAAAAGCCAACTTGAACAAGACGAGACCGAAGGGCTCTCGTCTCGTATGGGAAAGGAGATTTAACCGGGAAATTTACTCCACGACCAGATATGCAGGGATGTATTCTATGACCAGCACCCCTCTCATCTGGCGATCCTTCTCACTCCCCTCATCATTCCCAAACGGGAATGACTGCCTTATAGAGCGGTCCTACCTCTCGTTTCGATCGGTAGTAGTAGCATGAGGCATGCGGTGCTGCTTGTCAGTGATGCTCATGTGATGGACGAGGGGACGTACAAGAGGTAGATGGCACCTGAGGTGTAGACTGGTCCATCGGGGTTCTTGGCGGCTGGGGAGTAGACGGCGATGATGGGTGCGAAGAGACCGAACACTCGCTGACAACATGCGACGAGCGCATCTCCGGTACCTCGCGATGGGGTAGGGAACAGTTCAGGAGCGTATCCGAACAAGACACCGTCTATCAAATCAGCTCAATTCGGATAAGAGTAGATGGTAACTCACAGTAAGCATTGGAGAAGAACGATGCCATACAGGTCAAGGCGTTTACTTGGATAGCGTTCTTGGATTGAGTAAGACCAATCAAGAATAGACCAGCAGCGAATGTGAAGAAGGCCATGGCGAATTTTCGACCACCTCGAGGTACCTCAACCATGGCAGCTGCCAAGAAGGAACCTGGGATACCGCAAGCAGCTTGGTAGACGTAAGCACCGTAGACACCGTTGACCGAGTTGTCTCCAACTCCGACCTCTCCCAACTTGAGATCGAGGTATGTACCGAGGAAAGCGTAGAACAAGGGGTATGCGAGACCGAGGGTACCGTAAATCAAAGTAATGAGCGAAGTGGAGAAGGCCAATCGAGGAGTAGAGAATAGAGCCTTGACGTGAGCACCACCCATTCCTCCGTTGGCGAAAGCGCGCTTGACGAGGTCCAATGATGACATCTCCTTGCTGTGTCCTTGCTTCATTTCCATGACTTCTTCCTCAGTCATGTAGGGTAGAGCAGCTCTCTGTAGATCCTGAACGGTCAAGGTAGAGGTGGTACCGTTTCGAGCAGCGATCTTGTGAATGACTTCGACTGCTGCCTCGTCTCGTCCGATGGAGGCGAGGAACTTGGGCGATTCAAAGACGGGGCAAACAAAGAATCGACCGACCCATAGAGCGATGCTGTATCATCAGCCATGATCTTGAACGATCACAGGGGAACTCACATTAAAGCACCAAGGGTGAAGTAGGTGTATCGCCAACCCATGTTGGATTCTCGGGAGCAGAAAGTTCCTGCGGGAGCTATAGGTATCAGCTCAACCATCCTATTTTAACCACAGCACAGTACCGAGTCTCATTCAATTAAATTAGAAGGCCGATTCTATACTTCCGGAATGTCGAGAAAGAGGCGAGACCGATACGAAGAGACGATTCTGAGATTGAGTGAAATCCAAAAGCACTCACGTGATGCACATCCATAGTTTGCGATAAAGACCCACTGATACTGTCAGTCGGTGCATCAAGAGGGAGGTAGTGGACTTACAGCAATGAGGGAAGCGACGACTTGACCAAGAGCCCACCAGATTGACAAGAATGTCAAGAGGTACTGCTTGTTTCCAGGGATGAACTCCAAGAACATTGTTCCGTCAACGGGCAAGTTTCCTCCGGCACCAACACCGATAAGGGCAATCATGACACACTGCACATCAGCTAATGGCCACAGCGAGGCGGGAGGAGACTTACGAAAGAGACAAAGTTGGGCATGGCTCCGGCGAGAATACCGAAGACACCGGAAAGGAGAAGGGTAGAGTTCCATGCGATTCGTCGACTGTTTTCGTCAACAAGAAATCCGACGCGCGGGAACATGGACTCACCCGACAATGTCACAGGACATTCCCCAGAAGGTAGCACCAAAGATCAAACCACAGTAAAGGGCAAAAGTAGCCATTCGGACGGTAGGGTATCCCCTCCATTCGTTGGCAACAGCTGGCATAACGATCGAAATAGCCTGGAGCCCTGAATAATTAGCGAAGATCGACAGGCAACACAAAGTTAAACTTACAAATGTTGTCGGCCATCCAACCGAAACCAGATGTGAAGAAGAGCTCCCACTGGTATCGACCCATACCAAGCTCGTTCATTGCCTTGTTGAGTACAGTGACTTTGGCCATGAAGGCGGGGTTGATGCCCTCGTGTTTGGCAAGGGCCATGTACTCGGAAGTGTCGTCCATGACGGTGTTTGATTCAGTGTCGGTGTTGATGGGTAGATCCTGGGCAAGGTGCTTTTCGCCAGATTCGACGACTGGCAGCTCGCCATCGGCGTGCTTTTCGTCGCTGCGCTTGTTGAAGAATGGCATGTTGGTGATGTGCAGAGTGTGGAGGGAGGTCGGGGTGCTGATACCAAGGTGTATGGAACAGCGAAAGGAGTTAAATCAAAAAGCTTGATTTAAGAAAATGAAAGATGGAACACTAGTTTGATGTATGAAGCGAGGGAAGAGGTTTCGGAAAGGGCGGGATGTGTGGGATATAAAGAATCAATGCCCCCGTCATAAAACCCAGCTCACGGTAACAAATTCACTGGATCACCGCAATCCCACATCTCACATTGGTTGCTATCCAGGGTAATGATGTATACGACGTTTTTAATTGACCAGTCCATCCAGGCAGATTAGGCAAGTAAAGTTTTCACCCACCGTCGTCTTACGCCTGGTTGGAATCAGCGACAAAGTCAAGAAAGTCGATCCCAAATCCAGGTTTCAAAGCGGGGGTTAGTCTAACCCCTCTCTACGTCAATGGCGGGTCGCGCCCGCATGAAGCATCATTGTTTCCATTCCCCCCTCTGCTCTTACCCCTAGTAGCGACATGGCCGGTAAGTGGTTCCCCTTAGGACCGGATGCTACGCATGCCTTATGGTATCCCAGGAAGTTACGCCAGAAAAATGAGTGGCCGGTCTAGGAAGATACCTGATCGGGGAATATCTAATCGAAAAAGGACAAACTCCTGCAAAGGTACCTTCAATTTTGATGGATTACCTGAAAAGGAAATCTTAGACGCTCGCTTATGGCATGCCAAGCTTCTGATTCCGCCGGCGCCGGGAATAGTCACCTTTAACTCCGTTCACTGACTGTGGCTATGTGGCATTGTGGCATCCATATGAGCTACAGTTAGGTTTTCGAGCGAAAATTCATCCTAGTCAAGACTAGACAGGTGACATGCAGTCGAGCTACGCACGAGAAGAGGTTCTTTGATTACAAAATTCGAGCGAATAAGTGAACGAAGCGGCGAGGCTATAAATACACAACCTGTCTGGGTGCAACACGTGCCTTGCGTCATTGGTGCAGCGGTAGATCTTGCGGTGTGCACGGCCAAAATCCTCCGCCCAGTACCGTAAGAGTGAGTCGGAGACCAGCTCTCGATGAAGCTCCCGTTACGAGACTGGGGATCTGGTCGACTCGCGCATTAGAGGCTTCAAATAGGTCTCAGTTAGTAATAGAACGGGAAATGGGAAGAAGATGAGTCCGGCAGAAATCTATTCATACAAGCGCTACACGTCGAGTCACTACTCTAGATGCCTTGATCACCAGCACGGTTTTTGATACTAATCATTCTCATGTACACAACAAGATCACACACTAAGCACATTAGCCTTAACTCCCGGACACAGGGAGAGAACTCACTCCTCGAGGCAAAGCCATACTCGTTGTCATACCAAGCCACTATCTTAGCTGTGCGGTCATCCAACATGACACTAGCGTCCGCATCGATGATCGAGCTTTCGGTTGAGCTGAGGTAATCTGACGAGACGAGTTTCTCGTCCGAAACCCTCAGTACACCCGCCAGTTGACCAGCGGAAGCGGTTCGGAATGCGTTCATGAGTTCCTCTTTGGATGCGACTGGAGATTGTAGGCGGACTGTTAGGTCGACTAGCGATACATTGGTGACTGGTACTCGAATTGAAATTCCTACTCGTCAGCATTGACGGGGGGCAGGAGGAATTACGAACCATGGAATTTGCCCTTGAGCTCTGGAAGGACCTTGACGACAGCTTGAGCTGCACCAGTGGATGCGGGGATGATGTTGCCCATGACGGACCGACCAGAACGGATATCCTTGGAGCTGAATCCATCCAGCACCTTCTGGCTCGACGTGCTAGCATGGATTGTCGTCATCATTCCCGTCTCGATACCGAATGCTTCATGCAGTACCATTGCGACCGGTGCCAGGCAATTTGTCTACATATTAGCTAAGATCAATGGCCACTAGCTGGGACTCACGGTACAGCTGGCGTTGCTCAGAATGTTGTCACTCCCCGTATACGTCTTGTGATTGACGCCGTAAACCACATTTGGTACATCCTTACTGGGCGCCGAGATCAACACCTTCTTGGCTCCACCATGCGTGATATGCACACTGGCACTTTCCCTTGTCGTCATCTTCCCCGTTGACTCCATCACGAATGCAGCACCCGCACTGGCCCAGTCGACATACTTCGGATCTCGTTGCGAAAAGAGGTGAATAAGTTGACCGCGGAACAAGAGGGCAGAGGGGGTAGGGTTGTTTGCTGAAGGTTCGAGATGGTCTGGGTGGTCGGCCGGTGCGTAGGTGATCTCGGCGGATTGGGGGCATCTGCCGTGAGTCGAGTCGTGGTGGATTGCAGTCATGAGATGTTCAGGGGATAAGGCAGTGTGATTGATGGCTACTACACGGAGGTCGGTTCGAGCTAGGCAGCGTCGTAGTACAGCTCGGCCTGGTAGTCAGCGAGATTTCCATAAGAAGAGCAGTACATACCGATACGGCCAAAGCCATTGATACCAACATTGGGTACAGTACGGTCAACAGTCAAGGCAGCGTTGGTCATTGTGAGTCAGGTGCTTGGGGTGATAGGAGTGGATGGCTAGACGCGAATTACGGGTTGAATGAAGGGCCATTCTCACGATACGACCCGCCTTTATAGGATTTCACCGCCGGAATCGCGGACTGAGTCTCGCCGCATATCCATGCAATACCCCACACTCTACCATACGATTCAAGTCGAAGTGATTTCGAATGCGGATATCATCGGTGTCGCAGGACCGCTGAACGCGGGGAGATGAGTAAGTGGAGGGTCAGGTCGGATAGTCGGACGCGTCGGAACGTCGGCCGATCAATTCCGGGGGTTGACTACATGTTGATTGCTCGGGTGATCTCAACCTCGGATGCATGTACTGGTCTACGGTGCATGTTGAGGATCAAGGTCGGCTGCGTCAACAGATAACGATTGCATATGCATGAGTACAACTCTGATGAAACTAATGCGTTGATTCCGGTTTGCTGTATGTATTGCACCTGCCACCTTGCCCTTCTCCCGTCT
>Ga0265780_10010911_pt1 | contig 10801 bp, 7 predicted proteins | sample P1T30metagenome_FD_192432 | JGI IMG/M metagenome (GOLD analysis project Ga0265780, IMG submission 192432) | Plant litter microbial communities from East Loma Ridge, Irvine, California - P1 T30 | ecosystem: Environmental > Terrestrial > Plant litter > Unclassified | place: USA: California... | reverse complement strand
CTCGCCAATGCCGAGCTGGGCCTGCCCGGCGATTATCAACAGTTCAACGTTCCCGGTGTGCTGGCCACGCTGGATGAGTTGCGTGCCTTGGGCTTCCGCAGCACGGAAGCTGCCGTGCGCACCGGCCTGCGGCAGGTAACTCAGCTCACCGGGTTGCGGGGGCGCTGGAGCATCATTGGCCGGCGTCCGCTGGTAGTATGTGACACAGGACATAATGCTGCTGGCTTTGCAATGGTGATGGACCAGCTGAGCCGCGTGCCACACGAGCGTTTACATTTGGTCATTGGGACGGTAAATGATAAAGACGTGGCTTCAATGCTGGGCCTGTTGCCGCGTGAGGGTATATTTTACTTTTGTGCGGCAGCTATTCCCAGGGCTTTGCCTGTGGCCGAATTGGCTCAGCAAGCTGCCGTAGTAGGGTTAGTTGGCCATGCGTATGATTCGGTGGCAGCGGCGGTAGCCGCCGCCCGCGCCGCGGCTAGCCCAGAGGATGCCGTCTTCGTCGGCGGAAGCACTTTCGTGGTGGCCGAAGTTGAAGAACTTTACACTAATTAAGCCTATGGCGTGAAAGATGAATAGTTTGCCGTCAGGCAGCGTATCTGCTTTTTCACCCGCATTCTTCATATTTCATTACTCCCAAATTTGTCTCGCGTTAAACTCCAGCGTTTCACTGACAACGCTACCCGTCCCGATATTATCGAACCCGGCAAGCCGGAATATGAGCAGCTAGGTGGCCGTTGGCGCCTCGACTTTTTTAAGCAGCCCCATCCATTGACGTTAGAAGTGGGCTGTGGCAAGGGTGAGTATACAGTGGGCCTGGCCCAGCGTCACCCCGACCGCAATTTTCTGGGGCTCGACATCAAAGGCGAGCGGATTTGGCGGGGTAGCACCCGTGCTACGGAAATGGGCCTGACCAACGTCGGATTCGTCCGGATGCGGGCAGAAGCGTTGGCAGCTCAGTTTGGACCTGCCGAACTGGCCGAAATCTGGATTACGTTTCCCGACCCGCGTCCCCGCGACCGTGACATTAAGCGACGGTTGACTTCTCCGCGCTTTTTGGCGCTTTACCAACAATTGTTAACTCCTGGGGGTCTGTTGCACCTGAAGACTGATAACGAAGGGTTATTCGATTACACGCTGGAAACGCTGGCGGCCCGGCCTGGCGCCGTAGTTGAGCGGTTTACAAGGGATTTGTACGCAGAAAGTGACTCCGCTTTTGTCGAAGCTCAAGCTATTCAGACCAATTTTGAAGGGAAATATCGGGCCGTAGGCGTTCCAATTAAGTACGTGCAATTCCGACTGAGCTAAAGGAGAATTCCACCTTTCACGGCATGACTAGTAGCCGTGGTGCGTCTCGACGCACCACGGCTATTCAATTTCCAAGGCTTCAAACACTGCTTCCAGTTGGTCAAAATCACGCAGGCCGGGCTTTACTTCGTTGCCGGAAGGGAATGACAGGCCTGCCGGCTGAAACTCCGTAACGAGGGCGCGGGCGCGGTCTGGGGCGAGACCGGGACCTAGCCACAGGGGCTTCTGAGCACTGAGTACATGCAGGGCACTAAGGGTTTCGGGAGCTACGGTTTCAGGCAACTCTACTACTAATCCAACTAATGAGTAGGGCAAGGGCTGTGTCAGTGCCGTACCATCAGCGGGAATTTCCAGATACAGCGGTGGAGCAATTTCAGCGAGCTCAGCGGTAGTCCGGAAGGAGCGGAGAAGTACTGCGTCGAGGGTGCATTCGGCAGCTATAGCGTTTATTTCATGAGCACTAAGGTTGTCGAACTCACCTATTAGTTCAACTCCGGCCACCCAACCGGCGAGCTCCTTCACCGTCTTGGTATCGAGGTAGCCCGGCAAGGCGGGGTCGAGCACAAAGGTGAGTTTATCGGCGCCCATGCCGGCGCAATAGCGAGCATCAGACAAGTTGTTGATGCCGCGAATAAGGAGGGGGACGAGGTGAGACACTTGGGGGACAATTAACAATGAGCAATGAACTCTATGCGCCGACTAACCGACTGTGGAAGGCGAATAACAAATTCCGGACGCGGAGCTTGTGCAAAAGTAGAGCCGCCGGGCGGGCTGGGCTGCATTTGGGTAGGGCGCGGCGGCTGTATCTTCGTTGCCATGAATTCAACCCGCCGCGCCCCTTTGCTCGCCCCGTCGTTTCTGGCCGCCGATTTGGCCAATCTGCAAGCCGAAACCGAGCGTCTGGCCACCAGCGCCGCCGACTGGCTGCATTTCGATGTGATGGATGGTCGCTTCGTGCCCAATATTTCCTTTGGCCTGCCGGTGCTGCAAGCGGTGGCCCGCTATGCCAAGCAGCCCATCGACGTGCATTTGATGATTGAGGAGCCTCAGCACTACCTAGCGGCCTTCCGCGATGCGGGGGCCAGCAGTATGACGGTGCACTATGAGGCCTGTCCGCATCTGCACCGGGTGGTGCAGCAAATCAAGCAGCTGGGCTGCCGCGCCGGGGTGGCGCTGAACCCGGCCACGCCGGTTGCGCTGCTCGAAGACATTGCCGCTGACCTTGATGTGGTGCTGGTGATGTCGGTAAACCCCGGTTTTGGAGGCCAGGCATTTATCCCGAACACGCTCAAGAAAGTGGCGATGTTGAAAGAATTGTTGCTCGACACGGGTTCCGAAGCCCTGATTGAGGTGGATGGCGGAGTAAATATGGACAATGCAGGTCCACTAATCGAAGCCGGTGCCGATGTGCTGGTGGCTGGTAATTTTGTGTTTAGCTCCCCCGAAGGGCCGGTGGCCACCCTGGCTCGCCTGCGTGACCATTTGGCTGGGTTGGAAATGGATGCTACGGCCGCTGGCCGGCAGCAATAGTTGCGCCGTCTGCTCGTTTAAAGCCCGTGAAACAACCCGCTACGCCGCGCTCGCCAAAACAGTTGAAATACGCATCAAATAGCCTTTTGCCAGCTTTGGGGCTGGTATTAGGGGCGTGGCTGCTACTGCCACAGGCAGTGCTGGCCCAAACGGTGCCACCAGTTGAGGTTGGTACGGCAACCACGGTAGTAGTCAAAGGCACGCTGCGCGACGCCAGCGGGCAACCGCTTGAACTGGCATCAGTGGGAGTGGAGGGGCAGCCCGGGGGAGCCAACACGGCTGCTGACGGCTCCTTTGCGCTACCTGTGCGGGTGCCCAGCAACGGTCAGCCAGTAGTATTAATAGTGCGGCGGCTGGGATACCTTACGGTGCGGCAGTCGCTGCGGCTGCCCGCCGATGCTGACCGGCCCCTGCGTCTCGTAATGCGCCTCGATGCGAAAGCGTTGGCTGGCTTCAAGGTATTGGGCCGCTCTGACCAAGCCGATGTTCGTGAGCAGGTTAGCATCACCCGCATCGACCCGCGTGCCGTTAAGGAATTGCCCTCACCGTTTGGGGATTTCAACGCCATTCTGAAAACATTGCCTGGCGTGGTCTCCAACAACGAGCTGAGCAGTACTTACAACGTGCGCGGGGGTAACTATGATGAGAACCTTGTGTATGTCAACGGTTTCGAGATTTATCGACCGTTCCTGGTAAGCTCGGCGCAGCAAGAGGGCCTGAGCTTTATCAATCCCGATTTAGTGAAGCAGATTGAATTCAGCAGCGGTGGCTGGCAGCCCAAATACGGCGATAAGCTGGCCTCGGTGCTGAGCGTGGACTATAAGACGCCCGAGAAATTTGCGGCCTCGCTCACGGCAAGCTTGGTAGGCGGCGCTGCCCATGCCGAAGCTCGTTCGGCCAATGGCCGCGTGAGCTACTTGGCGGGCGTGCGCTACAAGAACGCGCAGTACGTGCTAAGCTCTCTGAAGCAACAACAGGGCGGTTACAACCCCACGTTTTACGACGGACAGGCTTTTGTCAACATTGGCCTCGGCAAGAAGGAAGACATGCAGCGCACAACGTTGGGGCTGCTGGGCGTGGTGGCGCACAACGACTACCGGTTCTCGCCGGAAACCGGACAGTCCACGTTCTCGACGGGTACCAACCAGCTCACCCGCGTGTTCATCGCCTACGATGGCCGCGAGCGCATGCAGTACGACACCTACCAAGCTGGCCTGAACCTGAAGCACGATTTCTCTTCGAAGCTGCAAATGGAACTATTGGGCTCGGCCCTGATTTCACGGGAATTTGAGCTCCGCGACGTAGAGGCCGCTTATACCTTCGCTGAAATAAACCGCGACCCCACTTCGCCGAATTTTAACGAAGCCGTGCGGCAGCGCGACATTGGCTCGCAGTTCAAGCACTCACGCAACTTCCTGACGGCCCGGATTTTCACGGCCGAAACCAGAGGCCGCTGGGCGCCAAGCTACAACCACACGGTGCGCTGGGGAGCCAAAATTGGGCGCGAGAAAATCACGGATACTCTCAACGAATACAGCTTTGCCGACTCCGCTGACTTCGTGCCAGACTATCGCCGTACCCGGTTGGTGTCGGATTTGAGCCTGGAAAGTACACGCACCCAGGGCTTCCTGCAGGATACCTGGAGTCTGGATTCGCTGCGCACGCTCACCTACGGCGCCCGCGTCCACTACTGGTCGACAAATGGGCAGCTGGCTGTCAGCCCGCGCATTCAGTATTCGCAAATCAGCCGCTTGCACCCCAACCGTTCCTTCAAAGCGGCGGTGGGCGTGTACTACCAGCCGCCGTTCTACCGGGAGCTGCGCAACCAAGCGGGTGACCGCACCGACCCCACGCAGCCTCTCATCCAAACCGCCAACTTGAACCTGGAACTGCGGGCCCAAAAATCCTACCATTTCATTGTTGGCAAAGAAATCAACTTCCAGAAATATGGTCGGCCCTTCAAATTTTCAGCGGAGGCGTACTATAAGTACCTCACCGATGTGGTGCCCTACGATATCGACAACGTGCGCCTGCGCTATTTTGCCAAAAACGATGCGCGGGCCTACGCGGCCGGTTTTGATGCTAGGTTGAGTGGCGAGTTTGTGAAGGGTGCCGAGTCGTGGTTCAGCCTTGGGGTGCTCACCACCCGCGAAAACATTGCCGATGACTCTGCAAACGTGGTAGACGCCGCGGGCAAAGTCACGGGCCGGGAAGCTAAGGGCTTCATCCGCCGCCCGCAGGACCAGCGCCTGAACGTGGGCGTCTTTTTTCAGGACCACCTGCCCAATAACCCCTCCGTGCGCGGCTACGTGAACTTGGTGTTTGGTACCGGTTTGCCATTCAGCCCGCCCAATCAGCCCGATTTACGTGGCACCGATGCGCTGACGGTAAGCTATAAACGCGTCGATTTGGGCTTCTCCAAAGTCATCGGCCTGAAAAATAACAACGCACCCAAAGCCCATTTCTACAGCTTCGATAGCCTGTGGATGGGACTGGAAATCCTCAACGTGCTGGCCGCAAACAATGTAGCTGGCTATAGTTACTTACAGGACGTGAATGGCGTCACGTACTCGGTGCCCAGTTATCTCTCCCAGCGCGTAGTCAACCTGCGTTTGATAGCGCGGTTCTAACCATTTGCGGAATTAGCGCATTGCCTTTTTTTGCTTTTTCGGGTACGTTTGCTAGCTGCTAAGACAGGTAAATGAGGAAAGGGGTAGTCATAATCATAATTTAGAAAAACTTTTGGGCATCCTTGTCCGTTTGCCATTCCGAATTACCTTTGCTGCCGAAATGACTGCTCCCGCTTCCCCGTTCTGCGTTGCCATGCTGGCCGTTTTGGTCGTGAACGGCGCCGTTGTGGGCCTGCATCACCACCATCTGTGGGGGGCCGGGCTGCGTGCCGGGTGCTAGTTTAGCACCGGCCGCCCGTGCCTCCGCCGCCGCGTTCCGGGCTGTGTTTGCGCCGGACTAATCTCTTCAATTTTCGGGGAATTTATTGCTAGTCCCTACGTCGGACGGTGCTGAATTCATTTGCTTCCTTGCATCTGGCACGGCCCGTCGTTACCCCATTTCATGCTACGTTTAGCCATTCAAAAGTCCGGTCGCCTAAGCGAGGATTCTCTCAATCTCATTCGCGAATGTGGCATCAACTTCCTGAGCACCTCCTATAAGCTCAAAACGGAAGCCACCAATTTTCCGCTCGAAATTCTGTTTCTGCGCGATGACGACATTCCAGGTTATGTCAAAGACGGTGTGGCCGACCTTGGCATTGTAGGTCAAAACGTACTGGTCGAAGCCGGTTATCCTAGTCTTGAAGTTGAAACGTTGGGATTCAGCAAGTGTCGCCTGAGCTTGGCCGTGCCCCGTGCCGATGCCTATGCTTCGGTAGCGGCCTTGCAAGGCAAGAACATTGCAACCTCATACCCCAATATTCTCGGGCGTTTTCTGGCCGAACAGGGTGTGCAGGCCAATTTGCACACCATTAGCGGGTCGGTAGAAATTGCGCCCAGCATTGGCCTGGCCGAAGCCATCTGCGATATTGTGAGCAGCGGCTCCACCTTGCTGGGCAATGGCCTGCGCGAGGTCGAAACCGTATTTCGTTCCGAAGCCGTGCTCATTGCCCAGCCCAGTCTTAGCGCTGAACAAAGCGACCTGCTTGCGCAGCTTCGCTTCCGGATGCAGGCCGTGCGCCGGGCCAAACGCAGCAAATACATTCTGCTGAATGCTCCCGTGACGGCACTCGAAGAAGTAAAGCGCCTGCTACCAGGCATTAAATCGCCCACGGTGACGCCGCTGGCCGAAGCCGGATGGGTATCAGTCCAGTCGGTGGTGCAGGAAGATGATTTCTGGCACATCACCAGCCAGTTGAAAGCCGTTGGTGCCGAAGGTATTCTGGTGTTGCCCATCGAAAAGATGATTTCCTGATTATCATGCAGTTCTATATTAATCCCGAACCCAGTGCCTGGCCGACGTTGCTACAACGCCCTGCGGCGGCTGAGGCCCCTCAGGTAGCGGCTCGTGTGCGGGCGATTTTTGACCAGGTGCGCACCGGTGGCGATGCCGCCCTTCGGTCATTGACGGGCGAATTGGATAAGGCTTCGCTCACCCACTTTCAGGTTTCCCATGCGGAGTTTGCAGCGGCGGCGGCCCAGGTCCCATTCGAGCTGCAAGGAGCCATCCGGCAGGCCAAAAGCAATATCGAAGCCTTCCACGCCGCCCAGCGCGAGCCAGAGTTGCGCCTCGAAACCATGGCCGGGGTGGTCTGCTCGCGGCGAGCGGTGCCATTGCAGCGCGTGGGACTGTATGTGCCGGGCGGTTCGGCGCCGCTCTTTAGTACCTTGCTAATGCTGGGCGTGCCTGCCCGCCTGGCTGGTTGTCCGGAGGTGGTGGTGTGCACGCCGCCGCAACCCGATGGTTCAGTTAGTCCGATTATTCTGTTCGTGGCACAACTGCTGGGCATTGAGAAGGTAGTGAAAGTAGGAGGGGCTCAGGCTATTGCCGCCCTAGCACTTGGCACCGAAACAGTGGCGGCCGTGGACAAGATATTTGGTCCCGGCAACCGCTACGTGACTGCTGCCAAGCAGCTTGCCGCTGCCGAACACGGAGTGGCCATCGACATGCCTGCTGGCCCATCGGAAGTGCTGGTCATTGCCGATGGCAGTGCTAACCCGGCCTTTGTGGCCGCCGACTTATTGTCGCAGGCCGAGCACGGACCCGATTCGCAAGTAGTTGTGCTGAGTGATTCACGGGAGGTGTTGGACGAGGTGCAGGCTGAAGTGATGCAGCAGTTGGCCACGTTGCCACGGCGCGAAGTAGCGGCCCAGGCCTTGGAAAATAGCCGTGCCATTTTGTTGCCCGACGCCGCGGCCATGCTGGCTTTCTCCAATCAGTACGCTCCCGAACACCTTATTTTAGCCACCGATAATGCGGAGGCCTTGGCGACCGAAGTGACTAACGCGGGGTCTGTCTTTCTGGGCCACCTCACGCCCGAAGCTGTGGGTGATTATGCTTCGGGTACCAATCACACCCTGCCCACTAGCGGCTATGCCCGCCAATACAGCGGCGTTTCGCTCGATTCATTCGTTAAAAAAATAACGTTTCAGCGCCTTACTGCGTCCGGCTTGCGGGGGATTGGTCCAGTTGTCGAAACCATGGCTGAAGCCGAAGGGCTCTCTGCCCACGCGCGGGCAGTATCGGTACGGCTAGCTGCCATCACTGAGGCAGCGGATAATGCCAGTGCTGTAACGATGGGAACTGCCGAAATAGATAGCCAAAGCCCCTATGAAGGGTTGATTCGGCCCAGCGTGGAACGGATGCACGCCTATTCCTCGGCGCGTGATGAGTTTGAGGGCATGGCACCGGTAATGCTTGATGCGAACGAAAACAGCCTCGGTTCCGTCGGCCCCGACGATTTCAGCCGCTATCCCGACCCGCACCAACGGGCAATTAAGGTTGAACTGGCAAAGTTGAAGGGCGTGGCCCCGAATCAGATTTTTCTGGGTAATGGGTCGGACGAAGCCATTGATTTGCTCGTGCGCCTTACCTGCACCCCGGGCCAAGACAGCATCGTTATCTGCCCGCCCACTTATGGCATGTATGAAGTGGCCGCCAACTTGAATGATGTGTGCATAGAGCGACTGCCGCTCACGCCCGATTTCCAGTTGCCCGCCGATGCTGCGCTGAAGCTGGCGGCTTCCTCGGCCAAGCTAGTATTCTTGTGCTCGCCCAATAACCCCACGGGCAATCTGCTGGCAGCGGAGGCAATGGAAAAAATTCTACGAACTTTCAAAGGCCTTGTGGTGGTCGATGAAGCGTACGGCGACTTCGCCGAAGCGCCCAGTTGGACCACGCGTCTGGCGGAATTTCCACGCCTGGTTGTGCTGCAAACGTTCTCTAAAGCTTGGGGACTGGCTGGCCTACGGTTGGGGGTGGCCTATGCCGCTCCGGAGCTGATTGCCTACTTTAATAAAATCAAGCCACCCTACAACATATCGGCTGCTACTCAGCAGCATGCATTGGCCGCGCTGGCCGCTGCGCCAAGCTTGCCTGAAATGCGTGCCGAACTCCTACGTGGGCGCGCTTGGCTGCTGGAGCAGTTAACCCGATTAGTCATCGTCGAGCATATTTTTCCTTCGGATGCCAATTTTCTGCTCGTGCGTTTCACGGTTGATGCAACGGCCGTATACGACCAATTGCGGGCGCAAGGCATTGTGGTGCGCAATCGCACTTCCCAGCCCGGCTGCGCCGGCTGTCTCCGCCTAACAATAGGCACGGCCGCCGAAAATGCGCAATTAGTGGATGCGCTCAGCACCATCAGCCGTTTGGCAGGCACAGCACCATCCTCATCCGTTTTTGCTGCTGTTCACTAATCGTACGGTATTCTTGCCGCATTAATAAGCCGCTCATCCATTAATAAACAATTGATTTGAAAAAGGCGCTTTTCATCGACCGCGACGGTACCATTCTTATCGAGCCGCAGCCTAGCCAGCAAATCGACGGCCTTACGCCCGACAAGTTCCAATTCTTGCCGGGAGTCATTAGTGCCCTGGCGCGCATTGCCCGCGACCTGCCCGAGTTCGAACTGGTTCTCGTCACCAATCAGGATGGATTAGGCACCAGTAGCTTTCCTGAAGATACGTTCTGGCCAGCTCATCAACTCATGCGGGATATTTTGGCCGGTGAAGGCGTTCATTTTGCCGCCGAGCACATCGACCGTAGCTTTCCCCACGAAAATCTCCCTACGCGGAAGCCCGGCCTTGGCTTGTTGGGCCATTACCTTGACCCCGCTAATCAGTACGACTTGGGGAACTCCTATGTCATCGGCGACCGGCTCACGGATGTTCAGCTGGCCACCAACCTTGGCAGCCAAGCCATTTTGATAGGAGAGGAGCCGAACCCTGCGGCTGCGTTCACTACCACAGACTGGGCTGCTATCTATCATTTCCTGCGATATCCAGCTCGGATAGCTGTTATCGAGCGGAATACCAACGAAACCCAGATTAGCATCCGTTTAAATCTCGATGGTACTGGTCAAACCAGCATTCATACCGGTCTTGGTTTCTTCGACCACATGCTTGAACAGTTGGGGCGGCATAGTGGAATTGATTTACACATTAGTGTAAATGGGGACCTTCATATTGATGAGCACCATACTGTTGAAGATACTGCATTGGCATTAGGTACGGCCTTTTCACAGGCATTGGGAGATAAGCGTGGGTTGGCCCGGTATGGCTTTCTCTTGCCCATGGACGAAGCACTTGCTCAAGTTGCCATTGATTTCTCCGGTCGGCCATGGTTGGTCTGGGATGCTACTTTCAAGCGCGAACGGGTAGGGGACTTACCTACTGAACTGTTCTTTCATTTCTTTAAGTCTTTTACGGACAATGCCCGTGCAACTCTCAATATTTCCTGCACAGGGGACAACGAACACCACAAGATAGAGGCCATATTCAAAGCAGTTGCTAAGGCAATTAAAATGGCTTTGCAACGCGACGAATCAGCGGGCATCCCTAGCACAAAGGGAATTCTATAGATGGAATGCGAATTACAAATGGATAAGCATACTAGTTGCTTGTAAGCTTATTTGTATTTCACAAATGAATAAATACTAATTGCATGGAAATTGCGGTTGTCGATTACAAGGGAGGGAATGTGCAGTCAGTATTATTTGCATTGGAACGGCTTGGAGCAAGCCCTGTGCTGACGTCCGACGCCGAAACGTTGCGCAAGGCTGACAAGGTCTTGTTTCCGGGCGAGGGTGAGGCTTCATCTGCGATGGAAGCATTGCGTACTGCTGGGCTCGACTTGGTAATACCAACGCTGAAGCAGCCATTCCTGGGGATTTGTCTGGGGATGCAATTATTGGGTGAGTACAGCGAAGAAAATAATACTCCAATGCTGGGCTTGTTGCCATTCAAAGTGAAGCGCTTCGTGCCCGATGCTCAGCACAAAGTGCCGCACATGG
>Ga0265780_10010910_pt1 | contig 10801 bp, 10 predicted proteins | sample P1T30metagenome_FD_192432 | JGI IMG/M metagenome (GOLD analysis project Ga0265780, IMG submission 192432) | Plant litter microbial communities from East Loma Ridge, Irvine, California - P1 T30 | ecosystem: Environmental > Terrestrial > Plant litter > Unclassified | place: USA: California... | reverse complement strand
CCACACCGGGCAGCAGGCCACGGCCAACTACGTCGCACTCGACACGCTGCGCGTCGACACGCTGCCGCAAGGGGACGTGCCGGAACCGGCCTCGATGCTGCTGCTCGGCCTCGGCATGGGCGGGATGGCGCTGGCGCGCCGGCGCCGTTCGTAAGCGGCCTTTGAAACGACGACACCAGTTTGTAGGGTGGGCGGTCCTCCGCCCACGCGTTCAACTCACGGATGCATCGAGGCGACGCTTTTGCTAGTTGAACGCGTGGGCAAAGGATTGCCCACCCTACGGCATCTGGACGACGCTAAACTAAACGGCATTACACCCGTAATCGGCCTTTAAAACGACGACACCAGCCCGCAGGCTGGTGTCATGAGCGGCCGCCGGGGCCGCTCTGGGGGAGTAACTAGTAACTACGCTGGATCAGCGGTTGTTGCTCGAACGGGACGGCGGTTCGCTCGATGCGCCGGTGCTAGTGCGGCCGGCTTCGACGCCCTGGCTGTCGTAGCCGCTCCAGCCCTGCGAGCCGCTGGAACCGCTGGTGCCCATCGAACCGGTCGAGCCCGAGCTGCTGCTGCCCATCGAGCCGCTGGTGCCCATGGAACCGGAGGTGCCCATGGAACCGGAGGTGCCCATCGCACCGCTGGTGCCGCTCGCGCCTTCATTCACCGAACCGGACTGGTTCATCGAACCCGATTGATTCATCGAACCCGACTGGTTCATCGAGCTGCTGCCGGAACCGGTGGTGCCGCTGCTGCTCTGGCCGCTTTGGCTGTTCTGGCGATCCTGCCAGCCGGTCTGGGCTGCGCTGCTGGTGCCGTTCATGTCCTGGGTCCCGCTTTGCTGGCTGCGGGTGTCGGCGTTGCCGGTGCTGCTCTGATCATTCATGCTGGTGCCGGCGCGGGTGCTCTGGCTGGCGTTCGTCGATTGTGCGTGCACGGCAGTAGCGCCAAACATGGCGGCGGCGAAAGAGGCACCCATCAGGCCTTTCAGTAGCTTGTTCATTTTCATGTCAATCTCCTATTTGTCTTCGGGTCAAATGCGGAAAATATCAAAAAGATATTGCATGGACCCGAGTGTAGACAGGCATGCCATGGAGAGGCGCACGGTAGCCTCCAGGAAAAACTTTTGGTCACACTGCTGAGCACGCTTTTAGCGGGTCAATGGCGGGGCCTCAGAATGAAGACCGGCGGCCTGCGCCGCCAGGGTACCGAGCTGGGTGTACAGCGCCAGCACATTGCTTTTATCGTCTGGATAGACCCGGTTCGACAGGAACACGTAGAAGCTGCGCGACTGCGGATCGACCCACAGGATGCAGCCGGTGAAGCCGGTATGCCCGTAGGAGCCGAGCGGGAATACGGTGCCGCGCGGACGCTGCGCATAGGGCGAGTCGATGTCCATGCCCATGCCGCGCAGGGCCAGGCCGGGCGGCGATTGCGCGGTGGTGAGCAGACGCACCGATTCGAGTGACAGCACCCGTACGCCGTCGAGCTCGCCGCTGTTCAGCAGCATGCGCGCGAACCGCGCCACGTCGCGCGCCGTCGTGAACAGGCCGGCCGAGCCGCCTACTCCCCCCATGCGGCGGATCGTCGGGTCGTGCACCGCGCCTTGCAGCAGCTGGCCCGGCGCCAGGTCGCCGTGCAATGCCGGCGCGACGGCGTCGGCGCCGCGCTGGGTTGGCGCGATCCGCTCTTTTTCCATGCGCGTCAAAGGCAGGTAGCCGGTGTCCTTCATGCCGAGCGGCCCGTGCAGGCGCTGCTGCACGAAGCGGTCGAGCGGCATGGCGGCGATGCGCTCGACCAGCAGGCCGAGCAGGATGTAGTTGACGTCCGAATAGCGAAAGTAACTGCCCGGCGCATGCGTCACGGCCTGGCTACATGCCAGCGCCAGGGCGGCGTCGCGTCCCTGCCATGCCGGCCGGGCCGGCAGCCCGCCGGGCAGGCCGGTGGAATGGGTCAGCAGCTGGCGCACCGTGATGGCGTCCTTGCCGCCTCCTGCGCATTCCGTAAAGTAGCGCGTGATCGAGGACTCGAGATCGAGCCGGCCTTCTTCCGCCAGTAGCAGCACGGCCGGGGCCGTGGCCAGCACCTTGCTCAGGGAAGCGGCGTCGAACACGGTGTCCGGCGTCACCGCGGTGGCGCCGGCCTCATAGGTATAGGCGCCGAAGGCCTGCTCGTGCACGGCGCCCGCGCGCTCCATGCGGAACACGGCGCCGGGCAGGGTGCGGGCACCGATGGCGGCGCGGATGGCGCTGTCGAGCTGGTCCAGCGGCGCCTGCTGGAGCGGGCGCACGGCCTGCGGCTCAGCGCGCATGGCGCCGTCCGGCAAGTGGGTGCAGCCGGCGCCGAACATGGCGGCGCACAGGATGGCGAGGATGGCGGTGCGGCGGCATGGCAGGCTGGGCATGAGCGGGCGGGAAGATGGTGGCCGGTCGATCATAAAGACGGGCCCGTCGCGGGTCAATATTTACAGTACAGCAAGCAAAAGCGGCGAACTGTGCCGCTTTTTGGCCGCTTCGCACGCGAACCTCGACATCGGCGTATCATGTTCCGCATGATTCCTCTCTCGATACTCGACCTCTCGCCGATCGCCGAAGGCAGCGATGCGGCCACCTCCTTCCAGCGCTCCCTCGACCTCGCCCAGCACGGCGAGCGCTGGGGCTACAACCGTTTCTGGCTGGCCGAACACCACGGCATGCCGGGCATCGCCAGTGCCGCCACGGCAGTATTGATCGGCCACGTGGCGGCCGGCACCAGCACCATCCGGGTCGGCGCCGGCGGCATCATGCTGCCGAACCACTCGCCGCTGGTGATCGCCGAGCAGTTCGGCACCCTGGCCTCGCTGTTCCCGGGCCGCATCGACCTGGGCCTGGGCCGTGCGCCCGGCTCCGACCACACCACCGCGCGCGCCCTGCGCCGCAATCTGTCGTCGGATGCCGACGAGTTCCCGCAGGACGTGGTGGAACTGATGGATTATTTCGCCGGCTCGACGCGCCGCCCCGTCATGGCGGTACCGGGCGCCGGCCTGGACGTCCCGGTCTGGATCCTCGGCTCCAGCCTGTTCGGCGCCCAGCTGGCGGCGGCCCTCGGCCTGCCGTATGCGTTCGCCTCGCACTTCGCGCCGCAGATGATGATGCAGGCGATCGAGATGTACCGCTCGACCTTCCGGCCCTCGAAGCAGCTCGACAAGCCCTACGTCATGCTCGGCTATAACGTGTTCGCGGCCGACACCGACGCCGAGGCGCAGCTGCTGGCGAGCTCGATGCAGCAGGCCTTCGTCAGCCTGCGCACCGGGCGGCCGGGCAAGCTGCAGCCGCCGGTGCCGGGCTATCTGGACAGCCTGGGCACGGCCGAACGCATGATGCTGGACAGCGTGCTGTCGTGCACGGCGATCGGGTCGCCGGACACGGTGGAGAGCCAGTTGCGCGCGTTCATTGCGCATACCAGGCCGGATGAGCTGATGATTACTTCGCAGATTTTTGATCATGCGGCACGGCTGCGGGCGTATGAGATCACGGCGGAGATTCAGCGGAAGGGCTGAGTTTCTGTCGGCGCTGCCGCGCTGGCAACGTGACCTTAGAGTCTGTAGCGCGTGCGGCTGATGAGCTGCCGGTGCCGTTAATGCGCGCTACGGGGCTGCCCAGCGTATCGGTATGTCCAAGGCTAAAGCATAAATCGCGCTCGGTAAAACGGATTTGTCGTTTAAGGCAGAGCTCGAGTCCGAATGTCAGACTTGACTCCGCCTCTCGCCCCTCAAGGATAGTTACGCCGAAAATTAATTTTGTTGCTGCCCATGAATTTTCAAATCCACCAAGGCTACTTCTTCGTATTCGACAGACTCACAAATGATCGTTATTTCACCTCCATAAGAGGGCGAGATTTCCAACAGCCTCAAGCTACCATCAGAAATGCGCCCTTTTAAAGCGGCAACATGCCTCAGCTGTGCTTCTGTCTTAGTTGGAAGGAACGAACCTAGGGTGTCATCCGAAACATCCTCCCCTTCCTCAATAACAACGTCTAGGACGATGTTTTCCTCTGCCATATGCGCTCCAGACATTAGGACAATATTCTTCAACAAAAGCCTGAAACAAATCTCGCCCGTACATTGAAAGTACATGCTGAGTTGACGCCTTCCAAAATCGATACGAATCAATTTTGAATCATGCAGATTTGGCTCGATTAGCGAGCCATCAGAATTTTTAATCACCTTATTCATGGCCGAACCTCTTAACGATGTCCATCGCAACATTAGCAGCGTCCCATGGTGTTTCAACTGCGCGCCCATCGGGATCAATGTATTTATACGGACTGTTGTTGGCGTATGTATATCGGTTGAAGCTCCCACCCGTGTTCGCATCCGTCACCACCGGATCAATACTCAAAAACCTCCCCGCCACCGGATCATAATACCGCTGCTGCATGTACGTCAGCCCCGTATCCGCATCGCTCACATGCCCCGTGAACCCGATCGTCGGCGCCGCCCCATCCGCAACATATCCGTACGGCTCATAGCGCGTGCGGCTGATCACCTGCCCCGACGCGTTGGTCCTTGCCACCGGGCTGCCCAGCCCATCCGTGTGGATGTAGGTCACGCCGCTGCTGGCGCCGGCAGTCGTCGTCATGGTCTCGACGTGGGTCGTCGTGCCGCCCGTCCCGCTCGCCGTCCAGGTGCAGCTCGACGGGTTGCCCACCCAGGCCGCCAGCGCTGTCTGGGCACGCGAACCGTTCACCGGCAGAGACTCGTTGACCGCATAGCCGGCGCCCGGCGCCGTGCACACCCGTGACAGCGAACTGGCGTTGGTCGTGCTCCACGTGGTCGTGAACGACTGCCCCGCCACCGGCGCGGGACTGCGCACCACGCTGACCGTCGGTTTCGGCGTGGCGCCGGCAGTCGTTCTCATCGTCTCCGTATGGGTGGTCGTGCCGCCCGGTCCCGTCGCGGTCCAGGTGCAGCGCGACGGATTACCGACCCAGCCCGCCAATGCGGTATCGGTCTGCGCGCCGTTCACCGATACGGACCGATTGACGGTATAGCCGGTACTGGACGCCGTGCACACTTGCGTGAGCGAGCTTGCGTGCGTCGTGCTCCAGGTGGTCGTGAACGGCTGCCCCGCTACCGGCGCCGGATTGCGCGTGACGCTGACGCTGGGCTTGGGCGGCGTGGTGACCAGCGTCTCGGTATAGGTCGTGGTGCCCGCCCGCGCCGCTTGCTGTCCAGGTGCAGTTCGACGGATAGCCGGCCCAGGCCGCCTGCGCGGTCTCGGTGCGCGAGCCATTCACCGGCAGCGACTCGTTGACGTTGTAGCCGGTGCCCGGCGCCGTGCACACCCGTGACAGCGCGGTCGCGTTACTGGTGTTCCAGATGGTCGTAAAGGATTGGCCCGCCACCGGAGGCTGGGGGCGCAGTACGCTGATGGTCGGCTTGGGCCCGGCCGCCGCGATCGTCGTCATGGTGTCGGAATATGTCGTGGTCCCGCCGGGGCCGGTCGCGGTCCAGGTGCAGTTCGACGGATAACCCACCCAGGCGGCCGATGCGGTTTGCGTGCGTGGGCCGTTCAGGGCCAGCGACTCGTTGGCGTTGTAGCCGCTGCCTGTCGCGGTGCATAGCCGCGACAGCAAGGTCGCGTTGCTTGTGCTCCAGCTGGTGGTGAATGCCTGCCCCGCCACCAGCGGGTTCATGTTCCGCGATGCCGTGATGCCCGGCTTGGGCACTGCCGGCGCCGTGGTCACCGTCACCGTGCGCGCGGTGGTCTGGCCGAAGCGGCGTTGCCCTTCCCACAGCATGCCCCAGTCGAATGCATAGTTGCCGGCATTCGGCGGCGCCTGCACCTGGAAGTCGAAGGTGGCCGACTGGCCCGGCGCCACGCTGGCCACGTTCATGTCGACGCGGTTGCGCCCGAAGTTCATGTTGTCGACCGGGCTGGTCGAGCCGATGCGGTAGTTCGCTGCCCGGCTCCACGTCTCGTTGCCGGTATTCCGGAAGGTCAGCGACACGTTATAGGTGCTGCCTGCCGTCATGGTGCTTGGCACGCTGGCATTGGTCAGCTGGGCGTCATAGACCGGCAGCGTGGGCGTGGGTGCGGTGACGGCGATGGTGTGCGTACCGATCGCGCCGAACCAGAACGCGCCTTCGCGCAGCATGCGCCAGTCGAAACTGTAGGTGCCGGGCGTACTCGGGGCGGTGATCTCGAAACCGAAGGTGACCAGGCTGTTCGGGGTCACGTTGCTGGCGACGTGGGAACGGCCGACACCCCACATCAGGCTGTCGAGGGGATTGAACAGGCCGAGGCTGTAAGGATAGGCGACACTGTTCGACCAGGTCGTGTTTCCGATGTTTTGTACCGTTATCGAAACCCAGGCCTTGCTGCCGGTCGTCATCGAGGCCGGTGCGGAAAAAAGGACGATGCCCGAATCGTCGATGACGCCTGGTTCGGGATCCTCCCACGGCGGTGGAATGGCATCGGGGCCCGGAATCGGCACGACGACCGGTAGCGAAGTGTCCGGCCTGGATTGCGCATGCACGCTGCCGGCGACGCATAGCGCCAGCAACAGGGCGGTCAAGCCGGTACGCCACGAAGAGAGGAAACGCGCGACCACCTCGCTGCCTGCGGAGGAAAAGTACGCCATCATTTCACCTCCGCGATCACGTGGTTGTGCAGGCAAATGTGTTTCGTTGCACTCGCGCCGCCCGCGGTGGTGTAGAGCAGCTTGCCGTCCTGGCTGTAGACCTGGATACGGTTCACGCCATCGGTGCCAACCACGCTGACCCTGCGGCCATGGCCGTCGTACTCATATGTGCCCATGCCGGTGGCAGCCGACATACGGTTGGCGATATCGAAGACGTAGTTGCGGTTGCCGCGCTTGGCTTTGTTGCATAAATCAGCAGAGTACGTAATTCCCCAAACCCCAAGCGGAATTACGGCATAGTCACCGCCACGGTCGTGGGCGTGCCCAACCGGGTGAACCGATTGAGGATAGCGACACGGACCTGCAGTTCGGCGACTTGGCGGTCGAAGTCACGCGCCATGACGCGCTCACCAAGCAGCTTGAAGCAACGCATCTTGGTCTCGACAAGGCTGCGCCGGTGATAGCCGCTCCACTTCTTCCAGATTTTCCTGCCAAGCCGCTGCGTGGCCGACAGGATGGCGTTGCGGGCTTTGGCACCAGCACGCTGGTCCTTCCATGGCTTGGCGTTCTTGCGAGTGGGGATAAGCGCCTGCGCCCCACGTTGCGCAATCGCTTCGTGACAGCCTTTGGTGTCGCAGGCACCATCGCCGCTGACGCTCGCGACGCTCGCGACGGTCTCGTCGGCAGGAATCTGGTTGAGCAGGCACGGCAGTATCGGCGCATCGCCGGTGGCGTTGTCGGTCACTTCGATGGCCCGGATTTCCAGCGTGGCCGCGTCAATGCCAAGGTGGACCTTGCGCCACTGGCGACGGTAGTCGGCCCCATGCTTTTTGGTCTTCCACTCGCCTTCGCCGAGCATCTTGATGCCCGTGCTGTCGACCAGGAGGTGCAATCCCGTTGTCGTCGGCTGCGCTCCGATCGTCACCGAAAGATGCTTCTGGCGCCGACTAACGGTGCTGAAGTCGGGCACCTGCCAGTCCAGGCCGGCGAGCTTGAGCAGGCTCTGCGCCATGCCCATCGCCTGGCGCAGGGCCAGATTGAACAAACCCTTGATCGTCAGGCAGAACTGGATCGCCGCCTCGCTGTATTTCGGGCGGCGGCCCCGCTTGCCGCTGGCACTGCCGTGCCAGCACATGCCCTTGTCCAGCCAGATGAGCAGGGAGCCGCGCGCCTTCAGCGCCGTGTTGTAGTCTTTCCAGTTGGTCGTTCGGTACTTCGGTTTTGCTGGGGCACTCATGCCATCAGTTTACCCCGCGCCCACGCTCGACCGCTGCACGGGCCGATTTATGCAACAAAGCCAGGGAGAACATTAAATTGGCATAACCCATCCTTGGCACTACCTCCGCCAGTACGAGCAGCTCGACCAACCCGCAACGCTCAAGCGTCCCCGGTCCCTTCCTGCAGCATATCGATCACTGCCCGGGTCGACCTAACCCTTCCCATCTTCGGAAAGATGTTTTTGCAGGCAAAGGCATGCGCCTCCGCATCGAAGCTGCTCATCGCATCTTGCGCGAACACCAGCTTGTAGCTGCGGTCGAACGCCGCCCGCGCGGTGGATTCGACGCCGAAGTTGGTCGCGATCCCCCCCAGCACCAGGGTGTCGATGTGGCGCCGGCGCAGCAACTGGTCCAGCTCCGTCCCATAGAAGGCGCCCCATTGGCGCTTGACGACGACGACGTCGGTCGCCTCCACGCCGGCCATCCCGGCCAGTTCGCAGGCGTCATAGGCCGGCGCGGGCGGCGGGCGCATCGGGCTGTCGGCCGGGGGCGTCGGCAGTTCGCTCAGCAGCACCCGCACGTAGACGACCATCGCGCCGCGGCCGCGCATTTCCTGCGCCAGCAGCACGCAGTTGCCGACCGTCTGCTCGGCGCTGTAGGGCGCCAGCTCGCGCCCCACGTTGCTGTTCTGTAGATCGATCAGGACCAGGGCGGTGCGCGCCAGGTCCAGGGCTTGTTCGCTCATGTGTGCATCCTCCTGGCCGCCAGTATTCCCGAAGCACGCATTGCCCGGCGCACGCCGTTCGGCCCCCTTGCGGCACCGCTCGTCACCCGCGCACGCCATCCGTCGCAGCGTTCGCCGTACGTACGGCCCGGCGGCTACAATGCGGCCCTGCCCTATCGTTCTGGAGTCCTCATGCGTTTCCGCCCGTCCTGGATTACCCCGCTCGCCCTTGGCGCCACCGTGTCGCTGCTGTCCGGCTGCGCCGCCGTCGCCAATCTCACTACCGCGCCGCTGTTCGAGCGCCACGTGCCGAAAGACTATAGTGGCGTGGTCGCCGTGCGCGGCGGCCGCCATGCGCCGCTGGTCATCCATGCCAGCGGCCTGGCCCTGCGCGAAGAGACCCAGGCGAATACGAAGGAGACCCGCTTCATGATCGGCTCGGCCACCAAATGGGTCAGTGCCGTGACCGTGCTGCGCCTGGCCGACATAGGCAAGCTCGACCTCGACGCGCCGATCGCGCGTCACCTGCCGGAACTGCCGGCCGCCAACGGCGCCGTCACCCTGCGCCAGCTGCTGTCGAACCGCAGCGGTATTCCGAACGGCCTGGCGGAGGCCCTGGCCAAGGACCCGTCGGTGCGCGAGCTGGAGATCGGCCCGGTTGAAGGCGCGCTGCGCTTCGGCGCCGGCGCGCTCAATGCCAAGCCGGGCGAGAAATGGGATTACTCGGTCACCAACTGGGTGCTGGTCGGCGCGGTGGTGGAACGCGCCAACAGGAAGCCGTTCACGGAGACGGTGGAAGAACTGGTGCTGGCGCCGAGCGGGGTGCGCGATACCAGTTTCGCGGGTACCGGCTACGAAGACGCGGTCGGCATGGCGGTGGCTTACAGCGCCGCTGGCGCACGCAAGACGCCGCCGGCGCCGCCGATGGTGGCGGCCAGCGGCACGCTGTACAGCACGGCGCGCGACCTGGTGGCGATTGCGGATACGGTGTATTTCACCAAGCTGTTATCGGATAAATCGCGCAAGGAGCTCTCCACGATCCAGGTGGCGTCGGAAGAGTATGCGCTGGGCGGGAGGGTGAAGCAGGTCGTTACCAAACAAGGTAGCCGGGCCATGGCGTGGGAGACGGGGGTGTCGGGTGGGTACAAGACCTTGCTGGCCTATGATCCGGCGGATGGGCGGGCGGTGGTGTTGTTGAATAATACGGATATGCAGCAGGCGGAGCAGGCGAAGATCGCGACTGCGCTGCTGCAGGATTTGTAGGGTGGTCGGGTTTCCCCGACCGCGCGTTCAAATACACGGTGAATTGACGCGCATCGTCTAAGCACACCGGAGTTGAACGCGCGGTCGGCAGAGCCGACCACCCTACAACGGCGCCAGACAAGCGCCGCATGTAGAACGCGCGGTCAGCAAGGCCGACCGCCGCCCTACGGTTTATTGCACCGGCTTGCCGTCAGCGTCGATCTTGCGCACCTCGCCGATGTTCAGCGACCGGATCCCCGCCTCCACCTTGCTCATGTCACCCACCACCACCCACACCAGGCTGTTCGGCGAGTAACTGCGCGCCGCCAGCGCATTGGCCTGGGCCGGCGTCAGCGCCAGGGCCTTCTGCGTATAGCTGTTGTAGTAGTCATCCGGCAGGCCGTACTGGACGATATTGGTGTAGGCGGTGGTCAGCTGGCCGGCGGTCTCGAAGCTGCCCGGCAGGCCGAGGGTGTTGTTGTCGATCGCCGCCTTCAGTTCGTCCGCGGTGATCGGCTTGCCGCCGGCGATGTCGCGGTACTCGCGTACCAGTTCCTGCATCGCTTCACGGGTCTTGTCGGTCTGCACCGGCGAGACGCTCATGAAGGGACGCTGGCCGATCGCCGACTGCAGCTGGCTCGACACGCCGTAGGACCAGTGCTTGTCCTCGCGCAGGTTCATGTTGATGCGCGAGCTGAAAGTGCCGCCGAAGACGTCGTTCACCAGTTCCAGCGGCAGCGCGTCGGCATGGCTGCGCGGCACCGCCAGCTGGGCGCCCACGATCACGCTCTGCAGCGCGCCCGGACGGTCCACCAGGTAGACCACGTTCTTCTCGGGCGCGGGCACGTTGGCCAGCACCTTCTTCGGCACGTCGCCCGCCTTCCAGCCGGCGAACGCTTTCTCGAGCAGCGGCTTGACCTCGGCCAGCGTGGTGTCGCCCACCACCAGCAGGGTCGCGTTGTTCGGCTTGAACCAGGTGGCGTGGTAATTCGCCAGGTCG
>Ga0265780_10010909_pt1 | contig 10802 bp, 7 predicted proteins | sample P1T30metagenome_FD_192432 | JGI IMG/M metagenome (GOLD analysis project Ga0265780, IMG submission 192432) | Plant litter microbial communities from East Loma Ridge, Irvine, California - P1 T30 | ecosystem: Environmental > Terrestrial > Plant litter > Unclassified | place: USA: California... | reverse complement strand
GACCTTGCCGTCGTGGTTCTGCCACTCGGTGATCAGGGCCACCACCGGCTGGTCGGTCTCGGGGTCGAACTCGGTCGAATTCGCGTTCGGCAGGCCGGCCATATTGCGGGCGTACTCGATCAGCGCAACCTGCATGCCCAGGCAGATGCCCAGGTACGGGATCTTGTTTTCGCGGGCGTAGCGTGCGGCTTGAATCTTGCCTTCCACGCCGCGCTTGCCGAAGCCGCCTGGCACCAGGATCGCGTCGTACTTGGCCAGGTGGTCGCAACCGCGGGTTTCGATCTCTTCGGAGTCGAGGTACTCGATGTTGACGCGGCTTTCGGTATGGATGCCGGCGTGGCGCAGCGCTTCGGTCAGCGATTTATAGGACTCGATCAGGTCGACGTATTTGCCGACCATGCCGATCGTGACTTCGCGCTTTGGATTTTCGAGCGTGTGAATCAGCTTGGTCCACATCGACAGGTCGGCTTTTGGTGCTTCGAGGCCGAGCGCTTCGAGGATGATGTCGTCCAGGCCCTGGTCGCACAATACTTGCGGGACCTTGTAGATGGTGTCGACGTCCCACACCGAAATCACGGCCTGCTCTTCAACGTTGGCGAACAGCGAGATCTTGGCGCGTTCGTCGTCCGGGATGCGGCGGTCGGCGCGGCACAGCAGCGCGTTTGGCGAGATGCCGATCTCGCGCAGCTTCTGCACGCTGTGCTGGGTCGGTTTGGTTTTGAGTTCGCCGGCCGAGGCGATGTACGGCACCAGGGTCAGGTGCACGAAAGCGGCGCCCTTGCGGCCCGAGCGCAGCGACAGCTGGCGCGCGGCTTCGAGGAATGGCAGCGATTCGATGTCGCCCACGGTGCCGCCGATTTCGACCAGCGCCACGTCGACGCCTTCGGCGCCGCGGCGGATGTAGTCCTGGATCTCGTTGGTGATGTGCGGGATGACCTGCACGGTCTTGCCGAGGTATTCGCCGCGGCGTTCCTTGCGGATCACCGATTCATAGATCTGCCCGGTGGTGAAGTTATTCACCTTCTTCATGCGGGTGCTGATGAAGCGCTCGTAGTGACCCAGGTCGAGGTCCGTCTCGGCGCCGTCGTCGGTGACGAACACTTCGCCGTGCTGGGTAGGACTCATGGTGCCCGGATCGACGTTGATATACGGATCGAGCTTGAGCATGGTGACTTTGAGGCCGCGGCTCTCGAGGATCGCGGCGAGGGAGGCGGCCGCGATCCCTTTACCCAGGGAAGACACGACGCCGCCGGTGACGAATACGAATTTGGTCATTGTGCAGATGGTGCCGGACGGCACACGCGGGAAATTGAAATTATACCGCAAACGCGCTAGTACAGTTTCATATCAAGTAGCCAATACCCCCAAAGACTTTGTCGCTGGCGGATCACAAGTCGACTATTCCAGGTGCATTTTCGTTTCGGTTGGGCAATAATTCTAACTGGTCGGACGAGACAATATTTTACCGACAACACAACGAATATCGTTCTGGTGCCATAAGCACAAGAACCCGCATCGATGCCGCCTTCAAGGGCGGAGAAACCCTTTCAAATTAGATAGATTATGGGCAACTTCATCAAACTGAATATCGGTACGCGACTGGCCTCTGGCTTTGCGCTGACGCTCCTGATGACCGTCATCATCGCCACCGTCGGCGTCTGGCGCCTGAACCAGGTTGCCGACGAGACCGCGTCGATCCTGGCCGAACCGCTGGCGAAGGAGCGCATGATCTCCGAGTGGTACACGCAGATCTTCGCCGCCGTGCGCCGCACCGCCGCCATCGTCAAGAGCAGCGACCCGTCGCTGACCGAGTTCTTCAAGGAAGACGCGGCCGCCACCGGCAAGCTGTCGGCCGACCTGGTCAAGCAGATCGAGCCGCTGATCAGCGGCGACGACGAGACCGCCCTGTTCAAGTCGGTCATGGAACACCGCACCGCGTACAGCAAAGCGCGCGACGGCGCGGTCAAGGCCAAGGCCGAGGGCAATACCGAACTGGCCGAGCAGATCCTGACCCAGCAGTTCAACCCGACGTCCAAGGCCTACCAGGAACGCGTGAAGGAACTGGTGGACCTGCAGCACAAGCGCATCGCCGCCAGCACCGAACTGATCGCCAGCACCGCCAGCCGCGGCAAGTTCGTGATCGGCTCGCTGGCCGCCGGCGCCCTGCTGCTGGGCGGCATCTTCGCCTGGCTGCTGACCCGCTCGATCACCCGTCCGCTGCGCCAGGCCGTGCACGCCGCCGAACAAGTGGCGGCGGGCGACCTGACCGTCACCATCGACAGCAAGGCAACGGATGAAACCGGCGCCCTGCTGCGCGCCCTGGGCAATATGAACAACAGCCTGGCCAAGATCGTCGACGAAGTGCGCAGCGGCACCCAGACCATCAGCGGCGCCTCGGGCGAAATCGCAGCCGGCAGTTTTGATTTGTCCAGCCGCACCGAACAGCAGGCCGCGGCGCTGGAAGAAACCGCCGCCTCGATGGAAGAACTGACCGGCACCGTGCGCCAGAACGCGGACAACGCGCGCCAGGCCAACCAGCTGGCAATCGCCGCCTCGAGCGTGGCAACCCAGGCCGGCCAGGCGGTCGACCAGGTGGTTGCCACCATGGGCTCGATCAACGATTCGTCGCGCAAGATCGTCGACATCATTTCGGTCATCGACGGCATTGCCTTCCAGACCAATATCCTGGCGCTGAACGCGGCCGTCGAAGCGGCGCGCGCCGGTGAACAGGGCCGCGGCTTCGCGGTCGTGGCCTCCGAAGTGCGCACGCTGGCCCAGCGTTCGGCCGGCGCCGCCAAGGAAATCAAGCAGCTGATCGGCGACTCGGTCGAGAAGGTCGATACCGGCACCAAACTGGTCGACCATACCGGTGCGACCATGCGCGAAGTGGTCGATTCGATCCGCCGCGTGACCGACATCATGGGCGAGATCTCGTCCGCCAGCCAGGAGCAGATCACCGGCATCGACCAGGTCAATCAGGCCATGGGCCAGATGGACAACGCGACCCAGCAGAATGCCGCCCTGGTCGAGGAAGCCACCGCCGCCACCGCGGCCCTGCAGGAACAGGCCCAGCGCCTGGCGCAGGTAGTCGATGTGTTCAAGCTCGATGCGCGTCATGTGACGCCAGCGGCGCCCGTCACGCCGGTGAAGCGCCCCCCGGCACGCCCTGCCCTGGCCAAGCCGGCGCCGCGCGCAGCGGCCAAGGCGGCGCCAGCGCCAGCGCCGAAGGCCAGCGCCAGGCCGGCCGCGCCAGCCAAGACCAATGAAGCGGAGTGGGAAGAGTTCTAAGCTTTTCATCTCCCCCCAAGAAGCCGCCGTCCCCGCCTGGGTACGGCGGCTTTTTTCTTGGGAGCGCTTTTGTCGCCATCGTCTGGCATCTGGCGCGGTTCATGCGTCAAGACAACACATTTGCACAAATGTGTTACCATTTAAAAAGATCGCATCCTCGGTCAACCAGCGAGCGCCCTGTCATGGGCGCCTGCCTGCCGTCCCTATCGGCATCCTCCAGGCCATCCTCGCCTGAAGCTCTTCTCCGGAGCTGCCCCGCCACGCTCACCGCGTGCTGCTTCGCCCCCTCCCGGGTTGCCCACCGCGTTCACGAACGCCAAGAATAATAGGTATTTGACATTGACTTCCAAGACCCCAGCCATGCCGACGGCACCGATGCCGTCACCCTCTTCCTCTTCCACCAGCATGCTCGACGCGCTGTGCGAGCGCCTCGGCATTCCACGTCCCTTGCTGTGGGGCTTCGTCGGCCTGCTGGTGTTCATGATCGGCGACGGCGTCGAGCTCGGCTACCTGGCGCCCTATCTGGCGCAGAACCATATCGCCGAGGGCGATATCGCCATCCTGTTCACGGTGTATGGCATCACGGTGGCGATCGGTTCGTGGTGCGCGGGTGCGCTGTCGAATATCTGGGGCCCGAAGCGCGTGATGCTGATCGGCGCCGTCATCTGGGTTGTGTTCCAGGTCGTGTTCCTGAGTTTTGGCGTGGGCCAGATGAGCTATCCGATGATGATCGTCGGCTATGCGCTGCGCGGCTTCGGTTATCCGCTGTTCGCGTATGGCTTCCTGGTCTGGATCGTGGCAGCGACGCCGGCGCGCAAGCTCGGCCTGGCCATGGGCTGGTTCTGGGTGGCCTATGCGGCCGGCCTGCCGACGCTCGGCGCGCTGGTGGCGAGTTTCTCGGTGCCGCTGATTGGTGCGCTGGCCACGTTCTGGCTGTCGCTGGTGCTCGTAATTCTTGGCGCGCTGATGGCGCTGCTGTGCGTGAAGGAAGCGTCGGGGTAGAAGCGCCTGGCGCCGGCCGGCGAGAAGCCGATGAAGTCGCTCATGGGCAGTATTTCGATCATGTGGGAAGAGCCAAAGACCTCGCTCAGCGGCGTGGTCCGCACGATCAATACCGCGTCGATGTTCGGGTTCTTTGTGGTGCTGCCGGGGTTCTTCATGGACGTGATCGGGTTCACGCTGGAAGAGTGGCTGCGCCTGGTGACCATCATCTTCGTGGCCAATATCGCGGGCAATCTGATCTCGAGCCGTCTGGCGACGCGGTTTGGCTTGCGTAATACAGTCATCTGGATGGGTGCGGTCGGCAGTGCGATTTCGACGCCGCTGTTCTTTTATATGCCGCAGATGTTCATCGGTAACTTCACCATCGCGGCGGCGTTTGGTGCGCTGTATGGCATGACGCTGGGTGGTTTCGTGCCGCTGTCGGCGCTGATGCCGCTGCTGGTGCCGAAGAATCGTGCAGCGGCGCTGTCGGTGCTCAGTCTGGGTGCCGGTGCGTCGACCTGGGTTGGTCCGGCGATCGTGGCGATCTTCAGCGCATCGCTGGGGGTGGCGGGCATTATCTGGATTTTTGCGGGGCTGTATGCGCTCAGTGCGTTCCTGATGATTCCATTGCGGGATCCGGCAGATCTGCGCACTACTCATCCTGTCTCTGCACCGCAGAAGTCAGCCTGATATCCGGCGTTCTCCCATCAACGATCGATCGCTCCACAGTGACGAGAGGATTGACGTATCTTGCGCGGCCTTTAAGGAAAACGTGTGATATTGACGTTCAAGCTGCAAGCCAAGTGGAGACGCTATGTGCTTTCCTGGAAACGAGCATCCTGACTTTGACGCTAGTTGGCAGACGCTCAAGAGTCACTGGAGCGTCAGTGGGCATCAGATAAGAGGCCTGATCGGCAAAGCCGTTCTGGCTGTCGACAGTGCGCAGAAGTTAAAGCGTCCACACGGCCTGATCTCCCGCAACGCCCACAGCGCAAGCGGCACTAGCGCGACCTTGCATTACGCTGTCAAATCTAGTCTCTCGGCTGTCGCCATCTGCATCGCCGACGACCGGCGCGACGGGGCCGATTATTGCCTGAACTTTTTGTTAGTCGATGGCACGGCACTGCTCGGCAGCTGGATCGTTCATGATGATCCGTTCGAAGCCGGCGCGGATTTGGCCATCTAAGGGATTGCCATGACAGTCACCACACACGTCGATACGCAAGAAATGCGTCAAGACCCCAGCTTTAGATTGGGCTATGAGTTTCCAGAAGTGCTCGACGCCATTCTTGAGTTAGCAACCCCGCCCTCAGCAGCTCAGCGCGTCGAGCGAATCGCCAGCACGTTCCCGGGTCGCGGCGATGCAGTCCACCACACGCCCCAAATGCTCAGTTTCAGTATGCCGCGAGATGAGTCTTTGCTCGGCGCGGTCATAGGATTAGCGCACGAGCTGGATTTAAAAGTTGCTCTACGCCTGTACGATCGTGTCGAAGATATGATCTATGACCTATGGACGCCCGCTCAGGTGCCTGAACAGGCGTCATTGGACCTGACTGACATTTATTCCGAACAGCAGGTGCAAGGAAGAGATCTCTACCTGGATGTCACGCCGGAATCGGTATTTTCCTATCGGATCGTGCACATACTGTTGGGGTGACGCGGCGTTCCGACCATGCCAATCTGCCCTTCAAGCGAGTTGGAAATGTGGTCTGACTGTATCGGGTTCTTCGGATCTTGCGTCGCCATCGTACCTTTGCTGTTGAGCAGCTATGTCTTTGTTACATCACGATACGTCCTGTGGCGAGCTGCCAAGCGTCCTGGAAGCGTCAGTAAAATGCAGCAACGCATCGCTGTAGGGGCGATCGAAAAGGCAACGCACATAACGTTGCTTGACGTCGGTTGCCTGACTGTCGGGTTCGGATGCCTCATTGCCTCGTTCGCCTTGAAGTTGGTGACCAGCTAGCGACTGCTGGGCGCTGCCGAACGAAGCTTCACATATCACCGCCCCTCCCGAATCGCGCGAGCTGCCCTCCCACGTTTTGTGTTTGACATGACTCCGACTCAACGGCATACTTGCTCTGGATGTTAGCGCTCACATAATGATCACATAAAATCCGGAGACAAGCATGTTCAAGCGCGGGCCTGAGACACCTGCAGCACCGCCCGGCGCCTTGCGCTGGCGCGAGAAGATCAGCTATGGCGTGGCTGACATGGGCTTCAATTTTTATTGGGCCAATATCGCCACCTTCCTGCTGATCTTCTACACCGACACCTTCGGCATCTCGGCGGCGCAGGCCGCCACCCTGCTCGCCTCGATCAAGCTGATCAACGCCTTCACCGATCCGCTGATCGGCGCCGCGGCCGACCGCACCAATACCCGCTTCGGCAAGTTCCGCCCCTACCTGATCTGGATGTCGATCCCGCTCGGCGCGGCGGCCGTGCTGACCTACACCACGCCCGACCTCGACGCCGACGGCAAGCTCATCTGGGCCTACGCCAGCTATCTGGCGATGATGGTGTTCTACACCTGCGTCAACATCCCTTATAACGCGCTGTCCGGCGTCATGTCGCCCGACCCGCAGGAACGCTCGACCATCAACGGCCTGCGCTTCATCTTCGCCTTCGCCGGCAGCACGCTGGTGACGGCGGCGACGCCGGCCATGGTGGCGTGGCTGGGCGGCGGCGACGATGTACGTGGCTGGCAGCTGACCATGCTGGCCTGGAGCGTCGCGGCCGCGTTCATGTTCCTGATCACCTTCCTCAATACCGAGGAACGCGTCGCGCCACCGCCAGGCCAGAACAGCAACGTGGTGCGCGACATCCGCGACCTGGCCGGGAACCGCCCATGGGTGGTGCTCTTCGTGCTGGCCCTGGTGATCATGGTGACCATCACGCTGCGCACCACAACCTCTGCCTACTACTTCAAGTACGTGGTCGAACGTCCCGAGCTGATGGCGACCTTCGTGCCGACCTATATGGTGTTCGCCGCCATCGGCGCCGCCTGCACGCCACTGCTCACGCGCTTCGTCGACAAGAAGCTGCTGATGATTATCCTGATGAGCGCCACCGCCGTCTTCTCATCGGCCTTCTTCTTCATCCCATCTGACCGCATCGACCTGATGTTCGTACTGCAGGCGGCCATGGGCCTGGTGCTCGGCCCCAAATCGCCGCTGGCGTTCTCGATGTATGCCGACACCGCCGACTACAACGAATGGCGCACCGGCCGCCGCGCTACCGCCATGACCTTCGCCGCCGCCACCTTCTCGCAAAAGCTCGGCACCGCGGTCGCGGTCAGCGTGATCGGCGCGGTCTTTACTTCACTCGGCTATGTGCCGAATGCCGCCCAGACCACCGGCTCGCAAGCCGGCATCGTGTGGCTGATGTCGTTCGTCCCGGCCGCCTTTGCTTTACTGGCGGTGCTGGTGATGTGCTTCTATAACCTCGACGGCAAGCAGCTGTCGCGTATCGGCGCCGATCTCGCGGCGCGCAAGGCCGCCCCATGAACTCACTCGATATCCCTTCCATGCTTCATCCCCACGGCGAGCGCTATGTGCTGACCAGCCCCACCGCGATGCCGCAGGCCGGCGGCTTCCTGTGGAACCGCAGGATGATGATTCAGACCACCTGCCGCGGCTACGCCACCGCCCAGTTCATGCAGCCCGAGCCGAGCAAGTACTCGCACGCGCCGAACATGCAGGCCAAGTCCTTCATGCAGCCGGAGCAGAATTACTATGCCCACCATCCGGGCCGCTTCTGCTACGTCAAGGACGAAGAGACGGGCGAGATCTTCTCGGCGCCCTACGAGCCGGTGCGCGGCGGCGTCGAGCGCTTCGAGTTCTCGGTCGGCCGCCACGACCTGCACTGGACCGTCGAGAAGCTGGGCATCCGCATCGAGATGACGCTCGGCCTGCCGGTCGACGACGTGGCCGAACTCTGGACCGTGCAGGTGACCAATCTGTCTGACCGCCCGCGCCGCATCAGCGTCTATCCCCATTTCACGATCGGCTATATGTCGTGGATGAACCAGTCGGCCGAGTACCGGCATGACCTCGGCGGCATCGTGGCGTCGAGCGTCACGCCCTATCAAAAACTGGAAGACTATTTCAAGAACCGCCTGTTCAAGGACCGCACCGTATTCCTGTGCGAGCAGGCGCCGGATGCCTGGGAGACCTGCCAGGCCGCGTTCGAGGGCGAAGGCGGCCTGCATGCGCCGTCCGGCATCGCGGCCGAGCGCCTGGGTTGCGGCGATGCGCGCTACGAGACCCCGAGCACCGTGGTGCAGTACCGCCTGGCGCTGGCGCCGAACGAAGGCGCCACGCGCCGCTTCCTGTTCGGTCCCGCTTTTGATGACGCCGAGACCGCGTCGCTGCGCACGCGCTACCTGAGCGCGGAAGGCTTCGCCGCAGCGGCGCGCGACTACGCCGCCTATATCCGCGAGGGCGAAGGCGTGATCCAGATCGCCACGCCCGACCGTGAGCTCGACAACTTCGTCAACACCTGGCTGGCGCGCCAGGTCTACTACCACGGCGACGTCAACCGCCTCTCCACCGACCCGCAGACCCGCAACTACCTGCAGGACAATATGGGCATGGCCTTCGTCAAGCCCGCCTCGGCGCGCGCCGCCTTCCTGCATTCGCTCAGCCAGCAGGAAGCCAATGGCGCGATGCCGGACGGGATCCTGCTGTTCGAAGGGGCCGAGCTCAAATACATCAACCAGATTCCGCATACCGACCACTGCGTCTGGCTGCCGGTCTGCCTGCGCGCCTATCTCGATGAAACCGGCGACAACGCCATCCTCGACGTCCCGGTCACGACCCACGACGGCGCCGTGAAGAGTGCGTTCGAGCGCATCTCGCTGGCGATGGACTGGCTCTTGTTGCGGCGCGACGAGCGCGGTCTGTCGTATATCGAGCAGGGCGACTGGTGCGATCCGATGAATATGGTCGGCTACAAGGGCCGCGGCGTGTCGGGCTGGCTGACGGTGGCTGCGGCGTATGCGCTGAACCTGTGGGCCGATGTGTGTGCAGCGCGCGGCGATGCGGTATCCGAGGCGCGCTACCGCGATGGCGCCAGTGCGATGAACGGCGCTGCCAACACCCACCTGTGGGACGGCGCCTGGTTCGCGCGCGGGATCACCGATGACGACGTCAAGTTCGGCGTCGCCAGCGATACTGAAGGCCGCATCTATCTCAATCCGCAAAGCTGGGCGTTCCTGTCCGGCGCGGCCAGCCAACAACAGCGCGCGCTGATGCTGGCCGAGATCGACGAACAGCTGCGCACGCCCTACGGCGTGCAGATGTTCGCCCCGCCCTACAGCGGCATGCGCGAAGACGTCGGCCGCGTCACGCAGAAGCATCCGGGATCGGCCGAAAATGGCGCTGTGTACAACCACGCTTCGGTGTTCTACATCTACAGCCTGTACACGATCGGTGAAACCGACCGCGCCTTCGATGCGCTGCGCAAGATGATCCCCGGCCCCGACCTGGCCGACTATCTGCAGCGCGGCCAGCTGCCGGTGTTCATCCCCAATTACTATCGCGGTGCGTACAAGGAATATCCACGCACGGCCGGGCGTTCGAGCCAGTTGTTCAATACCGGCACCGTGGCCTGGGTATACCGGTGCCTGATCGAGGGGCTGTGTGGCTTGAAAGGCGATGCGCACGGGTTGACGGTGGCGCCGCAGTTGCCGTCCGGTTGGCCGGGCATGAAGGTGACGCGGCGTTTCCGTGGTGCGACCTTCGAGGTCGAGATCAAGCGCGGGGATGTGGAGCAGACCGAAGTGACATGCGATGGCGTCGTCATGACGGCGGCCCGCATCGATCATATCGAAACAGGCCGCACGTACAAGCTTGAGGTAACCGTAGGGTTGGCGGCTACGCCGCCGACGCGGTGATGGTTGGCGGTGCGATCATCCGGCGCGACTACGGAGCCGATAACGATCACCGCGTCGGCGGCTAAGCCGCCGACCCTACTGCAATACAAACAGTTACTGCATCGTATGCGTCTGCGGCGTCGTATCCACCGCAAAGTTACGCTGCGGGTCCCAGTACGTGAACCAGTAGCGCACCACATTACCGATCGCCAGCCCACCGGCGGTGAAGGTGTTCACCCCGCCGCTCAGCTGCATGCGCACATTCTGCTGGGCGCCGCCGTTGACCGTGTAATGCACATCCGCCCAGCCACCGGTGGTGGTGCGGAACTGCAGCATGGTCGACGAGGTCTGGCTTACTGACGTCGGCCCGCTCGGTTCCGGCGTCGGCGTGGTGCCGCCACCGCCCGACTCCCACACGATATCGTCGATCGCGAACTGGAAGCTCGATGATGGCAGCGCACCGTCGATACTCGAGATCATGAAGATATCGTGGATCGACTGGGCCGCGACCAGGGACCCGAGCAGGGTCGAAACCGGAATCGACGCCTGCGCCCACTGCCCGTTGCGCGTCAAGCCATACGCCGTGGTATTGGCCGGGAAGTTCACCCAGTTCTGGTTCGTATAGGTGTCGCCGATACCGATGCGAAAGCCCACATTG
>Ga0265780_10010906_pt1 | contig 10803 bp, 8 predicted proteins | sample P1T30metagenome_FD_192432 | JGI IMG/M metagenome (GOLD analysis project Ga0265780, IMG submission 192432) | Plant litter microbial communities from East Loma Ridge, Irvine, California - P1 T30 | ecosystem: Environmental > Terrestrial > Plant litter > Unclassified | place: USA: California... | reverse complement strand
GGTCGACACGGCCGCCGGCGACCGGGCGGTCGAGCTCATGAAGGCCGCCGTGTCGGCGACGCACGGACCGGGCGTCGTGGGCGGCGTCGGCGGGTTCGCCGGGATGTTCGACGTGTCGTTCCTCAAGGGCTACGACCGGCCGCTGCTGGCCACCTCCACCGACGGCGTCGGCACCAAGGTCGCGATCGCGCAGGCGCTCGACAAGCACGACACCATCGGGCAAGACCTGGTGGGCATGGTCGTCGACGACATCGTCGTCGTGGGCGCACGGCCCCTCGTCATGACCGACTACATCGCCTGCGGCCGCGTCGTCCCCGAGCGCATCGCGAGCATCGTCGAGGGCATCGCCCGCGCCTGCTCCGCCACGGGCACCGCCCTCGTCGGCGGCGAGACCGCCGAGCACCCCGGGCTGCTCGGGCCCGACGACTACGACGTGGCCGGCGCCGCGGTCGGCGTCGTCGAGGCCGACCGTCAGCTCGGCCCGCACCTCGTGCGCGACGGCGACGTCGTCCTCGCGATGGCCTCCTCGGGCGTGCACTCCAACGGCTTCTCGCTCGTGCGGCACGTGCTCGCCGAGCGCGGGCTCGGCTGGGGCGACGTGCTCCCCGAGCTCTCCGGCACGATCGGCGAGGCGCTGCTCGAGCCCACCCGGCTCTACACGTCGCCGCTGCTCACCGTGCTCGACGACGGCCTGCTCGACGGGGCCGTGCACGCCCTCAGCCACGTCACCGGGGGCGGCATCGCGGCGAACCTGGCGCGCGTCCTGCCGCAGGGCGCGTGGACCGAGCTGGACCGCGCCTCCTGGTCGCCGCTGCCCGTGTTCCGCGTGCTCAGCGACCTCGCCGGCTCGACCCTCGAGTCGAGCGAGGGCACCTGGAACCTCGGCATCGGCATGATCGCCGTCGTCGACGCCGCGCGCGCCGACCAGGTCGCCACCGCGCTGCAGATCGCCGGCATCGACACCTGGCCGGTCGGCACCGTGTCGACCGCGGCGCGCGACCTCGAGGGGTTCGAGCAGGGCGCCAAGGGCGTCGACGGCGGGGCCGTGCGGCTCGTCGGGGCGTACGCCGGCTGAGCCTCGCGGCGCCGCGCGCCTGGAACCACCTCTCTGACCGGGAACCGGTCATCGCATTGGTTCCCCGTCAGGCCAGTGGTTTGAGGTCCGGTGCCGGTGCGCGTGCGCGTGCCCTCGGTCAGGCCACGGCGCTGGCGCCCACCGGCGGCTGGCGCCTGCCGCCTACCGCAGCCCCGTGCCCGCCGCACCTCGGCGCGCGCGTCGGTGCGCACGACGGCAGCACGACGAAGTCCAGGTCACCTCGGGGGTGACCTGGACTCCATCGTTCAGTGCTGCTGCTGTTCGGCGATCGGTGCCGGACGGACGTGCGTCAGGCGGACTTGTCGTGCCCGTGCGCCTGTTCGTCGTCGTAGTCGTCGGCCCACTTGTCGACGAACTCGTCGCCGCTCTCGCTCTTGCTCGCGAGCTCTCGCTCGAGCGCACCGTAGTTGGTGTCGGGGCTGAAGTACTTCAGCTCGCGAGCGACCTTGGTGTGCTTCGCCTTTTGACGGCCGCGCCCCATGCGTGACCCCCTCGTTGTTCAGGCCCGGAAACGGTGTCGGACGAACCGGGGACTACCGACAGGTGACAGTGGAAAAACTGCGGCTGATCCTATCATGTACCCCGACGAGCGCCGACCCCGGGAGGGGGCCGCAGCACGCCATGATGGGCAGGTGAGCGAGACCAGCGACGCTGAGCGTACCCGTGTCGTCGTGGTGGGAGCTGGGCAGGCCGGGCTCTCGGTCGCGTGGCACCTGCGTCGCCTCGGGCTGGAGCCCGGGCGCGACCTCGTCGTGCTCGATCGGGGCCCCGGCACAGGAGGCGCGTGGCAGCACCGGTGGGCCTCGTTGCGGCTCGGCGCGGCGCACCGCGTCGCCGACCTGCCCGGCATGGCCGAGCTCGGCCTGAGCTTCGACACGGCTGCCCGGGACGAGCCCGCGCGCGACGTCGTGGCGCGGTACTACGCGCGGTACGAGGACGCCTTCGGCCTGCGCGTGCGGCGCCCGGTGGAGGTGACCCGGGTCGCCGACGCGGCCGACGGCGGGGGCGACCTGCTGGTGTCGGTGACCGGGGCCTCCGGACCGCTCGTCACCGAGGTGCTCGTCAACGCGAGCGGCACCTGGGGCGCGCCGTTCGTGCCGACGGTGCCCGGGGGCGGGTCGTTCCGCGGGCGGCAGCTGCACACGGCCGGGTGGCGCGACGCGTCGGAGCTGCGCGGCCTGCGCGTCGTCGTCGTGGGCGGCGGCACGAGCGCCGTGGGCCACCTGCTCGACCTCGAGGGCGTGGCGGCGTCGACGACCTGGGCGACGCGACGCCCGGTGCACTGGCACGAGGGGACGGAGTTCGGCGTCGCACAGGCCGTGGCCGCCGTCGCCGAGCAGGACCGTGCCGCACGGGCCGGGCGCCCGCTGCCGAGCATCGTCGCCGGCACCGGGCTCTGGCTGACGCGGGCGGCGGCCGCGGCACGGGAGCGCGGCGTGCTGGTCGACCGGCCGATGTTCACGAGCATCGAGCAGGAGGCCGTGGTCTGGCCCGACGGCACGCGCTCGCCCGTCGACGCGATCGTCTGGGCGACCGGCTGGCGGTCCGAGCTGCGCCACCTCGCTCCCCTCGGGCTGCGCGGGCCGGAGGGCGGGGTCCCGGTCGAGGGCGGCGTGGCCCTGCGCGACCCGCGCGTGCTGCTCGCCGGGTACGGCCCCCAGGCGTCCACGATCGGCGCCGCCCAGGCCGGCCGCCGCACGGCGCGCGCCGTGCTCGCCCGCCTCCGCGCCTGAACGGAGGAGATTGGCGGCGGAGCGTCCACAAGTGTGTAAGTTAAGTCCTCGACTTGCACGTCATAAGGTGAAGACCTGGCGTGCGGCGGAATGCATGCTCGGGGGTATCACGTCGCCGAGTCTTTGTTCGACGACAGGAACGAGGCCTCCGACGTGGAGTTGCGCGATTACATCCGTATTGTTCGGAAAGGGTGGGCGTTCATCGCCTTGCTGGCGCTGACCGGTGTCGCGGCAGGAGCCGTCTCCACATTGCTCATGACGCCCAAGTACACGTCGTCGACGCAGCTGTTCGTCAGCGTCCAGTCGTCCGACAGCTCCAGCGCGAACGAGCTCGTGCAGGGTGGTGCCGCCGCGCAGCAGAAGGTCCGCTCGTACGTCGACGTCGTCACGAGCACCACGGTCCTGGCGCCCGTGATCCAGGAGCTGGGGCTGCCTGTCACTTCTGCGGAGCTCGCCGAGCAGATCACCGCCGAGACGCCCGCCAACACGGTCCTCATCGACATCACGGTCGAGGACGATGAGGCCGCTTCGGCGGCCAGCATCGCGAATGCCGTCGCGGAGAGCTTTGCCCGCACCGTCGTGGAAGAACTCGAGACGCCCTCCGCGGGTGGACCGAGCCTCGTCAAGGTCGCCGTCATCGAACCGGCCGTGGAGGCAGCGTCTCCTTCGTCGCCCCGACCCCTCACTAACATCGCCGTCGGCCTGCTCGTCGGGCTTGCGCTCGGGGTGGCAGCAGCCGTCCTGCGGAGCACCCTCGACACCCGCATCCATGGCGCTTTCGACGTGGAGCACGTGACGAACTCGCCGATCTTGGGAGGGATCAGCTTCGACCCGACCGCCAGGAAGAGGCCTCTCATTGTGCAGGCCGACCCGCGGAGCCCGCGGGCCGAGTCCTTCCGCGCCCTGAGGACGAACCTGCAGTTCGTCAACCTCGAGTCGACGTCGCGGTGCTTCGTGATGACGTCGTCTCTGCCCGGTGAGGGCAAGACCACGACGACCGCGAACCTCGCGATCGCCCTCGCGGAGACCGGCGCCTCGGTCGCGGTCGTCGACGGCGACCTCCGCCTGCCCCGCTTGGCCGAGACGCTCGGCCTCGAGGGAGCGGTCGGCCTGACGGACGTGCTCATCGGTCGAGCCGACATCCGCGACGTGCTGCAGCCTTGGGGCAGCGGTTCCCTCTCCGTGCTCCCCGCAGGTCGGATCCCGCCGAACCCGAGCGAGCTGCTCGGCTCCCAGGCGATGGTCTCCCTCGTCTCGTCCCTCACGTCGTCCTTCGACTACGTGCTGATCGACGCACCGCCGCTCCTCCCCGTGACCGACGCGGCCATCCTGTCGAAGCTGACCGGCGGGGCCATCGTCGTCGCCGCGGCCGGTCGCACCAACAAGAACGAGCTCCAGAGCGCCCTCCGCAACCTCGACCACATCGGTAGTCGCGTGCTGGGCATCGTCATGACGATGCTGCCCACCAAAGGTCCCGACGCGTACGGCTACGGCAACTACGGCAACTACTACGGTGCGGCTGGCTCCCAGTCCGAGAGCGACGCGGAGGCCTACCAGCCTTCCGCGTCCCTGTCCTCGCGCTCGGGATCGTAGCCCCGTCATGGACATCTCCAACGCGGACGACTTCCGCATCCTCACCGTCTGCACGGGCAACATCTGCAGATCACCTCTCGCAGAGCAGTACATCCGGGCCGGCCTGACTGAGAACGGCGTGGTCCGTGCCTCGGTGAGCAGCGCGGGGACCCGGGCCCAGACGGGGCAGGACATGCCCGAGCAGGCTTGGGCGCTCGCCACGGACTACGGGCTGGAGGCCGGCAACCATCGCGCTCGACGGCTCTCGGAACGTGACATCCGTGAGGCGGATATCGTGCTGGCAATGGGTCGCGAGCACCGCAAGGACGTGGCCCTCCTGCACCCGCGCGCCGCTCGACGCACCTTCACCCTGCGCGAGTTCGCGCGCCTCGCCACCGGCATGACGACGGACGACCTGGCCGGAGCGGCCGCGCTGCCCCTCGCCGACGAGGTCGGCCGCCTCCGGGCCGCAGTAGATGCGGTCATGGCGCGCAAGGGCTTCGTGGAAGCTCCTGACGACCCCCTGGACGACGACGTCGTCGACCCCTACCGCCGTTCCGATGCGACGTACGCGCAGTCCGGGCGTCAGCTCGTGCCCGCCGCGGACGTGTTCATCAAGATCCTCGCCGTAGCAGCGCGGATGACCGACGACCGGAGGACGACCTCATGAACCGGGACCGAAAGCCGGCCAGGCGCAAGATCCGTCGTTCCCGACGGCCCCTCATCATCTCGGGCATCGTGCTGTTCGCCCTCGTGGACGTCGCCCTCGTCGGCATCGCCGTCTCCTCGCCGGGAGAAAGCCTCGATGACTTCTTCGCCGGAGATCCGGCTACCCCCTCGGCGCCGAACGCGGAGCGCGGGCCCTCTGCGGCACCGGAGTCGACGCCTGAGCCGACGCCGGAGGCCACCGCGTCGCCACAGTTGGCCCCGCCGACCAACAGGCTCTCGGCCGTTGACGCCACGACCGCCTATCGGGCTGCTTCGGGGACGTGCTCGTCGACCACGACGGCCGTCCTGGAGAAGACAACGGACGGCGGGGCGACCTGGAACGCGTCCCCGGTCTTCACGGGCATGGCGGCTGTCGTCGGGCTGGAGGCCGTCTCGGACACCTACGCGTACCTCGTCGGGTTGCAGGGCGACGGCTGCCAACCCACCGTCGCACTCACGTACACGTCGGGTGCCGACTTCGTCAACTCTCCTGAGCGACTGATGGGCAACTGGTACGCGGACCCCGCGACGCCTACCGTCATCCACGCACCGTCGGGCGGCAACGTCGCCGCCCCTTGCGCACACGTGGTCCAGCTGGCCGCCGTCGACGAGAGACACGCGGGAGTGCTCTGCAGTGACGGTCAGGTGTTCCAGACCGCCGACGCCGGTGCTGCCTGGGGCTCAGCGGGTGCTGCTTCCGGTGTGACCGCCATCGGGGGTGACGGGGACGGCTACTTACTGGCGGTCGCCGGAGCGCCGACGTGCGAGGGCGTGGAGGTGCAGCGGGTGGCGCTCGAGGGTACCGCGACCACTCGATCGGGCTGCGCGCCCGTGCCGGCGGGAGGAGTTGCCGACGCGATCTCCTCCGGAGGAGACGCCGTGTGGGTGAGCGCCGGCGGCGCAACCTTCGTCTCGTCCGACGGAGGGGTGAACTGGTGACGGTCGTCGGAACGACGAGGAGTCCCGCCCGGAGGGTCGCGGCGTCGACCCTGATACGAGGAGAGCGACCATGACTGTGGACATCCGCGGGATCAGCCCGGTGAACAAGGGCGCGCAGTTGATGCTGATGGCCGTGGTCGCCAGGATCGGACAGGACTTCGCGCTATCCTCGAACCCCTGGCAAGGGCCCTTCGCGGAGCGCGCTCGGCTCGGTCTCGGGCAGACGCTGCACCATTACGACTACCGACGGCTCAGCGTGCTCGTGGGCGACCGCGTGCCCAGGGTCGTCGCGGACAAGTTCGGCCTGATCCGGGACAGGGACATCACGTCAGTCCTCGATGCCTCCGGCTTCGCCTACAGCGACTCCTTTTCCCTCCATCGACACGAACGTGAGGCGTTCTTCGGGCGTCGGTGGGCACGCCGCGGCGTCAAGAAGGTCATGCTGCCCCAGGCCTTCGGGCCCTTCGAGGACCGGGCCAAGGCTGACCTGGCTCGGGAGATCCTGGACCAGGCGGAGATCGTCTTCGCACGGGACGACACGAGTGCTGCACACCTGGCGGCGCTCGGCGTCTCGGCTCCAGTCCGTCGTTCCGTCGACTTCACGATCGGGCTGGAGCCCTCGCCCGGGCCCCGTCCGGTCGAGCAGCCTTTCGTCGCGATCGTGCCCAATGCGAAGCTCCTCACCTCGGGCACCACGGACGCCGCGACCTACCACTCGGTGCTCGACGGCTATGTGCGCGCCGCGAGGGACCTGGGGCTGGAGCCCGTCGTCGTCCTGCACGAGGACGGCGACGCCGCGATCGCCGGCCGCCTCGGAGGGGCGTCATCAATCCCGGTGTACCGGCATCCGGATCCCCTGGTCCTCAAGGGCGTGCTTGGCCAGGCCGAACTCGTCGTGGCCAGCCGCTTCCACGCCGTCGTGGGCGCGCTCGCCCAGGGCGTGCCCACGGTCGCCCTGGGGTGGTCGCACAAGTACCAGGAGCTCATGAACGACTTCGGCGTCCCGTCGTGGCTCGTCTCCCTGACGGATGATCCGGGTGACGTGGCGCGTCGTGTCATCGGCGATGCCGCGGGTCGCACCGAGGTGAAGGCCCGCAAGCCCGTCCTCGTCGAACGGATCGACGAGATGTGGTCCTCGACCACGGCCGTCCTCGAGTAGGGAAGGGCTCATGACACGCACTCCCACGGAGGTACGGCGGTCGCCCGCGCAGCGACGTGGTGGCGTCGTGGACGTCCTCGTGATCCTGCTGTTGGTCGGTGCGGTCGGTGGCCTTGTCCTGCTCGCCGTGGCCCTGCCAGGAGCCGCGGTCGCCCTCGTGGGGCTCGGGCTGCTGTTCGCGCTGCGGCTCCGCCTCAAGACGTTCGCCCTCGTGTTGGTCGGGGCGAGCCTCCTGGGGCCGATCCTCGAGACCGCGCTCGAGCTCGAGCCGCTCACCTATGTCGACGAGGTCGCGTCCGTGTTCCTCGGGGTCGTCGTGCCCCTCTGGCTCCGCCTCACCGGGAAGAAGCTCATCAGTGTCCCGGGGCAGTCGTTCCTGTTGATCACGTTGGGCCTCGGGCTGCTGAGCTCCGTCGTCGCAGGCGTGAGCGGGCTCTACACGGGCCAGGGTGCCTTCTTGCTCATGAAGATGCCGCTGCTGGCGTTCGGTCTCGCCCAGCTCGACTGGAACGCAGCGGACGCTCGGCGGATCGCGCGTTGGGTCGTGGGGCTCGTGGTCCCGGTGGTGGGCTTGTCCGTCGCGGCCAACCTCGTCCTCGGGAGGGCCTGGGTCGACTTGGTCAGTGGAGGGGTCGGCGGCTACATCGACTTCCGCTACGGCCTGCTGTCGTCGCAGGGGATCTTCAGCCACCCCCTCATCCTGGGCAACGTCGCCGGCATTCTGGCCCTCGGTGCCTTCGCCACGAGCGTGCACCTGCCGGACATCCGTTTCGCCCGGGCGGCGACCGTCGTCGCCCTCCTCGCGTCGGTGGCGTCGTTCCGCCGAACGGCCATCGTCGGGGCCTTTGGCGCGTTGTTCCTCGTCTGGCCCAAGAAGGTGCGCATCGTGCTCGTGATCGGCGGTCTCGTACTCGTGCCATTGGCTGCGCTCTCGCTGGCCTCGCTGATCGTCGAGACGTTCTCGTCGACGCTCGACGAGTACGTCTACACCAGCGCTCCCGCGGCTCGTACCCGACTGCTGCTGGGAGCGGTCCAGGTCGCGAGCGACCACGCGCCCCTCGGCGCGGGCTTCGCCCGATACGGCAGTTACTTGGCTGGAGTGGAGTACAGCCCTGAGTACCTGAAGCTCGGCTTTGAGGGTGTCTGGGGTCTCAGCAACTTGCCGGGTATGAGCAGCGCATTCTTGACGGACACGCAGTGGCCGGTCCTGGTGGGTGAGACCGGCTGGATCGGATGCGTCAGCTTCGTGGTGTTCCTCGTGTACGTCTGGCGTAGCTTCGCGGCCGCGGGACTGCGCCAGGACCCTCACCTGCAGTGGATCTCGACCTTCGGCAAGGGAGCTTTCGTGGTGGCGGCCTTCGCTTCGATCGGCTTGCCCGTCTTCACGAGCACGCCGGTGGCGAGCCTCCTGTTCGCCCTGCTCGGCATCTCGATCAGCATGCAGCACGGCTTGGCGAGCGGAGCAGCCAGAGCGACGGAGGCCGAGCCCGGTCACGTCCGACGGTCCACGGCATCGACGCGGGCGTGGTCGGGAGGTGGGCGGAGTGCGTGATGAGCGCCTCGTCGTGCAGGTCGGGCCCGTCCGTGGGATGCCCGGGGGCATCTCGTCCGTCATCACCGAGTACGAGCAGCTCGACCTGGCGCCCTTCCGGCAGCGCAGGTACGTCACTTACCGTCCCGGCAAGCCCCTGCTCGGCGTCCTCAGCGCTCTGGCGTTCCCGTTCTGGGCGTTACCGTGCATCCTCCGCGGTGATCGTCCGGTCGTGCACGTGCACCTCAGCGAGGGGGGAAGCTTCGCACGAGAGGGGTTCGTCGCCCTCGTCGCCTCGGCTCTCCGCCTGCGCGTCGTGGCGACCCTGCACGGGGCACGCTTCCTCGATTTCGCCGCGGCGCAGCCCCGCCTGGTCCGGCGCGTGCTCCGCGCGTGCAACGTCGTGCTCTGCCTGGGAGCCGAGCACGCGGCGGCGGTCAACGACGTATCCGTCAACGCGGACGTGCGCTTGGTCATGAATCCCGTCGACGTGCCCGAGCGGCGCCGCCGAGTGCATCCCAGAGGACGCCTCGTCGTCTTCGGAGGGGAGGTGGGCACGAGGAAGGGCATCGACCGCCTGCTCCGCGCGTGGCCTGCCGTTCTCGCAGATCTTCCTGACGCGCGCCTCGCCATCTGCGGCCCCATGGGCTCGGACGTTGTCGAGATGCCGCCGGACGTCGAGTACCACGGAGCAGTGACGAGGGACGATCTGCGTGCTCTGCTCGCGCAGGCGGCCGTCGCGTGCCTGCCCAGCCGGCAGGAGGTCCTACCCGTGTTCATCCTGGAAGCCCTCGTCGAGGGAACGCCCGTCGTCGCGACGAAGGCGGGGGAGTGGCAGAGCTTCGCCGGAGCCGAGACCGTCCACTGGGTCGAGAACGAGGACGGTATCGCTGCCGATACGGCCCTCGCGTCCGCGCTCATCGCCGTCCTCACGACGGATCCCGACGACGCAGCCGCCGACCGCACCTGGACCTGGCTCGAAGAGAACGCTTCTCGCGGAGCGGTCGCCGCGACCCTAGTGCAGGCCTACTCGACCGCTCCCTTCGTCCGTGGGTAGGGCGTCCCGGCCCTGGCGCCGACTCTCGGCGCTGGTGCGCCGCCTGAGATCAGGAGGCGCGGGCGGCGCCGCGAGCAACGGCTCATGGAGCGCCCTGCAGCAGGGCGCGACGATGGCAGCGAACTCGGTCATCGGACTCCTCCTCGTCGTGGTGCTGCCGGTCGAGCAGTTCGGCGCGTACTCCTATGCCACAGCGCTCTCGGCGGTGGGGCTCGCCGTCATGAGCGGCGGGCTCGCGAGCCTGGGCGTCAAGATCCTGCTCGACCCGACGCGCGAGCAGAAGGCCGTCATGGCGGCTCTGCTCGTCGTCCGCGAGCTCCTGGCGCTCGTGGCCGTGGGGTTGGTCGCCGCGATCGCCGCCACCAGCTCTGACCGGGTCGTCCTGGTGGCAGCGCTCGTCGCCTCGGCCTCGCTCGTGGCCCGAGCCTTCGACGCCCCTGAGCTGTGGTACAGGTCGACGATGCGCATCCGGGTGGTGGCGACCCGCCGCCTCGCAATCACCATGGCGTTCTTCGTGGCTCGCCTGGCCAGCCTGCTGATCTTCCAGGACCTTTGGGTGTTCATCGGGCTGTTCGTGCTGGAGGCCGTCGTCTCGAGTGCAACGATCTGGACGACCTATCGGCGAGACCCGGACAGCCCGGGCGTGGGTCGCACATCGATCCGGGACGCGGTGAGCCTGCTCCGAGAGTCGTGGCCGCTCTTGCTCTCGGGACTCGCGAACCAGGCGAACCTCCGTTCCGACGTCATCGTCATCCAGGCGGTGCTCGGTGCCGGCTCCGTGGGCGTGTACTCGGCGGCGGCGCGTATGAGCGAGCTGGCGTTCTTCCTCCCCGTCGTCTTCATGAACGCGACCCTGCCCCTCCTGCTCGCCGCACGTCGCGAGCAGGGGCCGGAGGGCGCGGGGTACAAGGCCATGCTGCAGCGGTCCTACGACGGGGCCTTCTGGTTGGGCGTGGGAGTCGCGGCCGCGGCGGGAACAGTCGGCACCGTCTTCGTCACGGTGTTCCT
>Ga0265780_10010905_pt1 | contig 10803 bp, 12 predicted proteins | sample P1T30metagenome_FD_192432 | JGI IMG/M metagenome (GOLD analysis project Ga0265780, IMG submission 192432) | Plant litter microbial communities from East Loma Ridge, Irvine, California - P1 T30 | ecosystem: Environmental > Terrestrial > Plant litter > Unclassified | place: USA: California... | reverse complement strand
GCGATCGCCTTCAAGGTGGCGCTTCGGTCGCCCGCCGCCATCAGCGCCAGCATCTGGCGCGCGCTGCCGGCGGGACAATAACTGCGGCGAATGGAACGGGCCACGCGTTTGCGCAACTGCCCGTCCGGCGTCGGATACGATGGACTGCCCAGCGTGCGCAGCAGGTCGACCGTATGGCCGGTCACGCTATCGACGTTGGCGGTGTCGCGCGGCGCGCGCGCCAGCGCCTTGCGCACCTTCGCGGACGGCCCCGGCAGGCCGCGCCGGCTGCTGGTCGACATGATTGCCGTCAGACTGAGCGTGCGGTGCGGATGGCGCGCCGCCAGGTTTTGCGCGATGAGTCCGCCCAGCGCCGAGACCCCGACCAGGTGGGCGCGCGCCACGCCCAGCGCGGACAGCACGCCCAGGGCGTCGGCCGCCATGTCGTCCAGCGTGTACGCGGAATGCAGAGGCAGGCGCAGCGCCGTGCGGATGCGCGCCAGCGCCAGGCTGGGCGAGCCGGCCTGGTCGAACCGGGTCGACAGGCCGCAGTCGCGGTGGTCGTAGCGGATCACATAGAAGCCAAGGTCGACCAGGCCTTCGACGAATTCCTCTGGCCAATTGACCAGTTGCATCCCCAGGCCATGGATCAAGAGGAGCGGCGTCGCTTTCGGGTCGCCCGCGGTATCGAAGGCGATGCGCAGGCCATTGGCGTGAAGGGTCGGCATGAGGACAGGTTTGCTCGCGCGCAGGGCGGCAGTGCTATGGTTTCGTTGACGACATTGCTTGCAAGCGCCAGGACCCGCATACCGGTCACGGCGTGCAAACAGCATAGCACTTTCGCCACGGGGACGGCGCGAACGCCCTGCCGTGCGCCGCCCTGCTACTTGCCCTGCTACCCGCCCTGGCTCTGCGGGGCCGCCGGCAGTGCCGTGCGCAGCGTCCGCGAGGCAGCGCGCCGTTCGGCAAAGAACGCCTTGAGAAGCGCGCTCGACTGGTCGGCCAGCACGCCGGGGACCACGTCGGTATGGTGGTTCAGCCGCTCTTCGCCGAACAGATCGACCACCGAGCCGCAGGCGCCGGTCTTCGGATCCCGGGCGGCGTACACCACCCGCGCCAGGCGCGCATGCATCATGGCGCCCGAGCACATGACGCACGGCTCGAGCGTCACGTACAGCGTGCACCCCGGTAGCCGGTAGTTGCCGAGCTTGTCGGCGGCGGCGCGCAGCGCCACGATCTCGGCGTGCGCGGTGGGGTCGTGCGCGCCGATCGGCCCGTTGAAGCCGGTCGCGATCACCTCGCCATCCTTGACCACGACCGCGCCGACCGGCACTTCGCCACGATCCCAGGCCAATTGCGCCTGCGCCAGGGCGAGCGCCATGAACGCCTCGTCGGCCTGGCTCGGGGCCGGACCGGAATCGCGAATGGAAACGGAAACGGAAACGGACTCAGTCATCCGTGATTTCAGCCCAGCAATTCGGGGTTTCATGCAGCACCAGCTTGTGCAGGCGCAGGCCGGTGCCGAAGCGGTCGGTGAACACGGCCTTGAGCAGGTTGAACGCGACCCGCGCCAGGTTCTCGACGGTCGGGATGCAGTCGATCACGACGGTCTTGTGGCCGGGCAGCGACGCCAGGAACTCGCGCACCTTGTCATCTTTTTCGTACACCAGGAAGGCATGGTCCCAGACATCGACCAGGTGTTCCTTGGCCAGGGCCTTGACGTCCGAGAAATCCATGATCATGCCGTTGTCGGAATTTCCGTCAACGTCGATGACTTCGCCGACCAGGGTCAGCTCGAGAACGTAGCGGTGGCCGTGCAGGTTGCGGCACTGGCTCTTGTGGTCGGGAATCCGGTGGCCGGCATCGAATTCGAGTTTGCGGGTAATGGTCAACATTGCAGCTGGTTCAATCTATCAGGGAATCTGGAGGAGTTTATGGGTCTGGAGGCTGAGCTTCCACTTCGGGTTGGCGCGGCAGGTATTGATCGCCAGCTGCAGGTTCTGCGCGGCCAGCGGACCGTCCATCGCCTGCACGAAGAAATGCTCGAAGTCGAGGCCTTCATAGGCGGCCAGATCCTGGCCGGCCTGCGGAATGACGACCTTGATCTCGCTGCCCCTGGCCACCACCAGCGTCGAGCCCATCTTGGGGCTGACGCAGATCCAGTCGACGCCTTCCGGCACCGGCAGGGTGCCGTTGGTCTCGATCGCGATCGTGAAACCGCGCGCGTGCATGGCGTCGATCAGTGCGGTGTCGAGCTGCAGCAGCGGCTCGCCGCCAGTGAACACGACATACTTGCTGGCCGTATGCGTCGCTGGCCAGAGGCCGTCGATCTCGGCCGCAAGCAGATCGGCCTGCTTGAATTTGCCACCGCGCTCGCCGTCGGTGCCGACGAAGTCGGTGTCGCAGAAGGTGCAGACGGCAGTGGCGCGGTCGGCTTCCCGGCCGGTCCACAGATTGCAGCCCGAAAAGCGGCAGAACACGGCGGGCCGCCCGGCGTGGGCGCCTTCGCCCTGCAGGGTGTAGAAGATCTCTTTGATGCTGTAAGTCACGGTAAGCCTCTCGTCAACCTTCCATTATAGCGCGCCGACATGCCGGGCGCACCTGCCCTGCTTGATGCCGCCGTCGGAACGGCCATGCAGATTGCTTGCGCATAGACAAGATTCCTACAGGAATGTTTAGGTAGATTCTTACAGAATGTTCCGACTCCGCTAGGAAGGATGCCATGCCCAAGACCTTGTTTGTCGCTGTCCTGCTGCTGCTGGCCGGACACGCCGCGCCGCGCCTGGCGCAAGCGTCGGAGCGGTTGACGATGGCCGGTGGCGCAATGCCGGCGCTCGCCACCTGTGGCACGGTCACACTGGCGCTGGGCTGGATCGGGCAGCTCCGCGGCGTCGAACCGGCCCAGCGCGCCAGCCGGGGGCGGGTGTTGCGCCGGACCGACAGCGGTGCCGGGGAATCTTTGGGGCTCTGCTTGCTCTGGGCACCGGCCAGGGAGACTGCGCAAGCGCCCTGAATCGGGCCGTGCGCCCTTGTCGCACGAGGTATCGCGTTCCCGTCGGCCTTGTTCAAGATCAATAGCTCGCTTCTGCGCCGGTAGCAGAATCGGTTCCATTCGGCATCTTTTCAGGATGTCCGCGACCGATAACCGAACGCACAGGACGGGCCCATGATCAGCACAAGCGCACACCCCATCAATGGCATGGCGGGCAACCGCGGCGTCGGCATGGCGGCGCCCATGCGCGACATCGCCTTCGTCGGGCAACTGATGGAGAGCCTGATGGTGCCGGTGTTCGTGCTCGGCACCGATGGCCGCGTGATGATCTGGAACCGGGCCTGCGAACAGCTCACCGGCGTGCCGGCCCCGGAAGTGCTCGGTACCGGCGAACACTGGCGCAGCTTCTACGACCAGCAGCACCCCACCCTCGCCGACCAGGTGCTCGGAGCGCACCGCGCCGACACCTGCCCGGACCAACGCCATACGGCTTCGCTCCTCGACTGCGCCGGTGATGGGCCGCCCGGCCTGTCGCTCGAGAGCTGGTGCGACATGCCGCGCGCCGGGCGCCGGCGCTACCTGGCGGCCGGCGCCAATCCGATCTTCGACGGCGACGGCCGGCTCTCGGCAGTGGTCGAGACGCTGCGCGACCTGACCGAGGAAAAGATGGCGCAGGCCGCGCTCGAACAGCTGGCCACGCGCGACGGCCTGACCGGCCTGGCCAACCGGCGCTGCTTCGACGACACCCTGCACGCCGAGTGGGCGCGCGCCCAGCGCCAGTCGCTGCCGCTGTCGCTTCTGATGGTCGATGTCGACAACTTCAAGGCCTATAACGACGCCCACGGCCACCTGGGCGGCGACGAGTGCCTCAAGCGCGTCGCGCGGGCGGCCGCCAGCGAGATGCGCGCCAATGACCTGGTGGCCCGTTACGGCGGCGAGGAGTTCGCCGTGATCCTGCCGAACCAGTCGCTGCGCGGCGCCGCCATTGTCGCCGAGCGCATCCGCAGCCGGGTCGAGCAACTGCAGCTGCCATGCGGTTTCGCGCCTGGCTACGTTACCGTATCGATCGGCGCCGCCACGGCGCTGGCCGGCCCGGACAACCATGCCAGCCAGCTGATCGCCATCGCCGACGCGGCCCTGTATCGCGCCAAGCACCTGGGTCGCAACCGGATCAGCTTGCCGCTGAGCGAGGCGGCGTGATGCCGGCGGCCAGGGCCGCCATGCTCGCCCGCTGGTCATCCGTGGATGGACAGCAAGATGCTCGAGGATCACCCACACAGTGTGATCCGATGTGGGGACGGCTGCGCTGTCCATGCGTTCAACCTTCCCGCGCAAACTGGTCGAGCCGGCGCTGGCTGAACGCGTGGACGGGAAACCCGTCCACCCCACGGGATCTGGCATTTCTCGAGGATCAACCACGCAGTGTGATCCGATTCGAGCATCAACCACGCAGTGTGATCCGATGTGGGGTGGACGGCTGCGCCGTCCACGCGTTCAACCTTCCTGTGCAGACCGGTCGAGCCCACACTGGCTGAACGCGTGGACGGGAAACCCGTCCACCCCAGGGGATCTGGCATTTCGCTGGTCGATAAAAAAGCGGCTCCCATCAACCCGACGTCATCGAAAAAAATCGGCGCCCATCAGGGCGCCGATTTCATTGAGGCCGCACCTCGAAGCGGACTTATCGCATCATGCGTTCCCAGCCATGACGCACGGCCGACTTCATTTTTTCCCAGGTCGACTGGTCGCCCGAAGCGCCGTAGCGGCTGTCCCAGTCGGTACGCAGGTCGGTCTCGACGTCGTTCCATGGACGGCCGCGGTAGCGCTCGTTCTGCGCCATTTCGGTACCGTAGGTGTAGGCAGGACGGTACTCGTCATAGGCGCCGCCCGTGGCGCCATACACCGAATTCCAGTGGTTGCGGTAGTAGACGTCATCGTCGTCATCGGTCATGCGGTCCCAGCCGCGACGCACCGCCGCCTTCATCTTGTCCCAGGTCGATGTCTCGCCGGAGCTGCCGTAGCGGGTGTCCCAGTCGCTGCGCAGGTCGGTTTCCACGGCGTCCCACGAACGGCCGCGGTAGCGGTCGTCGCGTGCCATGTCCGATCCGTAGGCGTAGGCCGGACGGTATTCGTCGTACGAGCCGCCAGTGGCGCCGTAGGTCGAATCCCAGTGGTTGCGGTAATAGGTGTCGTCGTCATTGTCGTCCGTCATGCGGTCCCAGCCATGACGCACGGCGTTCTTGACGCGTTGCCATGCCGACGGCTCGCTGCTGTCGCTACCGGTGGTGCTGAAGTCGCGGTTGGCGTTGATGCGGTTGTCCCAGCCGCTGCGCAGGTCGGTCTCGACGTCGTCCCACGGCTTGTTGCGGTACAACTCGCTGCGGCGCATTTCGGTGCCGTACGAGTAGGCCGGTTTCAGGTCGTCGTACTTGTCGCCAGTGGATGCGTAGCTGCTGTCGTAGTGCGGACGGTAATACTCGTCATCGTCGTCGCGCGTCAGGCGTTCCCAGCCGTGGCGGACGGCGGCCTTCATCTTGTCCCAGGTCGACTCATCGCTCGATCCGGCGTAGCGGGTATCCCAGTCGGTGCGCAGGTCCGATTCGACATCGTCCCAGGCACGGTTGGTGTAGCGGCCGCTGCGCGCCGCTTCGCTGCCATAGCTGTAGGCCGGCAGGTAGTCGTCGTACTCGGCGCCGGTCGCGCCATAGGTAGTGTTGAAATGATTGCGGTAGTAGCGGTCTTCGTCGTCCACCGCGCCGGTGGTGGTCGCACCACCGACGGTCAGCGCCGCGCGTTCACGCGTATAGATGCGCACGCCGCCGCTGCGCTGCTTGTCCAGGCTGCCACCCGAACGCAGGGCGTCCTGGCCCAGGGTGCCCGCGGTGCTGCCGGTGAGATCGCCCTGGTCCTGGTCCAGGCCGCGTTGCAGCGAATTGCCGCCCACGCCGCCCGACAGGCTGTCGCTGCGCTGGCGGATCGAGCCGTCCAGTGCCGTGCCTTGCAGCGAGGTGTCGCGCGGGAAAGCCTCTTGCGACGAGCCGGCCGCGGCCTGGCCCAGCGAGCTGCCAGCCAGCGGCTGCGCGCCCGGGGGCTGGGTGGCTGCGCCGCCCAATGGACGATCGCCCACGGTGTCGCTGCCCAGCTGGCGGTTGCCGCCCGAGCCGGCGTTCTGGATCGTGCCGTCCAGCGACGAGCCCTGGACCGAGTTCTCGTGCAGCGTCGAGCCCTGCAGCGACGTGCCGCCGGTCGCGGTCAGGCCGCTCGATGGCGACGGTTCCTGGTAGGTCGTGCCCATCGGCTCGGCCTGGTTCAGCGACTGTTGCTGAAAGATCTTGCGGTCACCCGGATTGTCGAGAGCGGGAATGGCGGCGGCCTGCGCCGAGCCGGTCGAAGCCGACTGGCGCGACAGCGACGACGAACCCTGCAGACCGGTGTCGCTGCCCATGCGCATCGCGCCGGCGCTCATGCCGGACGCCGACAGGTCGCCGCCGGTGGCGTTTTCGTCGATATCGGTCGGGCCGTAGCGCTCGACGATGTCGGCGGCGCGCTCGACTTCCGGCAGCGAATCGGCGGTCAGGGTCAGCACGTGGTGGCCGCGGGTGACCGCGCCTTCGTAGCGGTTGACGTGTTCCGCGTTATCGGAACCGAACAGGTCGCTGAAGAAGTTCTTGATGCCGGCGGTAATGCCGGTGTCGCCGTCGGCGCTGCGCTCGGTGTCGAGGTCGGAACGGCCCGTGAGGCTGTCGGTCTGGCCGGTCGGATCGGCATTCGACAGACGCACATCGGTACGGGTGAAGCCGGATGACAGCAGTTCGTTCATCGCGTTTTGCGCATCGGTGCGGTTGTCGAACACCGCGACGAGAGTATGTTGCATGGTCGTTCCTCCGTAAATTGATGGTCCTGGCACCGGCGACGGCGTCGCCGGCCTGCCCGACCGGACTTGCCCATGGATGAGCTCGACCTTGTCGTGGCGGCGCGATCTGCGGCGACCGGAGAACCGGTCACGGCATCGCGCTTTGTTGTCAAGATTACTCCATTCTCATCTAGCGTCGCACACCATTGACCTACGGAAAAATAAAGACCGGCACGAGCGAAAATCTGGCGAAAAGCGCCATCGGATTGGGGAGAAAAGTGGGGTGCGGAACAGAATGGAGGAAGTGCGCATGCTTGATCCGGACCAAGCATGCTGTGCGCCAGGGCAGTGCTACGGCATCAATTGAAAGGATTATCGATCGTCGTCACCTCGGGCGGCGGCAGCTCGTCCGGCAGCTCGCCCGCTGCGGCGCGCGCCTCGAGGGCGGCCACGGTGTCCTGCAGCACCGCTTGCAGGCGGCGTGCTCGGGCCAGCCCTTCCACGTCGGCGGTCAGGTCGACGTCGCCCGACATGGTGATGCGGTCGACCCGGTTTTCCAGGGTCAGGTCGCCGATACGCATGACATCGGCTTCGTTGGCGAACGGGGTGAACGTGGTCGGTTTTTTCTTGCTCATGAGGACTCCTCGATCTGATGAACGCTGTTACGAACGCTTCTTGCGCTGCTTGATGGCCGGCAGGCGCAGCATGCGCTCCTTCTGCGCCCGGCTGAGCGACGGCAGCAGCTCGATACCGACGATGCGCTCCAGCTCGGCCACCGGAATGACATTGATCTTTGCATCGGCCTGGTTTTCGGTGAACCACGCCGCGGCCAGTTTCTGGCGCGGACTGTATACCACCTTGTACATGTGGCTCGGCACGATCACGTTGCCGACTTTCTTCAGGCTGCTGCCCAGGAAGGCGGGCCCGGTGATCACGTACAGGTCGCCTTCCTTCTTCGCCATGGTGCGCACCGCATTTTCGATCGGCGCCCAGATCTCACGGTTGTGCTCGCGGTCTTGCGGAACCATATTGGCCAGCGAAAAACTTTCGTGCTGGGTGCGGCGGTCCGGCATGTCGGCGTTCGGCGCCAGGTGGCCGCGATCGAAGCCGCTGCGCTTGTAGTCGGCCAGTTCGGCGCGCTGGTTGCGCGGCAGGCGCGACTCGGCGTGAAACTTGTCGTCGCGCTCGAGCTTGCGTGCACGCTCGAGATTGTCGGCGCGGATGAATTCCGCCGACCACAGCGGGGTGCGGGTCACACCACTGTGCATGACGCCGAACACGCCGTAGCACAGCTCGCGGGTCGCCGTCGACAGCTTGGGGTTGCGGATTTCGGGAGGTTGGCCGTCCACATAATGGACGGGACAGCTGGCCGCCTGGGCGGCGCCGGCCGCCAGCAGCGCACCCGCGACGGCGATGCGGCCGACCAGACGGGTTATCGATTGACGAAACATGGTGGATGCATAAGTTGAAACGACTTGCATTTTAGCCCAGCGCAAACTGCCGAGTATGAAAATCGGGTAACGGAGCCTGCACGATTGAAAAAAGCAACTATTTGTCAATTGCACTACAATCGCCGGATTCTCAATATGAATTTCCTTTTGGGAAACCTATGTACACCGAATGAATCAGTCCCCCATTCCGGAGGATTTGCGCCGCTTCGTGCTGACCAGCATTCCCTCCGTGCCCTACCTGGAGGCGCTGCTGCTGCTGCGCGCCGATCCGAGCCAGCAGTGGGAAAGCGTGATGCTGGCCAGCCGGCTGTACACGCGCGACCGTGTCGCCCAGTCCCTGCTCGATGCGCTGTGCAGCGCCGGCTTCGTCGCGCCGTGCGAGCCGCCAGCCAGTCACTGCTACCGTTACCAGCCCGCTGACGAGGCGCTGCGCGAGCGCATCGACCTGCTGGCCGATGTGTATGCGCGGCACCTGGTCGACGTTACCAACCTGATCCACTCAACCCTCGACCGCAAGGCGCAGCAGTTTGCCGACGCCTTCCGACTGCGAAAGGACGCCTAGGCCATGGGCGAACTCATCTATACGCTGTGCATGCTGACCTCGCTCGCCTGCGCCTGGCTCCTGATCGGCAGCTACCGGCGCACCCGGCATCGCCTGCTGTTCTGGAGCGGCGCGTGCTTCGCGGTCATGACGTTGAATAATTTTCTGCTGCTGCTGGACAAGGTCGTGTTTCCAACCCAGGTCGACCTGCTGCCGGCGCGCCAGATCAGCGCACTGCTTGCCTGCCTGCTGCTGCTGGTCGGCCTGATCTACGAGAAGGAGTGAGCATGACCCAGCTGCTGGCCGGCGCCATCGCCATGGCCTCCGTGACCATCGCCCTGTTCTTCCTGCGCTTCTGGCGCAGTAGCGGCGACCGCTTTTTCCTGTATTTCGCGCTGTCGTTCGCGATCGAGGGCCTGCACCGCGTGTACGCCGTGCTGCGCGACAGCGGCGGCGAGGATTCGCCCCTGCACTACCTGATCCGCCTGCTCGCCTACGGCTTGATCCTGTGGGCGATCCTGGAAAAGAACCTGCCGCGCCGCGCGCGCGAGCGCGATCGCTGAGATGAGCGCCGGCCCGACTGGCGTGCGCCCGGCGCAGGAGCGCTGCGCCATAATCGGACCATCGCGACCTGACAGGAGAACAGCATGGCAGAGCAAAAACCAGCAGACCAGACCGATGAGCCCGCCGGCGGCGGACACGACAATCGCGCCGATACCCTGCTGCCCGCCGACGACGACAGCGGCGACGGCCGCTTCGAGGTCGCCGAAGAAGTCAGCCTCGACCAGCAATCCGATGCCGCCCGCCGCATCGGGCAGGCGCCGGAACCGTCGAACGGCATCGCCGACGCGATTCCGGAGTCGCTCAAGACCCCGGTGCCGTCGCAAGCGGTGCCTGACAAGCCGTAACCGGCACTGTCACCGGCACTGTCACCGTAATCCGCGCCACGCCAGCCGCCAGCGACTGGCGGTAGCGCCCGCGCGACGACCCGATCGTCCATTGACAGGCCGTGGCATGTGGATAAGATGGCAAAAACACACTCGTTCGTGGACCTGGAGCATTTTTCTGCACACCCCAACCGATCCCCTTCCGGCCAACCGGGACCTCCCATGCTGAGCGTGGACCATAGTCGTGTGCTGTTCATCTGCAAACGCGCCATCGACGATCCGGTCGTCAACCAGGTATCGGACGAACTCGGCCAGAGCATCGTGCGTGCGCTCACGCCGGACGACGGCCTGGCACAGGCGCGTGCCAGCGACTTCGCGCTGATCATGGTCGGTTATTCGGGCGACGCCGAAGGCATGCTGGACACCGTTCGCGCCGTCCGCGCCAATGCCCGTTCCAGCCATACCCCGATCGTGGCGCTCGGCCTTCCGCAGTCCATGCCCTTCCCGCAGGAACAGTTGTACGAGGCCGGCGCCATCGCGGTGCTGAGCGAACCGCTGTCGCCGGTGATCCTGCGCGCCAAGGCACGCTTCTATATCGACGCGTTCGAAGCCCAGGTCGAACGGCGCCGCGCCGAGGAGGCGCTCGACGAAACCCGCTCGCGCCTGGAAAGCATCATTGAGGCGGCCGAGCTCGGCATCTGGTCGTGGGAGATCGGCGCCGACCGGGTCCATGCCGATGCCCGCATGGCGCGCCTGTTCGGCATTCCCGCCGAGGCGCGCGACAACGCGCCGATCGCCGACTACCTGGCCGCTTTCCATCCGGATGACCTCGAGCCGACCGTTGCGCTGATCCGTGAGGCGGTCGCGCAGGCGGGCGTCTACGCCGCCACCTACCGGGTGCGCACGGTCAATGGCGGATGGCGCTGGGTGATTGCCCGTGGTCACGTCGAGCTCGATGCCGAAGGCCAGCCGACCGAGATCCGCGGCGTGGTGATCGACGCCACCCGCCAGCTCGAGGCCGAACAGCAGCTGCGCGCGACCGAAGAGCGCTACCGCACGGTATTCGATTCGATCGACGAAGGCCTGTGCGTGATCGACAT
>Ga0265780_10010904_pt1 | contig 10803 bp, 13 predicted proteins | sample P1T30metagenome_FD_192432 | JGI IMG/M metagenome (GOLD analysis project Ga0265780, IMG submission 192432) | Plant litter microbial communities from East Loma Ridge, Irvine, California - P1 T30 | ecosystem: Environmental > Terrestrial > Plant litter > Unclassified | place: USA: California... | reverse complement strand
CTCACCGGGCAGACACTACGAGATACGTTGAATTCGTCGACAGTCGAGTTGCTCACAACTTACATCGGTCAAGGCAACGAGAGAGTGTTCGAGAAGGACATTCATGTCTCACTCGACAACGACACCACACGTGTGAACACGATGTGGATGATCGACGATGTGATGGCTGGGGGCCAGCAGGTAAGTCAGTACACGCAGTTACGATCTGATCAGAAGGTTGCTGAGGAACACAACCGTGGATCTCAATTCACGCCAATGATCGCACACTGGAAGTCTGGAGATACCGCACTACCCTCTCGACCCTTTGTATCCTTCTTCCAGCTTTACGCTACCGCCAGCACCATCAATGCGACTGTGACTCCGTACCATATCTCGATCTCGTACCCCAATGCAACTCAAGAAGGCACCGATCGTTTCCAGTATTTGGTCGGGGATATTCCGGCCCCGTACTATGCATCGGGCGAGGTCGTACGTTGCTCCAACTCAGCCTAGCTTATTCGAACAGATGAACGGGTTCGAAAATCTTCCCTGCTTGAATGTGACAATCACTAGCCAAGGCTTGAATGGGACGGTCGAATTGAGCCAGTACGGCGAGTTCACCATCCAGAACAACGCCAGTAAGATTTTATGCGATACCAAGCGCAAGCCTGAGCTGACACGGTTCAGTGTACGAAATCGTATACTACGTCGAAGATGGCTACAACGGCGTACCATCCATGGATTTCGATCTACAATATACCTGCTAGGCCACTCAGCGGAAAAAAAGACCAATATAATAGATCTGGAATAAAGATTCAGGGATCGGGAAAGGAAGAACGAGGTTGACAGCGCTTATGACACGATGAATACAGTGGAAAGGCCGAAATGCCGTAGGCTCGCCGATGTTTATTGAAAAGATCGCCGCCAGCGTGTTCTTGGGGCACTGATACCTGATCGCTTCGTCTGCTGAGTATCTTCTTGCTTACCTCTTGAACAAATTGGGAAGAAAAGCACACCCGGGTCAGGGCGATGGACTGTAGTGTTGTCCCACCAATCGACCTTCAGCACAGCATTCTTGCAACACAGTGATGAAGAAAGGACAGGTAAGGTGAAGATATGACTACGCGAATCTAATGTGCCCTCAACCAGCGCAGGAATCCGGACACGTAGTCGAGTTTTCTTCACGGATGTCTATGGACGCTCCCAATCGTGAATACAGGCCACTGCGGATCTGATGCCGACTCAGCCAATCCGAAGTGTCCACATGCTCATAATCGAGCTGCGTCATGTCACATCAATACGTAAGGTTTGCCATTGAAGCGGCATGCAATGTTTATCTTGGGGGACAAGAAGCGGGAAAAAAGGAAGCGAAAAAGAAGGAAGACACCAATTGAATGTTGCCAGGAGTTCAAACATCGTTTGCGGTTCGCTGCCTGTACGTCTCCGCGGCCTCCTTCTGCGCGGACGTTTCGGTTGAGCTGAACTTTCGTGCTGGGATTCTGCGCTGAAATAGCTCGTCGAGTTCAGGATAACTTCTGTTCTTGGTTTCGGGGAAGACAAAGTACAGTGCGATACAAGACAGTGCCGCCAGGGGTCCAAAGAACAAGCCTAAGGAGTGTCAGTCTGGCTGGCTTGAAGTCGCAAGCTACTTACCGATCTTGGCTCCCCAACCGCGTATTGAGCCGATAGCATCAGTGGCACCGTGTAATTCTATAAGATTGTCAGCGGTCCAGTTCAACTCTGTCGCATCTGGAGGAGCTACTCACAAAGACAACGTTCACACAGGACTGTATCAACGCTGCGATACCTGCAGTCTGTGTGCGCAGTGTCGGTGTTGAGATTTCCACCAAGGCCACCCAGCCTGTCTATGTCAGCGGTCGTCTCTGGCGAGGAGCTATGATTGCTCACCGATAGGCGCTATCGAGACTGAGTAAGCAGCCACCCACAGGGCGACTAAAGCCACCAGTACATTTCCAGCGGTTTTGTCGAGTGAGGTAAAACCAATACCGCCAACTGCAAATACACAGAGTGACATGAAGGCGCAGCCACATAGCAGGAGTGGTCGTCTACCGACTTTGTCGACAAGGTAGAAGGAAGCGAAAACACCCCCCAAAAGAACACAGTAAACGATGAGATTTGCGGTAAATGCGTTGTTGAGGCCAATGAGGGAGAAGAAATAGACGACATTGAACATGAGTGGGACGCCCACGAAGTTCTGCCTATGTCAGCATCTGAGGTGTGTACATAATTTGAAGCTGAAAAGGTACCTGTGTGCAAAGAGGCATGGTGGACAACAGTGTTCGACGTAGATTTGTTCCTTTAAGGGTAGCCAACATGCTGAACCGACTAGCTTCCTGAGACGCCTGTAGCAAGAACGACCACGTCTACCAGAACTAGGGCCGCCGGCAAAGGAATCGCATAGCCATTGCTCTGCTTACGGTTTCTCTGCCACTGGAGCTTCGGCGCTAGAGTATACGTCCTCTCAACGGGGAGATTCGAAGACTCGATTGGCGGGAAAAGAGAGAGGCTTTGAGCGCACTTCAGCAAGCACAGCTAGATATATACCGAGATATCTAGGGGGAATGGCAGTAGCTCCTCAAGGCATCAAGGAGCTCAGAACAAACGTCTCGATGAAGAAGCGGAGAGGAGTGCCTTGATCAGCGGCCTGGAAGGCCATGGAACACCACGGACCCAAACAGATGGGAAATATTATGTCATGTCAAGAATACACGGCCCGCTTCCAGCACACATTGTCGACAGTTCAGTTGGTCACCAGAGAACCGACAAGACAACTAGTAAGAACATATTATTCTGGTCCCGCCGTAACAAATGGATGTTCCTTGGTCATTCAAACCTTGTGTTGTGGGTTCCGCCGCTTCACAAAGAAGCTTTCTTTGATTTCCTGGAAGAGTTCCAAACCGCTCAACCTGATCGGGTACCTTTACAAGCGAGTACCGGGCAAGCGCTTGTTACGACATCCGTATTTATATACCGTCTACTATCGTCAGGATGCAGGACTCTCAGGCTTAAAGGACATGATCAGAAGATCACACTGGATAGCAGGCGTATGGTAACGGAACCGGCAGAAGCAAAATCTTGAGTGGGCAAAGCACAACGAGTGGGATCTTGACACCACCTTTCTTGATTATGTCAGATCTGACTCTTTTTCGCGCTGGTAGGGATAGAGTACATGGAGTTCGGTGCTTTCCAATGATTATATCTGTATCGCTGGACCACACTTTGGGCCTGTATAGTGAGTGTTGTAATATCAGGTTATAACCATTGATATATGCGTAATCTTTCAAGATTGACCTCCCCCCGTCCCAAGATCGGCGTCTCACTTTCCATGTGGTGCTACGTCAAGGGAGAATCAGTTCGAAGAACTCAGGTGTCTTCAACAGTGGTCAGCGATGTGGATCACGAGAAGTAGCGGTAGATAGATCGACAGAAGGCTGCCTTTCCCGTGAAGATCATCGGTTTCTGCACCGCAACAGAACGCAAGTCACATCTTCTCATGGGCCTTTCCGTCGTCAACAGTACTTAATCAGACATCAGCTGACCCCTCTGCACCTCTGCATCGTCTAGCCATCGATAGCTTCTCTCAAGTCTCGCGGGGAGAACAGGAATCTACCGATTTGGTCATCGTGAAGTGCGATAGAATCGCAGACAGTTTATGCTCGAGTACTCAGCGCTGACTCATACCTTGATCTGGCTGTGAAGATCCAGGAGCTGATGGATAGGATAAGCGATTGCAACAACTCCGCTAATCAGCGATGGACATTCGTCAAGGGATCTACCACCGTCAAATTGGCTGAATCGAATTTCTGTCTCGATGCCGGAAGCAAACCTGGTAATGGGGCTCAGGCCAAGGTGTATACTGTAGGTCACCCCGTCCACTTTCAAGGGTTCTAGTAAAATTGAGCTGATGGTAGTGCTACGCAGGCCTCGCAGCTCAGACATGGTACTTTACCGATGAAACCGAATCACCCTCCAAGGTCAAGGGCAATGTTTGGACCTCACAAGTGGTTCAAAGACAAATGGGAACATAATGCAGACTTGGGAGGTAAGCAGAATCGCCCAAGAATCGGGCAAAAAGCAATGACTGACATCGTAGTGCTCTGCGGGGAACAATACTCAAGTTTGGACCGTCTAGCGAGTGATTATTCAGTCTCTGGAAATGGCAAATGGACATCATAGTGTTCAGCATAGAGACAATGGAGTTTGTAGATATTAGACTATTTGGGGATGATGTACTCAGTTCACAATCGCGTGAGAGTGGGCCAGTCCGAATTCCTTTTGGTCGTCAATCGGAATGCAATCTATTGACCGGACAATAGCCTGACCAGTCGAGTGGGCGCTCGCCCGGGTGTTATTGTGACGGCGATGTTGACAAACGTGATTTGTTGCCGCGTTTGTCTGCTCAGATATTGCCACTAGTCGCCCAAGACTATCTACCTTATGGGGCAAAGGGTATAAGGAATTTTTATGCCAGTGCTATGCATGCAGTTCTTATCTAGGATATGTGTTTTACAACTACGATCTGCGGCATACATACTCTCACTCTGGTTCACTCTTGAGCCAGGTTTCCTCCCCTGATGGTGGACGCCTACAATCTGTGGCTCCTCGTACTCTCGCATCTTGCAGCAATGACTCCAAGTGTGAAATGTACTCGACGGCTTTTTCCAAAATTATCGCTTTACTGTCGCTTTCGGTACCGGATGGAACGGCATGTCGAATCGCATCGATACCGGCGTTGATGGCTCTGTTGATGTCAGATGATACCTGTTTAATGCATACGGTGAATGAAAAGGTACTCACTCCCGTCGCTTCTTCTCAGACTCCAGATGAGTCTGATGTCGACGTAGAATTGTAGGGAGGCTGTGGTGATTGGGGGCAGTCGACGTGGTCTTACGATTGTGGTGATCCCCATGTAAAGTAGTAGTAGGATTGAGACTGTACGAATGGTTTGTTTTTGTAATGTGATGAGCTAATCCGGGACTGCTATAGACAGATCCGCTGTGGTGGCCATGTGAGTGGGTTGGCGTTTCGTTATCAAGTTGTGTGCTGTTTGCCTCCGACACATGTGAAGCATGATGCGTGGATGTGGTATAATGGGCGGGCAATTGGGCTCGCTGAAGTACATCATAGTCGGTTCGGAAAGCCCGTCCATGATCAAAAGTCGTCGAGCTGGAAGGGTAACTAGTCGCGAAGGGCGGAGCCTCGCGTGTGATCGCACTTGGACCCGGCCTTGTACGTATGCGAGGAAGGATGGGGGCAGCTATCCACTCTCCCGGGACGTAGTACATGGGATAGTTCAGGTCTTCCGGAGTGTCTCCATCTATAGGTCCATAGATATGTGGTGACATCCTCATGGGGGAGTCTGACGAGCGGTCGACAGAAAGGACGATAGTGGGATATACGAAATGATAAAGATCGGTCGAGGAATTGTGTGGAATTCCAAACAAAGAATCGACAGAACAATGCGGCAAAACAAGCTGCTCTTAACGTTTCGCTGCAGTTTAGCTTAGACACCGGAAGCTATTCATATCATCCCTGTCCCGAGACATCTACACCGCGACTGATACACGGATGAGCCGTTTCACGAGCTGTATATGCTTGGTATTTGAGTTGAAGGAGCCAAGTACGTAACGTAGGTCTCATCGGCCATCGGGTAACGCAGCCCTGGTCACGATTTCTACTAGCTCAAGGTACTGTCCATCTAGTAAGGCCCCTTGAACGTGATCTTCTTCGGATTATGCCGATACTCCAAGCCGACAAACCATGTATCGTGTACCTTTGGAGCCTGAGTGATCCGGCGAAAGGTTACAAGCATTCGGGAGCAATCGCTTTAGTAGACTCAGGAACTGCACGTGAAAGGTGTTACGATAATTTCGAAGCCCCTGCGCTACTTAACCCACTTCCGTAAGCTGCTATCGCCAGTGTTTACCCTGACCTGATCAGACGCTCGGTCAGGGGCTCGACACGTAATAAATGCTCTTTGTGACCGGAAAATCACAACCGGCAGATCCCCGAGCTGTTGCTGCCGTCGACGGAGTCACAACGTCTAGGCGATGTTTGAGGAAGTAGTAGAGTAAGTCAGAAGAGTCACTTGGACCGACCGACGGTAGATCATGAGTGGTCTTTCCTTAACCGCGTATTCTTGGCTTCACAATGGTGTCCACCTACTACCTCGATGATACTGACTGAGACGAGGTGGCGAGGGAGATTGCTGACGTGTTGCGCGGATCACCTGAGGCCGCTATAAGCGAATCCCACTCCCACCATTGCAGGTACCCGATGACCATCCGGATGATGCAAGATATCGGGACCATTGGTAGTCGTAGCTTGAGATGCCGGAATGTGGCTAAACGATTTTAGGAGCATGGGGAGGGTGAGACACCTTGATTCGATTAGCCAAGAGAACAAACAACGGGAGTCAACCAATAGACTGACCCTGCACGAGCCGAGTTGCTCGCTATACGATCACTCGATCACATGCACACTCAACCTGAATGTTGAACGCCAGATAGACCAATATTTACATAATGAATCGACAAGATGGTGAAACAGTCTACGATAGAATGACCAAATTCCTGACAAGCCAACGATCGGATAGTGAGCCACGAACCCTGCGGCGCTTTACGTGATGTTTTGAGGCCATGGCGGATCATATCGGCACCTCGATGTTTATACCAGTTTGAAGGTATAAGAAGTGGACAGCTAGGCATCGCTTTCAATTCAGACACCCTCCATCTCCGACCTCTATCGTCATTCTCGCCATTCTATCCGCCATGAACCAAATTATCCTATCCGCCGTCGCTTTGCTCGCATGCTTGCAACCAGTCGTAAATGCTCAGCGGTCAGGAACCACGCGAGGTAATGTCTTTGTAGGGTGCAACGCCTATCTACCTGACCCTGCCACTACTGCCGACACTGCATACCCCCAGAGTGCTTCGACCACCTACGCCAGTGGATTGGCCTGTTCGGTGAGTCACAATAGCCCAGGAACCGCTGACAAATTCCAGAATGCTTGCTCCGCCCGAGCCACTGGTTCTTTCTCATATTTCTCCGCCAGCGATTCGACCTGCAGATGCAGTCAAAACTACCCAACGACTAACAATTACTCGTCCGGAAATCAGGGTGCGTGTGCGGCGGGAACCAACGAAGTTTACCGGCTGCGAACTACGTTCACCCAGTATCAATCTTATCCTTGTCGACCGCTCTCTTCGCTTAGCCTCACGTACTCGACCGTCAACGGTAACATCAACTCGTGCTTTCAGCAGTGCAAATCGTTCACTTATGCTGCCTATGTACCAGTAGGTGCTGCGGGCTTAAGATCTAGGAAACAATGGCTCACTTCAGCGCGGCAACAACGTGTTCGATTGTGCATGCACCAACAACGCTGCGGATAGTGGGCTGAACTCGGAATCCCAAGTTTGTGCCAACAACAACGCCCGAGTGGGTCTCACCATATGAAGTACAACAGAGCTAATATCTCTCTCAGGTTTACGTCCATTCGGCAGCCGCTCAAGCATCTCAATTGGACCGAAGAAGGCGTTTGGAGAGCCAGGGGCAGCAAGTACCTGAGCTTTGCCCAACAGGTTCGACTGCATGCCGAATCTTAGGAGCTGCAGACTCCTATGAGGTATATTCGAATTCTCTGACCCTTGCATGGTCCTGATCTGACTTATAGTGCTTGGATACCCATACCGAGCTTGAATCTTGTGGAGGCTGCATGTATGGTCAATTCGACAACGTCAATGGGACCGTCGGTGTCGAGTGAGTGATGTTTGGAAGACCCTGACATAACACCTTTGCTGATATTACAATAGCTGTAATACTCTAGGCGGTCGTCTAGGCTCATACTCATGCCTGAATGGCAAGTGCGTTTCGATTAAATAAGGCGAGGCAGCGCCTATTTTACGGACAATACTACATATTTCTCACATCTCATACTCTTTTTACTTCGTGTCTTAATTGGTGGACATTTTCGATTAAAGCATGTGATTTTTGCAAAGTAGTCGAGCTTCGTGATCACAAGTGTCACCTCATTGTTCAAATACTTCACCATATCCTTACTTCGATCGATGTCCGGAAACCTTTCACCATGACATGATCTATACTCGCTATACATGGAGAGATTCTTCTATCCAAATACGGTCACAATCCCAAAAAGATCAATAGTGGAGCTCGACGAATTTCTGCGATCATATTTGAGCTAGCATGAGGCCAGACATATGGAACGAACTACAATAGGGCTATCAAGCAAGCCTCCATTCGGGTGTCGGTGGTCGAGTAAAGTGCTCGAATGTGATGTGTAGAGACGAATGGAGTGTATTCACTCCCAATTTGTGATCTCAGCCACCCCACATCAATCTCTGCGAACGGTGTTGAGCGTATTGGGCACCATCACAAGTGGGATGAGATGTTAGACAGGTGACACCGCACGGATTGCGCTTATCGATCACATTTTATCAAAACATATCACTCTGACATCATCACCTACCCATCCTCCTCATCCTCCTCTTTTGCCTCTCCACATGATCTCCCTCTTCAGGGACTTCCTCATCTTCATTGTGTACATTATCGATCCCTGCCACGATCGCCCCGATCAATACCAAGGACAGCAAGAGCGAGTGTGCGCAGCTCAAAGATATACCGACAAGTGACCCACTCACAAGGCATCCAAAACATCGCTCGATCGTCGATAGTGAGCTCGATTACAAGCACAACGACTTCGGAAGCAATATTGAATGCCGCTTGAAGAACTGTCGATACAATGTGCGGCGAGCAGGTTCGATCGAGTATGTCTAGCTCAATTCGGTGTAAGATCACCTTTATCCCAAGCAAGGTGAGTTGAAAAGAGCCTATGTAGCTCAGTAATTGTTTCGATAATAATTCACCGACACCCGTCGGTAGTGAACCGCCCTGGCCGCCTCCTGGTAGCCGTCTGATGGTCAAAGGTAGGCTGCCCTTCAACTCGTCTAGCTCGGCTCGAATCGAGTCCAATGTCGATAAGCGGCTCAGATACGCCGAAGGTTGACTGGCAGATTTCACGGTCATGAAGCTCTTCAAGAGTCTATCGTTAGTCCATACTCTTGGCATTCACTCACTTGTCGACAATCTGGACGAGATGGCAGTTTGCGGTGAAAGCTTCGAGACTGACCAGGTGTTCCGGGGTAAGTATCATTGGCTCCCCATCCTCGACCCATTTAGCGTCTGTAACCTCTGGGATACCGGTCGAGTAATTGTCCTCTTCCAGAAGACAAGGACGCCTGAGTAGTAAAGCCCGCATCTTGTCATGGTACAAAACAGTCCAGAACAGACGAGTCCGCAGAGATCGTTCCCGGTTTGGCAATGACCACAGCGATGGGTCTAGATGAAGGCCGAGAACGTGGACTGCGACAATCGTCTATCGTTCAGCAATCAACCTGGATAGGAGACTGAATCTTGATAGAGTAATATCGCTTGAAGCATCCGGCAGACCATACTGCGAGGAGGGCACAGAGTACCATGGCGAAAGATTACCCCAATACCTGTATATCTCGAACCCGGTGTTATTGCTCTTTGGGCTCGCAACAAGCGGGGACGATGCAGCCGGTCCGTGGTTGTAGGCGTACACTGGGCGGTCTAAATTGCGGCAGACTCTTCTCCGGTAGGGGTCGGACCTGGAAACCCTACGACTGACTCGTCGAGAAAGAGAGCTGTATTGGCAGAAGCTACAATGTAAGCCACTCTCATTCTTCCGACTTACTTCCTGTCGGAGGATACACATCAGAAGTGGTCACACCCCCTCCGGTCCAGCTGTTCACCGTCTTGTAAGTCCGGCGACGGCTAGTGCGGGTAAGATTGTCAAAAGAGTAGCATAGAGCATGGGATCTTTTCCCATCGTTCTTGGGTGTTGGCTGCCGCCTATCGTTGCGTTCGAAGCCTGTTGTCAGCTATTTCCATATTCTTTTCACATGGCACAACGCACAACGCACTTTAATCCGACTTTCAACATGCTTACTCATTGATACCGGAAGAAGGCGATGAGTCATATCCTGAGCCCTATCGTATGAGCAAGTCCTCATTCATTCCCCCCCCCCTTTATCCAGGAACAACGTCTGTCCTCCATCGCTCTTTGAATTGGAGCAGGCATGTTTCCTGGGCGGCGCTCGAGGAAGACCTGAATCAAAAAGCTGTGCAGCATTCCTTTCAAGAGACGTGCGAATCTGAGCTGAACAAAGACTCGAATCGCCCAGAGAGCGAGAACGGAAAGGCCTAAATAAGAAATTCGGACACATCCTGTCTTCAAGAGTCGTCCTCTTTTGTGCGTTGCAGAACAAAAGGGAAGTGGATATCGCCAATGAGAAAGGTATATAAGCTGGAGTCTTTACGAATTCATGCGCTCACACCTTGATCCACTTGATCGCGTCCCCATCCAGCGGACTTGGGAGATATATACAGAGAAATCTGGAGAGGATGGCAGAAGATTCCTCAAGGCGTGAGGGAGCTTAGATTCGGCGTCTTGGTCATCGTGACCTTCTTGAAGTAGATACGATATGGGTTGGTATAGTATGGGTATGAAAACTCGCCGGTAAGCCTGCTCAGAAAGAACAAGGTGATGTTTGCTGGTGTATATAAAGCTGAATGGTGTGGTGGTGGGATTTGTTTGGTCGAAGAGGGCAAGAGGCGAAGAAGTATGAGGGTGCAAGGTGGCTATTTCGGAACATGGGTGATTATGGGTGAGAGTGCAAATGGGCATCCCTGCTCTATCCTACTCTATACGTCAATTTGGATTGTGACAGCATGTTTTGGATTTGGGCTGAAGCTGACAGACAA
>Ga0265780_10010903_pt1 | contig 10804 bp, 8 predicted proteins | sample P1T30metagenome_FD_192432 | JGI IMG/M metagenome (GOLD analysis project Ga0265780, IMG submission 192432) | Plant litter microbial communities from East Loma Ridge, Irvine, California - P1 T30 | ecosystem: Environmental > Terrestrial > Plant litter > Unclassified | place: USA: California... | reverse complement strand
GGCGCCAGTTACAGCAGCTATGGCAGCACCAAGATCGGCGGCTGGCTGCGCTCGGTCGGGGCGCAGCTGAGCGGCGACTGGCATGCCGAGATCGCGACCTTGCTGATCGTGCTGTGCCTGCAGGTCGGCGTGCATCCGAAAGGGAAGCTGCCATGAAGCGCCCACTGTTTCCGCCGCTGAGCCAGATCGAACGGGAGCTGTTCGGCGTGCCCGATTCGTTCGCTGATGAGGAGCTGGTCGATCCGGATCGTTCGCCGCTGGGAATCGCAGTTGCGCCGTCCGACCATTTGCTGGCCATGATGGAACGCCGGGTGGCGGCCGACCAGGCCTATCCGCCAGCGCCGCTGGCGGTCGGGCAGATCCGGAGACTCACCTCTGTATCGCACTCGGGTCGCCAGCTTGGCCGTAGCTGCGCCGTGCTGCTCGGGCGCGCCGTTGACGGACGCCGCTGGGCCGGCTGGCTGGTGGCGCAGGAGTCGGATTGGGCCGGCGAGCGCGATCTGATCCTGCAGGAAGAGGATGGCGTGCTGGCGCTTGATGCGGCGATGGCGCAGGCGTGGAATCCGGTGGAAGTCAGCTTGCGCGGCGACGAGGCGATCCTGGGCAAGCTGTCGCCGCAGCGCGTGGCGGCGGTGTCGACACTATCGAGCCATGTGCCGACGGACGCGCAATGGGTGGCGCCGCGGCCGGGGCGGATCGGAGCCTGGGATCTTGACGAGGGCACGACGGTGGTGACTGGGACGCCGCTGGGCGGGGATGATGATCCGCGTGCGGCTTACCAGGACTTGTATCGCAGGCTGGCTTCCGAGCTTGGGTTTGTTGCTGCACCGCGGCCTGTGCGCGCGAGCTGGCTGGATTGGCTGGGTGCGGTCTTTGTCAGGCCGGTGGTGACTGTCGGCCTGGCCGGGTTGGCGGTGGTGCAGGCTGGATTATTGATGTTTGGCGGAGGCGCCAATCAGGAGCCAGATGTGGCATTCCGTAGCGTCACGGTCGCAGCGCTTGACGATGCCTGCCGCACCCGGATCAGGGTGATGTTCAAGGTCGATACGCCGTATGCAGAAGTCGTCGTCGCGCTGCGCCAGGTCGATGCGCGCCTGGTCGGCGGGCCGTCGGAGACGGGCGACATCTGGATCCTGCCGCCGCTGGACCAGGATCCGAACGAGGTTGCGGCGATGCTGCGCCAGAATCACCTGGTCGAACGTAGCGAGGTCGTGCCGCCGGAGGAGCGCGCATGCAAGCGCTGATCCGGGTGGCGCTGTGCCTGGCGATGCTGCTTGCGGCGCCCTCGTCAAGCGCCGCCAGATATGCGCTCGTGATCGGCAACAGCCATTACGGCGGCGATCGTGATCTGCCGAACGCGGCGAACGATGCGCGGCTGATGGCCAGGACACTGGAGGAACTCGGCTTCGCGGTCACCGAGCACCATGACCTGGGGCGAGACCGCTTTGCTGCTGTTGTCGGCGACTTTGCCGCGCGCTTGCCGGCGGGCGCCACCGCCTTCGTGTATTACGCCGGGCACGGCATGCAGCTGGGCGGCAGCAATTACCTGACGCCGGTCGACATGACCCTGAGCAGCGAGAAGACGGCGGCGGTGCGTTCGTATGCGCTCGGGACGCTGCTCGAGCGGATGTCGCGCTCGAAGTCGGCGATCAATGTGATCGTGCTGGATGCCTGCCGCAACAATCCGTTCCAGCCGCCGAGTGCGACGCGGTACCGGAGTTTTCGCAATCTTGGGCTGAACGGGATCGATGCGCCGCGCGGGACCTTGATTGCTTATTCGACGGCGCCGGGCGAGTTGGCGCCGGATGGGAAAGGGAGTAACAGCCTGTACACGGCGACCCTGGCGCGTTCGCTGGCCAAGCGCGGGCGCGAGATCGAAACGGTGTTTCGGGAAGTGGGCAACGAGGTGCGGCGGCAGTCGCGGGATGATCAGCGGCCGTGGTATGAATCGTCGCTGAGCGGAATGACGAGCTTCGATCGCGAGGGTGGCGTGCAGCTTGTCACCCGGCCTGCGACCGGTGCTGCGGCCGGTGCGCGTACGCGCGGGATGACGCCTCCTCTCTGGTATCGCGACATGAGTGCGACCGAATGGAGCCAGCTTGACTGGGATATCCAGCAACGCGTGCGGCGCATGACGCCGGACGAACTGCCGGCGCTCGAACATCAGGCGAAAGGTGGGAGCGTGGTTGCGCAGACGGTGCTCGGATTGGTGCATCGCGAAGGGATCGAGGGTGCGCGGGCCGGCAACTCGCGGACTGTGCTGCAGTTCAAGGCGAACAATACGCTGGCGTGGAAGTGGCTGCGCAAGGCGGCGGAGGCCGGGTTCCCGGTTGCGCAGACGGAGATTGGCGAGATGTATTATCAAAGTCATGGTGTTGCACGCGACATTGGCAAGAGCCGCGAGTGGCTGACGCAGGCTGCGGCTGCAAACTACCCGCGCGCTAAACTCGATTTGCTGCAGGTCCAGGCGGAGCTGGACCCAAAGGAGATGCGGATGGAGGATGCTGCGAAATCGCTGCTGGAGAGTATGGGCGTGCCGACTACCCCTTCGCGCGCCCGCTAGTACGAACCCTCAGTCGATCGGACGGACGCCAAGTCGCAAGCCTACACGGACGGACAATTTCTGGAAACTGAAGTGATACTGCACATTTTCGTACTGCTCACCGCCATGTTATTGCATGCCCCGGCCAAGGCGACGCATTCGTGTCCGGACAAAGACCTGGAATGGGCGGCAAGCTGCTTCGTCATGGACAAAAGCGGCCGGCGGCTCAAGCCACAGTATCTGAAACATCTACAATTCGACAGCCGCGGCCTTACGACCCTGGTCATTTTCGAACCGCGGGAACTGGTGGCCGTAAATCGGCAAGGCAAGGTCGTGGTGCCGGGAATCCGGCATACCGGCGATTTCGATTACCCGGATGCAGAAGGTGGCATCGGACGGTTCGAGACCCCACCCCGTACCCCTGAAAGCAAGGTCAAGTCGAAATGCGGCTACTTCGACAGCCGCGATTTCCGCATCGTCATTCCGGCTGAGTATGCCCAGTGCGACCCGTTTTCGAAAGGCGAAGCGGTTGCATGCAAGGATTGCGTTCGAGCCTGCACAGCACCCGAATGCCAGGACAGCATCCTGCTGGACGGCGAAGGCATCGCGTTCGGGCCTGATGGAATCGTCCTGAAGCGTTTCAAGCTGCCCGACAGAAAGTCGATCTGCGCCCCCCGGGCAGTAAGGAGAACAAGGATTACAAGTACACAGGTACGCAAGCGCACTGTTATCCGAAAACGTACAACCCGTTCAAATGATCAAGGCGAGTCACATGGGTAATCGCCGCAATTCCTGCGGTGATTGCACGATGTAATCGCCGCATCGGTAATCCTTCAGGTTGAAGTCCGTCCTGTCTGCTCTCACTCGGTTCAGAAGCTATGCGCGAACCGACGCGGCGCGGTTGACTACTTTCATCCCCGCCCCTACCGCTTCCAGATAGGGACGCATGACGTTGGCTACCCGGCAGATCTCGGCATAGCGCCACAGATCATCCATCGTGGTCCGCTTGCCGTTCCATGCTTCACGCAGGGCTTCGAGCGCAACATCAACACCAATCTTGTTGCGGAACTTGAAGCAGTCTGCAACTGTCTTCGCTACGCTGAACACGCGCACCCGGACGCCAGCAAGGTCTGCAATCTCGACGCCTTCGGTCATCGCCGGTCCCGACATGCGGATTACCCGTAGCGGCGGATAATCGAAACTCGGAGCACGGGCCTTATGCGGTATCGCGAGCCAGACATCGGAAGACTGTTGCGTAGTCAAATCGTGAAAATGCAATGCGGATAGCAGACACAGCACCCCACTTTGACTGCGTGTCGTTACCTCGGCAAAACTGTCGTACTCGGATGCGTACCGGTCGGGCAACGCGTATAGGCCCCGCCCGAGTTTAAGCAGTCGACCCTCATCGGTCAGCGAGGCCAGCAATGCGTGCGATGCGCCCGCACTGTCTACATTACGTGTACGCAATATGCCTTTGGACCGGGCAAGCTCAAGAATTCGATCAGCTTGTTGACTCATAAAACCAGTCTACACAAAAAGTCGGCACTTATTCATATTTGCCGACTTTTTGATTGCTCAACGGCAGCATACTTCGGCATACAATTGATAGGTCGACACAGCATACTGAAGGTCACGTGCAGTCCATCCCTCACTACGATCAGAACGCCGAGCAATTTGTTTCTCAATATGAATCGCTGACCTTCGAGCATGTGCACCCTGCCCTGCTGGATCTGCTGCCACCGCCTGGGGCGACGATTCTCGACGCAGGCGCAGGCTCCGGAAGAGACGCCGCCTGGTTTGCAGCCAAAGGATACGATGTTGTCGCCGTCGAGCCCTCAGAAGGGATGCGGACGCTGGCGCGCCAGCGTCACCCATCTCCGCGCATTCACTGGGTGGCCGACAGCCTGCCTGACCTGGCCCAGGTCCGTCGGCTCGGTCTGACTTTCGATTTGATCCTGCTGTCGGCGGTCTGGATGCACATTCCACCTGCCGAGCGCCAGCGCGCCCTGCGAAAGCTGGCGATGCTGTTATCGCCGAATGGCCGCATCGCCATCAGCCTTCGTATCGGCGCACCCGATACCGATCGCGCCATGTACGAGGTGACGCTACCGGAACTGACGGCAATGGCCCAGCAGTTCGGCCTGAGGCTGGTACGCACCGACGACAGCTCCGACAGGCTGGGCCGGGCGGGCATTTCGTGGACGACGGCAGTTCTCGGGCTGCCCGACGATGGCCTGGGCGCGCTTCCGCTGCTACGCCACTTGATCCTCAACGACGGGAAGTCATCGACCTACAAGATCGCGCTGCTGCGTATCCTGGCCAGGATCGCCGATACCGCGGCGAGCGCGGCGCGTCATGAAGCGGAATCCGTCGTGCTGCCAATGGGCCTGGTCGCGCTGTTCTGGCTGCGCATGTACAAGCCGCTCATCGAGGGTGGGCTTCCGCAGATGCCGCCTAACCGGGCCGGGAATGCTCCCGGCTTCGTGAGCGATAACTTCACGGCCTTGCGCCTCATTCGCCCGGTTGACCTTCGCACCGGAATGGGCTTCCACGGCGACACCGCACGTCATCTTCACGCAAGCCTGTGGGAGATCGCGAGGCTGATCCGCGAGATGCCTGTTAGGTACCTGCGCTGGCCCGCGAGCGATGAGAACATCTTCCACATCAAACACCAGCGCCGTACGTCGACACCGGCGAGCCTGCGGATCGATGATCCATTCCTATGGAGCCTGGGCGAATTCCACGTCCCCCTCCCAATCTGGGATGCACTCAGCCATTACAACGTCTGGGTCGAACCGGTTCTCGTTGCGGAGTGGGTGCGGCTGATGGAGTCCTATGCAGGGCAACTCGGCCCGGCCATCAGTCAGACCGCCTATTCTTTACTCGCATGGGCAGACCCGGAACGCGACACCAGCCTCGCACGTGCTGCCGTCGAGCGGCTTCGTAACCAGGGAAGGGCCGTCTACTGCGTCTGGTCCGGCCAGCGCTTGAAGGACGATTACGACATCGACCATTGCTTCCCCTTCGCCGCCTGGCCCTGCGGGGATGCGTGGAACCTGATGCCTGCATCGAAACGGATCAACAGCGAGAAGTCGAACCGCCTGGTCACGCACACCGCCCTGGAACATGCCAGCGCGCGTATTACCGAATGGTGGGAAGAGGCGTTCCTGTCGACGGGTACGGATGCACGCCACAGTTTCTTCCTCGAAGCCGGGCAAACGCTGCCGATGCTGGAGGCAGCCACTTCTCCAGCAGACCTGATCGATGCGATGAAGGTGCAGCGCATCCGCTTGGCCAAGGATCAGGGTTTGCGACCATGGGAGCCAGCGGTAAGTAGGGAACGATTTGTACTTGCCACGGGCTCAAGCTAACTGGTGTGGCAGCCCGGAATGCTTTGGCGGAAGCGGTGAGATTCGAACTCACGAACGGGTTCCCCCGTCGGCAGTTTTCAAGACTGCTGCCTTCAACCACTCGGCCACGCTTCCTGTGAAGAGCTGGCATTATACATAATTCATCACTGTCAGCGAAGCCAATTCAGGCCACGAGCAGCCAGTTCTCCCGCAAGCTCCGCTCAAACTCGAACGCCGGCAGCGGCTTGCTGTACAGGTAGCCCTGCACCTCATCGCACCCTGCCTCACGCAGGAAGTCCAGCTGCTCCACAGTCTCCACCCCTTCCGCAATCACGCGCAAGCCCAGCTGGCGCGCCATGCTGATGATGGTCCCCGCGATCGCGCAATCGCTGCCATCCACCGGAATCCCGGTCGTGAACGAGCGATCGATTTTGAGCGTATCGATCGGGAAGCGCTTCAGATACGACAGGCTCGAATACCCCGTCCCGAAATCGTCCAGTGACAGCGCCACGCCCAGCTGGTTGATGTGGTCCATGATCCCCGTCACCCGTTCGAAGTCGTGCATCAGCGTGCTCTCGGTGATCTCCAGCTCCAGCCAGGAGGGATCGAGCTTGTAGCGCGCCAGGGTCTCAGCCACCCGTTCCGGCAGCGAGGCCGTGAACTCGCGCGCCGACACGTTCACGGCGAGGCGGAACGGCGGCACGCCGGCGCGCTGCCAGATCGCCGCCTGCGCACAGGCCTGCTCCAGCACCCACTCTCCCACCTGCACGATCAGGCCGGTGCTCTCGGCCAGAGGAATGAACTCCACCGGCGGAACGATGCCGCGGCTCGGATGCACCCAGCGCACCAGCGCTTCGGCGCCGACGATGCGGTCGCTGCCGATCTCGAACTTCGGCTGGTAGTACAGGATCAGCTCTCCGTTGCCGAGCGCCTGGCGCAGGCCGGATTCGATGCGCATGCGTTCCTGCATGCCCTGGTTCATGTCCTGGCTGTAGAAGGCCACGCTGCGGTCCGGGTTCGCCGCCGCCTGCTTTGCCCGTTCCATCGCGATGTCGGCCAGGCCCAATAAGGTTTCCGCATCGCCGCCGTCCTGCGGATACACGCTGATGCCGATGCTGGCGCCCACGCGCAGGTCGTGGCCGGCGATCATGAAAGGCGCATCCAGCGCCGCCTGCAGCTTCTGCGCCACCGTGGTGGCCTCGAAGTGCTGGCGGATGTCGAACAGGCCGACCGCGAATTCGTCGCCCGACAGGCGTGCCACCACGTCTTCGTCGCGCAGGGTGTCTCGCAGGCGCTCTGCCACCTGGCGCAGCAGCTCGTCGCCGATGCGGCGGCCCAGGGTATCGTTGATGCGTTTAAAACGGTTCAGGTCCATGAACAGCACGCAGCCCGAGGCTTCGTTGCGCTGCGCGACCATCAGGGCCTGGTCGACCAGGCGTGCGAACAGGGTGCGGTTCGGCAGGCTGGTGAGTTCGTCGTAATAGGCCAGGTGATGCAGCTGTTCCTCGGCCTGTTTGCGCTCGGTGATGTCGGTGAGGTAGGCGATCAGCCCGATCGGGCGCTCGGCCAGGTCACGCAGCGGCGACAGCGACAGGCTGGCCCAGAACACCTCGCCCGATTTTTTACGGCGCTTCACTTCCATCATGCGCCCGCCGCCTTCCGCGAAGGCGTCGGGCATGTTCTCGTCCTCGTCTTCGTCCGCATACAGGAACAGGATGTTGCGGCCGATCGCTTCCAGCGCCGTGTAGCCGAACAGCTCCTCGGCGCCGCGATTCCAGCTGGTGATGTAGCCCATCTGGTCCATCGTCAGCACCGATTCGTGGATCTGGTCGAGGATCTGCGACTGGTGCGCCAGCTGGGCTTCCATCTGCGCGTAGGCGTGGGTCGAGCGCACGGCCAGCGAGTGCACCTGCATCAGGGACGCCGTCAGGTGCGCCAGGCCCTCCAAAAGGCGCGCTTCCTCGGCGCCGTAGCTGCTGCGGCCCGCCACCTCATACACGCCGAACTGCTCGGACACGCCCGCCACCACCTGGCGCAGCATCGGGCCGGCGGCAAAGGGCGAAGCCACGCCGGCGCCCGGGACGAAGCGGCCGCGCGTGCTGTTCAACATGCCGGCAGCCGCGCCGCCAAGGGCCGCGTACAGGGTGTCGCCGCGCAGGCGCAGCACCGCATCGCATACTGCACTGGAGGCGCCGACGAAGTCGAGCGACGTATGGGCGGGGACCAGTGCGGGCATATCAGACATTGCGGCCTACCTGGATCGCCCAATGATAGGCGTGTAATTGGCTTTGCCACCAGCGGGCGGTGTCGATGCCGGCGGCGGCGAGGTCCTCCTCCCCTGGCTGGGTTTCCGCCAGCCGCAGCCAGGCGCCCAGCATGCCCTCGCGCCGCAGCAGCGCGTCCGACACGTGCTGCGGCAGGTAGAGCTCGGGGACGATGTCCGACATCGGCATCTGCAGCAAGCGGTCGAGCAGCGAGAACACGCCGGTCATGAAGGCCAGGTCGCAGTCGTCGCGCTCCCCTCCCCCTTCCTTGCACAGCGCCTCCAGCTGGGCGCCGCGGCGCGCCGCCAGCGGCAGCAGCAGGTTCGGCAAGCCGTCCGGCTGCTGGCGCGCGTACAGCAGGAGCTGCAGCCAGCGCTGCAACTGGCGCCGCCCCAACAGGCTGATGGCCTGGTTGAAGCTGGTGATCTGGGTGCTGAGCGCAAAGGCCGCCGAGTTCACCAGTTTGAGCAGGTTATAGGACAGCGCGGGATCTTGCTTCAGCTGGTCCTCGATGTCGCGCGAATCGGCGTCGCGCGCCAACAGGCCAAGGAGCGTCAATATGCGCTTGCGCGAACTGCCGTCGCCGCCCTCGGCCGCCAGCACCGGGTCGTAGGGATAGTCGCCGCTGAACCAGTCGAAGCCGGCCGTCTCGCACTGCGAGAAGCGCGCGGCGCTGTCGACGCGGTAGGCCAGGTGCGGGCCAAACAGCGCGACCAGGCGGCCGGGCGGCGGGGCATCGCTACTGCAATCGCGGGCCGCGGTGCGCAGCGCCGCCGGCACCTTTGCGCCTTCGGGAGCGGCGCCATCGAGCCAGATGCGGTAACCGAATTCATGGAGTTCGGCCAGGCGGCGCGCCACGCCATTCTGCGCCAGCGCGCCAGCGGCAACGACGAAGCCGATGCGATTCACGGGCAGCAGGGCCAGCACCGGCGGCGTGAGCACGCTGGGGTCGTCCAGCACCAGCAGGCCATCGAGCGGTGCGATCGCGGCCAGCAAGTCCGGGGTGTCGAACACCGCCTGCAGGCGTTGCGTCCTGGCCGCCCCGCCGTCCACGCGCAGGCATAGCGCAACCCACTCGTTCTGCCCATTGGCGACCGGGTCGATTGCTACCAGCGGAACTGGCTTGGGGTACAGCTCGGCCATGAAAGGGCTTTCAATAATATTCAGTCAATCTTATTGTAGTGCTTACGATAAAGCAACACCTCTATTGCTCTACGGATATTGGCATGCAGACTTTAGGGGCTGGCATGTTGTATTGCATACCGAATCAGCTCGGCCTGGCCCTCGATACCGAGCTTGCGCTTGATGTTCAGGCGATGGGTCTCCACCGTGCGCACTGATAGATCCAGTTCGCGCGCGATGCCCTTGTTCGACTGGCCGGCCGCGATGAAGCGCAGGATTTCCTGTTCGCGCGCGGTCAGGCCCTCGCCGACGCCGGTGGGTACGGCCGGCGGGCCGGCCAGCTGGCGCGCCAGGGCGGCGCTGTAGTAGATGCCGCCGCCCATCACGGTGTCGATCGCCAGCACGATGTCCTTGCCCGGCGCGTCCTTCAGCACGTAGCCGCGCGCGCCGGCCTGGATCGCCTGGGTCACGTATTCGGGGCGGTCGTGCATCGACAGCATCAGCACCGCGATGTCGGGATAGCGCTCCAGCAGGCGCGCGGTGGCTTCGATGCCGCTGGTGTTGCTCCCGCCGCGCATGTTCACGTCCATCAGCACCAGGTCGGGCTGCAGGGCGCCGGCCTGTTCCAGCGCTTCCTCCGCCGATCCCGCCTCGCCCACCACGCGCAAGCGCGGCGCCGATTCCAGCCGCGCGCGCAGGCCGTCGCGCACCAGGGGGTGGTCGTCCACCAGCAAAATAGAAATGTCCGTATCCGTCATGCGTGTTCCTCGAGGTCGATGCTGGCCACCACGCGGGTGCCCTGGGGGCTGGAGGCGATGGCAAAACGGCCGCCGATCGCTTCCATCCGCTCCATCATATTGCGCAGGCCGATGCCGCGCTGCGGGTGGCCCGCCACCTTGTCGGCATCGAAGCCGGCGCCGTCGTCCTGGATCGTCAAGGTGAGGCAGCGGCCGCGCCGCACCAGCGACATGTCGATGATGCGCGCGCCGGCGTGGCGCTCGGCGTTGGTCAGCGCTTCCTGGGCGATGCGGAACAGCACCGTGCCCGCCGTTTCGGGCAGCGCGTCGAGCGCGCCCTCGACCCGGAAGCGCACCGGCGTGCCGCTGTGGCGCCCCGATTCGCTGGCGAGGTAATCCAGCGCCGGCGCCAGGCCCAGGTCGTCCAGCAGGGCCGGGCGCAGGTCGTGCGAGATGCGCCGCACCTCGCCCAGCACCGATTTCACCTGCTCCACCGTGCGCTCCAGGCCCTCCTTGCCGGCCTGCTGCTGCTTGCTGTCGCCACCGAGGCGGATGATGCCGGCTTCCAGCTGCAGTTTGACGGAGACCAGCGCCTGGCTGATCCCGTCGTGCAGGTCGCGCGACAGGCGCGCCCGCTCCTGCTCCTGCGAGTCGACCACGCGCTGGGCCAGGGCTTTCAGTTTGGCGTCGGCCACGCGCAGCTCGCGCAAGTTGAGTACCAGGCCGCCGGCCGCCACCGCGCAGGAGACCAGGATCGCCAGGCCCGCGATCCACAGCAGGGTCTCGTCG
>Ga0265780_10010900_pt1 | contig 10805 bp, 12 predicted proteins | sample P1T30metagenome_FD_192432 | JGI IMG/M metagenome (GOLD analysis project Ga0265780, IMG submission 192432) | Plant litter microbial communities from East Loma Ridge, Irvine, California - P1 T30 | ecosystem: Environmental > Terrestrial > Plant litter > Unclassified | place: USA: California... | reverse complement strand
ACATAGCGGTCGTGCCCTTCGAGCTTCTGCCTCTCCTCGCCTGTCGCCGCGTCCCATAGCATGACCGTCTTGTCATACGACCCCGACGCCACCGTCTTGCCGTCCGGCGAGAAGGCTACCGCGCTGACACCGCTGTCGTGCCCTTCGAGCTTCTGCCTCTGCTCGCCCGTCGCCGCGTCCCACAGCCTGACCGTCTTGTCATACGACCCCGACGCCACCGTCTTACCGTTCGGCGAGAAGGCCACCGCGGTGACATAGCGGTCGTGCCCTTCGAGCTTCTGCCTCTCCTCGCCCGTCGCCGCGTCCCACAGCCTGACCGTCTTGTCATATGACCCCGACGCTACCGTCTTACTGTCCGGCGAGAAGGCTACTGCGCTGACCACGCCGTCGTGCCCTTCGAGCTTCTGCCTCTCCTCGCCTGTCGCCGCGTCCCATAGCCTGATCATCTTGTCCTCCGACCCCGACGCTACTGTCTTGCCGTCCGGCGAGAAGGCCATAGTGGTGACCACGCCGTCGTGCCCTTCGAGCTTCTGCCTCTCCGCACCCCATCGCTCTCTGACACCGGGCATTAGCTTGTAATATCTTTGCAAGCCGTCACCGAACATCTGACGCACATCGCTCATCGAAGGTGCGAAGAGCAGTGCCGACATATGGGTCTGTAATGGTGCCTCATCGATAATGTAGCGATTACGAAGTGCGAAATGGCTTGCGTCGTCTAGCATTCTCGATAGTTGTTTGTCTCCGTTATGCTGCCCACGGGAAATCAGTACGTCGCGTTAGGAGGGCATACCGGGGTGTGACTTACGTCGACAAAAGATTGTAGAGCGGCAATGTTGTGGATGACGTCAGACGCCTTCCCAAGCCAGCTTAAGGCTTCCATCCAGTGAAGCATGTGTTTTTGCAAAAACCGAAATACGACGTCGTTGCCCTTCATCCGCTTCCCGCTACTCACGATGTGGTGAGTCCAGTAGCAGCAAGCGTATGCGACATCTTCGGACAGGTAAGAGTGCACTGTCGACTTTGCTACTTCCGACCTTCGTGTACCTGGTACCACGACTTTACATATGTCTTCCCTCAGGCAACCGGACTGGAGTAAGCGAATGCAATGAATTGCAAGCGTCCTATGCGTTTCTTCTGCATTGATCCAGAATATGTTCTCGCTCTTCAGGGCAGGATCCACGAGGAAGTCTCGAAAGGACAGGTGAAACAGCGTGATCGGCATTGTGCAATCCATCTTGCCGTCCGATGCTCGTGGGATATTCAGCACTGAGTGCAACTGTCGAAGCACCCGACTGACGTCCCTAACTTGTACCTCGAGCAGACGTGCAAGTGTCGAAGCCGAAAGCGGGTCGTAGAGTAGGACAATAGATCCCACGATGCGTTTGAAGTCGACGATACGAGTACTCAGTTCGGCGTCGCCCTCGGATGCGACGACTTGATTGAGAATCGGAAGATATGTGCCACTAAGACCAGTGTGAGCCGTTCTATTGCTCTGCTGTAGCATTGAGTTCAAGTTTTCGAGAGGGTTGGCCGAAATATAGCGAGAGATCGTAAAGGCAGACGCAAAGAGTGGGGTAGCCTGATCGACTAGCGACTCTACGCTATCCTCTCCCGGCCACTCAGCCGGTATATCATCGTGTTCTGCCCAGCTGTCCCTCTTGATCTTCGAGAACTCGTGCTCGTAGAAGACGCGGATGTCGTGTGCGATGGACATTTCTTGGGCTTCCTCCAATCGAACGTCGTGATGTAAGTCTCCAGACATGTCCTTGAATCCAAGCTCCACGGGGAGTTCCGGTCTACTAGTCACAAAGATACGTAGCCGGAGCGATGTGATGGCTTCCACCCTAGACAGCAAGAGCAGCGTCGTCCTGATGCTCTCGCTGTTATCGCATTCATCGAGAGCATCGATCACGACCACTACACCCGTAGATAGAAGGCTGTCTGGGTCGACACTTTGGAGGGGCTGTAGCAGAAGGCTCTGGAATTGGGTGCTTAAGTATCTGTCGCAAAGGAGCGAATCTTGATCCAGCGCGGCTGCGATAGCGTGGGCGATATTTGGAAAGAGGTCTGCGAGTTGTCTAGCAATCGTGGGGAACAACAGTTTCGCGTGGCCTCGATCAGCTCGTCCCCTCTTAAAGAAGAAGCTGGCACCTAGCAAACCGTCGTCGTCGAGCTTCTGCGCTACAGTGCGAGATATCGTCGACTTACCCGTGCCGGCCTTGCCGCAAAGCCAGAAAATGCGTTTGCCGAATGGATCAGCGGCCCAGTTGAAGATCTGCTCGAGAAGGTCGGTGCGGGTGTCTGGCAGACACCGTGATAGTTCTCCCTCAGTGGAGGAGTTGTACGTCGCCTCCCTGGCTGTTTCGAGCTTAACCAGGTCGACTTTGTTTTCCACCCTTATCACGCTCGCGTGCACCTTATGGATCTCATGTAGAGTCCGTAACTGTGCTTCCAGGCCGGCTCGACCGTCAAATATCCGCGCTTCTTCGCTAGCTCTCACACATAGCTTGTCGCATTTGTCCTCAAACTGCATCAAAGCGCCAGAGTCCCACACAGCTTGCCAAACTCTCACTATGCCCTTCTTTTGCTGAACACCAACAGCAAGTACCAAAAACTCGATTATGTGTGCGTAGAGGTTCACCAGACTTTTGCGCAAGTTGGTTTTTGCAGGGGACGGAGACAGAAAAGCGAATGTGTCCAGGTAGACTTTCAGCCGATTGCTCACGTACAGAGCTAGCTCTATTCCAGCTACCAAGACGGCTCGCTGATGGCTGTCGGTCATAGCAACCTTACATCGTCTTATTAGCCCCCGGGTCATATCGTGCCTCATCGTTGAATGCATACCTCGAGGATAGCTCGGATCCCTGCCCAGGGCAAGCCGACGTGGACCAAGTTGGCATTAGCGATGATATCTCCCACAGCTTTGAACTTGTCCAGCAGCTGTAGGATCTTGTCCACTTGCTCCGAGAGGTATACTTGGCGGCCTCTATAGTTCCATGACCACCTTTTGATAGCACAGCGCTTTTGAAGCTCTTTTGCACAAGCATGCACTTCTTTCATTGCAACATCTGTGCTGTCGGCATTTGCTGGCATCAACTTCCGTAGTATTTGCTGTTGCTCGCCACCGAGAGTTTGCATCGCACCTGTGAAAATTGAATGCCGAAAGTCTCTGTCTAGGGCGAATGAATCCTGGAAATTTTTGCGAAATCGTTCATACGTATCGTCAAGCCCAGTGTTCCGCTTGACGGATGCATATCTCATTAGCCGCTGTATGTTGGGAGAGATCTCCGTTGCTTCGCCAGGCTCAAGTGGTCCAATGGGTCTTGATAGCTCTATGTTCTTTTCGGCTTCAGTTACAAGAACATGGAAGCCTGAAACTTCTTGCGGAAAGTCAATTTGGAGATCCGCTAGCGAGAGGCGCCATAAGACTTCGTCCGCACACCTGCTACCTCTCGCACACCTACTACCTCCTGGGTGCTTGGAACATTGGCCGTGGCTATGATCAGTATCTTCGATAGACGAAGGGGGGTCATCGCTTTGTGGCGGACATCGCGCGTTCTGATCCTCGCCAAAATCATCCAATTCTAGGCTTGTCCTTGGAAGCGCCAATAGAGAGACAGATTCGAGCTCATCACCGATGTGTTCTAGTAAGCTGGCTCCATCAGTTCCGCTTTTCGACTCGCATAGCGGGCACACTAGATGGAGTCGTAATATGCCACGGCGTATCCTTCTCGCTACGAAAGCTTCGACTGTTTCCGCATCCTCTTCGTGCGTATCTTGCAAATGTGCGCGAAACAAAGCTTCATTTGAAAATTCCACGTCTTCTTCCTCTTTGTGTTCAAGATCACAGTACCATAAGTCCAAGTGTTCACGGCGTGTCCAATCCTCAGAATGTGCTGAGGACATGTGCATCTGCCAATCATCTCTTCTGGAAAAGAATCGAGGAGAATCCATGCATGATTCCGAGAGGCAGATGAAGGGCTTGGTGTCGTCACGAACATGTTTTCTGTAGCCTTTTGTCAGCTAATGGGATCAGTTACGTCATATATCCCCTTGAGCCTTACTGCCATTGTACCTCCGTGAGATTTTCTGGGAGTCTTCGTAAGCAGTAATAGCACGATCTCTTGTCGTCCACGATAGGTGGTATCTTCGGATATTGTAAAGCTGGGTTTGACTCCCGCTGTTTTGACCTTCCAGACACACTGCCAGATGCGTTACTTGGCATGTTCCTGTGTTTGAAGAATGCACTGCGCCTGGGCTTTGAGATCTCGGTTTCTCCAGCTTGCGTTCTTAAAATTACGGAAGGGGTGAGGTTCTGTCGACCGGCAGGGGATAGGATAGGTGCACCATCCTGGGGTCTTGTTGTGTCAGAGGATAACACAAGTTCGGAATGCTGGTTGGCCAAGGAGCTGCTGTATCGAGCTTGAGGCGGGATGATACCTCTCAACTTCCGTTCATGACTTTGCCGGTATAACAGATATCTCCGGCGTGAAGAAAGCGCATCACCAATTTGGTTTGTGAGACTCGTCCTGGCGCTTGGAAACCGATAACGTACAATGAGTCTAGCATAGTTTCCGAAAGCTTCGTCATCGGACGTCTCAAAGTGGGCTGGTACACTTAGGCCGTGCGTTTTTGTTGTAGATTTGCGAACTGCAGACGTAAGTTTGAGAAGTTCATCAATTCCAAGAGATAGAAAGGTCCATGGTGACCCCCTGTACTTCGTAAATTGATCTGCGATTGAAAGACCTGCTGCTTCCATGTCAAGCTTCCCAATGTTGCCGACATCTGAATTTTCGGAGATCGTTGAGTTCACTGGTCACTTTGATCAGTAATTGCCTCACCATCTTGTTCTGCTCACTTTGACCTACAGGCGATTATGCTCTTGTGGATCATTTCCAACAGATCTGTGAAGGTGCGCACGATATCTCCGTGCGTCTTCAGGCGGTCATCGAGACTATAGCCGTCTCGAGCCAGCGCGCCCGACCAGTCCACCCATATGTCAAATCTCTTCATGTAATGTCTCAGAAGATCATTGTTTGGTGGCAGTGGTGAAGGGATCTCGTTGTATGTCGATAAGTCTTTGGCGAATTCGTCTAGGCACGCCTGGGAGAAGGCGGCAATGATTCGTCCGTTTCGGAGCTCCATTGCTGGTATGAATCACGCGCACAGCAATGTAGACATGAATGACCTACGCCGAACTGTGATTCATAGAATTTGCGCAGAGAGAGTCCAGGAATCGAGTTGTAGAAGGACTACGCTGAAGGACATGCGATGTGACGGGCGAGGGGACAGATGGTCTTCAGGGCGACTAACGATCAGAGCTACCCCGCACGAGTTGTGCGCTCCGGCGCTTAAAGGCTATCCACTCCATCATCGGCGCTGTAGCTTGAAGCTCAAGTGTTAGTGACTCGCGCAAGAACTCAGACTCAGCGTCGACAATCCCAGATGGCCACAGAGAAGCGAAGTGAACATGCCATCTCGGCAATGAGTGACACAGATCCACTGCTCCTCGAGCAAGCTGCTGCATGCTGGAAGGACGTCCAGCTCGTGAAAGAGCTATGTCCGATCTTCAAGCGTTGCCGAGACACTTCAAAAGCACATGCTATACGCCCAGTCCTATGTTCGAAGATCGAGCAGATCATCATCTATCTGAAAGACTCCACTATCACCTGGCTACATCAGCATGGCCAGCAAGAACAACCTGTTCAGCACGCACTAAGTCAGATGCCACGAGTACTGAGCATTTGGGAGCGGCTCACAAATGATGAGGTCTGGCGCATTTCTCCAGTATCTGCGCATATCAAGGAAGTAAGATCTCGCCCAGAAACACGAAACCCACTGTCCATAGGCTCAACAGAGATAGGCTCAACAGAAAAAGGCACCGTATCCGAAGCTTGCGGCGCTACGACGACTTCAGGTCCAAAACACGATCGATATCAGCCTAGAAACACTCATCGACCCGGAAGACGAGACAGACATGTTGAATTTGATCACCGCGCTTGGCCTCCTGGTAGATGCTGCTAAAATTGCACCAGGGTCACAAAACGTGGATAAATCTGTCGAAGAGCCCCAAACTGCGGAGGATCTTGTCGTTGCGGCAGAAAGCTATTGCCGTCGCTCAACTCGACTTTTCAACCTTCTCACCAGAAATTCGGGTGACTGTTCCAAGGATCACAGCGCTGTTGTCGAGCTATCTCGTCTGGGAGGGACCGAGCAAGATATGCACTTCCTTTTATCGCCGTGTGAACAGAACTTCAGAAAGCAGAGATGGTATTTAGTAACCTGTTCCGAACATGAGTAAGTAACTACCAAACTGCAAAGGGTCCCTTCGTATTTCATCACTGATTTTATTCTGTTAGATCCCATCAAGCAGCTGAGTGTTTCAGTATCTGCAATCATTTCGGCGATCAGACCAACCGGTACATGTTCGAAACCAGGCTTGAGTTCTATGAGACAAGGCTTTGGTACGAGAAAGAACAAGAAATAGAGGATGATGAAAAGTTGGTCAGTGGTCTGAGCCCTTTGGACACGTTAGTTGAAAACCGTCCTCCGGCAGCCGCCGTGCGTCGAATATTGCAATGCATGCTGGTTTGGCACCTTATCCACCTCATAGAGAGCCCTTGGTGTCTGGGCTTCTGGGAAATATCGGATGTTTGCTTTGCTTTGGACGACGATGATCCCAATAATCTGGCAGATTACCTTCTCTTCCCATATGCCCAGACCCCACTATGGAGCAGCAACCAAATCGAGAGCCGAGATCACTCTGAAGCTTCCTTTCTCAGCTTTGCTCTACTTCTTCTGCAAATCGAATGCACACATTCTCTGGACCAGCTACAAATACCCGAGCAATTCAAAAGGGACGACATTTCGTTACACAAGCGGATCTCGAAATTCTGCACTAACCTTGAAAAAGAAGGCTACATCAACAAGCTGTTCGCTGAGATTATTCGGTCAATGCTGCGATTCCGTCATCATGCTTCCAGCGGCACTCAATACCGTACTTTTCTCCTGGAGAAAGTGTTCGAGCCACTAAAAGATGATCTTTTGGTGAATCACTCTGCTTTCGTGACTAGCAAGTCAGAGAGGCTTCCCCAACACATTGTGCCTCGAGAACGCCAGAAGCAGAGGGCGCAGGAGAGCTCACTGGCCTCGCACAGGCGATACAGCGCGCAAAACCCTACACGAAGAGCCATGCCTCTAGCTGTCGGTGACAGATCATCTATCTCGGAGGGCATCTGTCTTCATGATGATGGTTCACGTCAAGCGTTCAACACGGAACAGTGAGTAACACGCAATGTCTTCAAGATTCTCATTGCTGACCATATGGCATAGAGGAAACAAAGCACAAGCTTTCATAGACCAACTAGGATCTTTTCACGACCGTCTCTTCACTGAGCGACCTGATTTGCCGCCTGTGAAAGTCGCTATCTTGGACACGGGCTTCCACGTTTGTGAAAAGACGTGGATGCTTTACAGATCGAGAGTCAAAGAGGTTCGTAGCTGGCTCGGTCAGACACCTATCGACATCACGCAGTCAGGTGGTAATGATCCAGACGGGCATGGAACACATTGTGCGACTGCCTTTCTGAAATGCGCTTCTGGAACCTGCGAACTCTTCGTTGCACAAGTCTTCAACAGTAGGCCAAGTAACAGCATGGCCAGGGACACGGTGCAGTCAACAAATTTTGACGATAGTGATGCGAATCGTGTTGCTGAGGTACGCAATTTCCTTGGAGCTATGATGGAACATTACATTGACCGCACGTTCTAGGCGATCATATACGCGGTAGAGGTATGGGGTGTGGATGTTATCTCCATGTCCTTTGGCTATAGGGACGAGGTGACGGTCATTGAGAATGCTCTCAAGAAAGCAGACGCCAACAACGTACTGCTCATAGCAGCAGCGTCGAACGTCGGCGGAAATACGGCACTCGCACAGCGGTGGCCTAGTACGCGAGATAACGTGATGTCGATCTACGCGGCCGAAGGCAAAGGATCTCCGTACGCGGATAATCCACCGCATAGGACGAACGCTTACAACTTCGCCACTCTCGGTGTCATGGTACCGGTATGGAGCGCACCGGATAAAACGGGAGCTTCGCAACAGACATGGTGCACCGGAACATCTTACGCTACGCCAATAGCCTCGGCCATCGCTGCCTCGGTGCTTGAACTCATCCGATACAAGACAACAGATTACATCAACAAATCGTACAAACATCAACGTTCACGAGACAAGATCAACATCGCCCTTAGGGCGGCTTCTCGAGCAAGCGGTATGTGTAAGATCTTCAAGCTGATGGCGGAAAAGAAAGGAGACTACGACTACGTCCAGCCAGCGAATTTGCTGGAGACAGACTTGGTGAGTTCGTTGAGTGTCTTAGGGAAGTTCGTCGAGGTACTTAGAAAACCTTGAAAACACGCCACGTGGATTGATGGAACCCGCAATCGTGTCAACATCGTCAACCGTCATTCCGTCTGTGCGCCTTGCGATGTCTGCATCGGTGCTAGCTCATTATCTTCCTTGACGAAACTCTGCACAAAGTCCTCCACGTCCCAATCTTCGTCCCTACGATCTTTCCCATCACCCCACAGGGCATGGTTGTTGTGGTCCGTAGCATCGACACCACCAAAGATCTTTCTCCGAATCCTCTTGAGTGTATACGCAAGCACGAAGGGTTGCGTCTCCTTCCAAGTCGGCCCTCCAGCATGGCTAGCTTCGCGTTCGAACTCGGGCCCAATCTTGACCGGCGCGCCAAAGCCTTCCGCATTAACAACAATCTTAGCCTGGAAAGCAGACCTCTGGCCCTTCTGTAGCTCAATCGTCGCGTTCTCGGCGGTCATGACGCCTGTGATGAGGTAGATTGGCGCACGCCTCGGTCGTTTGGTGTATTCCGACAAGAACGGGTCGCTCATCATCTGCGAAATGTATGTTTTGCTTGGCTCGAAGGTGACACTCTGCGCCGGCCCGGTTTCGATGGCGAGATTGTAGTTGAGCCCGCGCTCCCCGCCGAGGCCTATCTCGACTACACTGAGAACGTCGATCCAGAAGCCGACCCTCTTGTCACATTGAGCCTCGCCTGAATAGCGGAATTCAGGATAGGACCTTTCCTCTGTATCGAGCACGCTTGCTGTAGCGTCGTGTAGTTGTGTCCTGGGATCGGGAAAGCCATTGTTTCCCTCTTTCAGGACAATACCAGGCTTGATCCTACCATTCGGTGGGAACGAGAAATCTGGAGGAATCATAAAACGGGCCTGATATGCGTCCATGATCCTCAAAAGTCTAGGTGACCAAAGCTGAGCAAATTGGAGGTCGGTAAGAATGAAGGTCGGTAAGAAGGGTAGCCAAAGCAGTCGAAGCAGCTCTAAGAAGCTCCGGCCTCTAATGAGGGGCCGTTCATGCATGTGTACTGCTCGTTTGATTGGCAGGCGCCCACAACTGCGTATCTCCCAAAATCTGGTGCTCGAAATAGCATCAGGAAGCCTGCGAAGACCTATTACACGCGTCCACGCCGCCGCAGGTGGAGACAGTCCGCAATTGCGAGTTGATTGAGTGCAGGGGCGATGAAGGCGGCCGCCGTCGCCGACAGCACGCCGCGCGCGCTCGTCGCGACCGGTCGTGGAAGTCTTGGGCATGGAGTCTCATACTCCGCCTAGCAACTGCTCTACCCCTCTACTCGCTTCGTCGGAAACGGAACCACTCATCAAAGAAGGTCTCAGAGGATACTGAGATACTAAAATCACCCGACGTGCTCCTACTCTGCAGTCGCGCACAGAGCCCGTACTGTAGCGTCCTGCTCGGTACAGGAATGTGGTAGCCCTAGGAACGCGACAGAATACCTCTGGGCCTGAACTACTCTGGGAACACATCGGATCAGCGAGAAAGATGTGTAGAGAGAAAATACAGACCGATTTCTAGGGAAGCTGTTAAGGCTAACTGCGCGTGTGTATGCAGACCTTGTCAAGCCGCCCGACGCGCGTGAACCTCATAAACCTGTTAAGCCCTCGCATCGCGCCTCTGTTAAGGCTTTCTCTATGAGACTACCGTATCCTGGCACGGTTACTATTTACAGACAAGGAAGGGGGAGGGCTCACAGCCCAGCGCGGAAAGAGATGTCACAGTCCACTATGGTAAAGAGGGAAGCGGAGGTGGACACAGGCTTGTCTAGTAGAGGAAGGGTCCGTGGGCTGCCCGGCGCGGAGTTTACAGAATCGCTTCTGCAAGATACAATCAGCCTACTGTAGGGAGACCCTCGTAGGTAGCGCGAAACGGATGTCTAACAATAGAAGGCAAATATTTCGAGTCGAAATGTTTGTTTTCGTATACAGATTAACCCTAAGGGTTAGAAAAAACGAGTCGAAATCTTTGTATCGTTTAAGTGGAAATGTTTGCTTTAAGTTCAATTTGACGTACCTTGCGTCTGGTTGCTTTAGGACACTAATCAAGCCCTCTTTGCGTGCCTAATCATAGCTGTATACATGTAATAATGATGCGACAGGAGGCTGACCATATCAACGCTAAACGACCCGATCATGCGTTGTATACAGGGATCTGCCCCGCAAAAAGCCTAGCCGACCTGTACTTTTAGTAACGTCATTGTAGGGGAGTTCGGACAGTACGGGAGTTCGGACAGTCCCGCGCGCTAGTTTCGCGTTTAGACGAATTTTCTACGCGACATTCTTGCTTTCTTCTTTATTATGCCTACCTATTCCGAAGATACGCTTACTACCGCCCTAGCGGCGTACCGTAACGGCGAATATACCTCGATTCGAAAGTGTGCTTACGCGTTTAATATCCCGGCTTC
>Ga0265780_10010899_pt1 | contig 10806 bp, 14 predicted proteins | sample P1T30metagenome_FD_192432 | JGI IMG/M metagenome (GOLD analysis project Ga0265780, IMG submission 192432) | Plant litter microbial communities from East Loma Ridge, Irvine, California - P1 T30 | ecosystem: Environmental > Terrestrial > Plant litter > Unclassified | place: USA: California... | reverse complement strand
ACCCACCCATTGACAGCGACTCTGGTACCTCCTAGGAATCTCTTACCGCCTATCTCAGCTCCCTCTGGCGGTACTAGCCGGGTTATGTTCAACCCCACTGCCGGCCTGACTCTCATTGCTTCTTTGAGACATGCCTGGAAATATGGCAGAGCCTGTGTCTCGCTCCATTGAGGGAACTGGCTCAGGCTTCCTGAGATCGATGCACTGTCTATCTCGTCCCTGAGTTTTGTGTAGATTGATGGCTCGCGGAGAACGTGGTGGCAGAAGGACTGCATTGTAGAAGCGGTGGAGTCTGACCCGGCAAAGCTAAATCGAGGTCAGTGTATGAAGTGAGTCCGCCCTTCCAGTGAACTTACATGGCCCCGTGAGCAATAGCAAAAACATCACCCTCTTTGAACGTCTTCGGCGCCTTCTCATTCGCGGCCATGAGTTGACTCAGAAGATCTTTGCGGTCAATAACTTTCTCGCCAGATTTCTTTCTCTTCTCCAGTTCTTCCAACGCCATGCGTGTGATCAACGATTTACTCGGATCCATGCCGGGCAAGAACTTTGTGAGCGGGTTTCTCCTCAATGCAAAGTCCCACTCTGGGATTTGGCCGATGATACCATCATACCATTGGACCTCGTCGATGTTTTTGATCGCGCCTTCGAGGTCGCTGCCACTTTCTAAAAAGCCGAACTTTCTTGAGAACGCGATCTCACCCAGTACATCGAATGCGAAGTAGTGCTATAGATAAGCTGTCATTAGAGGACCCTTCTTGGCCCAAGCTATTGTTCAGAATCAGAAAACTTACCAGCCAGTCACCCAAATCGCAAGTCTGCTCCGGCGATTTGCATTTCTGATCCAGTCTGTTCACAAGCAATCTTTGGGTATCTTCGATGTATTCGCCCAGCCCTTGCATCGCAGCCATGGAGTAAGCATTGGATGCATAGCGTTTCTTCAATCCATGCGCACGTTCGTTCGTCTCGGTAAATATGTCCGGATTCTCTGCTGGCGGAAACACGCGATAGAAATTTGTCTTGTGGAAGCCCTTCCCTGCGGCCAGCACTTCGCGAGCAGCATACGGAGAAGAGAAGGACAGTTCGTTTGGTGCGATACGAACGATTGGGCCTGGTATAATCATCATCAGTGGTATGCAGGAACGGAACCCTTGGAGATGCAAACCATATCTTTCGTGAAGCTCAATGTGGTCTGTCTCGGATTTTCCATTGTAAGTGCTCCACACCTTCCATGCACGACTCCCAGAAGCCAGCCACGGGCCAGGGTATTGTCTCAAAGGCGAAGCATAACGGTAGTAGACAAAGCGGCAGAGAAGAGCTGCAGGTAAGAGTAGTAACCAATACGCTCGTATGAACTTGAGAGTCTGAACAACAGGTCCGTCTTGGACTTCGACAGCGATTCCAACCATCTCGTGTGCCACACCAGTAGTCAAGTGAAACGAGCAGGACTGAAGGGAGACAGTGTTACCGTTGAGCACACGATGTGCAGATAGGCTTGACTATAAGTGTCATGGCATTTCATCTGCCGGTGCCCATTGCCTCAGGTCCGTTATACCCATGTGGGACATCTCCACCGCATCGTTCAGACACTCAAACGGAGGGGCTCAGAATACGATCTGCCGTGCCAGCCGTGCTATGGCGCTTCGTGACAAGCGCCACGCCTTCGCGTGTCGTCGGCAGTTGTTCGACCTGGGGAGACGTGGAGAAGGTGCAGATCACTCGTCTAGCGCTGAGGAACTCATGCAGCCCATCTCTTGGTATGGTCTGCATTCAGCGCTACACGATACGTGAGGCTTGCTGGTAAGCGATGGACTTGCATCTCGAGGATATGATGGTGTGAGGAGAGCGCATGTGGGAGCTTGAAGATCGAGTGCATCCATGCTTGCAAACTTGTGTTCGATCTCACCATTTCAGGCAGGGGATACTTGCTGGGTGTCTAACGATATAGTTAGCAATGTAAAGAACAAGGCAATGCGTACCGGATTTCCAGTGTATCCAAGTGCTTTTACATTGTCAAGAAGGGTTATAGGTATTCATATGCACACGCAAGAGTTGCTGGGTGATCGCCCATATGTAAACTTAGGCCTCGGCTGAGGTTCGGAGATGCGTAGTCTACAAGTCTCTTTGCAGCTTCAATGTTTCACTTCATTGAACACTTGTGCAATACCATAAACCCAAAATAGAAGCCGCACCAGAGAAACAGAGGAGTAAAACAGTTCAGAAGACATTGCCGGAAAGATTGCACGACAACATGACTTTCTGGGGCAAAATCCGATCTTTGATAAAATATTGCATCTACTTCTCCGTCTTCTGCACCTTGGCCGCAGTGTTCTCGTTTTCACTATACATTGGACCCACCCTCTACAAAGAATACAAGCTCGACCTACCACGGGACCCTGGATCTTCCTCATTCCAAGCCACCTTGGATCGCATACTCCGACCTGATCAATTCAATACCTACCAACTCACAACTTACAACTACAAATCATTACTACGCCTTAGCGACGACCTCGACTGGATGCACAAAGACTTACGCCACTCTTGGATCTACGTCACCGGCAACGAGACGTGCGCCTCGGGCGAAGACTGCGAGCGCTTCAATGCCGCTTTCGACGAAGTGACTTCGGCCTACTATCTGAACCACCCACCAGCTAACAACGCCTCGATGTACATCCTGAACTGCGACACGTCGCCCTTCCTTTGCAACGCATGGTCTGTCGCTCCGCCAGCTCTCGTCCGCCTAGAGAGTCTTGGTTTCCCTCATTGCAAGATCGCCAGCGACCCTTTGCCGCGCCTGAGGTGTCCGTTTGGCGCCCGATACATTCCACTGCCTACCAACAAAGGGCTAGCGCGTATGCTGGGCTCTTACAGGCCGGTGGACGGTGTTCCTAACGAAAAGTGGCAACTGCGATCGCTCTTCGAATCAACTTGTGCGCACGAGGTGTATATCATCCAACGCCTCTTGGATTGGGTAGGGAATGGAGGCGAACCCGGGGATGCGGCGGAGGATTTCGGGTACTTTGTCACCGTCTTGCCTGTAGCCGACCTATATGGAAAGCTATTTTCATGGTGGCTGCGCTGAAGGAATTTGTGTGGGCAAGAGGATGCCAAGGATTTGTAAAGTACGGGCAATTGACAGAACGGACTCCAGGCTGTTGGCGGCCTTCGATTAAATATGCTATCTATAGATGTCAAGAAACTGTATTGTCAATTTATGAGACTACTCGCGTCTCTTCTTGCCTTCCTCAAGGTACCCGGTGTCTGTGCGACCGTTGCCGAGGAATGGGCCAACGACGGGGTCCTTGTGTGCCTTGTTCAAAACATCATCGTACACCTCGGTGGCCCATGGTGGGGTGTTGAGCTTCGGCCAGTTGACCTGCAAAGCGTTAACAATGTCACATGTTAGTGTAGCAAAAACGAGAGTGACTTACGTATAATGATCCATGGCCCAGAATGAACTTGGCGGAGTAGCTAGCAACACCAAGGCAGGCCAAAGTGAAGATTCTGAGTGGCCACACTGTTGAGTCGGGCAGACGATTGGTGCCCAGGCTGACAGCAACGAAGAAAACGCACATGCCTAAGATGTATGGCATTGACTGCACCGCAATAGGGCGACGGTCTGCAAAGTGTTGCACACCCATCGGTGCGGTGTCTGGCCTGTAAGCTCCGAGGAACAGGTCGAAGCTATCCTGACGCGGACCATCGGCAAAGTTGTTTGAGAAGTAGCGAGTCACACTGCGGTTGAAGTCCTGAAGTGCGCCAGCCTTGGTCCTATTGCCAGTGCGGGTGAAGTCGGTCTTGAGTGCACCAGTGCCAGAGTATGTCTTTGACACAATGTCGGCATTGTCGGCCCACTTGTTGCGGAAGAGATTCTCGAAGGCAGCATCATCCTGAGCGCTCTCACCCGGGCGAAGCATGCCCAAATCGATGAGCATGCGAGTCAGGGTCCATCGGCCTAGCATTGACTGCACAACGTTTGTACGATCGAGACAATCCATGCAGTTGGTCCTGACGACAGCTGTCTGCTTTCTGCGAACGTCGATGCCACCGCTAGGCATGTCAACGCCGTGGAAATAGCCACCAGCCACCAAGCCATCCTTCAAATGATCGAGTAGAAGCTGTGCACGATGCCACTTCAGGCCTTTTGTCTCGTTGTGGAAGTCGAAGTAGACGTAGTGCAGGTGGTCGTACCAACCCTTGGATTGCTCAGGCTCGATAACCTTTGCTTTTTCGGAAGTCCTGCGGTCAGAATCTTTCTCGACGCTGGAGTCTGTTTGCAAGAGCTTCACCATCTTCTCGTACGCCTCCTTTACTGGCTGCTCACGGCCCTTCTGGTTGACAAGGTTGACCATGTAGTTCTCGCCGTACAAATTGATCTGCTCGTCGAAGTGCTTCTTCGCCGCAGGAAGTGCACCCTCCACACTACGGATCTGCAACTTGGGCGTGTACTTCAGTGTGTTGATCTCTGCCCAGTACAAAGGTACACTGCCTCGCGTTTGCACATATGACAAGACCTGTGTCTCAGATCCTCCAACTGGCTTGCTGTTGTATCCTTGGCTACTGGCAGAGCTACCCATACCACTCGAAGCAGCATCATTCAGGATGACGGTTTGCTCCGTTTCGTTGAAGTTGGCCACATGACCTTCCTCGTCGATACCTCGGGTCATGTATCTGGTTCCAGTCCTGTGCCTTGACCTCCTGGTGATCAGGATGAAGGTCAGGCCATTCCCTTTGATCGATGTGTTTGTGATCCGAAGCATGCCATACATCACTGGGAGAATGTATGGATCGATGGCAGGCTGTGCGCCAGAGGTGATCCTACCCGAAGATTTGCCTGATCTGAAATCGATCATCGATGTGTTGATGAACTTGTTCCAGTAGAAACGGTCATCGGCCCTCTCCCACATGGGCACACTCGGGTTGACCTCGGTCTGCCTTTGGAAGCTGTTGGTGAGATCAAATGTGTACGAGAAGTACATTGGTCCATTCTTGAGAAGGATCTTGAGATAGGCCAGGTAAGTGTCCTCATCCGGGTCATGCACCTGGCGCTCGCGAAGTGGCAAGAATTCTGTGGCAGTCACCTGGTAGATCTGGTGGCCCTTGATCCGTCCTACGGGCGAAGCCTTGGCAATTGTGATGATGTAGCTGTCTGTTATCTTTGTCAGCCTGTGATCAACGTCCCTGATAGTTCGAGCATACCGAGCTTGAGATGAATGATTCCCAAAATGCCGGGAATGTTGGACACCCGGTTTCCACCAGTGATCTTGCTATCGCTAAGTCTGATGTCGCCGGTCGGGCGGTCAACCACCAGTGTCGGCGCGTCAGGTGAAGAAGGCGAGGAGAAAGCATAGTACGACGGCGAGGCGTGCACGTTGATATCCCGGAAGGGAAGTGTCGCACTCATCTTGGCTGAAGGAGTGAGACTGTGCTTGAGTTCCTGTTTTCTACTCAACAAGGCAATGTTATTATCCCACAACAATTAGGCTTCCAGGAGAAAATGAATGAAGCGCTACGTATCGCCGTGGCTGAGGCCTGCAACGGCGCACGTGAAGTTGGAGGAGGGACCGTTGCGTCACCACGCCAAGCTTGAGGTCAGGCGGATCATCCCGGCTGGCTGGCTTGCCCTGCCTGGCGGCCTTGTGATGGACAGCGCAATCATTCAAGGCGGCTGCATTACTACCACATACCAACATACCAACCACGATAACCACGCTCCGAAACCTTGCTTGTACAACATCCACCGACTGCAATCCCACACGCGACCCCACTCCAATTAGGATATACGCACCTCTTACCGCCACAAAGCAAACGCCGACACCCGCCTCCAGGCCCAACCATGGCCCAACGTATGCAGCAAGGTGGTCGCCCCGGCGGCGCGCGGTTCGCACAGTTTAAGCTTGTGCTTCTGGGTTAGTTGCGATGCCATGTTGGGTACCTGTGGCACTATGCTGACAGTTTGAAGGTGAATCCGCTGTGGGAAAGAGTTCGCTCGTGCTCCGCTTTGTGAAGGTGCGATAAAGACCAAGTTGCGCATATCGGGATCGCCATACTGACCCTGCAAGTAGGATCAATTCGATGATTACAGAGAGTCCACTATCGGCGCCGCTTTCCTCACACAAACCCTTGCCCTGGACGACCAAACGACAGTCAAGTTCGAGATTTGGGACACAGCTGGACAAGAGCGCTACAAGTCGCTGGCACCCATGTACTACAGAAATGCGAACTGCGCCGTGGTCGTATACGATATCACACAAGCCGTAAGGAGCGACATGTTGTGAAGCATAGGACATCTACTGACAAGATAGCACAGGCCTCACTAGACAAGGCGAAGGCTTGGGTGAAGGAGCTCCAACGTCAAGCCAACGAGAACATTGTCATCGCCCTCGCAGGAAACAAAGCCGATCTCGTCGCTGAACAACCAGACAAGCGCGCTGTGCCCGTCGCCGATGCCGAGGCATATGCCAGAGAAGCCAACCTGCTCTTCTTCGAGACCTCCGCAAAGACCTCAGAGAACGTAAAGGAGTTATTCACTGCGATTGCGAAGAAGCTACCGATCGAACAGGCTAGCCAGAGGGGCATGCGCGGTGCCGGAGGCAGGCCAGGTGGTGTCGATCTTGGCAGGAGAGAGGATGCAGGCACTGCTGGTGGCGCTGGTGGGTGCCAGTGTTAGATGATCTATGAACGTTCTCGACCTAAAGTTCGAGTCTGGAGTAGAGGGCTTAGCGGCGACAGAAGCGCCCTAATTTCTTTGTTTTTACAATATGGACCAGCGATACCAAGCCGTGAGCATTTATCTTTTCGCTTTCCGGTGCTTGGACAGGGAGGCGCGGGCAGAGCTTGTTTTTCACTGCTACAGAACACGTATAATAATTTTCACGAGTACAATGGAAGACTCACTTGCAGGTGTGGTCTGATTGAAGACCTCGAGACTGTGTGGTACTTCTGGAGCCGATGTTTATCACGTGCATGGCAGACTTTCAACCTTGGGAAGCGATCACCCCTCCAGTCGAACAAAGGTCACAATCCACGATTGCCAGATCTCACTCCTTGGAGATTAAATCATATCACAGGACTCCTATGGTACATGTCGCTTATTTGCGCAGTCCTCTTGTGGATCTCGTGCCATATCGGATTTGGAACTCAAAGGTGCATTTCAAGAGTTGGCATTGTTCGCATCATTCAGCGAGTTCCCTCGCACAAGAGAGTTCCACGTCCCACCGACGTCTCTGGGTAAGCTTTAAGCTATATCAGAAGATCAATCCGGATATACGACCATCACTACTATAGGATAGACGCATCTACGTGTCCGAACAGTTGAAACACGCCACATGTGCGATCTCTCGATAGGGCTGATAGGGTTAGGGTCGTTTCGGCAGTTTTTTCCTTTACCAGGCGCATCTGTACATGTACATGTATTTTAATTATCCAATAAGCCGATTTAACAGGGCAAAGTAGACAACTGAATGGCTTAATGCTTGACGCACGTACATCTGCGTTGAAAGAACATCGACACAACTTCGCTGATGTAATCCGATTGATGATATCGATGGAACGTCATGATTTCACATCTGCCGTTAAACGTGACATGAGGTTTAGACTGAGACTTAATGGGCTGAGCGAAGTCATTCTTCATGTCCAAACACTAACACAACAACAAAATGGCCGGGCGAGACGGCAATATACGACTGCACGCAGCTAGCGAGCTTCTCGACAAAAATGTCCTTCAATCGGACGCGATGGGACTCGCAAGAAGTGCGGTCTTACCTTCTCTAGGAGTACACGGCGGACTGAGCATCATCGCGTATGGTATAGCAAGGGCTTCCAACCGAGTCGAGCTCAAAGACTACCTCTGGCCAACTGGAATGGTGCTTAATGCTTGGTGGGTAGCAGTCGGTCGGCACATGGTCTCTCATCCACAAATCAGCTTTGGACAAGCATGGTACAGACTCAGCTATCACCAAATCGCCCTCCTGGGCGCAGCAACCGCGTGGTCCGGCCGCCTGGCTTATAGGATCATCAGTCGTGGTCTCCGGAGAGGATCAGATGATCCACGTTACAAAGATGTCAAGACCGAGCCTGGATTCTGGAACAAGGCGCCGTTCGGAATCTTTCTTCCGGAAGCGGTCTTCCAAGCATTGATCACACTGCCACTGGTCATGCCTCTGAGCAATGATCGTATCACTGGCTTGTACGGTGCCTCATCAGAATGGGCTTCCTGGTTCCGTCTCGGTGCAGCTGGAATCTTCGCGGCGGGCTTGACAATGGAGACTCTTGCCGACAACCAAATTGAGAACCACAAACGCCAGGCTAAGCAGCGTGGCAGCGGCAAGATCCTCCGTTCTGGCGTGTGGTCTATCGTCCGACACCCCAACTATCTAGGCGATGCACTCTGCCACCTTGCCTTCCCGTTGTGGAATTTTGGCTCCGGTTTGTACAGCCCGTGGCAGATGCTAGGACCGATTGCAAACTATCTATTCCTTCGTGGGATCGGAGGTGACAAGTAGGTCTCGATTCTCATACTCTATACCTATTTCTTCGATGACTGACAAACAGCAGGCAAAACGAGGAATACCAAAAGGAACGCTACTCGAAGGACGACCCTAACAAGTATCTCGAGTTCCAAGAGTATCGCAGGCAGAAGAACAGTTTCTGGCCAGGCTTCTCCGAGATCGTCAACCCTTGGTCTCTCTTCTGCATTGGAAGTGGCTTGGCTGTCGCTGGCGCTGAGTACTTGTTTGAGGCTCAGTACCATGCATTGTAAAATCGGGCGGAGAACCGCTACCGCGCTGCAGTTTGTGGACAGTATCTCGATTGCAGACACGGTTGAGTCGAGTCCTACGGCTGATCACACCAGCGTACTAGCTCTTAAAATAGCCAGACATGTCCATAGATTTTTTCAATAGTCTTAGTGATTATCAAGGTCCCCGCAAGGGGGACATCGTCACCTAACGAATGATGGTGCTATGAACGCCTGTACTTTGCCATCGAAACCCCATTCCAGTGTATCATAACCCCATTAAGAACGTAAAGAGCGACCTGATCTGCCACAAACCTAAGCACTTCCGAACGCCCATATTCGACCACCTTCCCGGTCCACATGTATCGTCGCAACTACCGAATGGCGGCGGCGGCGGCCTCCCTGCGACCTAACACGAACCGCGCAAGCTTCATGCCGCTGTGGGAATAGCTCTGATGAACGAGCCTGTGGCGTAGTAGGTAGTAGCAGTAGCTGCGTGCAAGCTTCGCTTCGCCAGGGGACAAATGACCTGGCTACCGAACCCGCAGGTGTTGTTTGGTACCTGCACGCAAGAAGAGCCGTCTCCGTAGATGACTGTGCAGAACGAACTGCTCGTTGTCGTCGGTGCTTCAGTCGTGGTTGGTGTCTCACTTGAAGTAGAGCTCGAGGTCGCTGACGATGTGTCTGTAGATGTCGAAGTCATTGTCATGGTTGTCATTGAGATTCCTGATGGTGACGGGCATGAGAGATCGGGCAAGTCGTCCTGGCGTTTCACTTTTGCTGGTGCGCCGCAGCCGTCAAGAGAGTTGCCTGGATGCCTATTCCCTGCGAATGCGTTAGTGGTCGTTGTGCCAAACGAGACGAGGCATGAGTCTCGACGGTCACGTAGTAGTCGACGTGTAACTCACAAGCGACCACGACCGATCTAGGTGCGGGCCCAGCATAGCCAAGGTTGGGCGGCACGGGATTGTTGTTGCGCTGTATCCTCGCACTCAAAACGAAGAACTGCTTCATCGCGCGAGCGACACTGCCTTGTGGCCAGTTCGCGTCAAGCTCGGAGAGCGAAAAGAAGTAAGCTGCCATCCCAGCTACCGCAGGCGCAGCAAGCGACGTCCCATCGAGCGTTGTCGTTGAAGTGTCGCTATCAGTGCTTGCGACCAATACCGACCGGGCAGCTGCGTAAATAGTAATCGAGCCTCCGGTGCCAAGATCCGGATTGCTGTCTGTGAACAGAGAACCATCGCGCTCCACGCCTGCAACAGTGATCAGGCCATTATCAGTCGTGCCCTGGTTCTGCGGTGTGATCATGGCAAGACTAGTAGGTGCATCGTTGCCAGTGGGTATGATAACTAGGATGTCGTTCTCAGTAGCGAAAGGGGTGACGCGGTCCATGATGAGCTCATGAAGAGCTGGCAGTGGACCCTCACGGGTCAACCCTGTTACCCTGTAGTCCGAATCAGTGATGTTCAACAGGTACTATCTGCCGACCATGGAACTTACCAAAACTCATGTTGATCACAAATTTGCCAGTGTCTCCGTTGTTCCTCCGGGTAATAACATCGTTGATGGCATAATCCCAAGCATCACGAAGCGCTGCCGAAGTCACACCTCGGATCCGATTTCTGCCTACTGTAGCTTGGGCGGCGGCATTTCTGAACTTTATGATGACCATGTTGGCTTGAGAAGCGACACCTTGAGAAATGCCTCCAGCCACAGAAGCAACTGCTGTGCCATGCCCATTGTAATCAGTCATGTCTTCAGGAGACAGTGTATCTTGATCACTGACGAATGGTGAAGCTGAGAGGGTGAAAGCGTTGGGAACCACATATTCGTCCACAGTGCGACCTGTTGCTGCAAATTCCTGGAGCGCGGTCAGTGAATGGATCCGGTGAATGAAATTGAATATTGCTTACCTGATGGGTAGACCTGTAACCTGTATCAATGATATAGATTGTCTGCCCTTTACCTAGCTGGGTATCGAACTCATAGTCCGGCCACATCTCCGTATCCACCAAAGCACTGGGTGCAGACAACATGCCCAAGTGGTAATCACTTCCAGCGCGTGGAGA
>Ga0265780_10010898_pt1 | contig 10806 bp, 7 predicted proteins | sample P1T30metagenome_FD_192432 | JGI IMG/M metagenome (GOLD analysis project Ga0265780, IMG submission 192432) | Plant litter microbial communities from East Loma Ridge, Irvine, California - P1 T30 | ecosystem: Environmental > Terrestrial > Plant litter > Unclassified | place: USA: California... | reverse complement strand
ACCCCTCCGGCAAGCCTAAGCGCAAATTGCGAACGATTCGCATTTCGATTGACGATGCGAATGACTCGCAATATCGAAGCGACACGTAACATTACGGGGGAACAATGACTCAGCCGATCGTCCGCAACCCGCGCCATCGCGCCTTTCTTGCCCTGTCCTGCGTGGGAACGCTGCTCGCGACGCCGGCGGTCGCGGCCCCGGCCGACGCATCCGCTCCGGCGGCCGCGGATGCGGATGCGGATGCGGACACTCCCGGTAACGTCGTGGTATTGGGCCAACGGCTCAAGGCGGAACGCGGCCAGCGTCAGGAAAGCCCCAAGGCCGTCCGCCCGCTTCGCGACACGCCGCAGACCGTCACGGTGCTGAGCAGCGAAGTGCTGGAGCAACAGAACCTGCTCTCGCTCAGGGACGCGCTCTCCACCGTCCCCGGCATCTCGTTCGGCGCGGGCGAAGGCGGCAGCGGCTATGGCGACAGCATCACGCTCCGCGGCTATTCCGCCAGCAACGACATCACGATCGACAACGTGCGCGACAGTGCGCAGTACAGCCGCACCGACACGTTCAACGTCGAGCAGATCGAAGTCACCAACGGTGCGAACTCGGTCAGTAACGGCTCCGGCTCGGTCGGCGGCAACATCAACCTCGTCACCAAACGGCCGCTGGAGCACGATCGCTCGGTGGTGGAGGCCGGCATCGGCACCGACAACTATTACCGCGCCACCGCGGACATCAGCCACCATGTCGGCGACACGATCGCGGTCCGGTTGAACGCGATGTACCACCGCAACGACATTCCCGGCCGCGATGTCGAGAAGAACGAGCGTTGGGGCGTCGCGCCCTCGGTCACGTTCGGGATCGGCACGCCGACGCGGCTGACCTTCGAATACATGCACCAGGAAGACACCAATATCCCGCAGTTCGGCGTGCCCTATATCAGTGGCGCGATCGTCGGCAGCACCAGCGGGGCGTCGTTCAGCGGGCCAGTGCCGGGGGTGGACCGCTCTGACTATTACGGCTTCCGCAATCTCGACACGCAGCGCATCAATTTCGATCAGGCGACGCAGATCTTCGAGCATGATTTCAGCGACACCGTCTCGATCCGCAATCTGACGCGCTATCAGGACGTGACGCAGTTCAGCCGCGCCGACGGCCCAGAGGGCACGTTCTGCCTGCCGAACGGCCGCACCGTGCTGAACGCCGTCTGCACCGCGCCCGGGCTGTTCACGCCGAGCGGCGGGTCACGCGGCAACACGCGCTTCACCGAGAACCAGCTCGCCTACACGCAGACCGACCTGAAAGCGGTGGCGAACACCGGCTTCATCGAACACACGCTCGACCTCGGCTTCTCGCTGTCGCGCGAGAACTACAACGCCGCCACCGGCAATTCCCAGCGGGCTGCGAACGGCGCAGCAGCGACGATCACGCCCTATGTGATCTTCAACCCGAACGCGAACAACGTCTATACCGGGCCGGTCAACTTCGTGGTGGCATCGCGGCCCAAGGCGCAGATCGACGACTATGCGATCTACGCTTTTGACGCCGCCAAGCTTTCCGATCATTTCGAGATCAACGGCGGCGTGCGCTGGGAGCGTAACATCGCTCGCTCGCAGACCAACACCTACTCGACGGCGGTCGGCACGACCTTCGGACAGCTTACCACCGCCGGACCGACGCTCTACAACCGCGCGAGCCTGTTCTCGTACCGCGTAGGCCTTGTCTACAAGCCGATCGAGGCGGCTAGCCTGTATGTAGCCTATGGCAATTCGAAGACGCCGTCGCAAACCACCGTCAACGGCAGTTGTACCTTCACCCCAACCGCAGCGGTGCCGCTGTCGACGTGCAGCAGCCGCCCCGAAGGCGCCAAGAATTACGAGATCGGCGGCAAGCTCGAACTGTTCAACGGCGGGCTGTTGCTGACGGCGGCGGTCTTCCGTAACGAGCGTGACAGCTACAAGGTGCCCTCGGGCGATCCCACCCTGCCCGACCAGCAGACCGACGGGCGTTCGCGCGTCTACGGCGTCGCGCTCGGCGCATCGGGGCATATCACGCCGGCCTGGTCGATCACCGCCAATTACACGCACCTCGACAGCAAGCTGCTTCAGGCCGTTTCGGACAAGTGCCTTGCCGCGCCGGGTTCAGGCAATTGCACCAACACGGTCGCGGTGCCGAACCCCGGCGGCGGCTCTGATCTGCTGGCCACGCCGAAGGATTCGGGCAGCATCTACACCGCCTACACCCTGCCGTTCGGCCTGACGCTCGGCTATGGCGCGACCTATCAGGGGCCGTTCGCGCTCAATACGCCGACGACAACGTCCGCGCTGGTGTTCCACTCGCACGGCTATCTCGTTCACAATGCGACGATCGCCTACGACATCACGCACGCGCTGACTGCGCAGATCAACGTCAAGAACATCGGCGACAAGCTGTATTACACGCGGATCCGCGCCAACAATGGCTGGGCGACGCCGGGGGATGCACGTTCGGCGGTGTTGACGGTTTCGTACAAGCTCTGACTACGCCGACCAGGCGGCGGCGGACCAGTGTTCGCCGCAGCTTTTAGGTCGCTGCTCCATCCCGAACGGCTTGCGTCCACGGCGGCGTTCGCCAAGGTTGCCGATCATGCTGATCCACGTGCCCGAACTGTTCTCCATCGACGAGGTGCGCGACATGCGTGCCCGGCTGGAGGAGGTGGAATGGGAAGACGGCCGCGCCACCGCCGGCCACCGCGCCGCGCTGGTCAAGCGCAACGAACAACTGCCGCTCGATCATCCGCTCGCGCGCGATCTCGGCGGTCGCATCCTCGACCGGCTTGGCCAGACGCCCTTGTTCATCGCCGCGACGCTGCCGCTGCGCGTACTGCCGCCGCGCTTCAACCGTTATGAGGGCAAAGGGAGCTACGGCCCACATATCGACAATGCGATCTTCCCGATTCCGGGCACGCCAGAGCGCGTGCGCAGCGACGTTTCCTGCACCGTGTTCCTCAGCGATCCCCAGGACTATGACGGGGGCGAACTGGTGATCGAGGACACGTTCGGTGAGCAGCGCGTGAAGCTCGCAGGCGGCGACATGATCGTCTACCCGGGCAGCAGCCTGCATCACGTCACACCTGTCACGCGCGGCACCCGCTATGCCGCGTTCTTCTGGACGCAGAGCCTGGTGCGCGCCGACGCGCAACGCCGACTGCTGTTCGATCTCGACAGCGCGATTCAGGCGATCGGCGACGACCACCCCGAACACGGTTCGATCGACGCGCTGACCGGCGTGTACCACAATCTGCTGCGGCAATGGTCCGAGACGTGAGCGCGCTGCCGCCGCTAACCGCGATTCCGCCGGATCTTCAGACGCTCGCCGATTACGAACGACTGGCGGAGCGGCACATGGCCGCATCGTCCTGGGCGCACTTGCAATCGGGCGCCGGCGACGGGCTGACGCTGGCGCGAAACCGGGCTGCGCTCGATGCTCTGGCGCTGCTGCCGCGGATGCTCGCCGATCTGCGCGGCGGGCATACGCGGCGGACGTTGTTCGGCCGCGACCACGCCGCGCCGATCCTGTTCGCGCCGATCGCCTACCAGCGGCTCGCCCATCCAGAGGGCGAACTGGCGTGCGTGCGGGCAAGCATAGCTATGGGGATCGGCATGGTGGTAAGCACGCTGTCGAGCGTGCCGCTCGAGGCGATCGCCGACGCGGGGCGCGAAGCGGTGCGGCAGCTCGACACCGCACCGTCGCCTTTATGGTTCCAGCTATACCTTCAGGAAACGCGCGAAGCCTCCGCGAGCCTGGTCGCGCGAGCCGAAGCGGCGGGGTATGAGGCGATCGTGCTGACGGTCGACGCGTCGGTGAAGCGATCCGGCTTCGCACTTCCACCCGGCGTCACCGCCGCCAACTTTAATGAAGGCCGGGATCGTCGACAGATGAGCGCGCCGCGCGGAGCGATCCTGTTCGGCACGCCGCTGGCCGATGCCGCGCCGACCTGGCAGGACGTCGCATGGCTCCGCGCGCAGACGAGACTGCCGCTTCTCATCAAGGGCATCCTCGCTGCCGAGGATGCCCGCGCGGCGGTCGCCATCGGCGTGGACGGCATCATCGTATCGAACCATGGTGGGCGCACGCTCGACGGCGCACCGTCTGCGGTCGAGATGTTGCCGGCCGTCCTCGAGGCGACCGGCGGTGCGGTGCCGCTGCTGGTCGATGGCGGCGTCCGCAGCGGCACTGACGTGGCTAAGGCGCTCGCGCTTGGCGCGGCTGCGGTGCTGGTCGGGCGCCCGCAGATGCACGGGCTGGCGGTGGCGGGAATGGCGGGGGTCGCGCATGTCGCGCATATCCTTCGTGCCGAACTGGAGCTGGTGATGGCGCAACTCGGCTGTCCGACGCTCGACCGGATCGGGCCGGCACGTCTGTTCCGCGCAGGTCCATGAAGGCGCTGCGAGCCACTGTTGCAGCAGCGCAACAGTTCGAGACTTTCGGACGCAGTCATGGATCGTCCGTGCGTAACGATGGTTAGGCACCCGCGAATATCAAAGAGCATAAAGGAACTCCGTATGCGTAAGACTCTCCTCACCGCCGTCGCCCTCGGCCTCACCGCCTTCGGTGCGCAGGTCGCATCGGCCCAGGACACGACCACCTCGGACACCAGCACTGCCACTTCCGACACGTCCGCTCCGGACAGCAACCCGACGTTCCGCGGCATCCGCATCGAGGGCAACGCCGGCGGCGATCGCTTCCAGTCGCAGGGCCGTCACCACGACAAGTTCGGTTACGGCGCGACGATCGGCTTCGATGGTGTGATCGGCGACAAGATCGTGGTTGGCCCAGAAGGCAGCTACTGGCGTGCGAACGACTGGAGCGAGAACTGCGCCGGTGGCCGCTCGGGTGGCACGGTCTGCCAGAAGTCGTTCGAAGAGTGGGGCGCTGGCGTCCGCGCAGGCTATCTCGTGACCCCGACCTTCTTGGTCTACGGCAAGGGCGGCTACGTGAACAACGAGCAGCGCAAGAGCTTCAACGCGCCGGCTGGCCAGACCAGCTTCTATGATCACTACCGCACCGATGGCTATCAGGTCGGCGGCGGTGTCGAGTATTCGCTCGGCCGTAACGTGATGAAGATGCCGCTGTTTGTCGGCGCGCAGTATGTGTTCTCGCAGTACAACGATCACACGTCGCGTCAGCGCGTGATGGGCAGCATCGGCTTCCACTTCAAGTAAGGCCGGAGGCAGGCGCGGGCGAAAGCCCGTTGCCAATGCTGATTACTCTCGAACGCCGCGCGCCGAATCTGGTGCGCGGCGTTTTCGTATCGGACAGCAATCACCTCTAGCGCTGCGCTAGCCACGTGAAGTTGTTGTCATGCGCTCGAGCGTTCTGTAAGCGCGACGAGCAACGAAGCTTTAAGCCCGCTGCGGCCATATTGTTATAATAGCGTGACAAATTCGCTACACCAACTCGCAAAGTTTGGCGCTACGCAACGCACAACTTTACAGTCCTGTGTTACCGTTTCATTTCTTTCCCAAGTTCTGGGCGTGGCGCTTTGCTACGCAACGGGATTTTCGAACTCTCGCGCGGCGCCTCGGAGCACCGGCAGGTTAAAAGGGACTCACATGACCAGGACCACACAGATCGCTAACAAGGCGCGCCTGCTGCTTGCCGCCGCCCCACTTGCGATGGTGCTCGGCGCGGTGCCGGCTTTCGCGCAGGACTCGACGACCGCACCCGCGCAGGATGCCGCTCCGGGCGCACTTACCCCGACACAGACGCAGGACGATGCAAGTTCGCCGCAGGACGTCGTCGTCACAGGGTCGCTGATCCGCAACAGCGCAACCGCTACCGCCGCACCGATCAACACCTTGACGGCACAGGATTTTGTCACGCGCGGCCAGAACACGATCGCCGAAGCGCTTCAGACGATCCCGGCGAATGGCGCCGGTACGATGACGCGTGCGTGGAACAGCTTCGGCTTCGCCACCGGTGCGACCGCCGTGTCGCTGCGCGGCCTTACTACCGGCAACACGCTGACGTTGTTCGATGGCCAGCGTTCGGCAATCTATCCGCTCGGCGATGACGGCCAGCGCAGCTTCGTCGACCTGAACACTATCCCGCAGTCTATCGTCGAGAAGGTCGACGTTCTGCAGGACGGCGCATCCTCGACCTACGGCGCGGATGCGGTGGCGGGCGTCGTCAACGTCGTCATCAAGAAGGAGATCGTTGGTCTGCACGCCAATGCGTCGGCCGGCATCTCCGAGCGTGGCGATGGCGGCGAAAAGCGCGCCGATCTGACCTACGGCTACGGCAAGCTCAGCGAGCAGGGTTTCAACTTCTACATTAATGGCGAGTACCAGTCGAGCAACCCGCTCTATGCGAGCGATCGCGGCTACCCGTACAACACCAACGATTACAGCCGGGTCTGCAACGGCCAGGGCAACTGCCTGACTAACGAGACGATCAACGGGATCCAGGCCGATGGATCGGTTTCGTCGTTCGGTTCGACCCGCGTTCCGGCGGTGCGTGCATACGTCAACGGCGCCCCGGTCGATGGCAGCAGCTGGCAGTTGCTGAATGCGAGCGCCGGCTGCCGTGATCTGACCGCAATCAACCTGACGCCGGCACAGCAGGCCAACCTCGCCGCTGCCGGCGCGCCGACCGGTTCGGTGATCTGCCAGCAGGATAACGTAAAGGATTACCTTCAGGAAATCCCCAAGCAACAGCGTTTCGGCGGCACCGCGCACCTGACCGTAAACGTCGGCAGCCGTGCCCAGGCATATGCGACCGGTACTTTCTATGAATCGAAGACGACTAGCAGCATCTCGCCGCTCGCCTTCGCCAACCAGACGGCGGCAGGCGGCACGCAGTACACGTTGAGCCCGGTGCTGCTGCCGGCGCTGATCTGCCCGCGTGGCACCGTCACCTGCACGGCCGCCAGCGGCGGCACGCTGAACCCCAACAACCCGTTCGCTGCTTTGGGTGAGCAGGCTCGTGTGAACTACCGCTACGATCAGCCGCGTGAGACGCTGAGCGACGCCAAGACTTACCGTGCCGCGGCCGGCATCTCGGGTTCGTTTGGCGACAACTGGAAGTACGACGTCAACGGCACGTATTCCGAAGTCGATCTGCGCATCACCAACAAGAACTATTTGATCCCACAGCGCCTGCTGGATGTCATCAACGACGGTTCATTTAACTTCGTCGATCCATCGCAGAACAGTCAGGCAGTTCGTGACTATATCGCCCCGACCAACGTGACTAACTCCAATTCGAAGCTGTGGCAGGTGCAGGCCACGCTCTCAAAGGTGCTGTTAGCGCTGCCGGGCGGTGATCTGACGGCGGCGGTCGGTGGTGCGTATCGGCATGAATCGGTTTTCAACCCCAGCGCCAACGCACCGAACGAAGTCAATCCGGCGGATCGCTACTACAGCATCAACTCGGTCAGCACGGCGGGCAGTCGCAATGTACGCTCTGGCTTCTTCGAAATCGACGCGCCGATCTTCGATCAGCTGACGATCAACGGCTCGGGCCGTTACGACAGCTATTCTTCGGGTCAGGACAACTTTTCGCCGAAGATCACCGCGATCTTCAAGCCGATCGAACAGGTCCGTTTCCGTGGCACGTGGTCACGCGGTTTCCGCATCCCGAGCTTCCAAGAAGCGTACGGCCAGCCGACGACGGGCTATATCACCTCAACGGTGACGCCGACGCAGGCGGGCGGCGCGGCGTATATCGCCGCGCATGGCAACAACGGTTACGCAACGCTGCCCTACAGCTACGGCCTGACGTCGGCAGGTAACCCGAACCTGAAGCCGGAGAAGTCGACCAGTCTGACCGGCGGTGTGGTCATCGAACCGAACCGGCACTTCGCCTTTACGGTTGATTACTACCACATTAAGATCAACGGGCTGATCGGCGCACCGGATTATTCGGGTGTCGAGGACGCGTATTATGCCAACAACGGCGTGGTGAACCTCCCCGGCATCACCGTTAGTCCCGGCGTCGCCGATCCGGATCATCCCAACGCTCTGCCGGCGCTGGGCTTCATCCAGTACTCGTTCGTGAACACCACCTCGGAAGTCACGTCCGGGCTCGATTTTTCGGGCACGGCGCGGGTTCCGCTGGGTCATGGCATCAACCTGACCAGCCGTGTCGATGCCACGTACCTAATCAACCTGGATCAGACGACGCCCGGCGGGGTGGTGCAGAAGTTCGCAGGCACGCTCAGCCCTTGCAACGTCACGTCCTGCTCGGGTGCACCGCGCTGGCGTGGTAGCTGGCAGAACACGCTGGACTTCTCCGGCCGTGGCTCGCTCAGCGCGACTGCTTACTACACGAGCGGCTACAACATGGCCTCAATCGATACCGGTGGCGATCCCGATAGCTGCGAGAACAGCATCAGTGCGTCGGTCTATGCTTACGCCAATGGCGACCCGTACAAGTGCCATGCACGTCGCTTCATCGACGTCGACATGACCGCAACGGTGAAGGTTGGCACGAAGTTCACGTTCTACGCCAACTTGCTGAACGTGTTCGACGTGAAGCCGGACTTCAACCCGGGCCAGACCTATGATCAGGGCTTCGGCTACAACGTCGCTTGGGAGAGCCAGGGCTTCATCGGCCGCTTCATCCGCTTCGGCGCGAAGATCGATCTGTAAGCTTCGGGTCTCTCGCTCAAACAGGAAAGGGGCAGCTTCGCGAGGAGTTGCCCCTTTCGTTGTTTGCTTATCCCGCACAGACGGGCGATGCGCCGCGTCAGCGCTGGGCGTTGGCGGCCCTCTGCGCGCGTGCCTGTTTGGCGTAATGATGGTGCGCGGCGACGCACCCGATGGCAGCACCTGCTACGGCATGCCCTTTGCCAACAAAATGCCCGGCGACACCGCCGGCAGCCGCACCTCGGATGCATCCTTTTGAAAGCGCGGGCGACACGCCGACGAGCAACATCGGCAAAGCAAGCGTGGCGACGATTGTACGCATAACATTCTCCTTCTTCTGAAATACCCGCAAACTCGCGCTTGGTTGCATGACGTTGCGGTCATCTTGCATCCGGCGAAAGCTGATGCAGTTGGTCGCTCGAGCGTTCAGGTTTCTGGGCTCGCCTCGCCCTATTATTCCGGACGCCAACGTCACCTTACGTAAGGTGCTGCGCCCGGCAGCCCGAATCTGAGAGTCGTGGTGATACCTCGAACCCCGTAGCGAACAGATGTGCGCCAGCTTGGAAGCTCCGAGTGCCAAACAAAAACCCCGGCGGAAAGGCCGGGGCTGATGTGTTCACAAAAGCGATAAGTAACGGTTACTGGTAGCCGCCTTCCTTGCGTTCCTCAGCGGCTTCCTCCTGGACATGCTCCATCTCGGCAGCTTCTTCCGCTTCCGCCTGTGGATTGTCCTCGACCGTACGCTCGGAGCTGTTCCGATCCTTGGGAAGTTCGTTCACGTCATGCTCGAAGCCGGGTTCTTCGTTCTCGGGCGTAGTGGCCATGTTGTGTCTCCTTGCACCCCATCAACGAACCAGAGCCGGCAGGGATGCGCGCCCGACCGGATAAACTAACGCGCGACCAGTGAGCCGATCGCTTCGGGGGCATCGCGCAGTTTCAGGAAAATGCGACCCTCCGAGCCGAGCGGGCTCGCGATATCGGTGCCGACGAAGCCGTCGGGCACGTCCTCGCTCTGCGCAAAGCTCGCGGTCGTGCCAACCTTGGCGATCAGGAACAGGCGGCTGCCGGCCAGCTTGCACGCCTTGGATGAAGCGCAAGTGACGGCGCGAACCTCAGGCAGCCGCACCACGGTGGCCAGCGGGGTCCAGGCCGACGCCGCGCCGTCGCTCACCACGCGGAACCGCAGCGGACCATAGGTGGTCGGGCCGAGCGCGTCGGCGGGCACCAGGCTGACGATTCCGGTGTTGGCATCCTGAAGATCATAGCCCTTGCCGGGCTGTACGACGGTGAGCGCGCGCCCGTCGGCGGTGGCGACCTCGATCGTTTCCTTCCCGGTCAACGCGGCAGTGTCGCCGACGTGAAAGGCGAAGGCGAGCCGTGCGTCCTGCGCGAACACGTTCGGCGTGACGATTGTGATCGGCCGCACCCCTTCGTGCGCCTGCGCCTGCCCGGAGACGTGCACCAGCGCCACCGCCGGCCGGGGCGGCGCGACAGTGAGCGATACCGCCTTATGCCGGCCGCTGGCGAAGACCACGTCGGCGGTTTCGTTCTTGCCGGACGCCAGCGCCGCGACGGCGACTGGATCGGCCGCACGCAGTGTGAGATGATCCCGCTTGCCGATCCGCGTCAGCGCGCCGGGCTGGAACGCTACACCGCCGAACGTCGCGCTCGCGACCTGATCGAGCCGCGATCCAGTCAGTTCGGCTTCGCTTTCGCCAGCGTGGAAGGTGAGATCGTCAAGGCTGCCCGCCTCCTGAAAGGCACGTAGCTTCATCACCGCGGGTTCGCCGCCACGGCCGTAGACCAGGATCGAAAGCGCGCCTGGATCGGCTTTCTCAAGCGGTATACTCGCCTCGATCGCGTCGGGTGAAGTCTGCTTCCACGTCACCGGCTGCGCGGCGCCGTCACCGCGCCGCATCTCGACGCGCGAGACGCAGCCGGCACCGCCACCAGTAAGGCCAAGCTGGTTGGTACGACCCACCACCAGGGTCGTGCGGTCCGCGGCCTTCCAGCCGTTGTCCTCGGGTCGGGATAACGCGAAGCTCGGGCCGTCGAACGGCGCGAAACCCCAGTTTCCGTGCAACTGGGCCGTCGTGTCCGGACCGAGCGGTCCGGTGGGGAACGGGCCGTCCAGGACAAAACCGCCGCTTCCGGCATCGGCACGCAGCGGCACTTCGACCTG
>Ga0265780_10010897_pt1 | contig 10807 bp, 8 predicted proteins | sample P1T30metagenome_FD_192432 | JGI IMG/M metagenome (GOLD analysis project Ga0265780, IMG submission 192432) | Plant litter microbial communities from East Loma Ridge, Irvine, California - P1 T30 | ecosystem: Environmental > Terrestrial > Plant litter > Unclassified | place: USA: California... | reverse complement strand
AAAAGTGGAGGAAAGTGGAAATTCTGTGTTACTTTTACATAAGATATTTAGAAAAGCTGTAGGCATGTCCCACTTTTTAGGAGAATTTGATTGTAAACTAGATGCTAAAGGGCGGATGATGATCCCTACAGGCCTCAAGAAGCAGCTTCCCGAAGCTGAGCGTGAGGGGCTTGTGATCAATCGTGGCTTTGAAAAGCATTTAGTGATCTATACCCGGAAAGAATGGGACAAAATTGTGGACGACCTGAGTAAGCTGAACCAGTACGAAAAACGTACCCGCGAATTCATCCGTTACTTTACCCGTGGTGCCAGCGAATTAACGCTCGATGCCAGTAACCGGGTGTTGTTGCCAAAAGCCTTAATGGAATATGCAGGTATAGGTACCGAAGTGGTGTTGAGTTGCCAGTTTAATAAAATAGAAGTTTGGGATCAGGCCGCTTACGATGCACAGATGGATAGTGCCCCTGAAAATTTTGCTAACCTGGCCGAAGAGGTAATGGGTGGTTTAGGAAGGGGAGGTAATGAGTAACTACCATAACCCGGTTATGTTGCAGGAGTGTATTGAGGCGCTTAATATTAAGCCCAATGGTACTTATGTAGATGTGACTTTTGGTGGTGGCGGTCATTCGCGCGAAATTATGAAGCATCTGGGTAAGGGTGGCAGGTTGATCGCTTTTGATCAGGATGCCGATGCGCAGCAAAATATGATAGATGATGAACGTTTTGTGTTTGTAGACCAAAACTTTCGCTATCTCAAAAACTTTTGCCGTTTGCATGGCGCTATTCCGGTTGATGGGATTTTGGCCGATCTGGGTGTGTCATCTTACCAGTTCGATCAGGCCGATAGGGGGTTCTCTATCCGTTTTGATGCAGAGTTGGATATGCGCATGAATCAATCGTCGGAGTTAACAGCCAAGCAGGTAGTTAATACCTATGCTGAGGCCGATTTGCACCGCATTTTTGGCATTTATGGCGAAATACAAAATGCTAAATCACTGGCCCGCACTATTGCTACGGCAAGGTTGAATGGCCCGCTGAATACAATAGCCGATTTGAAAAATGCTGTTGCCGGTTTAATACCGCGTGGTAAAGAAAATAAATACTTAGCGCAAGTTTTTCAGGCACTACGTATAGAGGTGAACCAGGAACTGGAAGCGCTAAAAGACTTTTTAACCCAAACCACTGATGTGTTGGGCGCCGGTGGCAGGTTGGTGGTCATGTCGTACCACTCGCTGGAAGACAGGCTGGTGAAAAACTTCATCGCTAAAGGAAAATTTAGCGGCGAGGTAGAGAAGGATTTTTACGGTAACGATCAAAAACCGCTGGAGGCTGTTAGTCGCGGCGCAATTACTGCTACCGAAGAGGAGATTATAGAAAATAACAGGGCACGCAGTGCCAAATTAAGAATAGCTGTAAAAAGATGAGCAACCGTTTACGTACAGAAATTCAGGAAGAAGAAGCTGAAAAAGAACTTTTGGTTGAAGAGCGCCCTGTGCCCGAAAACCCAGAGAACTTTATCAATAATTTGCTGAGCAAAGGTTTCGTATCAACAGATGCAGTTACCCGGGCTTTGCCTTTTGTGTTTTTTTTGGCGTTTTTAGGTATGGTTTACATTGCTAACCGTCAGCTGGCCGAAAACACCATTCGTGATATAGATAAAGTGGGTAAGGAAGTAAAAGAACTGGGATGGGATTTTAAGACCACCAAGGCAGTGATGGCTTATAAGAGTACCTTAACCGAAGTGGCTAAGCGTGTAGATACACTGGGAATTATACAGCCGGTAGAGCCACCTCAAAAACTAACAGATGTGGAGGTAGTGAAATGAACATCAGGACCAATATATTATTAAGGGTTTACCTCGCTTTTGGCCTTATTGTAATGCTGGCCTTTGCGGTGTTCTTTAAACTTTGCCATCTGCAATTTGCGCAAGGTGCCAAATGGAAAGCCATGGCCGATAGTTTGAGTACCCGTTACGTAAATATTGATGCTGCCCGTGGTAATATTTTTGCCGTTGATGGTAGTTTGTTGGCTACCTCAGTGCCTGAGTACGAGCTGCATATGGATATGCTGGCCGGTGGTATTGCTGATGATAAGGTGTTTTACAGCAAGGTAGATTCGCTGGCTATGAAAATGTCGGCATTTTTTGGGGATAGGTCTACCAGTGAGTATTCACGCATATTGCGCGATGCCCGTAAAGACAGCCTGCGTTATCAACTCATCCGCCGCAGGGTGTCTTATCAGGATCTGAAAAAGATACGCAAGTTTCCTATGTTTAACTTAGGGCGCTATAAAGGCGGGTTAATTATTGTGCAGCAAAACAAACGCATTTTGCCTTTCCGTACGCTGGCTGCCCGTACCATTGGTTATAATAATGCCAATGTTAAAAATCCGGTAGGGTTAGAAGGCGCTTATGCCGATTATATTAAAGGTGAAAGCGGCAAGCGGTTAATGCAGCGCATAGCCGGTGGTGTTTGGATGCCTGTAAATGAAGAAGAAGAAATTGCCCCTAAAGAGGGTGCCGATATTATATCAACCATTGATGTGAATTTTCAGGATGTGATGCAAAACGCTTTGCAAAAACAACTGATTATTAGCAATGCGGACCATGGCGCCGCTATTTTAATGGAAGTGGCAACCGGTGAAATACGTGCGGTAGCCAACTACAGTAAAGTGGCGCCCGGTGAGTATCAGGAGAAATTCAACTATGCTATTGCAGGTAACCAGGACCCCGGTTCTACCTTTAAAATTGCATCTTACCTGGCATTGTTAGAAGATAAATTGGTTGATACTAATACTTTAGTGGGTACCGGTACATACCAAATTCCGGGTCATACCATTAAAGATTCACATGGCAGTATTGGAGTGGTAACCGTTAAAAAGGCGTTTGAAGAGTCATCAAACGCTGCGGTTGCCTATTTAGTAAATAAAAACTATAAAAATGATCCTTCAAAGTTTACCGATCACTTATACGATTGGCATTTGAACGAGAAAATGAAATTGCAAATTCCGGGCGAAGCACAGCCGGTAGTAAAAAACCCTAAGAATACCAGCTGGAACAAAAACATGACCCTGCCGCAAATGGCATACGGTTATGAAATGCAGTTAACGCCGTTAAAAATGCTGTCGTTCTACAACGCTATAGCCAATAACGGTAAATACGTAGCGCCAATTTTTGTACGCGAGATTAGAAGATTAGGCAGCCCGGTGGAGCAGTTCAAAGCGCGCGTTATTAACGATAAGATTTGCTCTGACGTTACCCTGAAAAAAATGCAGGAAATGATGGAGGGAGTAATTACCGAGGGTACCGGTAAGAACATTATCTATAACCCCTTATACCGCATTGCAGGTAAATCGGGCACGGCGCAGGTAGCCGATGCTAATAAAGGTTACAAAGCTAAAAGACAGTACCAGGCTTCATTTGCGGGTTATTTCCCGGCCGATAAGCCTAAATATTCGTTGATCGTGGTTATTAACGATCCTAAGAACGGTTACTACGGTGCCCTGGTTGCTGGTCCGGTTTTCCGTGAGATTGCCGACAAGGTATATTCCAGCCATTTGGAGATGCAGCAAAACGTGCCAACTCATTACGTAGGTAACACACAATTGCCAAAGGTTAAAACCGGTAATTTAAAAGCTGTGCAACAGGTTTACGGCAAGTTAGGGTTAAAACCTTTATATGCTTCTAATACCCCTCGGGCGGTTGATACCAGCAACGGTATTCCCTCACAGGAAATTAAATATAAACGTGGTGCCGTACCTTCAGTAACAGGCATGGGCTTAAGCGATGCGCTGTATGTAATGGGTAACGCGGGTTATAAAACAACCGTGCGCGGCAGCGGCGTAGTGGCACGCCAATCGGTAACAGGTGGCAGCATGATCCCTAGAGGCTCACGCATAACATTAGAACTGGAATAAATGAGATACTTAAGCGACTTACTCGAAGGTTTGGCCTTTACAGAGCTTCAGGGCAGTGCCGATGTGGATATCACCAGCGTGGTCTTCGATTCGCGCAAGGTAGTGCCAGGGTCCCTTTTTGTGGCGGTGCGCGGTACCTCGGTAGATGGTCATGACTATATGGAACAGGCCGCACAAGATGGTGCTGTAGCTATTATATGCGAAGACCTGCCCGGCCATACTGTTGGTGAGGTTGATTTTATTATGGTGCAAAATTCAGCTGCTGCTTTAGGTATAATAGCCGCTAACTTTTACGATAATCCTTCGCAAAAATTAAAGTTGGTAGGGGTAACCGGTACTAACGGTAAAACTACTACCGCCACTTTGCTATACCAGTTATACCGCGACTTGGGTTACAAATGCGGCTTACTTTCTACAGTAGAAAATCAAATCAACGGCAAAGTGGTGCCTGCAACGCATACCACGCCCGATCCGGTGGCGCTGAACGAATTACTGAACGAGATGGTAGTTCAAGGCTGCGATTACTGCTTTATGGAAGTAAGCTCTCATGCCGTGGCACAGCACCGTATAGATGGTTTAACCTTTGCTGGAGGTATATTTTCAAACTTAACACACGATCATTTAGATTATCATAAAACTTTCGACAGTTACCTGAAAGCCAAAAAGGGCTTTTTTGACATGCTGCCGCAAGGTGCCTTTGCTTTAACAAATGTTGACGACAGGAACGGCAACGTAATGCTGCAAAACACCAAAGCCACCAAGAAAACATATGGCCTTAAAAACATGGCCGATTTTAAGGTGAAGATCCTTGAAAATCAATTTGGCGGCTTGCTGTTGAATGTTGATGGCGATGAAGTATGGTTTAAAATGGTAGGCAGCTTTAATGCTTACAATTTGCTGGCCGTATACGCAGCGGCTATTTTATTAGGGCAGGATAAAGGTGCTGTATTAACCAGCCTGAGCAAGTTATCGGGAGCCGAAGGTCGTTTCGATTATACTATTGCCCCTAACAAGGTAATTGGTATTGTTGATTATGCCCATACGCCAGATGCGGTACAAAACGTGCTAAGCACGGTAAAAGATATCCGCAAGGGAACGGAGAAAGTCATCACTGTAATTGGCTGCGGCGGCGACCGCGATAAAACTAAACGCCCGGTAATGGCCAAAACCGCCTGCGACTGGAGCGATAAAGTGATCCTGACTTCAGATAACCCGCGCTCGGAAGACCCGGCGCAAATTATCCGCGACATGGAAGCCGGTGTTGACCCGTCAAACCAGCGCAAAACCATTAGCATTGCCGATCGTCGCGAGGCCATCAAAACGGCAGTGCATTTGGCTCAACCCGGCGATATTATAGTATTAGCCGGCAAAGGCCATGAGAAGTACCAGGAAATAAAAGGTGTGAAAAATCACTTTGACGATAAAGAAGAATTGCTTAACGCTTTTGCGCAATTATAATAACAACCAATAACCGAATACCTCAATAACCAAAAAATGCTCTATTACTTATTTAGCTATCTGGATCGCAACTATAATATCCCCGGCGCGGGGGTGTTCCAGTATTTGACGTTTCGCATGGCTATGGCGGTAATCGTGTCGTTGCTGGTTACTACCGTTTGGGGTCGCAGGCTAATTGATTACTTGCGCTTTAAGCAAGTAGGAGAAACCGTACGTAACCTTGGTTTGGAAGGCCAAATGCAAAAAGCAGGTACGCCAACCATGGGTGGTTTAATTATTCTATTGGGTATACTAGTGCCAACCTTGCTGTTTGCACGGTTAGATAACATATACATCATTTTAATGCTGGTTACCACAGTTTGGTTAGGCGCTATAGGCTTTTTGGATGATTATATTAAGGTATTCAAAAAGAATAAGGAGGGTTTAGCAGGCAGGTTTAAAATAACCGGTCAGGTAAGTTTAGCCATTATTGTAGGCTGGACAATGTACTTCCACACCGATATTAAAATGCGCCAGGAAGTGAAGCTGCCGGTAAAATACGATGCCCCAGTAAGCTATCACTTAAAAAATGGTACACCGGTGTATACGCAAGATGTGAAATCTACCAAAACCACCGTGCCTTTCTATAAGAACAATGAGTTTGATTACGGAAAAGTGTTGAAGTTTTTAGGTGGTAACTATGAGCGTTTTGCGCTGATGGTATTCATGTTCTTCGTCATTATGATCATTACTTTCATTTCCAACGGTGCTAACATAACCGATGGGATAGATGGTTTAGCTACAGGCACCTCTGCCATTATTGGGGTAACGCTGGCAGTGCTGGCTTATGTATCTGGTAATATTGTTATTGCCGATTACCTGAACATCATGTACATCCCTAACTCGGGCGAGCTGGTCATTTTTGCCGGTGCTTTTGTAGGGGCTTGCGTAGGGTTTTTATGGTACAACTCGTTCCCAGCCCAGGTATTTATGGGCGATACGGGCAGTTTGGCCATAGGCGGTATCATTGCGGTGTTTGCCATATTGATACGTAAAGAACTGTTGCTGCCTTTATTGTGCGGCATCTTCGTATTTGAAAATGCATCGGTGATTATACAGGTGGGCTGGTTTAAATTCACCAAAAAACGCTTTGGCGAAGGTCGCCGGGTGTTCCTGATGGCGCCGCTGCATCACCACTATCAAAAGAAAGGTTTCCACGAAGCCAAGATCGTAACCCGGTTTTGGATCATTGGAATTTTGCTGGCAATTATTACGGTAATCACTTTGAAATTAAGGTAAGAGGTTCAATGAAAATAGGAGCGAAGAGCGAGGCCTGAAATATCAAGATAAACTAAATGAACGAAACAAATAACATATCAACCCCATCAACTGCTTCAAGGCGGTTAGTTGTACTCGGCGCCGGCGAAAGCGGTGTGGGTGCGGCTTATTTGGCGCAGCAGCAGGGGTATGAGGTGTTTGTTTCAGATTTTGGCCCTATTGCCGATAAGTATAAAGCGCAACTGCAAAGCTGGAACATCCGCTTTGAAGAAAAGCAGCATACCGAGGCAGAGATAATGAATGCCACGGAAGTGGTGAAAAGTCCCGGTATACCGGAAAAAGCGCCTATCGTAAAAGTTTTGCGTGCTAAAGGTATCCCGGTAATATCCGAAATTGAATTTGCCGGCCGTTATACCGATGCAAAAATTATAGCTATTACAGGGTCGAATGGTAAAACTACTACCACAGGTTTAACCTACCACATCCTTAAAAATGCAGGGTTGAACGTAGGCCTGGCTGGTAACATAGGCAACAGCTTTGCTTACCAGGTTGCTACAGAACAGTTTGAGTATTACGTGCTGGAGCTAAGCAGCTTTATGTTGGATGATATGTACGCGTTCCGAGCTCATATTGCCGTATTGCTGAACATTACGCCCGATCATTTAGACCGGTATGATTATAAACTGGAAAACTATGCCGACAGCAAGTTCAGGGTTACGCAAAATCAAACGGCCGAAGATAATTTTATTTACTGTGCCGACGATGCCGAAACCCTGAAAGGGATGGCCAAACGCACTTTTGCAGCACAATTGCTGCCTTTTAGTATACAAAAAGCATTGCCGTTAGGAGCTTATCTTAATGGTGAAGAACTAACCATAAATACACCAAATAATAATCATTTTATAATGACTATCACCAAATTAGCCTTACAGGGTAAGCACAACATCTACAATTCAATGGCGTCTGGAATTGTGTCGAAAGTACTGGAATTGAGAAACGAGTCTATCCGTGATAGCATGGGCGATTTTAAGAACGTTGCACACCGCCTGGAGCACGTGGCCGATATTTCGGGCATCCGCTTCATCAACGATTCTAAGGCCACCAATGTAAACTCTACCTGGTACGCACTTGAGGGTATGCCCGATGGTAAGGTAGTCTTGATTTTAGGCGGTGTAGATAAAGGCAACGACTATAATGAGTTAGCTGGTCTGATGCAAAAAAAGGTGAAAGCCATTGTATGCATGGGTACCGATAATAGCCGTATTCATGCTGCCTTTGATGGCGAGATAGCTAAAATTGTAGATACCGCATCGGCATTTGATGCCGTTAATGCAGCTTACAAGCTAGCAACTAAAGGCGATACCGTATTGTTATCACCTGCCTGTGCAAGTTTCGACCTGTTCAAGAACTACGAAGAGCGTGGCGAGCAGTTTAAAAAAGCAGTAATGGAGCTGTAATCAGAATTTACAGAATTAGAGGATCAACAGAATTAAGTATTCTGAAAATTTTAAAATTCTGAAAATTCTGATTCGGACAATTAAATAAAATCTGATCATGTACAGACTTTTAGATAAAACCAAAGGCGACAGGTGGATATGGCTCATCGTGATATTACTATCAGTAATATCATTATTGGCAGTATACAGTGCTACCGGTACGTTGGCTTATAAGCGTGGTGTTGCCAACGAATCTATTCTGTTGAAGCACTTTTTTATGATGATTGGTGGTGGGGTATTGATGTATGTGTCGCACAAATTAGATTATCGTTATTACGCAGGTATATCAAAACTGTTAATGGTAGTTACTATTCCATTGCTGTTATACACCTTGCTTTTTGGTAATCATGTAAACGGTGCAAGTCGGTGGGTTGCGCTTCCGGGCGGACTTACCTTCCAAACCTCCGATTTGGCTAAACTTGCTTTAATTACTTACCTGGCACGTACGCTTTCGCGCAAGCAAGAGCATATTAAGGATGTGAAGCAATCGTTCATTCCTATTATGGGTTCGGTGTGTGTGGTATTTATTTTAATTGCGCTGGCTAACTTATCAACGGCATTAATGCTTTTTGGTGTAAGTATTTTGCTGTTAATTATTGGCCGTATCAGTGTTAAGCAAATTGCCGTAGTATGTTTGGCGGGTGCTGTGTTGCTTACAGGTGTAGTATTGTTAGGCCCGCGTCGTAAAACCTATATTTCTCGTATTAATACTTATATGCACCCCGAAAAGGTGGATAATGATAAATCATTTCAGTCAGACCATTCAAAAATTGCTATTGCCACGGGTGGTGTTTTTGGGAAAGGCCCCGGCAATAGTACCGAGCGTAATTTTTTACCTCACCCATATTCAGATTTTGTATACGCCACAATCATTGAAGAATACGGATTATTTGGTGGTTTATTCCTCATAGTAATGTACCTGTTCCTATTATACAGGTGTATAAAAATTGTAACAAAGGCACCCAAGGCGTTTGGTGCTTTACTAGCAGCCGGATTAAGCTTTAGCTTAACCATTCAGGCTTTTGCCAATATGGCTGTAGCTGTAGGTTTGGGTCCGGTAACTGGGGTACCAATGCCGTTGGTTAGTATGGGTGGTACGTCTATTTTATTCACCAGTGTGGCTTTCGGCATTATATTATCGGTTAGTCGTCATATAGATGAGAACGAAGTAATAACCAATGCCGCTAAAAAGAAAGTAGTTGTAGGACAGATACTGGAAGTAGCTTAGGGAAGAGAACCAAGAGATAAGAAACAAGAACCAAGAGAAAGAGCTAAGATTTATAGAAAATGCCAAACGGACAAGCAAATAACCCCGATCAAAAACTTCCCCTTCAGGGGGCGGGAGGGGCTCCGCGCATCATCATTAGTGGTGGTGGTACGGGCGGGCACATTTTTCCGGCGGTGGCTATTGCTAATGCCTTAAAAAAGCTGAACCCCGCTACCGAGATCTTGTTTGTGGGCGCTAACGGCCGTATGGAAATGGAAAAGGTTCCGGCGGCTGGATATAAAATTATAGGGTTAGATATTCAGGGCATCCAGCGTAAATCGCTTTGGAAAAACCTGTTGTTCCCTATAAAACTACTGGCCAGTTTAAACCAGGCCGCTAGGGTAATAAAGAATTTCAAGCCCGATGCCGCAGTTGGTGTAGGTGGTTATGCTTCGGGTCCGTTATTATATGCGGCTTCGGGCAAGGGTATACCAACTTTAATACAAGAGCAAAACTCTTATGCGGGTATCACCAATAAATGGCTGAGCAAAAAGGCTAAGAAAATATGTGTGGCCTTTGATGGTATGGATAAGTTTTTCCCGGCCGATAGAATTGTGAAAACAGGTAACCCGGTGCGCAAGCAATCGGTAGATACGGCAGGAAAACGTGAAGAAGCTTTAAAAGAGTTTAAGCTTTCGCCTAATAAAAAGGTCATACTGGTAACAGGTGGCAGTTTGGGTGCACGTACATTAAACCAAAGTTTAATGGCAGGGCTTGATAAACTGATTGCCGCCGATATACAGGTAATATGGCAAACCGGTAAGGTATACTATGCAGGCATTATGGAAAAGCTGGGCGAAAACTATCACCCTAACATTCGTATCCTGGAGTTTTTAAACCGGATGGATCTCGCTTACGCCGCGGCCGATATTATTATATCCCGCGCTGGTGCAGGTACTATTGCCGAATTGTGTATTGTGGGTAAGCCGGTTATCCTGGTGCCTTCGCCCAACGTGGCCGAAGATCATCAAACCAAAAACGCCCTTGCTCTGGTGCAAACCAATGCAGCCGTTTTTGTGACCGATAATGAAGCTGGATTAACACTGGTGCCCAAAGCACTGGCGCTTTTACAAGATAAGGCACAGCAGGAAGTACTGGGCAATAACATTAAAAAACTGGCCTTGCCTAACGCTGATGAGGTGATAGCGCAGCATGTAATAGATATAATTAAAGAGTCAAGAATATAGAGTACAGATCTTAAGAGTTCTGAAGATATAAGAAGAGAATTAAAAAACAAATGATGGAGTTACGCAACATACAGCGGGTTTATTTGATTGGTATCGGGGGTATAGGCATGAGCGGCCTGGCCCGGTATTTTAGTCATTTGGGCTGTATGGTATGCGGTTACGATAAAACCGAAACCCCATTAACCGATGCCTTGCAAGAGGAGGGAATGCAGGTGGTTTTTGAAGAT
>Ga0265780_10010896_pt1 | contig 10807 bp, 2 predicted proteins | sample P1T30metagenome_FD_192432 | JGI IMG/M metagenome (GOLD analysis project Ga0265780, IMG submission 192432) | Plant litter microbial communities from East Loma Ridge, Irvine, California - P1 T30 | ecosystem: Environmental > Terrestrial > Plant litter > Unclassified | place: USA: California... | reverse complement strand
GTTGTTGCATTTGGTGCTTCATTGCTCCATGATGTTCCATTCCACGTTGTAGACGTTCGGTCTGTAATAACCATATCTATTGTTAATGGTGAGAGACAACCAGTACTGTTTCTTACTCTAAACTGATAGGTTCCAACAGCCAAATTTTCAACTGTAAATACGTTTCCGCTACCTGTTCTGGTCGCTGCAGCTCTTCCACTTTGGATGAGTGTCCAGGTTCCTGTGGCAGGTAAATTATTTAGAACTACTTTTCCAAGACCCGCACAAGAAGCCGGAGTTATAGTTCCTATAGTTGGTGGCGGTAATAAATTAGTGGTGGTAGCTACATTGTTACTTTCTTCTGTTCCTGAAATATCTTCTACGATATTAAATGACGGATCCATTCCTGTAACTTTTGCAGAATTGACAACTCTACCATTAGCTACATCTGTAGCAGTAATGATATATTTTGCCGTTATCTCTCTTTCTTCAAGGGGAGCAAGACTAGCAATAAAATTCCCGGTAAAAGTAATTCCCGGTAAAGGATCAGTAATTGATATGTTGGTTATGGGAACCTCTCCCATGTTTTTTACTTTGAAGCTATAATTTATTTCATCTCCTTCTCTGCCACAAGATGACATTGTTGCTGTTTTGACCAGACTTAGTTCGGCAAATTTTAATGAATTGGTATTAAAAGCGATAAAAGCACAATCTGAACTTCCCGAAAAATTAATTACAAATCGATCTACTAAATGGGCATTCGCATTTGTAATACCAAAAGCTTTGGTTTCAATTCCGACCAATCGAATATCTCTGGTTGCGGCTGGGGCAAAACCATTTGCTCCACCATCGGCCTTAAATAAATCCAGACTATAAGTTCCTACAGGATTAACAGCTCCAAAGGCTACAGATACTTCATTACCAACGGTATTTCCATTTGAATCAATAAACTTAAAAATATCAGATAAGCTGCTGCTTCCGGGATCAGCAACCTGCGTGATGATCAAATCAGGAGTTCCATCATCAAGACCCGAAAGATTAAGGTTGTTTGTTCCGATTTTAAATTCTGCAGACCCTGACCTAATGTTAGCAATTCCAGTTCCTAAAGATAATCCGTTGGAACCATCTGTAAGTCGGGAAGCCAATTCTGCGGCTGTTGGAAGCGCTCCGGCTAATGCAGGATTTAAAATGGCACGTGTGGCATCGTTATCGAGCATTGAACCTTGCAGGATATACGTATTGTTGTTATATCCTAAACTTCCAATTTTTAAAGCTCTAAATCTTTGAGCATTAAAGCTTACGCCTCTTGTAGTTAAGATACCGTCATTTACGCCGGTCGAATAGGTTTTGTTATCCCATCTAAAAGCTAATAAATTGTTGTAATCATCAGGACGGTTTCCAACGCCGGTTGTACCACTCGATCTCCAGTATCCTTTCCAGTCGGTATGAATCTCTGTTATGGTTGACTGGCTGTATGTGGTTAGAGAAATTAGTAAAAAAAGTAGTGCTGATTTTTGTATTAATAAAGAACGTAAAACAAGTAATTTGTGGAACATAAATTTGGTTGATTTAGTTTGATTAGGGTTAATAATTTTAAGGATCCTGTCTTTATAGGGTAAAACCATCTCCTTTTGTTTATTGTCAATGTTTTATAAATGCTTAAATTATATTACGTGAAAATCCGGCAACTCTCGTTGTCGGATTTTTTACTTTAATTAAAAATTATTTTTTTAGTGGTAACAAATTCACTATCGAGATGTACCTTGACTAACAAAATTTGGTTAGTCGATTGTAAATTCTGAATTTGTAATTCAGTGCTTCCTACTTTCTTTTTGTTGTAAAGTAACTTTCCGGATATGTCGTAAATGGTAACTTCCCGAATGTTTTCTTTTGATGAAAAAATGTTAATCGTTTTATTTTTTACTGAGACTGCGATTCCATTTTCCAGATTTTCAAAATCTCCGGTTCCTAATGTTTTCTTAGGGGTGTACCTCAATGAGAATCGATCTGTAAATGTTCCGGCCGTAGTTTTAAAAGTATAATTGCTTTGTCTTAAATCATGAACAACTCCTGTTATTTTATCTTCAATATAAATGGCCTTATTGCTCATGTCGCCATCTACTTCATCAATTGAAATTGTGAATTCACCTTCAATTGTGGTTCGATATCCTAAAGGCACAACATCAGTTTCAGCAAAAGGCAGCGCGCGGCCCTGAATTACAAATTTGCTTGTACTAATCATACTGTAGAAATCCAGATAAGGATTAGCATCAAAACTTACTCCGTCATATTTATTTTCATATGCATTCGTTGCACCCTGAATATAGCCTACTAAAATTTGCTTGAAAGCTCCTTTTTCGTTAGTCATATTTAGCCAGACGCGATGTTTTTCGACTTCGCCTTCTTTTGATGTTTCTGATGTCTTAAAAAACTGACTGTTATTTGTTCCGCCTAAACGCATTGAGTTGTTAAATATAACTTGACCCGGAAGACGTGTACTGGCAAAAAATGCTTGTCCTGCTGCAATTTTACCTGTTGGTTTAACTCCTCTGTCGTTTGCAGGATCCTGCGCATTTAGCGGATCTGATTTTGCCGATTTTGCTGTTGCAACTCCACCGCTCAGGTTGTAGCTTGCATAATCATCTACGTTGTAATCGTAATTTCCAACAGGAACAACCGGAGTATTATGTGTCCAGAAGTACAGTGTTGCATTCAATACGGTATTACCTGTAATAAGGGCATCGGCGCTAATGGCTGATGGATATGGATTTCCAATTAAATGATATTTGCCACTTGTTAATTTTTCTGACAATAAATCTCCATTATTTGGTACTCCGATAAATGAAGCTGTATAATCTTTTAGCGTAGTATTAGAATAAGTTTCAGGTCCACGAATGATGTAACCTTTCCCTAAAGTCATCGTAGAATTACGATCTATCTGTATCCAGCCGGGAGCATTATTATAATAAAATTTGTCTGAAGCTGTTTCTGGAGAAACATTAATTAATTTTTCCTCATTTACAGGTGTTGACCAATACACAAAATCAGCCTGACGAATTCCGGTTGCAGTACGCTTGTAAGTAATGTTTCCGGTATTTGCTACATTATTAATCTGGATTAAACTTGCATTATTCTCAAACACTAAAGATCCGGAATTTACATTGACTGCATTTGTGATTTTCAATGTTCTGCCCGATTTAATAGTAACTACAGCATTGTTACTAATCGTACAGGAGCATCCTGTCAGGTCAATATCTTCGTTGTAGTTGGCTGTAAATTCAATTATGTTATCCGCTTTCGGTGTTCCATCAGACCACTTTGTTCCATTCCATGTATTTGCAGGCTGAATTACAATATCTGCAGAATATACAGTTGTACAATTGTCGTCTACAGCAAATTTATAAGTTCCCGGAGTTAGTCCTGTAATTTCAAATGTAGTACCAGAAGCTATAAAATTATAAGTAGTTCCTCTTGATTCAATTAATCTTCCGGATGCTGGAACATCTTCTAAAATTACACTTCCTGTTGAAGTTGTACAATTAGGTTGTTTGATTGTTCCTACTTTTGGCGCTTTTGATCCCTTTGTAATAATAACCTCTGAGAACGCACTGTTTGTAGGCCCGCATGTTCCCGTAACAATGCAATAGTAATATAAACTACCTGCAACTGTCGATTTTGGAGTGTAACTATTTGTTGTTGCTCCGGTTAGTAAAGTCGAGCCTGTTGTAGTGGCAGTTGAATTGCTATACCATTGGTATTTTAAATTACCGTATCCTGTTGCAGAAACAGTCAATGGTGTAAATGTTCCTCCAATGCATTGCGTTTGAGTTGCTGTAGATTGAGCATTAATTGTTGGTGCAAATTCAGCATCAATTCTTGTTTCGATTGAAGCAAATCCTTGGGGGCAATTAGGGCTTTTGGCTACGGCTCTGTAATTTCTGGATACTGTAACAGTTCCTGGCGGAGTATAGTTTACTAATCCTGCTGTGTTATCTATTACTACCCAGGTTTTATTATTATCATCGCTATATTCCCAACGAACAATTTTGCTGCTTTCAGTATAGATTTTATCCTTATCAGCTCCTTCAGTATTGTAAACAGCTAATGTTGGGTTTGGGCTTCCATAGCAAAAGTGGTTACCGCCTCTTGTTGCTCCCCTGTCTGTTTTTATAATAGTAACGGTAATAATATTTGATGTTGCCGGATTCGAAGTTAAACAAGCTGAAGTGGAATTTGATGTCATTATAACTTTAACCACATCTCCTGTTTTTAAGGCGCTTGTTTTAAAAGTAGCCGATTTACTATTCTGAATTTCTGTAGTTCCAACAAACCATTGGTATGATGGTGATGCACCCCCATTTGTTGATGTTGCCGTAAAAGTAACTGCCGATCCATCGCAAATGTAAGTTGGAGTATCTGATGAAGCGATACTTACGCTGGCAACCAATTTTGGGTTAACGGTTAGTCTGGCAATTGCAGAATATGTAAAACACGTTGCAGAGCTTGCCACCAGACAACGAACAAAATAACCACTGTAAGACAAGGGTATATTTGTTAATTTTAATGTTGCTTTTGTGTGGTCAGATACATCCTGAGTATTATCAGTATTCGTCCATCCGGTTGATCCGTCATAAGAATATTGCCATTGATATGTAACTCCTGGTGTTGGTGTTGCAACGGTAAAAGTTCCGTTTTGTCCTTCGCAAGTTATTAAATCTGATGGCTGTGTGGTAATTGTTGGCGGTATACAGCTAATAGGTTCATCAGCCCCCATGAATGGGTATACTCTTGTGTCTCCGTCTATATCTGCTCTTATACCCAGAATTGGAGTTCCTTGTAATGAACCATTATTTGTCGCATTTAAGCGATAATCATTTGAAGCAAGAAAAACCGGTGTTGCATTCTTTGAGTTTGCATCTCTTCCTGTAGCTGCCTGTAATTGCGCAAGTGTAGTTAATTGTGAGCCAATTAATGCTAAATAATCTCCGGAAGTTTTATAATTATTGAAATTAATATCAGTATAATCTGCCTTGTTTAAGCTTGAATATAAGGCATATCTAAAACCACCGGTAGTGGTGTTTGAAAATATATTATTTCTAATATTCAGCACAGATCCTGTGATTAATATCAAAGCACTCGAAAATCCAGACTGCGCCCCATTTAACAAAACAGTGTTGTAATAAATATTTACTCCTTTACCAGAGTTTACAAAAATTCCTGAACTTGAATTGTCAGAATCCCAAATATTCGTATTGGCTGTTTTAATATCATTTATAAAATTATTCGAGATTGTTAAGCCAGCATTATTGGTAGTATTTAAATTTACTAAAATGCCCGTCGCTCTTCCGCTGCCGGTCATGTTGATTCCTTTAATGCTATTTTGACTAATTGTTCCATTATTCGAATTTCCTTCCAGAACAATTCCGCATAATCGATTACTATTGTCATTTCTGGTCATTCCCGAAATGGTATTTTTTGAGATCGTGTAGTTTTGTCCATTTTCAATTCTAATAGAATTTATTAGAATTTCGTTCCCATTTCCTCCAAAACTATTATCCGTTATGGTTATATTTTTTGAATAAGTAGAGCTATTTCCTTTTATGTTTATGGCATATCGAATTTTTAAAAAGCTGTTGTTCTGAATGAGGTTATCTGAATTAGAAATATCTTCTTGATTATTAACGCTAGAAGAACTTGCAGAAACAATTCCATTCTGTACAGATCCATTGCTTGAGGTGGAGTCTCCTGAAACAACAATATTTTTTATAATATTTTTATTGGCACCATTTGAGCTGCTGGCACTTCCAATCCAAATTATGCTTTCGCTATTGTTGTTCGCAACTACAATACTCTTAAAAGTTAAATCTCTTGAGCTACCATTTGCATTATTGCTACCATCAATGATTATATTGTCTGCACCATTTAATTTTAAAAGCGAAGTGGATGTATTTAGTTGTCCGCCAGCAATCAAAATAGTTTTTCCTGTATTTGGTTTGATCGTTAAAGTATAATTAGCACTTCCGGTAAATTGCTCAATGACAATTTGAGAAGTTACTATTTGATCATTATCAATAAGAAGTGTTACGTTGCCTGCTATTCCTTTTGGGTTTATATAAGCAATAGCATTTGCTAGTGAATTTAGTGGAGCGGCACTTCCTGAACTAATTACATAAGTTCCTGCGGGAACGGTTTGGCAAAATCCTAAAAAAGGCAGTAATAAAAATAATAAAAGTAGAGTTTTCTTCATGTAAATGTTTTCTAGACAATTTGTTATGCTGGCATAGGATAAATTTTGCCCGGACAAATATAGATACAGATACGTGATAGAAAATCGAAGGGTTTTGAGAACGGCTATTTAATCGATTAAATGTTGAAATAAACGACGAACTACATCATAAAAATTAACATTTTATGTTATTTCTTATAAATAAGCATTTTTTAAAATAAGAAAAATCGTAAAATTTAACAAAATAATGAATTCAATTTAAAGCAATAATGGCAAAAAACGTCGTTTGAATGAAAAATTCGCAAGAAAGTGCAAAATTACAAACTCATAAAATTACAAAATTTGAAGGTAATTAATTACAACTATTAGAACTTTTTTAAAATTAAAAATCTTTTTCTAATTGTGTTACTTTTTCATAGACAAGATAACTTTCATATCCTCTCCTTAACATGTAATCGCAGAATTTTTTTCTTTTTTTTAAGGCGTTTTTTTCCTGAAGACTATTCCAGCATTTTTCAGAAAGCTGCTCAAAAGTAGATTCGTATTCTTCAGGAGATATTTCTTTTAGAGCAAGGGTAATATTGGTTGACGAAATCTGTTTTAGTTTGAGCTCATTTGTAATCCTAATTTTCCCCCAATTTTTGATCCTATGTTTACCTCTTGCAAAACTACAAGCAAAACGCGTTTCATTCAGGAAATTGTTTTCAATGAGCTGAACTACAATAGCATCGATTTCATCCGGACTCATTTTTAAACTGTATAACTTTGAAACAACTTCGGCATGACACCGTTCCTGATAGGCACAAAAATGCTCTAATTTCTGTAAGGCCTCTTTTAATGTGAAAAATGTATTCATGTGTTTTTTCTTTCTTTTTAACGATTATTGCTAAAAATATTCATTTTTATGTTGAAATTATATAACTTTTTTCTGTTATTATGAAAAAGTCTTTGCTTGTAATGTTGTATATGTTAAGAATTATAATATTTTTGTATCTGAAAATTAACACTTTAATCTTGTCTCAACAACAGGATTTTAGCTGAAATTTTATGTTATAAAAAAGTCTAAATAGGAATGACGCACTCCAAAACGAGCTGCTTTCTTTATTTGTCTCAATTCCGAAAAACAAATTTAAATATAAATACCACCAAGTGTATGATTCAAAAACTACTTTTGATAATTCGTTTATTATTTTTAAAATTTTCTACTGTCCTTTCTGGTAAATCGATTGCTCCCGGAGTAAGATTGCTTTGTTTTGGGATGTTTTTTGTTGCTTCATTCGCGAGTGCCCAGGCAAATTTCGCTGCAAGAGCCACAGGAGACTGGAGTATTAATTCTACATGGACACTAGTTTCAGGCACCGATGCTGATGGCATTCCTGATGCTGATGATATTGTTGTTATTTCTCCTACATTTGCTGTTAGTACACTCGGAAACCAATCTTGTGCTGGAATTAGTATTAATGGAACTCTTACGATGGGAGCTAGTAATATTCTTACGGTAAACGGAGATGTAAGTGGCTTAGGGGTTTGGAATGTAACGGGTGCAAGCGCAAGGACAATTTCTCTTACAGGAAATTGGTCATTTAATGGTACCACTCCTTCAAATCCATCTGGAGCAGTAGTGATTTTTACCGGAAACTTAAATCAGACTTTAACAGGAAAGATTACAGGGACTATCAATATGGGAAAAATTGAAGTGAATAAAACGGGCGGATCTGTAACTATGGGAAATGCCATTGATGTCGCAAACTTTACACTTACTGCTGGTGTTTTTGATGCAAACACATTTCTTTTTACCTCAGCAAATGCGCCAGTACTTAGTACTGGAACTTTAAGAGCAGGAGCCACAACGTGGGGAGCTAATTACAGTTTTATACCAACTCCTCCAGTGGGATTTACAATAGATTACTATAATACAAGTCCAATCATATCGTCTGGCATATTATATCAGAATCTAACTTTTTCCGGATCAGGCACTACCGCAAACCCAAGTGGGAATTTAGTTATTAGCGGGAATTTAAAAAACTCAGGTACAGGTGCAATAGATCTGAATGGAAGGAATGTTACGTTTGATAGTAATAATACGCAAAATATAGATAGTTTTAGAACTACAGGCACAGTATCTTTTACTAAGAATGGAGGAATAGCCACTTTTAATGGAAGTATCAATGCTGGCACATTGACAATAAATACTAGTGGAGGAGGAACTCTTAATTTAGGAACTTCTTTAGTTCACAACTTTACCTCTGCAGTGTTAACTGCAGGATTATTAAATGGAGGCAGTAGTGAGCTAGGCATTACTGGGTCGACACCTTTTTCTGGGACATTAACAAATTTTATTCCAGCAAATGGAACTGTAAATTTAAAAGCCAATGGTAATCAGACAGTTCTGCTTCCAGCATTTTATAACCTCACATTATCTGGAACTGGTACAAAAGCATTTCCTGCATCTGTAGTTGCAATTTCCAATATTTTTAGGGTAAATAGTGGAGTTATTGCAAATTTAAACACTGTAACACATACTGCAAATACGTTAATGTTTGGTTCAATAATACAGGATTTAGGCACATGGGGAAGTACAAATTCTACTGCTAGTAATAAAAACAACACTTATTTTTCAGCTACTTCTGGTATTGTTAATGTTGGAAAAACATATTGTACTCCAAATTTTAGTAGTGGCGTAAGACCTATTACAAATGTAGTTTTTAATACAATTTCAAATGCTAGTTCTGCTTTAACCACTTCGCCTACTTATGAAAGTTATATTAACTACAAAACTAATGTTGTCATTGGTCAGAGCTATACATTAAGTGTACAAGGAAATACTAATGGAAGTAATACGCAGTACTATACAGCATATATTGACTGGGATCAAGATGGTTCATATTCAGCTGCTGAGTCATATACTGTAGGAACCCTAAGTAATTCTACCGGAATTACTGGAACAGCTGTATCTGTTGTAATTCCTGTTCCTTCAACTGCTATTGTTGGGACAACAAAAATGCGTATCGTTAGTAGAAGTACTAGTGGAGCTAGTGCTTGTACACTAACAGGTTTTGGTCAGGCTGAAGAATACAGTATAAATATTGATGCTGCCTGTTTTGCCCAGTCACCAGGACAAACCCTAACAACCGCGAACCCTGTTTGTTCAAATACTCCCTTTACTTTGTCCGTTCAAAATCCAAGCAATGGTGGCGCTACTTATCAATGGGAAACTTCAGTAGATGGCTCAACAAATTGGATAAATGCGACACCTAGACCTGTTACCATCATCAATACAGATTTTAGTTCGGCTCCATCAAATGGAGTAATAAAAGGATCAAATACAAGTATTACGGGAGGTGAATTAATTTTAACTCCATCAGCAGGAAGTTACTCGGGTGGGTATTTAATTAATACTACGCCAGGATCAAATATCACTCCTTTTACAGCTAGTTTTGACTTTAGAATTTTTGATGGAACTGCTGCTGATGGTATGAGTCTAAGCTATGGACCAGATTATACAACATTTAATTCTGGACCAGGTGGTGGGGAAGAAGGTGAAGGAACTGGGTTTATTTTAAAGTTTGATACTTATGATAATGTTAATACATCAGCTACAGGCAGTATGATCAGAATAATGTATGCAGGCACACAAATTTTTGCTAATAGCCTTAATCCTTTTAATCTTAGAGATTCTGCATATAGAACCGCTGTTTTATCCGTTGATGCGAATGGATTATTATCTTTAAAAATCGGATCTACAACAATCGTGTCAGGACTTTCAGTCCCTAGTTATGTAGCTGCCGATAAAACAAACTGGTATTTTAAATTTTCAGCTCGTTCTGGTGGTCAGTATGATAAACATAGTATCGATCGAATGCTTATTCAATGTGGAGATGTTGGCTCAACAAATCCAACATTTACAACTACTCAAACATCACCTTTGTATTATCGTGCTCAAGTAAAATGTGGAAATAATACTACTGCGTCAACTCCAGTATTAATCAATATGATTTCTGCAGTAATTAATCCAATAACGACTTCAACTTGTGCTAATTCTGCTTTTACAGTAACCCCTGCGAACGGTACAAATGGAAGTGTTCCTAGCGGGACTACATACACTTGGCCAGCTCCAGTAGTTACAGGTTCAATAAGTGGAGGAGCGGCAAGTGCAGGGACACCAACAACTATAACAGGAACATTAAACAATACGACTGGAGTAAATCAGACTGCGACTTATACAGTTACACCCACTACTTCAGGTTGTGTTGGAGTGCCCTTTACCATTACAGTTACCGTAAACCCATTACCAACAGCCCCCGCAGTAGGAACAATAGTAGGTATTGGCTGTTCTAACTTAGGAAGCGTAACGTTAACAGGACTTCCAGCAGGAAACTGGACAATAAATAGAACAGGAACTGGTTCTCCAGCATCGTACGCTAATACTACAACTCCGCAAACAAGTTTCAACGTGACAGGTTTAGCATTAGGAACATATTACTTTACAGTAAATAATGGTTCATGTACGTCAGTTCAAAGTGCGCCAGTAGTAATAAATGATGAAACTTCTGCAACGTGGAATGGTAATTCTTGGATTGGGGGACTACCAACAGCAAGTAA
>Ga0265780_10010895_pt1 | contig 10808 bp, 8 predicted proteins | sample P1T30metagenome_FD_192432 | JGI IMG/M metagenome (GOLD analysis project Ga0265780, IMG submission 192432) | Plant litter microbial communities from East Loma Ridge, Irvine, California - P1 T30 | ecosystem: Environmental > Terrestrial > Plant litter > Unclassified | place: USA: California... | reverse complement strand
TGGGCAGCACCGCCTGGGCCGGCGGCGGCGAATCGCAATCGGTCGACAAGGAGCAGTACGCGCAAATCGACGGCGAATGGCGCCTGCAGGATGGAATGGTGTCGGCGATCCGCTTCGGCGCGCGCTGGACCGACCATACCCGCACCGCCGAACACCCGCTCGAAACCCGCCCCGGCGCCACCGGCTTCACGGCGCCCGGCCCGGCCTGGAACGGCCAGCAATACCCATCCGACTTCGGAAAGGACCTGGGCGGCAACGTCGCCTCCAACTACTTCAAGTACGACGGCGCGGCCCTCGGCGCCTGGGGCGCGGTGCCCGGCAACCGCCTGCTCGACTACGTGCTGCGCCACAACTGGATGAATGAATTCGAAGTGGGCGAGAAGACCGCGGCGGTATATGCGATGGCCGACTTCGGCGGCGACGACTGGAGCGGCAACATCGGCCTGCGCGCCATCGAGACGCGCCAGAACACGGTGGTGAACCTGCCGGGCGGCCCGAATGCCATCACCGGTTCGGCTTTCGGAGCCTACACCCCGACCACCTTCAAGCGCACCTACCGCGACTACCTGCCGAGCGCCAACCTGAAGTACAACGTCTCGCCCGACCTGGTGCTGCGCACCGCGCTGGCCAAGACCATCGCGCGTCCGGATTATTCGGCGCTGGGCGGCTCGGTCTCGCTCAACGACGACGCCCTGAGCGGCAGCGGCGGCAACGTCAACCTCGATCCGGTACGCGCCACCAACTTCGACATCGGCGCCGAATGGTACTACGCACCGAAGGCGCTGCTGTCGGCTGGCTTCTTCTACATGGACTTCCGCTCGATCGTGGCCCAGGGCACCTCGACGGGTACCTATTTCAACAACAAGCGCAACACCCAGACCGAGTACCAGATCACCTCGCCCTACAACACCACCGGCAGCAACAAGGGGGTCGAACTCAGCTGGCAGCAGCCGCTGTGGGACAACTTCGGCACCCTGGTGAATTACACCCATGCCGACGGCAAACTGGACGACGGCGGCGAGCTGCTGAACTCATCCAAAAACACCTGGAACGTCACCGGCTACTTCGAGAACGAACGCTTCTCCGCGCGCCTGGCCTATAACTACCGCTCGAAGTACAAGGCCGGCGTCGACCGCGGCGCCAGCCAGCACGTCGACAGCATGCCGTCCCTGGCGGCCTCGGTGAACGTCAAGCTTACCGAGCAGCTGACCCTGACCTTCGATGCACTCAACCTCACCAACGAGACGATCAAGATGTACGCCGAGAACGAAGACCGCCCGCGCGCCTTCTACTCGAACGGCCGTACCTTCTACGTCGGCATCCGCGGCAAGCTGTAAGCCTTCCGCAACCGTCCATGCAGCGACACGGCGAACGCTTCCCACCGGAGCGTCCGCCGGCAGCGGAAAACCACTATGAATCACACCACGGACCGAGCAGGCCGCCCGGCGATCGCCATCGCCTGGGAATGCCTGAGCAACACCATGCGCGACGACGCCTTCAGTGCCCGCCTGGTGCTGCGCAACGCGTCGCCTGAGCCCATCGCGCCCGGCTGGGCGATCTGCTTCAACACTTGCCGCAAGGTGCTGGCCGCCAGCGTCAGCCCGGGCTACGCCATTGCCCACCTGAACGGCGACCTGTTCCGCCTGACGATGCCGGACGGCGGCCCCTGGCTGCCGGGCGAGCAGCACACGATCGACTACGAATCGCTGCACTGGGCGATCAGCATCACCGACGCGCCGCTGGGCTTTTATCTGCTGCCGGGCGACGGTGGTCCGGCGCGCGACCTGGGCGACCCGGAGATCGCGCCGTTCACACGCCCGGAGCAGCGCCAGCGCATGCGCGGCGACCTGCTGCCGACGGCCGACGCGGCCTGGCGCTTCGAACAGAATGCGGCCTTGGCCCTGCTGCCGCCAGAGGCGGTGGGGCGCATCACGCCGGCCCCGCAGGCTGCCCGCTTCGACGGCGGATGCTGTCGCCTGAGTCGCCACGCCGCCCTGCATTACGCGCCGGCGTTGTGGAACGAAGCCTCGTTGCTGGCGGCGATGCTGGCTGAACTTCCGGCTGATGCGTCAGGCGGCTCGGCCGCGATCGAACTGGAGATCGGCACGGTTGAGGGCATGGATAGCCTCGAGGCCTACCGGCTGGACGTGACAGCGGATCAGGTCCGCATCGTCGGCGCCAGCGCCCACGGCGTCTTCAACGGCATCCAGAGCCTGGCCCAGCTGATCGAGCCCGGCGGCGAGCTGCCTACCGGGCAGGTGGTGGATGCGCCGCGCTTCGCCTACCGCGGCATGATGCTGGACGTGGCGCGCCACTTCGCCGGCGTCGATACGGTACTGCGCCTGCTCGACTGCATGGCCAGCTACAAGCTGAACCGCTTCCACTTCCACCTCACCGACGACGAGGGCTGGCGGCTGGCGATCGGCGCGCTGCCGGAACTCACCGCGGTTGGTGCACGGCGCGGTGTTTCGCACAATGGCGCGGCCTGCCTGCCGCCATCCTTCGGCTCCGGCGCCGACCCCGAGGCCTCGCCCGGCAGCGGTTTTTATACCGCCGCCGACTTCATCACCATCCTGCGCCACGCGCATGCGCGCCACATCGAGGTGATCCCCGAATTCAACATGCCGGGCCACGCGCGCGCCGCCGTGACCGCGATGCGCGAACGCCGGCGCCGCCTGCTGGCAGCGGGCGACGAGGCGGGCGCCAACGAATATCTGCTGAGCGACCCGGACGATACGTCGACTTACGAATCGGTGCAGCTGTGGCACGACAACGTGATCTGCATCGCGCTGCCGTCATGCGACCGCTTCATCGACACCGTGGTGGGCGAAGTCTGCATGCTGTACCGCGAGGCCGGCGTGCCGCTGCGCGTGATCCACACCGGCGGCGACGAAGTGCCGCCCGGCGCCTGGCTCGGTTCCCCGCGCTGCCGTGCGCTAATGGCGCAGCGCGGCTGGGACGACGTGCAGGACCTGCACGACGACTTCGTGGCGCGCTGCCGCGCGATCCTGGCGCGCCACGGTGTCGACTTCGCCGGCTGGGACGAGACCGCACTGCGGCGCGAGGGCGAACGCCTGCTGCCGAACCCGCGCTTCGCAGGTCCCGGCTTTCACGTCTACGTCTGGAACAACCGCTGGGGATCGAACCAGGAAGACTGCAGCTATCGCCTGGCCAACGCCGGCTACGACGTGGTGCTGTCAAATGCCGCCAGCCTGTACTTCGACCTGGCCTGCGCCAAGCATCCGCAGGAGCCGGGCTATTACTGGGCCGGCTTCGTCGGCGCGCGCAACGCCTTCGGCTTCTGTCCGCTGGATGCGCGCGCGCTGCCCAATGCCGACCCGATGGGCCGCGCATTGGGCGACGACGTGCTGAACGCGTTACATGGGCTGGATGCCGGCGGCCGCGCGCGTATAAAAGGGCTGCAGGGGCAGTTGTGGGGCGAAAATGCACGCTCTCGTGCACGCCTCGAATACCTGGCGCTGCCGCGCATGATCGCGCTGGCGGAACGGGCCTGGGCGCCCGACCCCGGCTGGGAGCAGGTGGCCGACCCGCACGAGCGCGCCGAACGCGCCGCACGCGACTGGAACGCATTCGCCAACCGCCTCGGCCAGCGCGTGCTGCCGCGCCTCGACCGCGCGCCGCAGCCCTGGGACTACCGCCTGCCGCCGCCCGGCGCGCGCGTCGCGGATGGCCTGCTGCATGCCAACGTCGAACTGCCTGGATTGAGCGTGCATTACACTGTGGACGGCAGCGCGCCCGGCGCCGGCAGCCCGCGCTACGCGGCGCCGGTGGCGCTGGCTGGCGTGCTTGAAGTGAAGCTGGCCACTGTCGATACCCGCGGCAGGATTAGCCGCATCGTTACCTTGAAGGTGGACCAGGCATGACCGCCATGAACGATCTCAAAAGCGCCGCCACTGCGCAGGCGCCCCGGCTCCACCCGCTGGCCTGGGTCCCGACCCTGTACCTGGCCCAAGGCCTGCCCTTCTACGCGGTGGCATTGGTGGCGGGCCTGATGTACAAGTCGCTGGGCGTACCCAACGAGCAGATCGCGCGCTGGACCGGCCTGCTCGGCCTGGCCTGGGTGTTCAAGGCCTTGTGGAGTCCCTTCCTGGAGCTCGCCCGCAGCAAGCGCGGCGTGGTGGTGTGCTTCCAGCTGGCTGGCGGCCTGGCGCTGGGCGCGATGGCGCTCGCGCTGCAGCTGCCGGCCTGGTTCGGCCTGTCGATCGCGCTGTTCGCGGTGGTGGCGCTGGCCTCGAGCACCCACGATATCGCGGCCGATGGCATCTATATCGCCAGCCTCAGCGCGCGCCAGCAGGCGGCCTACGCCGGCTGGCAGGGCGCCTTCTTCAACGCCGCCAAGTTCCTGTCGATGGGAGGACTGGTGATGCTGGCTGGCGTGCTGGAAGAACGCATGGGGCCGGGACCGGCCTGGGCCACGGTGTTCGGCCTGCTCGGCGCGCTGATGGCGGCGCTTGGCCTCTACCACCTGTGGGCGCTGCCGGCCACGCCGGCGCCGGCGCGCCGGCAAGACGGGGCGCGCAGCATCGCCGGCACTTTGCTGGACGTGATCCGCGCGTTCTTCGCCAAGCCGGGCATCTGGATGGCGATCGCATTCATCATCCTGTTCCGCGCCGGGGAAGGGCAGATCCAGACCATTGGCCCGCTGTTCCTGCGCGATGCGCGCGACGTCGGCGGCCTCGGTCTCACCACGGCGCAGGTGGGGGCGGTGTACGGTACCGCCGGCACCATCGCCTTTTTGGCCGGCAGCATCGCCGGCGGCTACTTCACGGCGGCGCTGGGATTGAGACGCGCGATGCCATGGCTGATCATCGCCATGAACCTGCCGAACGCGGTGTTCTGGTACCTCAGTGTGGCGCAGCCGGAGTCGCTCGGCGTCATCGCGGCCGGGCTGGGCGTGGAGATGTTCGGCTATGGCTTCGGTTTCGTCGGCGTGATCCTGTTCATCATGCAGGTGGTGGCCAGCGGCCCTTACCAGACCGCCCACTACGCCCTCGGCACCGGCTTCATGCAGCTCGGCTTCGTGCTGTTCAAGATGGTCAGCGGCGACATCCAGGCGCTGCTGGGCTACCGCGACTTTTTCCTGTGGGTGCTGGTGGCGGCGCTGCCGGTGCTGGTGCTGAGCCGCTTCGTGCGGCTCGAAGCACCCTCTAGCGCTTCTTGACCGGTAGCGCCAGCCAGCCGCGCCAGGCGCCGTCCGGGCCGCGCTCGACGCGCTGGATGTGGGGGCGGGCGCTGTCGAAGCGCCAGACGGCTTGCGCCTGGCGCTCGAGCCAGTCCTCGTACATCGAGCGGAAACGCGGCCACTCGTGGCGGAACTCCAGGCAGGCGTAGGCGCCGGCCGGCAGCACGCGCAGGCCCAGGTTGGCATCGCCGCCATCAGCGCCATGGTCGGCGGCGAAGCCGAAGTCGTAGCAGTATTCGCGCTCGCCGGTGAAGCCCGGGTCTTCGTCGAACACGCCGTACCAGGGCGCACCTGGCGCGACCTCGCCGCTTTTCTCGCGCTCGCAGATGAAGCCGTTACAGGCGATCGACAGCGCCGCGCCCGACTGGCCGAAGAAGCGCTGGTAGCGCAAGGTCACGGCGGGCAGTTGGCGCACCGCGATGCGGGCGGCGATGCTGCCCGGCGCGGGCGGACAGTAGGGCGCCAGGATCGCCTCGACGTTGGCCGGCTCGGCCACGAAGAAACTGACGTCGCTTTCGCGCCCGACCTGCTGGTCCATGTAGGCGCGCCAGCCGCCTTCGCGCCAGGCCTTGGCGGACATCGCGAACTGCTGTTTGAAGGCCTTGGCGAAGGCGGCGTTGGACGGAAAGCCGCAATCCTGGGCGATGCGTCCGATCGGCACGTCGGGCTCGTGGCGCAGCTGGTGGGCGGCGCGGCGCAGGCGCCGCTTGCGCTGGTATTCCACCGCCGAGAAGCCGGTCAGCTCGCGGAAGATGCGGTCGAAGTGGTAGCTCGAATAGCTGGCCGATGCGGCCAGGCCGCTCAGGGCCAGCGGATCGCCGACCGAGTCCAGCATCAGGTCCATGACCTCGTACAGGCGCGAGACGCGCGTCGGGGCCTTGACGGTCATGGCGCCGGGCCGGCGGTGAGTACGGATGGAACGGAACGACAGGGCATCGCGTCAGGAGGTTGCTGTTATTACAGCGATTATCCGGCAATGCGCGGCCCCGCGCCGCTTCTGCGTGATGTCCTGGCGAAAGATGTGCTGCTTGCGCAACACATGCATATCGCCCGCTACGGATTTATCCGGGGAAGGGCTGGAAATCGACGCCGCGCGCGATCAGTTCCGCCACCGCTTCCCGGTTTTCCGGGCTTTCGCTGAAGGCCGCCAGCACGGTGCTGAGGTCGGTGAGCCCGTGGATCCACCGACTATTCCCGACTCATCCATTCCTGTCCATACGCGCACGCCAATCCATGCCCGTCGAATAGATACGTGCCGATGTGCAAGCTTTGCCGCTGCAATGCTGGGCCACGCGGCCCGGCGTTTGCTATGCTAGCGACTTTACGCGCGCCGGCGCCGTGCCGGCACGCCATCGAAGGAGAGATCGACATGGTGTCGCTGCAGGAGCAGTTGCTGAAGGCCGGGCTGGTGGACAAGAAGAAGGTCAAGGTGGCCAACCAGGACATGAGCAAGCAGAAGAAGATCGAGCGCCGCACCGGCCAGGAGTCGGTGAACGAGTCGCGCGAGGCCGCGCTGGAACAGCAGCGCAAGAACGCCGAGCGGGCGCGCGAACTGAATGCCCAGCGCGACGCGGCCGCCGCCCAGAAGGCGGTGCGGGCCCAGATCGCCCAGCTGGTGCAGGTGAACCGCCAGCCGCGCGCAGGGTCGGGCAAGGGCGCCGGTAAAGGCGAGATCGCCTATAACTTCACCCATGGCAGCAAGATCGAGCGCATCTATGTGTCGGAACAGGTGCAGGCGCACCTGGTGGCGGGCCGTCTGGTGATCGTGTTCCTGAACGGGAATTACGAGCTGGTGCCGAAGGTCATCGGGGCCAAGATCGCCGAGCGTGATCCGGACAGTGTGATCCAGGTCAAGAAGACGCAAGCCGAATCGGAACCCGAGGGCGAAGATCCCTACGCCGACTTCAAAATTCCGGACGACTTTACCTGGTAAGCCAGGGCCTGCCGCCCATTACAAGACGCCACCTTCGAGGTGGCGTTTTGCTTGAAACCATTTGAAACGAATCATTGTTGAAATGACATGCACCCTGCGCTACACTGGACCTGTCGCGGTTCTGTACCGGGGCATGTAAAGACAACTGGGTCAAGGGCGGGACATATGAACGAACACACGATGGAGCAAGGAGCGGACGAGCCGGGCGGCGCCCGGCAGGTGACCTATCGCAGCGGCGTGGCCGCGCGCCTGGCCGGATTGCCGGTGGAAACGCTGCGGGTCTGGGAGCGGCGCTATGCGCTGTCCGAAACCCAGCGCTCGGCGCATGGGCAGCGCCTGTACACGGCGGAACAGGTGCGCCGCCTGGGCCTGCTCAAGCAGCTGGTCGACCTGGGTCACCCGATCGGCGTGCTGACCGGCTTGCCGGTGGAGCGGCTGGAAGAGATGATCGCGCCCGACCCGTCGCGCGCGGGCCAGGTCAGCGGCCCCTTGCGGGCGCTGGTGGTGGGCGACAGCCTGATGCGCCGCATCGCCGCCAGCGGCCGCGACGGCCGCGCGCTGCAGGTGCAGCGCCACCATGCGCGCCTGGAGCAGGTGGTCGCCGCCGGCGACGGCGTGGCGCTGGACGTGCTGCTGATCGAAGCGTCCGAACTGGACGACAGCGCGGTGCCGCTGGTGGCGGCGGCGCGCGACGCGGTGCATCCGGGCGCCACCGTGGTGCTGTACCGTTTCTGCGGCAGCGCCACCATCCGCGCCCTGCGCGCCCAAGGCTGCCTGGTGGCGCGCGTGCCGGCCGAGGTCGGCGAACTGGTGCAGCTGTGCCGTTCGGCGCTGGCGGGGCAGGGATTGCCGGCGCCGGAACCGGTGCGCGCGCCGGTGGCGCCGCGCCGCTTCGACGAGTCGGCGCTGGCGGCCATCACCGCCGCCGGCAACCGCATGAGCTGCGAATGTCCGCGCCACCTGTCCGAGATCCTCAGCATGGTCGGCAGCTTCGAACGCTACAGCGCCCAGTGCGCGTCGCGCAACCAGGAAGACGCGCGCCTGCACCGCGACCTGGAACTGGCCTCGGGCCGCGCGCGCGTGATCCTGGAAGAGGCGATGGTGCGGCTGGCGCTGGCGGAAGGATTGCCGCTGCCGGACGGGGAAGCCTGACTCTCTCCGGCCTGGCGTGCAGGGCGGGATGGCGATCTGTGCTCCAATGAGGAACTCCGGTTCGTGCCTGTGCGGATGCGGTTCAAGTCCAGGACATTACGGCCGGCTTCCGACCATTTCGAGGAGCCCATCATGGCAAACGCATTCAAGGCTGGCGACAAGGTAGAGTGGAAATCGTCCCAGGGGACGGTGAAGGGGACGGTCAAGAAGAAGCTGACCTCGCCTACCGACATCAAGGGACACCACGTGGCGGCGTCCAAGGACAATCCTGAATACCTGGTGGCCAGCGACAAGACCGGCGCCGAAGCCGCGCACAAGCCGGGCTCGCTCAAGAAGCACTGAGGGCACGGCCGGTAAGGGCACGGCCGGTAAGGGCACGGCCGCTCAGGACTTGGTCGGTGCGGGCTTGCCTGCGCGCCGGCAGCGTTCGGAACAGTATTTCACCGCCTCCCAGTCACGCTCCCATTTCTTGCGCCATGTGAATGGCAGCTGGCAATGGGCGCAGGATTTGGTCGGCAGCTCGGATTTCTTGCGCATCTTCATGCCGCGATTGTATGCCGGCGGCGCCGTCATGGGCGGGTCATAATCGGCGCTTACATTCCCTTCATAGCGTGAGCGAAGGGATTGTGCATGGACCAGCGTAGGACAGCGCGCGAGAACGCGCCATGAAGGAAGGCGATCTCCAGCGCACCCTCGCCGGGAAGCACGTCCTGGTGCTGAGTGTCCCGGCCGGCGCCGGCCATGTGCGGGTCGCCGAGGCCATCCGCAGCTGCGCCAGCGCGGAATACGGCGGGGCCACCGTGACTCACCTGGACGCGATGGCGTATGCCACACCACGCCTGCGCAAGGTGTACACCGATTTTTATCTCGGCCTGGTCAGGCATGCGCCCTGGCTATGGCGCCACGTTTATCGTTTCACCGATGAAGCAAGCCCCGATGGCTGGTTCAACCGCCTGCGGCGCCGGATCGAGGCGCGCGACAGCCGGCGCCTGCTGGCCGAGATCGCGGCGCGCCAGCCTGGCGCGATTGTCTGCACCCATTTCCAGCCGGCCGAGCTGCTGTCGCGCCAGGCCGCAGCCGGCGCCTTGCCCTGCCCGGTGTGGGTGCAGATCACCGATTTCGACCTGCACCGTATGTGGGTGCATCCGCAGGTGGCCGGTTATTTCGCGCCCAACGAGGAAGTCGCCTTCCGCCTGCGCGAACAGGGCATCCCAGCGCGGGCGATCCAGGTGGCCGGCATCCCGACCATGCCGGCGTTCTCGCAACGCCACGACCGCGCCGAGTGCGCCCGCGAACTCGGCCTCGATCCCGGCCTGAAAACCTTCCTCTTGATGGGCGGCGGCGCCGGCCTTGGCGGCCTGAGCCGGGTGGCGCGGCAGTTGCTGCAGATTCCCGGCGACTTCCAGCTGATCGTCCTGGCCGGCAGGAACGCCGCCGAACTGGCCGCCCTGCAGGCGCTGGCCTTTGAACATCCGGGCCGGCTGGCGCCGCAGGGCTACACCGACCGGGTCGAGCGCCTGATGGCCTGCGCCGACCTGGTGATCACGAAACCGGGCGGCGCGACCAGCGCCGAGTGCCTGGCGATGGGCTTGCCCATGATCGTGCATGCGCCGATTCCAGGGCAGGAAGAGCACAACGCGAATTACTTGCTGGAGCAGGGCGCCGCGCTCAAGGCGGTCGACTTGCCGACTCTGGAATACCGGGTGCGCTACCTGATGGCGCATCCGGCCAAGTTGGACGAGATGGCCGAACGGGCGCGCCTGCTGGGACGGCCCCACGCCGCCCGCCAGGTGCTGGAAACCGTCCTGTACGGCGAAAGCGCGGTCCTGCATGCTTGAGTTGCAGGACACTGGCCGCCTGCTGGCGACGGTGGGGGCGGTGCTGGCGCTGGCCTATCTGTTCGCGCGGGTCGAGGTGGAGATCGAGGGCGAGGCGGGATGGGCGGCGAACTTGCCGACCTGGCGCATCGAACAGCATCCGCTGCTCGACATCTTCATGGGCGGCCGGGCGCTGACCGGCTACCACCTGTGGATGTTTTCCTTCATCGGGCTGGTGTTCCACTTCCCGCTGTTCGTCTTCGGCCAGTGGTCGCTGCGGCTGGAAGCGACCGTGATGGCGTCGATCATGCTGTTCTGGATCGCCGAGGATTACCTCTGGTTCATCGTCAATCCGGCCTTCGGCTGGCGCCGTTTCAAGCGCGAATACGTGCCCTGGCACAAGCACTGGGCTTGCGGGGCGCCGGTCGATTACTGGCTGTTCGGCGCCATCGCCATGTGCCTGTTCTGGTATGGGGCCTGAGCCAATACGCCCAGGTCGAGCGCGTGGCGGATGCGGCAGCATAGTTCGGTCGAGCTGCGGGAGATCAGTTCCTGCGGGATGGCGTACTTGTCGGTCAGCCGTGCGTGGTCTTCGAAGCCGTAGGAGACCATGAAGGGGTGCATGCCGGTCTGGATCGCCGCGGTGAAATCCTTGTGCTCGTCGCCGCAGATGTAGGCGCGCGCCGGATTGACGCCGAAACGC
>Ga0265780_10010894_pt1 | contig 10808 bp, 8 predicted proteins | sample P1T30metagenome_FD_192432 | JGI IMG/M metagenome (GOLD analysis project Ga0265780, IMG submission 192432) | Plant litter microbial communities from East Loma Ridge, Irvine, California - P1 T30 | ecosystem: Environmental > Terrestrial > Plant litter > Unclassified | place: USA: California... | reverse complement strand
AAATTTTCGCCTATTTGGGTAAATTCGATCCCTAATAAAGCGCCAATATGGTTTTTTGGGCGGCTATTTAATTCTTCGACTGTAAAATTTTTAAACCACATGATAACGCTCTTTTAAGATTCCAGCATGATGAATGATATGACCAGCGACAATAAATAAAATCGCTTTCACATTAATTTCACGTTCTGATGCCACGCCCTTTCTATTCAATTCTGCCTCATTTAAACTTTTAAAGAAATAAAGATTGGCCTTCCTCAAGGTTGAAAATTCTTCAATCATATCTTCGTAATTGCGTTCATCAAATCGGGCATTTGCTACATAGTCATCTTCATCAAAACCCGGTAAGTGCTTTGTTTCGTTTCTGGCAAAAGCCGTCATCCGATAAACAAAAATTCGTTCGCAATCTATAATATGACCTAACATTTCTTTTAATGTCCATTTGCCATCTGCATAGGCAAAATTTTCTTTTTCCTTATTTCTTTCAAATAAGGCAGGAATGCTAAAAGCCTGTTCTTCTAAAATTTCTATAATGTCGCCATCAACTTTGCTGATGTAGGTTTCACCCCAGGCCGGATATTCGTTAGGTTGTGGTCGGTTCATATCTTAAACTACTTTTTAAAATAATTCTAAATGTTGTTCCCTTGCCGAGCTCAGACTCTTTTACAAAAATTTCCCCACTGTGGTAATTTTCAACAATCCTTTTGGTAAGCGATAAACCTAAGCCCCATCCGCGTTTCCGGGTAGTGTAACCAGGTTGAAAAACAGCATCGAATTTTGATCTTGGAATACCCTTCCCACTATCTGTAACATCGATAAAAACCTGCTCTTTTGCTAGGTTTTCGATAATATTTACAGAAATAGACCCTTCATTTTCAATAGCATTTGCCGCATTTTTCAAGAGATTTTCAGTAACCCAATCAAAAAGCGGTACATTGAGTAAGGCCCGAACCTGTTCATCGCCGGTAATGCTAAACTTCACTTTATCCGAGGTTCGAACTTTAAAATACCTGATAAAATCGCTAATTACGATGTAAACAGTATGGTCTTCCAAGATTGGTTTAGACCCAATTTTAGAGAAACGATCAGTGATAATTTCCAGCCGTTTAATATCATTTTCCATCTCCGCAATCAGTGGATCATCTTCTGCGTCAAATTTAGATTTCATCAACTCTACCCAGGCCATTAGCGAAGATATAGGTGTGCCAAGTTGATGCGCTGTTTCTTTAGCCAGGCCGACCCACACATGATCCTGTTCATCTCTTCGGGCAGAACTAAAGGCCGTGTAAGCAGTTAAAAGAAAAAGAAAAATTACACCCATCTGGATGTATGGAAAATATCGAAGTTGAGTAAGGATAAATGAATCTTTGTAGTAGGCTAGCTTTTCTTGACCCATAATATTCATCACTACTGGGCGATGTTGTTTTTTCATGGTCGAAAGCTCTCTTACAAAATAAAGGCTATCGTAAACCAACTTATCATTATCTGGATAAAAAGTTTTTGTGCTATCAAGGCCGCTGGATGATAAAATGGTTCCGTCACCATTCACGACAATAACAGGCATTTTGGTATTTTCCCTAACATCTTCTACCACACTTGTGAAGTTATCATTATCATACAAAAGCATCGATCTTTCAGTAATCTTCACCCAGAGCTGAAACTGTGCCGCTTCCTCACGTTCCATTTTTTTTACAAAAGAATCGGTGTAAAACACTGAGGCAATGCCAATTAGAATGGCAAATATGAGGAGGAAAAACTTCCAGCGGCGTTTCTTTTGATAAGGGTTCATGCTTTAGATGGGCAAATTACAATAACAAAACGAAAAAATCATAAAAACTATATCTTTGTAACGTCTTGCGTTTTGCGCATGGCGATAGGCGTTTGAACCGCTAATCGCTTAACGCCAACCGCTCAACAAGCCAATTATGGATAAGAAAGTTAGAGTAAGATTTGCCCCAAGCCCAACCGGAGGACTGCATTTAGGCGGTGTACGTACGGCGTTGTTTAATTATTTGTTCGCAAAAAAGAATAATGGAACCTTCGTGCTTCGGGTAGAAGATACCGATCAGAATCGTTTTGTAGAAGGTGCAGAGCAATATATTGTCGATTGTTTAAACTGGTGTGGCATTGCGCCAGATGAAAGCCCGAATAACCCTGGGGTTTACGGGCCTTACCGCCAGAGCGAGCGCAAACCAAGCTATAGAAAGTTTGCCGAACAATTGATTAGCGATGGCTATGCTTATTACGCTTTTGATACACCTGAAGAGTTGGATGTAAAACGTAAGGAAATTCCAAACTTCCAATACGGGCAGGCAACACGTATGCAGATGCGTAACTCTTTAACACTAACCCTAAGTGAAGTTGAAGAATTATTGGCGGCAAAAACACCTCATGTGGTACGTTTAAAAGTGCCTGAAGATGAAATTGTTCATTTTAATGATTTAATTCGTGGCGATGTAAGTTTCGAAACTTCTATTGTAGATGATAAAGTTTTGCTCAAAGCCGATGGAATGCCAACGTATCATTTGGCAGTTGTTGTAGATGATAAGGCGATGGAAATTTCTCATGCTTTTCGTGGAGAAGAATGGTTGCCATCTGCACCAATTCATATTCTGCTGTGGAAATATTTAGGTTGGGAAGCTGATATGCCGGCCTGGGCGCATTTACCACTAATCTTGAAACCCGATGGACATGGAAAGTTAAGCAAACGCGATGGAGATCGTTTAGGTTTCCCAGTTTATGCTATGAATTGGACAGATCCAAAAACCGGCGATATTACCAAAGGTTTCAAAGAAATGGGTTTCTTGCCAGAAGCTTTTGTAAATATGTTGGCTTTATTGGGTTGGAATGACGGAACTGATCAAGAACTTTTCTCATTAAAAGAATTGGAAGAAAAATTTTCGATAGAGAGAATCAGTAAAGCAGGGGCGAAGTTCGATTTCGAAAAGGCCAAATGGTACAATCACGAATGGATCAAGCAGTCGCCGGTTGACAGTTTACAGTTGCCAGTTAAAGATGAACTGCAAAAAGCGGGTATTGAAGTTCAGGATGATCATTTTTTAAATACGATTATCGATTTAATTAAAGATCGTTGTACACTTTTGCCTGATTTTGTGGCGCAAAGCGGATACTTTTTTGCTGCTCCAAGCCAATACGACGAGCAAGCAGTTAAACCAAAATGGACTCCGGAAAAAGCCGAATTTTTTAGTGCATTCGCAGCCCAATTAACTTTGACTGATGCCGTTAGTGAAGAAGCGGCTTTTAAAGCATTGGCAGATGAAAAAGGATTCAAACCAGGCGAATTGATGTTGCCTTTCCGCATCATGTTGGTAGGTGGTAAATTTGGACCTGGTGTTTTCGATATTGCTGTACTGTTAGGTATTGAAGAAACTAAGGCTAGAATTGCCAAAGCAATCGCGGTATTTAGTAACTAGAATAAAAGATACGACGTGTAAGCCAGGAAGAAATTTCTGGCTTTTTTATTACATCAAAACCTAAAAGAATAAATCAGGAAAATAATTTCTACTTTAGTCTAACAATTAACGCTGGTTTACGGTTATTCATAAAATCAAAAATTTAAAAATATGCAGTGGTTCGGAAAAGGTAGCAGCAACATGGAAGATGGTAGAAGCGGAGGTGGTGGTAAAACCATTCTTGGCGGAGGTATCGGTATCGTTGTGGTTATACTCGGTTTAATTTTCGGGAAGGACTTAAGTGGTGTAGTGAGCCAGCTTCCAACTTCACAAGGTACAGAAGAAGTTAAGCAAGGCGTTCCGGCAAATGATCCACAGGCGGTTTTTGTTTCTGGTGTTTTAGAATCTACTGAGCAGGTATGGGATAAAGAATTTCAGGCCTTGGGTAAACAATACGAATATCCAAAGTTGAGGTTGTTTAGAGATGGTGTGCAAACTGCATGTGGAAATGCAAGTTCGAACGTGGGTCCGTTTTACTGCCCTGGTGATCAGAAAGTGTACATCGATTTATCATTTTATGATGATTTAAAAAACCGTTTTGGTGCTGCCGGCGATTTTGCTCAAGCATATGTAATTGCACATGAGGTGGGCCATCACGTTCAAAATTTGCTGGGCATTTCTGCAAAGCTTGATGAAGCCCGCGGCCAGGTTAGCGAAAAAGAATACAACCGTTTATCAGTAAAATTAGAATTACAGGCCGATTTTTTTGCCGGTTTATGGGCACATCATGCTCAAAACCTTAAAGATTTCAAATTGGAAGAAGGTGATATTGAAGAAGCACTTACAGCAGCAAATGCCATTGGCGACGATAAATTACAAAAACAAGCCACAGGCGATGTTCAACCAGATTCTTTTACGCATGGTACTTCACAACAACGTATGTTTTGGTTTAAAAAAGGTTTCGAAACCGGCGATTTTAGACAAGGGGATACTTTTAGCCAGTTATAGTTTAATGCCTGAAAGGAACTATTCTAATAGATGTAGCTCACTGACCACTTAAACCTGATAGCAATGGAAAGCACCCGTTTTTTTAAAACGTGACTTGAAATGCATAGCAGGAGTAACATTAATAAGGGTGTTGGCGTAGCTTTCCAAAAAAAAGTTTAAAATTGTAAAACCTTTTTGCTGTGATATTGTTTGTCACTAGTTAAAGGGTTTTCTCTTTTAAACCAAACATAAATTATCCCAGCTTCTTATTTTTTCAATAAAGATGATCCTTATAGTTGATGACAGACCAGAAAACCTTATCTCATTACAGAAAGTACTACAAGCTCACAATTTTGAGGTAGATACTGCATCATCTGGCGAAGAAGCGTTAAAAAGGGTTTTAAAAAACAACTACGTACTCATTATTCTTGATGTTCAAATGCCAGATATGGATGGCTTTGAGGTTGCAGAAGCCATTTCGGGATTTAGCAAGGCAAAAGACACAGCGATCATTTTCTTATCAGCGGTAAATACCGAACTCAAGTTTATCACGAAAGGTTACCTAAGTGGTGGTTTAGATTATATCATCAAACCTGTTGATATCAACATTCTTCTACTCAAAATAAAAACATTTTACCGCATTTATGAACAAAGCCGAAAGCTAAACGAGGTGCAGGAAGAACTGTTGAAGGAAATAGAATTCCGGAAATTGGCAGAGCAGAAAAAAGATGAGTTTATTAGTATTGCCAGCCACGAATTGAAAACGCCATTGACGAGCGTAAAAGGATATATCCAGCTGCTGCAGCGAAGTTTAAATAAAGACAATAAGGAAATGGCCCAAAACCATTTAGAAAAGGCAAGTATACAGTTGGAAAAGCTTAACGAACTTATTGTTGATTTGCTGGATATTTCCAAGATTGAAAGCGGGAAAATGAAATTCAATATGAAACATTTTTGCGCTGATAGCATGGTTAACAATGCTATAGAAATGTTGCAGCAATCTAATCCTGATTTTAAGATTTCCAAGTTAGGTAAAACCACCGATGAAGTTTTTGGTGATGAAATGCGTTTGGAACAAGTGGTAATTAACTTTATTACCAATGCGATTAAATATGCACCTGGCACTAACCAGGTAAATGTTACCATAAACATCAAGGATGGAAAACTTTATTTGGCAGTAAAGGATTTCGGAATTGGAATTTCTGCTGAGCAGCAAGACAAAATATTTGATAAGTTTTATCGTGTGGAGGAAAATAGCCATCGTTTTAACGGATTGGGGATTGGCCTTTACATTTGTGCAGAAATCATCAATAGGCATGGTGGCACTATTGGCGTAAACAGTGTTCCGAATGAAGGATCGGAGTTTTTCTTCATTATTCCAATCCACGAAGAAGAAATGCTGCAAAATCAAATCTAATTATCTCCTAATTATAGAATGAAAACTACTCTTAAAAATAATCTACGTTTAGGCCTTGGCTTGTCGCTTATTATACTTTTTATCAGTTCGCTGGCTTCTTATATAAGCATCAGTAACCTGATTAAAAGTACTGAGCTGGTTAAGCATAGCGACCAGGTAATCTTAGATTCGGAAAATATTATTTCCTTTTTGAAAGATGCAGAAACCGGTCAAAGAGGCTTTTTGCTCACTGGAAATAAGGTTTTTTTAACGCCGTATTATGGCGCAAGTGATTCTGCAGCATCCATTTTAAAAAAGGTTGAAACCGCAACAGAAGATAATCCTGTGCAACAAAAAAATGTAGCTGCGTTACGCAACATTTTAACAAAAAGAATGGGCATTATCAAGTCTACAATAGAAATTAAAGAACTTGGAGGTGCGGTAGACCCGACGGTTTTGTTTCAGGGTAAAGTTTACATGGATGATGCCCGCCAAACCGTGAATCGTTTGGTTAAAGAGGAACGCAGGTTATTGGAAGAGCGAACGATTGCCCTCAATAAGCTCACATCATACACGCCAATTTTAATTTTAATTGCGGCGGCTTTGGCTATTTTAATCACCTTGTTTTTCTACAGAAAAGTATCGGTAGATTTTGATGAACGGGTGAAACTGCAGGAGGAGATTGAAAGCAAAAAGTACGAGATGGAAAAACGTATTGCTGCTATAAAAGAAATTGCCCATCAAATTTCTAATGGCAACTACGGGGTTAAATTGGATAGCAAAAGCCAGGATGATATCGGCGAACTTTCGGTGTCTTTGAATACAATGGCTTCATCGCTCAAAAAATCTTTTGATACATTGGCAGAAAATGAGTGGTTGCAAACAGGTGTGGCCAATTTGAACGTTAAAATGGTTGGCGAAAAGGATGTTTTCCATTTAGCTGATGATATTATTGAAGTTTTGGTTACTTATACCAAAAGCCAGATTGGGGCCATTTATTTATTTAAAGATGATGGTTATTTGCACCTGAAAGGGAAATATGCGCTGGAAGGACAAAACCTGGTAGAAGTTTTAGAACTTGGACAAGGCCTAATTGGTCAAGCCGTAAAATCGGGTAAGCGCATTTTATTGGAAGATGTGCCACAGAGTGAATTGACCATAACCCATGCAACGGGTAACATTAAACCTGCACAATTATTGGTATTGCCTATTATCAGAAATGGAATTTCTATAGGCGGATTGGAGTTGGGCACCATTACTGCCTTTAACGATTTGCAATTGCAGTTTTTAAACTCGGTGCTTTCTGATATTGGCACAGCACTATTGGGCGCTCAGAACAGACAAAAGCTGCAGCTATTGCTGGAAGAAACGCAGGCACAATCTGAAGAATTACAGGTGCAGCATGGAGAGTTGGAAGGTATGAATGCCGAGTTGGAAGCACAGGCACAGAAACTACAGGCTTCTGAGGAGGAACTTAGAGTACAACAAGAAGAGTTGCTTCAAAGCAACCAGGAGCTGGAAGAAAGAAGCAGTTTGCTAGAAGAGAAAAATGAGCTGATTGAAGAAAGAAATGTAGAAATTCAGCAAAAGGCTGAAGCTTTGGAGCTAAGCACCAGATACAAATCTGAATTTTTAGCCAATATGTCTCACGAATTGCGTACGCCTTTAAACTCCATTCTTTTGTTGTCGCGATTGATGGCAGAGAATGAGGAAATGGATAAAGAGCATCAAGAATATGCTTCGGTAATTCAAAGCTCGGGGCAAGGATTATTAAGCCTGATTGATGAGATTTTAGATCTCTCAAAAATCGAGGCAGGTAAAATGGAACTCGATAGATCAAATGTTAAGGTTGATGAGATTGCGACAAGCATGCGCTCATTGTTTAATCCATTAGCCAAAGAGAAGGCATTGGATTTGGTGATTGAGAAAGCAACCAATGTACCTGAATTTTTTCATACAGATAAAATGCGTTTAGAGCAGATTTTAAAGAATCTGTTATCAAACGCAATTAAATTTACATCAACTGGCTCAGTTAAATTCAACATTGAAAAAGATGAGAAATTAAATGCACTGGTTTTTAAAGTAACCGATACCGGTGTTGGAATTGCACCAGAGAAACAAGGGATGGTCTTTGAAGCTTTCCAGCAAGCAGATGGTTCTACCAGGCGTAAATTTGGTGGAACTGGTTTAGGCTTGTCAATAAGTAGAGAACTTGCAAAACTTTTAGGAGGGTACATCGATCTAAAAAGTAAAGAAAATGAGGGTAGTGTATTTATTTTAATCTTGCCTATCGATAAGAACAAAGGCTTCGAAGATGTTAAACAAATTTTCGAAAAACCTGTTCCTTTTGCAATAGAGCCACTAAAAGTTCAACATTTAACGGTAAGTAATATTCCGCAGGAAATAGAAGACGATCGGGATAATATCCAACCAGACGATAAAGTAATTTTGATTGTGGAAGATGATACGCCTTTCGCAAAAACGCTGTTGGACTTTACCAGAAAGCGCAACTACAAAGGTTTGGTAGCCGTTCGTGGCGATGTTGGTATAGAAATGGCTAAGGCCTATAAACCATTGGCAATTTTATTAGATATTCAGCTGCCTGTTAAAGATGGATGGCAGGTAATGGAAGAGTTAAAAGCAAACCCAACAACACGCCCGATTCCGGTACATATTATGTCTAGCTTGCAGGTTAAAAAAGAAAGCCTGCTTAAAGGTGCGGTAGATTTTATCAATAAACCATTTGCCTTTGAGCACATGCAAGAGATATTTTCTAAGCTGGAACATGCATTAAGCAGACACCCTAAAAAAGTTTTAATTGTTGAAGAAAACGAGCAACATGCTAAAGCGCTAAGTTATTTTTTGAGTAATTTTAGTATTCAAACGGAAATAGTGAATAAGGTTAGCGAAGGCGTTTCGGCATTACATAAAGCTGATGTAAACTGCGTAATCTTAGATATGGGCATTCCTGATAAACATGCCTACGATACCCTCGAAGTGGTGAAAAAAACACCAGGATTGGAGAATTTGCCGATTATCATTTTTACAGGGAAAAATTTATCAAAGGGAGAGGAGAATAGAATTAAGCAATACGCCGACTCCATTGTAGTTAAAACGGCACATTCTTACCAAAGAATTTTGGATGAAGCAGGATTGTTTCTGCATCTTGTAGAAGAGAAAAGTCGTGAGAAAACAAAAACACCAAAAACTTTTTCTGAACTTCAGGATGTTTTAAAAGGAAAAACTGTTTTAGTTGCTGATGATGATGTGCGGAATATTTTCTCGCTGACCAAGGTACTAGAGCAACATCAAATGAAAGTGCTTGCGGCCATAGATGGAAAGGAAGCGCTAAAGTTGTTAAATGAAAACCCAAAAGTGGATGTGGTTTTGATGGATATGATGATGCCCGAATTAGATGGCTATGAAACAACTACAGCCATCAGGCAAGATAATAAATACAGAAATCTGCCAATTTTGGCCGTAACTGCAAAAGCCATGATGGGCGATCGCGAAAAGTGTATAGCCGCAGGAGCGTCAGATTATATCAGTAAACCGGTAGATATGGATCAGCTGGTTTCCCTCTTGCGAGTTTGGTTATACGAAAATCATTACAAAGCTTAATCTGTTTAAATAAATATGCCTCAAAAATTAATTCTCATTATTGATGATGATAATAGAAACATTTTCGCGTTAAAAGCTGTTCTAAAGGCCAAAGGTTTCGATTGTTTATCAGCTACCAGTGCCCAAGATGGCTTTGCCATTATGCAAGAAAATGAAAATGTTACAGTTGTATTAATGGATATGATGATGCCCGATATGGACGGATATCAAGCCATTTCTGTGATGAAAAAATCAGAAAAATTGCAAAACATTCCGGTATTGGCAGTAACGGCTCAGGCTATGGTGGGCGATAAGGAAAGATGCCTTGCTGCGGGTGCAGCTGGCTACGTTTCCAAACCTATAAATGTTGATGAATTGTTAATGCAAATAGAGAAAGTAACTAATTAGGTGATAGTTGATGTGATAGATAATGAGCAGATTGATGCGTTACTAAGTGATGTTCTGGAAACTCATGGCTACGATTTCCTTGAATACTCTCATGCTTCAATCAAACGCAGAATCACCAGATTATATACCTTAGATAACTTTGTAAGCTTTGCGGAATTTCGGTATGCCGTTAAAAGCGATAAGCAATACTTCAAACGTTTTTTGGAAGAGATAACGGTAAATGTTACCGAGATGTTTCGCGACCCTGGCTTTTACCGATCACTAAGGAACGATGTGCTACCGGTTTTAGGCACTTATCCATTTATTAGAATCTGGGTTGCTGGCTGTTCCACTGGAGAAGAGGCTTATTCTTTAGCGATATTATTGAAAGAACTCAATTTATTGCATAAGTCGCTTATTTATGCAACTGATATCAATCCTTCAGTTTTAGAAAAAGCAAAGAAGGGCGTGTTTCCACTTCATTACCTAAAAGGATATTCTGAAAATTATGTTGCTTCGGAAGGTGTAATGGATTTTTCCTCTTATTACACGGCGAGTTATTCGCTGGCTAAGTTTGATGAATCTTTAAGTAGCAAGATGATTTTTTCTACGCACAATCTCGTATCAGACCACTCATTCAACGAATTTCAACTCATTTTGTGCAGGAACGTATTAATCTATTTTGATAAAGAGCTGCAGCATAAAGTATTTCAACTATTTGATAATAGTTTAGAAAATCTCGGCTATTTAGCTTTGGGAAGTAAAGAAAGCTTAGATTTTTGGTCGAAAGCGAAAGAATACAAACGCGTTAATTTAGAGAAAATATGGCGCAAGTTATAGCACCTCATCAATGTAGTGCTCTGGTAATTGGTGGGTCTGCAGGAAGTTTAGATGTGCTTTTGGAGATATTTCCGAAACTCAGAAGCGAACTGGATTTTCCTATCATTCTGGTTACCCATAGAAAATCTGGCAATGATTCTTTATTGAGCGATTTGCTGCAAGGGCGTACGGGCTTAAAAGTGAGGGAA
>Ga0265780_10010892_pt1 | contig 10809 bp, 5 predicted proteins | sample P1T30metagenome_FD_192432 | JGI IMG/M metagenome (GOLD analysis project Ga0265780, IMG submission 192432) | Plant litter microbial communities from East Loma Ridge, Irvine, California - P1 T30 | ecosystem: Environmental > Terrestrial > Plant litter > Unclassified | place: USA: California... | reverse complement strand
CTGCCCCTGGTCGCCGTCGCGTCGGTCGACGTCGCCGAGATCACGGCGCTGGTCGGCTCGCTCGGTCAGCGCCTGCTGCCGCTGGGCTGAGGGGGCCGAGCGTCAGCCCCGCTCGTCCACCGGCGCGTCGGACGGGACGGACGCGGGGGAGGCGGGCTCCGCCGTCGTCCCGCGCCAGCGCGCCACGGTGCGCATCAGGTGGTAGATCCCCAGCGCGGCCGCGGTGCCGATCGCGATGCCCTCGAACGTCAGCGAACCGACGGCCCACGTGAAGTTGGCGATGCCCGCGATGAGGGCGACGGCCGCCGTCGTCAGGTTCACGGGGTCGGAGAAGTCGACCTTGTTCTGGATCCAGATGCGTGCGCCGAGGACGCCGATCATCCCGTAGAGGACCGTGCCGGCGCCGCCGATGACACCGGACGGGATCGTCGCGATGAGCGCGCCGAACTTCGGGGAGAGCGACAGCAGCAGCGCCGTCGCGGCGGCGACGTAGTACGCGGCCGTGGAGTAGACGCGGGTGGCGGCCATGACGCCGATGTTCTCGGCGTAGGTGGTGGTGCCGGAACCGCCGCCGAAGCCCGCGAGGGTGGTGGCGAGACCGTCCGCGAACAGGGCGCGGCCGGTGACCGGGTCGAGGTTCTCGCCGGTCATCGCCGCGACGGACTTCACGTGACCGATGTTCTCCGCGATGAGCACGAGCACGACCGGGATGAACAGGCCGAGCACGGAGACGCTGAAGGTCGGGGTGGTGAAGTCGGGCAGGCCGATCCACCCGGCCTCGCCCACGGCGTCGAAGGTCACCTCGCCGCGGATCGCTGCGACGGCGTAGCCCACGAGCACCCCGACGAGGATCGACAGGCGGCCGAGGATGCCGCGGAACAGCACCGTGACTCCGACGATCGCGAGGATCGTGACGACGGCGGTGACCGGTGCCAGCTTCACGTTGTTCCACGCGGCGGGCGCGAGGTTGAAGCCGATGAGCGCCACGATCGTGCCCGTGACGATCGGCGGCATCACGACGTCGATCCAGCGGTGCCCGGCCCTGTTCACGACGAGGCCGACGACGGCGAGCGTCACGCCGGCGACGACCACGCCGCCCAGCGCGCTCGCCATCCCGCCGGACTCGTTCGCCGCCGCGATCGGGGCGATGAACGCGAACGACGAGCCGAGGTAGCTCGGCACCCGCCCGCGCGTGATCAGCAGGAACAGGAACGTGCCGACGCCGGAGAAGAACAGCGTCGTCGCGGGCGGGAGGCCCGTGATGATCGGGACGAGGAACGTCGCGCCGAACATCGCCACGACGTGCTGCATGCCGATGCCGATGGTGCGCGGCCACGTCAGACGCTCCCCGGGGGAGACGACGGTGCCGGGGGCGACGGTGCGACCGTCGCCGTGCAGGGTCCAGGAGAACGGGGAGCTGGGCATGGGCCATCCAGGGGAGTCGTCGCGAGGGACCGGCAGGTCGTGGACACCCTAGTGACGGGGGCACCGACCCGCGCGGCGTGCCCGCCGCGCGGACGGCTGCGCGGGGCGCGCCGCTAGGGTCGAACCATGACCGCTCCCACGGATCCCACCACCACGCCGGCCTGGGCGGAGCTCACCGCCCTGCACGGCTCGTTCACCCCGGACCTGCGCGGCTGGTTCGACGGCGACCCCGGTCGCGTCGAGCGCCTCACGCGCACCGTCGGCGACCTCCACGTCGACCTCTCCAAGAACCTCGTGACCGACGAGATCCTCGCGTCGCTGGTGCACCTGGCGGAGGACACCGGCGTCGTCGAGCGCTACGCCGCCATGCTCGCGGGCGAGCACATCAACACGACCGAGGACCGCGCCGTCCTGCACACCGCGCTGCGCCGCCCGGCGGGGGCGACGCCGCCGCTCGAGGTCGACGGCCAGGACGTCGACACCGACGTGCACGAGGTGCTCGGCCGACTGTCGGAGTTCGCCGACCGCGTGCGCTCCGGCGACTGGCTCGGCGTCACGGGCAAGAAGGTCGCCACCGTGGTCAACATCGGGATCGGTGGATCCGACCTCGGCCCCGTCATGGTCTACGAGGCGCTCAAGCCGTTCGCGCAGGCGGGCCTGAGCGCACGGTTCGTCTCGAACATCGACCCGACCGACCTCGCGGAGAAGGTCGCCGACCTCGACCCCGAGACCACGCTGTTCATCGTCGCGTCCAAGACGTTCACGACGCTCGAGACCCTCACGAACGCGCGGCTCGCGCGCGACTGGCTGTGGGAGAACCTCGCGAAGACCGGCGCCATCGGCGGCGACGACGCCGCCCGGACGGACGCCGTCGCCCACCACTTCGTGGCCGTCTCCACGGCGCTGGACAAGGTCGAGGCGTTCGGGATCGACCCCGCCAACGCGTTCGGGTTCTGGGACTGGGTCGGAGGCCGCTACTCCGTGGACTCCGCGATCGGGCTGTCGCTCGCGATCACGTTCGGCCCGGACGCCTTCCGCGACCTGCTCGCCGGGTTCCACACGGTCGACGAGCACGTGCGCACCGCGCCCCTGGAGCAGAACGTGCCGGTCCTCATGGGCCTGCTCAACGTCTGGTACACCAACTTCCTCGGCGCACAGACGCACGCGGTGCTGCCGTACGCGCAGCAGCTGAGCCGCTTCCCGGCCTACCTGCAGCAGCTCACGATGGAGTCCAACGGCAAGTCGGTGCGCTGGGACGGCACGCCGGTGAGCACCGAGACGGGCGAGATCTTCTGGGGCGAGCCGGGCACGAACGGCCAGCACGCGTTCTACCAGCTCATCCACCAGGGCACGCGGCTCATCCCGGCGGACTTCATCGCCGTCGCCAACCCGGCCTACCCCCTGACCGACGGTGGCCGCGACGTGCACGGCCTGTTCCTGGCCAACTTCCTCGCGCAGACCAAGGCGCTGGCGTTCGGCAAGACCGCCGCCGAGGTCGAGGCCGAGGGGACCACCGGCGCGCTGGTGGCGGCCCGGACGTTCAGCGGCAACCGGCCGACGACGTCGATCTTCGCGCCCGCGCTGACGCCGTCCGTCCTCGGCCAGCTGATCGCGCTCTACGAGCACATCACGTTCACGCAGGGGATCGTCTGGGGCATCAACTCCTTCGACCAGTGGGGCGTCGAGCTCGGCAAGCAGCTCGCGCTGCAGATCGCGCCCGCGATCGAGGGCGACGACGAGGCGCTGGCGACGCAGGACGCCTCCACGCGCGCGCTCGTGGCGTACTACCGGGAGCACCGGGCCTGACATCCGGGCCTTCCGGGCCTTCTGGACGCTCGACGACGGCGGGGCGCACCTTCGGGTGCGCCCCGCCGTCGTGCGTCCGGATTCGACCGGGGCGCCCCCGCCCACACGGTGAGCATCGGTGAACGCCGGACCAACGCCCGGTGACGTGGGTCACCCCGGCCGGGTTATGGTCGTTCCGTCATGTGAGACGGACGACGACGTCGTCCCACGTGCGAAACCGGGCTCGCGTTCACCCGGGGGTTACCTGACCGACGTCGCGATGTCGTACGGCCGACCTAACGTGAGTTCGTTCCGGAAGTGTCTAGAGAGGTGATGTCATGCGTTTGTGGGTTCGTCCCGCCGCAGTAGCAGGTGCTGCTGCCATAGCAATGACAGGGGTGGTGATCGCGCCGGGAACAGCTCTCGCAGCTGTCAGCGCGACCGCCCCCGTCGTGATCAACGAGGTCTACGGAGGAGGTGGCAACGGGGGGTCGACGTTCAAGAACGACTTCGTCGAGCTGCGCAACAACACCGATGCGGACGTGGACCTCACGGGCTGGTCCGTGCAGTACGCGTCCGCCACGGGCACGTCGTGGCAGAAGACGGATCTGACGGGGACGATCCCGGCGCGCGGGTACTTCCTCGTGCAGCAGGCTGCGGGCACCGGTGGCACCACCGACCTCCCCGAGGCCGACGTCGTGGGGACGCTCGCGATGAGCGGCACCACGGGCAAGGCGGCCCTGGTCAACAACGCCACCGCGCTGACCGGCGGCAACCCCACCGCGCTCGACCAGGTCGTCGACCTCGTGGGCTGGGGCCCGACGGCCAGCGGCTTCGCCGGCACCGGCCCCGCTCCCGTCGCCACCAACGCCACCTCGGTCGCGCGCAACGCCGCGAGCGCCAACACGGCTGACAACGCCGCCGACTTCACCGCCGGCGCGCCCACGCCGCAGGCGTCGGGCGCGGCTCCCGTCGACCCGCCGGTCGACCCGCCCGTCGACCCGCCCGTCCCCGGCGTCGTCACGCCGATCGCGCAGGTGCGCGGCCTGACGTCCGGCACGGTCACCACCCGCGGCATCGTCACCGCCTCCTACCCCACGGGTGGCTACAGCGGTTACGTCATCCAGACCCCCGGCACCGGTGCCGACAACGCCGGTCGCACCGTCTCCGACGCGATCTTCGTCTACTCCGCCGCGACCGTCGGCCAGGCGGCCGTCGGTTCGCACGTCGAGGTCACCGGCGCGGTCGGTGAGTTCTTCGGTCTCAAGCAGCTCACGGTCGCGAGCGGGGGCCTCACGGTCCTCACCGAGACCGCGGCTCCCGTGGTCCCCGCTGCGGTTCCCCTGCCCGCCGTCGCGGATCGCGAGGCCTACGAGTCGATGCTGATGCTGCCCGAGGGCGACTTCACCATCTCCAACACGTACTCCACGAACCAGTACGGCGAGCTCGGTCTGGCGACCGGCACCACGCCGCTGGTGCAGCCGACCCAGGTCGGCCGTCCCGGCAGCGCGGAGGCGGCCGCGGCCGCCGCGGACAACGCTGCCCGCGCCATCACGCTGGACGACGGTTCGTCGACGAACTTCTTCAACAACCGCCAGCAGACGCCGCCGTACATCTCCACGACGGACCCCGTCATCGTCGGCGCGGCCGTCGAGTTCACCGACCCGGTGATCCTCGACTGGCGCAACGACGCGTGGAAGCTCAACCCGGTCAGCCAGGTCACGCCGGCGAACACCGACGCCTACCCGGCCACGTTCGAGAACACGCGCACCGACGGACCGGACGTCGCCGCCCTCGGTGACGCCGACCTCACGATCGCGTCGTTCAACGTGCTGAACTACTTCACCACGCTCGGCGCCGACACCCCCGGCTGCACGTCCTACAAGGACCGCGACGGCAACCCCGTCACGGTCAACAGCGGCTGCGACCCGCGCGGTGCCTGGGGCGCCGCCGACCTCGAGCGTCAGCAGGGCAAGCTCGTCGACGCGATCAACGCCGTCGACGCCAGCGTCGTCGGCCTGATGGAGATCGAGAACTCGGCGCGCCTCGGCGAGACCCCGGACGAGGCCACCGCCACGCTCGTGGCCGCGCTCAACGCGGACGCCGGCTCGGCCAAGTGGGACTACGTCCCGTCCTCCGCCGACCTGCCCGCCGCGAACGGCCAGGACGTCATCACCAACGCGATCATCTTCCAGCCGGCCGAGGTCGTCGAGGAGGGTGCCGCGCGTGCGCTGGGCAACCAGAGCGCGAACGGCCAGCCGTTCCAGAACGCCCGCGAGCCCATCGCGCAGGAGTTCGTCCCGGTCGACGGCGGCGAGAGCGTCTTCGTCGTCGTCAACCACTTCAAGTCGAAGGGGTCGGCGGGTCCGCTGCCGGGCGACGCCGACGCCGGCGACGGTCAGGGCAGCTCCAACGCCTCGCGCGTGGCCCAGGCCACCGCGCTGCGCGACTGGCTGCCGACCGTGACCGAGCAGGGCGACGCCGTCGCGCTGCTGGGTGACTTCAACTCCTACGGCATGGAGGACCCGCTGCAGGTCCTGTACACCGACGGGTTCACCAACGTCGAGACCGCGTTCGACGGCGTCGGGTACTCCTACAGCTTCTCCGGCCTGTCCGGCTCGCTGGACCACGTGCTCCTCAACGAGGCCGCTCTCGAGCGCGCCACCGGTGCGGACATCTGGAACATCAACTCGGGCGAGTCCATCGCGCTGGAGTACAGCCGCTACCTCAACCACGGCACGGACTTCTTCGCTCAGGGCCCGTACCGCTCCTCCGACCACGACCCCGTCGTCGTCGGCATGACCGCCGGTGACGGTGGCGTCGACCCGGAGCCCACCGGCCCCGTGGACCTGTCGCTGCTGAACATCAACGACTTCCACGGCCGCATCGACGCCAACACGGTGAAGTTCGCCGGGACCGTCGAGCAGCAGCGCAAGGAGATCGAGGACGCCGACGGCGGCGCGCTCTTCCTGTCCGCCGGCGACAACATCGGGGCCTCGCTGTTCGCCTCGGCGATCGCCGGCGACCAGCCCACCATCGACGTGCTGAACGCGCTCGAGCTGGCTGCCTCGGCGGTCGGCAACCACGAGTTCGACCAGGGCTACGACGATCTGGTCGACCGCGTCATCGACGGCGGCGAGAACGCCGAGTACCCGATCCTGGGCGCGAACGTGCGCCTGGCGGACGGTTCACCGGCGCTCCAGGAGTACTCGCTCCACGAGGTCAACGGACTGACGGTCGCCGTCATCGGCGCAGTCACCGAGGAGACCCCGACGCTCGTCTCGCCCGACGGCATCGCGACGCTGACGTTCACGGATCCGGTCGAGGCCGTCAACCGCGTCGCCGCTCAGCTCACCGACGGCGACCCGGCCAACGGCGAGGCCGACGTCATCGTGGCCGAGTACCACGAGGGTGCCGGCGCCGGTCTCGTCGAGGGCTCGACCCTCGAGGAGGAGGTCGCCGACGGCGGCGCGTTCGCGGACATCGTGACCAGGACGAGCCCCGCGATCGACGTCATCTTCACGGGCCACACGCACAAGCAGTACGCGTGGGACGCTCCCGTCACGGGTGAGGCGGGCAAGACCCGTCCGATCCTGCAGACCGGCAACTACGGCGAGTTCCTCGGCCGTGTCGACCTGACCTACGACCCCGCGACCGACGAGGTCACCGCCTACACGGCACGCAACGTCGCCCGCAGCACGACCGCGGACGCCGAGCTCGTGGCAGCCTTCCCGCGCGTCGCGGAGGTCAAGTCGATCGTCGACGCCGCGCTCGCGAACGCGGCCGCGGTCGGTTCGGTCGCCGTCGGCTCCGTCACGGCCGACATCACCTCCGCGTTCGGCGGCGGCTCGTACGTGAACGGTGTCTGGACGGGCGGCACGCGGGACAACCGCGCTGCCGAGTCCGCCCTGGGCAACCTCGTGGCCGACTCGCTCGTCAGCTCGCTGTCCTCGCCGGACCGCGGTGCGGCGACGATCGGTGTGGTCAACCCGGGCGGCCTGCGTGCCGAGCTGCTCAAGGGTGACGACAGCATCATCACGTACGCCGAGGCCAACGCGGTCCTGCCGTTCGTGAACAACCTGTCCACCACGACGCTGACGGGTGCGCAGTTCAAGACGCTCCTCGAGCAGCAGTGGCAGACGAACGCGGACGGCACGATCCCGTCGCGTCCGTACCTCCAGCTCGGCCTGTCGGAGAACGTGTCGTACACGTTCGACGCCACGCAGACGCTGAACAACCGGATCACGTCCATCACGATCGACGGCGCGCCGATCGACCCGGAGGCGGAGTACCGCATCGGGACGTTCTCGTTCCTCGTGGCCGGTGGCGACAACTTCCGGATCTTCACGCAGGGCAAGGACACGCGCGACTCGGGTCTCATCGACCGCGACGCGTGGATCTCCTTCCTCGGCGACAGCTCGCCGCTCTCGCCCGACTTCGCCCGCCGCGCCGCCGCAGCTCCTGCCGTCGCGCCGGTCAAGGCGGGTACGCAGCTCTCGGTGCCCGTCGGCCAGCTCAACCTGACGTCGCTCGGCTCGCCCGAGAACGTCTCGGCGACGGCGACGCTCGGTGACCTCGATCTCGGCACCTTCCCGGTGGCGAACGGGTCGACCACGATCTCCGCGCAGGTGCCCCGCACCCTCGCGGCCGGCGTGTACGACCTCGTCGTGACGGCCGCGCCCTCGGGCACGACCGTCCACGTGCCGGTGACCGTCACGGCCGGCGACCCGTCGCCGTTCGCGGACGTGCCGTTCGAGCTGCAGTTCTCCGAGGACATCCTGTGGGCCTTCGAGAACGGCATCACGACCGGGTGGACCGAGGCTGACGGTTCGGTGACCTACCGCCCGTTCGAGAACATCAACCGCGACGCGATGGCGGCGTTCCTGTACCGCCTGGCCGAGCCCGTGGACTACACGGCGCCGACCACCTCGCCGTTCTCGGACGTCTCCACGAGCAACCAGTTCTACACGGAGATCTCGTGGCTGTACTCCGAGGGCATCTCGACCGGGTGGGTCCAGGCGGACGGTACGCGTCAGTTCCGACCGCTCGAGCCGATCAACCGTGACGCGATGGCGGCCTTCATCTACCGCCTCGCGGACGAGCCGGCGTGGGAGGCCCCCGCCACCTCGCCGTTCACGGACGTCACGCCCGGCACGCAGTTCTACGCCGAGATCACGTGGCTGGCCGACCAGGGCATCACGACCGGATGGGTCGGCAACGACGGGACGCGTCAGTTCCAGCCGCTGTCGCCGATCCACCGCGACGCCATGGCCGCGTTCCTGCACCGGTACGACAACCTCGACCTGCCCTGAGCGGTCCCGGGCGCTGAGCACGTGAGCGCCTGACCCGCGTCCGAGCAGCACGACCAGCCTGACCAGCAGCCCCGTCCCTCCTGCGAGGGGCGGGGCTGCTGCGTGTGCGAGTGTCGGGACGTGTGGTGCCGAGGGCCGCCCCTCCTGCGCCGAGAACGTCCTGGCTCGCGTTCCCGGCCCCGTTGCCGCGACGTGTGGCGTTCTCGGCTCGCGGACCTGCGCGGAGTTCGGGTTTCTGCCGCGAGTTCGGGGTCTGGCGCCGAGCTCGGGCGGGCGCATCCGCGAGTTCGGGGTCTTGCCGCGAGTTCGGGTCGGAGAGCCCCGACGTCGGCACGAAACCCCGAACTCGGGGAGGGTGCCGGGCGGGTGCCGGGAGCGGAGGCGAAGGGTTCGGGGCGGGGGCCTGCCGTCAGGCGGGGCGGAGCGCGGCGTCGATGAGCGTCTCGGCCGCCGCGCGGGCATGGATGGCAGCGTCGGGGAGCCCGCTGATCGCCGCCGTCGTCTGCGCGCCCTCGGCCAGCAGCGCCAGCTGCGACGCGAGCACGGAGGAGGCGCCCATCTCGGCGACGAGCGAACCGACGTAGTGCTGGAACGCCGACTTCTGCTCGCGTGCCGCGGCCGCGACCTCGGCCGACACCGCCCCGAGCTCGCCGAACGCGTTGATGAAGCCGCAGCCCCGGAAGTCGTCCGTGCGGAACCACGCGTCGAGGAAGTCGTAGACCGCCAGCAGCCGGTCACGGGGGGTGGTGGCGGACGCCGCTGCCGCCGCGATGCCGGCGTCCCAGGTGGCCCCGCGGTGGTGCAGCACCTCGATCAGGAGCGCGTCCTTCGAGGGGAACTGCGCGTACAGCCGCTTCAGCGGGACGCCGGACTCGGAGCGCACGGCGTCCATGCCCACGGCCTGGATCCCGCGGCGGTAGAACAGGCGGTCCGCTGCGGCGACGATGCGGTCGTGGTCGGTCGCGGTGGTGGTCATCGGCGCTGTCCTCCTGTCGGCACTGCCCGGATCGATCGCGGCACTTGCGCCGAGAACGTTCGTTCTCTAGTGTAGGCCCATCGGAGAGAACGATCGTTCTCGCCTCGCCAGAAGGAAGGTACGACCATGGGACTCATCACCGTCGGCCAGGAGAACTCCACCCCGATCGAGCTCTACTACGAGGACCACGGCACCGGCCAGGCCGTCGTGCTGATCCACGGCTACCCGCTCGACGGGTCGTCCTGGGAGCGTCAGGCGCGCGAGCTGCGCAGCGCCGGCTTCCGCGTCATCACCTACGACCGTCGCGGCTTCGGGCAGTCCTCCAAGGTCGAGACCGGCTACGACTACGACACCTTCGCGGCGGACCTCGACGCGGTGCTCACCACGCTCGACCTGACCGACGTCATCCTCGTCGGCTTCTCCATGGGCACGGGTGAGCTCGCTCGCTACGCCAGGAACCACGGCACCGACCGCGTCGCCAAGTTCGCCTTCCTCGGCTCGCTCGAGCCCGGCATGCTCGCCAACGGTGTGCCGCAGGAGGTCTTCGACGACATCGACGCGAACGCCCGCAAGGACCGGTTCGCCTGGTTCACGGCGTTCTACCAGAACTTCTACAACCTGGACGAGAACCTCGGCTCCCGCATCTCGCAGGAGGCCGTCGACGCGAGCTGGAGCACCGCCACGCGCAGCGCCCCGGTCGCGGCCTACGCCGTCGTGCCCACCTGGATCGAGGACTTCACCGCCGACGTCGCCGCGGTCCGCGCGAGCGGCAAGCCCTCGCTGATCGCGCACGGCACCGCCGACCAGATCCTCCCGATCGACGCCACGGGACGTCCGTTCCACGCGGCCTTCCCCGAGGCCGAGTACCACGAGATCGACGGCGCGCCCCACGGGATGCTGTGGACGCACGCCGACGAGGTGAACGCGATCCTCCTGCCCTTCGCGGCGAAGTAGCAGAGAGGTCGACCACCGGCGCCCCAGCGCCGGCCCCCAGACCAGCGGCGCCCGGCGGCTCGTCCCTCCGGGCGCCGCTGCCGCCCCCGGACGTCCCTCAGCGCACGGGATCGTGCTCGGTGGCGGACCCGTGGGAGTCCTCCACCAGCGCGTCCGGCAGGTCCACCACGGCCGTGACCACGACGTCCTGGAGCTTCCAGTCGAGGTCCGCGACGGCGTCGCGCACCTGCTCGAGCTCGCCCACGCCGGGCTCCGCATCGGCAGCAGGGACCGCGAACACCTCGACGTGGAACACGTGCCCCTGGTCGCGCATCCGCACCGCAGCGCGCTCGACCCAGGCGTGCTCGCGCACGGCCT
>Ga0265780_10010891_pt1 | contig 10809 bp, 10 predicted proteins | sample P1T30metagenome_FD_192432 | JGI IMG/M metagenome (GOLD analysis project Ga0265780, IMG submission 192432) | Plant litter microbial communities from East Loma Ridge, Irvine, California - P1 T30 | ecosystem: Environmental > Terrestrial > Plant litter > Unclassified | place: USA: California... | reverse complement strand
GCCCGAGACCAGCGCATAATCGGCCGGATCGGTGACGATCGCGACATAGGCATGGTTCTTCGCGGCCGAGCGCACCATCGACGGGCCGCCGATGTCGATATTTTCGATCACCTCGTCACGCGCCGCGCCCTTCGCGACGGTCGCCTCGAACGGGTAGAGGTTGACGACGACGAGATCGATCGCGCCGATGTCATGCTCTTTCATCGATGCGGCGTGCGCGGCGTCGTCGCGCACCGCGAGCAGCCCGCCGTGGACCTTGGGGTGGAGCGTCTTGACGCGCCCGTCCATCATCTCGGGAAAGCCGGTGAGATCGGAGATGTCGCGGACATCCAGCCCGGCGTCGCGCAGCGCCTTGGCGGTGCCGCCGGTCGAGACCAGTTCGACCCCGGCCTTGGCGAGCGCCTGGCCGAGATCGACGATGCCGGTCTTGTCGGAGACGGACAGGAGGGCGCGGCGGATGGGAATCTGGGTCATGATGCAATCCAAGAACCGTCCGTCCCGAGCGACGTCGAGGGGCCGCGGCGGGCCTGCCCCTCGACTTCGCTCGGGATGAACGGAGGTGAGCGTTTGATCGCGCGCCTCCTGCCCGCTTACCCCGCGCGCTTCAAGACCCAGCCGATGTTGGTGCCGCCAGCGGGTGAGTCGCCGGTGACGACGAGCTGGAACGTGGACTGCGGCCGCCCCGCGCCGTCGATCCAGACGCTTGGCTCGACGCCGAGCGCGCCGCCACGGCAGCGGAACTGCCATAACGTGCCACCCGGCAGGCGTAGCAACGCGGCCATTCCGTCTGCGGTCGGCGACACTTCAATGCCGAGGCCGAGGTGGAAGCGGAGGACGAAGCCGCTCGCCGACACGCGCCCGCGCTTTTTCGCAGGCAGCAGCATGTCGTCGCCGCGCACCTCGCGGCCGTCGCCGGTCAGGACCAGTTGGCGGCGGTGGACGAAGCCGAAGCGGCGGGCGTAGCCGTCGTGGCTGGCCTCGATCCGGCTGGCGTTCTCGCTCTCCTGCCGCGCCAGCTCGACCTCGCCGACGCCGCGCCCGAGCGTGCCGTCGGCGTGGATCGCGGTCGAATTGCTGTCGCCGACCACAAGCGTCGAATGCGCCGCCGTGGTGCGCAGCCCCTCGGCCAGCGCCGCCGGGAGCTGGGCGATGCCCGCGCGCGCGCCGCCGCAGTTGACGATGATCCGGTGCGCGCCGTCCGAAAACTCGAACGCCAGCGTCGAGGCGCAGCCGCCCTTGACGAGCCGCGCGACCGGCGGCGGGGCGGCATCGAACACCAGCACCGATCCGGCCGCCGCCAGCCGCTGATAGCCCCATTCGCGTGCCTGCCGCAGCGGGCGGGTGCGCACGCCGGTCGCCGCGATGATGTCGGCGATCTCGGCGCCCGGCACCGGGCCGCCGCCCTGCCAGCTCGACAGGCCGCCATCGCCCAAGCACACGCCGAGCAGCGCCGGCACCATCCGCGCGAGCGTATCGGCGATCAGCGCGGGCGGCTCGATACGCCGTGCCTCATACACCGCGCGCAGTTGCGTCAGCAGCATGATGACGTCGGCCTGCGCCTGCGGGCTGCGCGAGACGACGCCGCCATCCTCGAACAGCGACACGGCGAGCGCGCGGCCGAGCGCGGCTTCGCTCGCGACCCGGCGCAGATCGCCGCCGGGCAGCAGCATCCCGCCCGCGACCACACCGCATATCGTCGCGACTCGCGCCGCGCCCGGCGCGATCTTCTCCGCGCCGCGATCGAGGTGGCGAACGCAGCGCGCGAAGGCGTTGAGCACCGCGCTGCGATAGACGAGATCGGTCGAGGACAGGATCAGCGGCGCGTGCGCCGACCAGGCGAGGATTCGCCGCGCACACAGATCGGGCCGCCACGCGGGTTCGCTGACGATTTCGGCATGCGCGGCGAGCCATTGCCGCAGGATCGCCTCGGCGACCGGCACCGCCTGAACGCGAGTCGCCACGGTCGAGAGATCGCGCAGCCATGCCGCGCTGTGCAGATAGTCGGCGAAGTCGGCGGAGAAACCGGGCTTGCCGAGGGTGAGCGATTCGATCGCGCGGGTCTCGCCGCGCACCATCATCTGCCCGCCGAGCAGCGCCTGGCCGCGCTTCACGTCGCCGAGGAAGGGATCGTCCGGCACCGCGAGGAGCTTGAGCGGGAAGCGTCCCTTCAGGCGCAGGCCGTGGATCGGCGTGCGCCACGTCAGTCGGTGGAAATGCTCGCTGAGGCGCTCGGCCAGCGACAGCCCTTTGTCGCCACTGGCGCGCACCAGCCATGTGCCCTCGGCCGGTTCGCCGCCTTCAGGGTCATACGCGTCGTCGCGCGACGAGGGTCGGCTCACGCCCCCCTCAGCGCCCGGATGTTCTCGGCGTAGCGCTCGGGGCCGCCCCGGAAGCTGGCGGTGCCGGCGACCAGCGCATCGGCACCGGCGTTGATCGCGTCACGCGCGGTCTCGACATCGATGCCGCCATCGACTTCGAGATCGACCTTGTAGCCGCCCTTGTCGATCATCTGGCGCACCGCCGCGATCTTGCGAAGCGCGCTCGGGATGAAGCTCTGCCCGCCGAAGCCGGGATTGACGCTCATGATGAGGACGAGATCGACCGAATCGATCAGATATTCGAGCGCTTTCGCCGGGGTCTGCGGGGTCAGCACCACGCCGGCGCGCTTGCCGAGCTTGCGGATGTGCTGGAGGCTGCGGTGGGTGTGCGGCCCGGCCTCGATATGGATGCTGAGCGTGTCGGCGCCGGCCTCGGCGAACGCATCGAGATAGGCGTCGACCGGCTGGATCATCAGATGCACGTCGAACGGCTTGGTGGTGTGCGGGCGGAGCGCCTTCACGACTTGCGGGCCGATCGTGATGTTGGGCACGAAATGACCGTCCATCACGTCGACGTGAATCCAGTCGGCGCCGGCGGCGTCGATCGCGCGCACCTCCTCGCCGAGCTTGGCGAAATCTGCGGAGAGGATCGAAGGCGCGATGCGGACGGGCATTTGCATCGCTCAGGCTGTAAGCCCGCCGGCAAAACCCCGCAAGCTACGTATCACCCGCGATGGTTAATGCGCGCGTCGCAGCCGGGCGATGAAGAAGCCGTCGTTGCCGCCGGGCGACACTTGCCCGGGCAGCAGCCGCAGCCAGCCGGTCTCGTGCGGCGTCACGCCCGCTGGCAGTTCCTCCGCGCGGACCGGATCGATCGCGTAATCGGGGTGGTCGGCGAGGAACGCTTCGATTCGGGTCTCGCCTTCCTCGCGTTCGAGCGAACAGGTCGCGTACACCAAAGTGCCGCCGGGCTTGACCCAGCCGGCCGCGCGCGTGAGCAGCCGGGCTTGAGTCACCGCCATCTGTGCGATCACCGAGGGGCGGGTGCGGTAGAGTACGTCGGGGTGGCGGCGGAAGATGCCGGTCGCGCTGCACGGCGCGTCGAGCAGCACGGCATCTACCGGTTCCTGCGGCGACCAGTGCAGCACGTCGCCGGTGATGACGCGCGCCTTGGTGTCGGTGCGCGCGATGTTGGCGCGCAGCCGGGTGAGGCGCGTCTCGGAGGCATCGACCGCGACCACCGACCAGCCGGCATGCGCGAGCTGCATCGTCTTGCCGCCGGGCGCGGCGCACAGATCGAGCGCGGTGCCTTCCCCCCCGTTCGTTTTGGGTCCGATCAGCCGCGCGGGCAGCGAGGCGGCGATGTCCTGAACCCACCACGCGCCCTCCTCGAAACCGGGCAGTTCGGGGACATGCGCCGATTCGAGCCGGACATGGCCGGGCAGCAGCGAGGTGCCGCCGAGTCGCTCCGTCCATTCCGCCGTCGTCGCAGGATCGGCGAGCGTCAGGTCGAGCGGGGGCGGGGCGGCGATGGCGTGTTCGGCCGCCTCGATCATGTCGTCGCCCCAGGCGGCGTGCCAGCGGATCGCTACGGGATCGGGCAGCGCCGGGATTTCGGGCAAGGTGTCGCCGCGCCGCGAGAGCGCGCCGAACACGCCGTGGACGAGTTTCTTGGGTCCGCCATCGACGAGCGGCAGCACCGTCGCGATCGCGGCATGCGCCGGCGTGCCGAGCGACAGCACCTGCACCAGCGCGATCCGCAGCACGAAGCGCGCCTTGGCATCCTCGGGCAGCGCGCGCGGCGTCGCCGAATCGATCAGCGCGTCGAGATCGGGCAAGCGGCGCAGTACTTCGGCGGCGATCGCATGGGCGAGCGCACGATCGTCGGCACGCTCGATCCCCGCCGTGGCGCGGCCGATCGCCGCCTCGAGCGGCAGGCCCTGGCGCAGCACCGCATCGAGCAGCTTCAGCGCGGCACGGCGCGCGGGGACGCCGGGCGGGTCGGCGGGTTTCGGGGCATTGGACTGGGGAGGTACGGCCACGGGTCTTGAACTCTCAGCTTGGGCGCGCGATCTGGGGAGTCCCGCACCAAAGGAGCCTCCATGAGCCGCCGACCGCCCCATGTGAAGCCACCCGCCCATCTTTCCAAGAACACGCCGGTGCCCGAACCCCAACCCAAGGTCGAGACCAAAGACCCGCTGGCGCTCGATCCGACCCGCTATGGCGACTGGACGCTGAAGGGTATCGCGGTCGATTTTTGACCGTCTCTCGTCACCCTCACCCTTCCCACCCGGCTGCGCCGAGCGGGCCCCTTCCCTCTCCCATTGGGAGAGGGAGGGAGGAGCGAAGCGACGGAAGGGTGAGGGCGGTGAGACCCGTCAGGCGTGTTCGCGCGTCAGCGGGCGGGCGAGCAGGGTGCCGATCTCTGCGCTGACTTCGGCGCCACCGAGCAGCGCGGCGACTGCCTCCGCGATCGGCATCGCGACGCCGGCCTCCGCCGCCGCCGCGCACAGCACCGGCGCGGTGAACGCGCCCTCCGCCACCGTGCGGCGATCGGCCATCAGTTCTGCCGCCTTGCGCCCTTGCCCCAGCCCGAGGCCGAGCGAGAAGTTGCGGCTGCTCGTTGAGGAACAGGTCAGCACCAGATCGCCCAGCCCCGATAGCCCGGCGAGCGTTTCCGCGCGGGCGCCGCGCGCGAGGCCGAAGCGCGTCATCTCGGCGAAGCCGCGCGCGATCAGCGCGGCGCGGGCGTTCTGGCCGAGCCCCGCACCCTCGACGACGCCGCAGGCGATGGCGAGGACGTTCTTGACCGCACCGCCGATCTCCGCGCCGATCACGTCGTCGGAGGCATAGGGGCGGAAGGTCGGCAGCGCGAGCGTCTCGGCCATGCGCGCGGCGGCGTCCTCGTCCGCCATCGCCAGCGTGACGGCGGTCGGCAAGCCGTGCGCGACCTCGCCCGCGAAGGTCGGGCCGGAGAGAACGCCGATCGGGGAGGCGGGATGCTCCTCGGCGGCGACTTCGCTCAGCAATTTGTGGCTGCCCGCCTCGATACCCTTCGAGCAGAGCAGCAGCGGCTGGCCGTGCCTCGGCAGATCGCGCAACACCGCGCGGGCGTGCTGCGCCGGCGTGACGACGAGGATGAGATCGGTTTCGGCGACCGCTGCCAGATCGGCGCTCGCCCGAATCGCCGGCGAGAGTTCGACGCCCGGCAGGAACAGCGGGTTGGCGCGGGTGTCGTTGATCGCGGCGATCACATCGCCCTCGCGCGCCCACAGCCGCACGTCATGGCCGCCCGCCGCCATCACCTGCGCGAGCGCGGTGCCCCACGCGCCGCCACCTAGAATGCCGATGTTCATGCCTTCACTCCCGCGCCGCGCACCGCCTCTGCCGATGGATCGAGCGGCCAGCGCGGGCGTGCGGGCATGTCGAGCGGATCGGTGAGGCCGGCGGCGAAGCGCTCGGCGCCAGCCCAGGCGATCATCGCGGCGTTATCGGTGCAGAGCCACAGCGGCGGCGCGACGAAGCGTAGCGCGTTGTCGTTCGCCAATTGCTGCAAACTGGCGCGCACCGCGCCGTTCGCCGCCACCCCCCCTGCCACGACCAGCGCGGTGGCATCTTCGGCGCGGTGGAGCGCGCGCGTGGTGCGGTCGATCAGGCAATCGACCACCGCGGCTTGGAACGATGCCGCGATGTCCTCGGGCGACCAGGTGCCCGCCGCGTGCGCACGCACGACCGCGCTTTTCAGGCCGGCGAAGGAGAAATGCGGCTCGGACGAGCCCTTCAGCGGGCGCGGTAGCGGCACCGCCTTGGGGTTGCCGAGCGCTGCGGCGCGTTCCACTGCCGGGCCGCCGGGGAAGCCCAATCCGAGGATCTTGGCGGTCTTGTCGAACGCTTCGCCCGCCGCGTCATCGATCGTGGTGGCGAGCCGGCGGTAGCGCGCGACGCCTTCGACCAGCAGCAACTGGCAGTGGCCGCCCGAGACGAGCAGCAGCAGATAGGGAAAATCGAGATCGGGATCGGCGAGACGCGGCGAGAGCGCATGGCCTTCGAGGTGGTTGACCGCGACCAGTGGTTTGCCCGCCGCATGCGCGAGCGCCTTGCCGGTGACGAGCCCGACCATCACCCCGCCGATCAGCCCTGGCCCCGCCGTCGCCGCGACCGCATCGACATCGGCGAGGCTGACGCCGGCATCGGCAAGCGCGCCCTCGACCAGCGGGATCAGCGCCTCGACGTGCGCGCGCGCGGCGATTTCGGGGACGACGCCGCCGTAAGGCCGGTGCGCGGCTTCCTGCCCGGCGAGCCGGTGCGACAGCACGCGACGGTCCGAGGTGACGATCGCGGCGGCGGTCTCGTCGCAACTCGATTCGAGGCCGAGGATGAGCTTTGTCATGATCCCTTCGTCCCTAACGCCTCGTCGCGCGCTTGTCGAAGGGCGGCGTTTTCCCATAGAGGGGCCGGTACGTTCGAACCGTTCGTGCCGAGCCCTTCGGCTGGCTGGCAAGCCAGCCGCTCAGGATAAACTTTGGCCCTTTGGGCCAAAGTCGAGGCACCTGCGCTTCGGGCTTGTCCCTCGACTTCGCTCGGGACGAACGGGAGTGGAATCGATCTACCGCACTTTGCTTTTGGACGCCGAATGACCTTTCGCCTCGGAACCCGCGGTTCACCGCTCGCGCTCGTGCAGGCCAATATGGTGCGCGATGCTTTGTGCGCCACGCATGGCTGGACGGTGGAACAGGTCGAGATCGTCGTGATCCGCACCACTGGGGACCGCGTGCAGGACCGCGCGCTCGCCGAGATCGGCGGCAAGGCGTTGTGGACAAAGGAACTCGACCGCGCACTGCTGGCCGGCGAAATCGACTGCGCGGTGCATTCGATGAAGGATGTCGAGACGATCCGCCCGGAGGCGATCCGCATCGCCGCGCTGCTGCCGCGCGCCGACGTGCGCGAGCGGCTGGTCGGCGCCGACAGCATCGCCGCGCTGCGGCCGGGCGCGGTGCTCGGCACCAGCAGCCCGCGCCGTGCGGCGCAGGTCAAGCGGCTCCGCCCCGACGTATCGACGGTGCTGTTTCGCGGTAACGTCGCAACGCGACTTGCCAAGCTGGCGGCGGGGGAGGCCGATGCGACTTTGCTCGCGGCGGCGGGTCTGGAGCGGCTCGGGCGCGACGATGTCGGCGTGGCGATCGACACGGCGGTGCTGCTGCCCGCGCCAGCGCAGGGTGCGGTCGGCATCGAGGTGCGCGCCGACGACGCTGTGGTGGGGGCGCTGGTCGAGGCGATCGGCGACGGTGTAACCCAGGCGTGCGTGGGCGCGGAGCGTGCGTTGCTCGCGCGGTTGGTTGCGGACTGCCACTCTCCAGTCGCGGCGCTGGCGACGATCGAGGGCGGGGTGATGCACATCATCGCCGAACTGCTCGCCGAGGACGGCAGCGAACACGTTGGCGGCGAGCTTCGCGGTGAGCCCGGCGCGGCGCTCGGCGAGGCGCTGGCGCGCGACCTGCTCGATCGTGCGCCCGAAAGCGTGCGGCGGCTGTTCGCGGGATGAGCCGCACGCTCGCGGTGCTGCGCCCCGAGCCGGGCAATGCGGCAACGGCGGCGCGGGCCGAGGCGGCGGGATATGCGGTGCTGCGGTTGCCGCTGTTTGCGGTGGTGCCGCTCGACTGGCAAGTGCCGGACGTTCGCGATCACGACGGGTTGGTGCTGACCAGCGCCAATAGCGTTCGCATGGCTGGCGCGGCGCTCGCAAGCTTGGCCCCGCTGCCGGTCATCGCGGTGGGGGAGCAGACCGCGACAGCCGCGCGCGCCGCCGGGCTGACGGTCATGGCGACGGGGAACAGCGACGCGACCGGCTTGGCGGTCCTGCTCGCGGAACACTGCGTCTCGCGCGCGCTGCATCTCGGCGGACGCGATCGGACCTCGGTGGACGGCGTCACGCGTGCCATAGCGGTTTATGCGAGCGAACCACGCGCCGTCGCGCCTGCTGATCTGGCGCGGCTGGCGGGCAGTGTTGCGTTGCTGCATTCGGCACGCGCGGCGACCCGGCTCGGCGTGCTGCTCGATTCGGCGGGGCTTGCGCGTGCCGATGTCGCGGTCGGCGCGTTCAGCGCGGCCATCGCCGACGCCGTCGGATCGGGCTGGCGCGCGGTCGCTGTCGCGGGGAGCCCAAGCGATGCTGCGCTGTTCGCTGCGATCGATGCGCTTGGGCGTTGACCGGCTGGCGTTCGACGGGAATAAGGTGGCATGGATCAAGCGCCGCCGACCCCGGTTCCCGCCCGACGCGCGGGCTGGCGAACGATCACCGTCCTCGCGATTTTGCTGGTGCTGGCCGGTGCCGCCGGTGCGTTCGCGCTGTTCCGCATGTTCGGGCTAGGCCCCGCGCCAAAGACCACGACGCTCACGCTGCCGGTCGAGAACGGCGCGGGCGGTGCGCAGTCGCCGGTCGTGATCGTGCCCGCCAAAGGGAGCGCGCAAGGCTCGACGATCGATCTCGACGCGCTTTCGTCACGCGAGGCGGCGCTGTCCGCGCAGCTCGATACGCTTGAGGAACGTACCGCCGGAGTTGGCGCCGATGCGCAGGCCGCCGCCGGCAATGCGACCCGCGCCGAGGGGATGCTGATCGCCTTCGCGGCGCGGCGCGCGCTCGATCGCGGGGTCGGGCTCGGGTATCTGGAGGAACGGCTCCGGTACCGTTTCGGGACGAGCCAGCCGGGCGCGGTCGCCACGATCGTTCAGGCCGCGCGCGAGCCGGTCACGCTCGACGATCTGCGCGGCGGGCTGGATGCGATCGGCCCTGATCTGGTGACGGGCGGTTTGCGCGGCGGGCTGGTCGCGAGCTTCCGTCGCGAACTGACCGGGCTGATCTCGCTCCACCGGGCCGGTACGCCGTCGCCGCTTCCCGCCGACCGGCTCGTGCGCGCTCGCCATCTCGTTGAGCGCGGACGGATCGAAGCTGCGCTCGGCGAAGTTGCGCGGTTGCCGGGGGCCGCTGATGCTGGCCGCTGGACCGATGCGGCGCGACGCTACATCGAATCGCGCCATGCGCTCGACATTCTCGAAGCGGCGGCGATGGCGGGGCAGGCGGCGGGCACGGTCGCCGCGCCGCCGGTGGTTCAGCCGGTGCCGGCCGGGACGCAGGCAGCGACGCCAGCGCCGGCGCCAAATCCGACGCCGACTGCGGCGGCGGTGCCGGCGGCGACGTAGCGCTTCTCGACGCGTTCGCCCGCGTGACTTCCGAGTAGTCCCCAGAGCGTATCGAGATGGGCACGTCCTGCGCGCAACCTGTGCTTCGATACGGGCTCTCGATACGGCGCAAGCGCTTACTCGATCCCAACTCAGCACGAACGATTGGGAAGTGATGTCCCGCTCCAGCCCGCGGGACGTATCGAAATGGGCGCGTGATCGCGCGACTGTCCTTCGATACGCCCTGCGGGCTCCTCAGCGCTTACTCAGGACGAACGGAGTTCCCTGGCGCGCCGCTATTGCAGCGTCACCGAATCCTCGCCGTCATGGCGGCCGAAGAACTGCATGAGCTGGATGATGAGTTCGGCGCGATCCTCGATGTCGGGCGATTCGAGCAGCGCCTGCTTGGCCGCTACGTCGAATGGTGCGATCTGGGCGATGCCGTTGACCAGCGCCTCGTCATCGAGCCGGGTCACCGCTTCCCAATCGACCGCATAGCCTTGCGCATCGGCAAACGCGCGCGATTCGGTTTCGAGCAGCGACCGGCGTGACAGCGAGAGCATCTCTGGTTCGTCGGCGAGCGGCAGCAGCTCGGCCTCGACCTGGCGGAAAGCTGTCGTCACGTCGAGCTCGCGCACGATGCGGAACAGCGCTACGCCTTCGAGCACGAGATTGTAGCGCCCGTCCTCACTCGCCTCGAACTCGCCGATCTTGCCGACGCAGCCGATCTCGAACAACGGCGGATTGTCCTTGCGCCCGACCTTCCCAGTACGAGGCTGGATCATGCCGATCCGCCGGTCGCGCGCCATCGCATCGGAGACCATCGCCCGGTAGCGCGGTTCGAAGATGTGCAGCGGCAAGTGCATGCGCGGGAACAGCAGAGCCCCCGGCAGCGGGAACACCGACAGCCGCGTGGTCTTCACCGGCTCGTTCCCGGGCAGCTCGATCATCCGAACAGGATCGCGGAAAGCTTGCGGCGCTGCGCCGAGACCCACGGATCTTCGAGCCCGACCACTTCGAACAGCTTGAGCAACTGCGTGCGCGCGGCGGCCTCGTTCCACGTCTTGTCCTCGGCGATCATCGCGAGCAGCGTGGCGGCGGCGGCTTCGCGGTCGCCCGCCGCCATCTGGCCGCCGGCGAGTTCGAAGCGCTTGTCCATATCGTCCGGGTTGGCCGCGACCTCGGCGGCGAGCGCGGCGAGATCATCGACCGGCCTCGCGTCGCGCGCGAGCGTCAGCGCCGCTTTGGCGCGCTCGATCTCGGGCGATTTGGCGAGCGCCCCGGGCAGCGCCGCGATCGCCGCATCGGCTTCGTC
>Ga0265780_10010890_pt1 | contig 10810 bp, 10 predicted proteins | sample P1T30metagenome_FD_192432 | JGI IMG/M metagenome (GOLD analysis project Ga0265780, IMG submission 192432) | Plant litter microbial communities from East Loma Ridge, Irvine, California - P1 T30 | ecosystem: Environmental > Terrestrial > Plant litter > Unclassified | place: USA: California... | reverse complement strand
TCAGGAGAGCCGTCTAGCTATCTTTCGGCTACTCATACAGGTTGGACCATCGGGGATGGCTGCGACAAAAATCGCTGAGCAACTCCAACTTGGCCAGTCTTCACTGTCGTTCCACATGAAGGAGCTAACTAGAGCAGGCCTCGTCGAGTCGAGGCAGGAGGGCCGATTCATCATCTACTCAGCGGACGTTAACGCAATGAACGCGTTGATTGGATTCTTGACTGAGAACTGCTGCGCAGGTGCCCCTTGTGACCTGAATGAAGGATGTTCCTCATTGAAGTGCTAGTGCCGCTGTGCCTGCGTACCAACCTGCCTTTTCACTTTACTCAACGCTCTATGAATATTCTCTTTCTCTGCACTGGTAACTCCTGTCGCTCAGTCCTTAGCGAAGCTACCTTCAATCACCTTGCTCCAGCGGCCTTCCGAGCACTGAGTGCTGGTAGCAAACCTGCCGGACAGCTTCACCCACGAGCGGTCGCGCTCTTACAGCGCAAGGGCATATCCACTGAAGGTTACTTCAGTAAGTCTTGGGACAACCTTCCCTCTGTGCCTGACATCGTGATTACCGTTTGCAGTAGCGCTGCTGGTGAGACATGCCCCGCGTATCTTGGACCCGTCCTGCGTTCGCACTGGGGCGTTGAAGACCCAAGTCACGTTGTCGGTACGGATGAAGAAATTGAGAAAGCTTTTGAGGAGACCTATGCAATCCTTCGGGCGCGCATAGAAGCCTTCCTCGCGCTACCAGTGGCGGACCTCATCAACGACAAGGTGAAGTTCAAGGCAGAGCTGGACCGCATCGGCACTATCGGCGCATAACGTTTAATCCCCACACCAGGGCCCGCTTCCGCGCACGTATAAGGACGATTGTGCTAACTGCATCTTTAATTTTTCTCGCTACTTTGACACTTGTTATCTGGCAGCCGCGTGGGCTTGGGATTGGCTGGAGCGCTTCCGCAGGCGCCGTGGTGGCCTTGTTCGCAGGCGTCATCCATACCAGTGACATTCCAGTCGTATGGCACATCGTATGGAATGCGACCGGTACCTTCGTCGCTGTCATCATCATCAGCTTGTTGCTCGATAAGGCTGGTTTCTTCGAGTGGGCAGCGCTTCATGTGGCGCGATGGGGCGGTGGGCATGGCAAGCGTTTGTTCACGCTTCTAGTCCTGTTGGGAGCGGCCGTAGCGGCGCTGTTTGCAAACGACGGCGCTGCACTTATTTTGACGCCAATTGTTATCGCGATGCTGCGAGAGCTTCGGTTCTCAGCGAAAGCAACGCTCGCCTTTGTGATGGCGGCGGGATTCATCGCTGATACATCTAGCTTACCGTTGGTAGTGTCGAACTTGGTGAACATTGTCTCTGCCGACTACTTCAACATCAGCTTCGCGCACTATGCTGCCGTAATGGTGCCGGTCAATCTCGTAGCAGTAGGTGCGACACTCGCGGCTCTTCTACTGTTCTTTGGTCGTGACATCCCTACATCGTACGACCTCAATCAGTTGAAACGACCCAAGGAAGCGATATACGACCGCCACACGTTCATTACTGGCTGGTGGGTACTAGGCCTTCTCCTAGTCGGCTTTTTCTTCTCGGAGCCGTTGGGTGTGCCTATCAGCGCAGTGGCGGCTGTGGGAGCCCTGATGTTAGTTGCGGTCGCCGCTCATGGCCACAAAATTGTGACTCGTGAGGTTCTTACGAACGCGCCTTGGCAAGTCGTAGTGTTCTCACTTGGCATGTATCTGGTCGTGTACGGGTTACGAAACGCCGGGTTGACCAACTACTTGACTGCGCTACTGAACGACTGTGCCGAACATGGGATTTGGGGAGCATCGCTAGGGACAGGCTTTGTGACAGCGATACTGTCGTCCATCATGAACAACATGCCGACAGTGCTAGTCGGCGCGCTATCCATTGATGCTACAACCGCACAAGGTGCGACACGTGAGGCGATGGTCTTCGCGAACGTGATAGGAAGTGACCTTGGACCGAAGATTACTCCGATTGGCAGCCTTGCGACGCTGCTGTGGTTGCATGTCCTCTCGTCTAAACAAATCCAGATTTCTTGGGGCTACTACTTCCGTACGGGAGCGCTGTTAACTCTTCCCATCCTTCTGGCTACCCTGTTGGCCCTCGCGCTACGACTCGCTTGAGTGAGATATCTATGACCAAAACGACTATTTACCATAACCCCGACTGCGGTACCTCTCGGAACACGCTAGCGATGATTCGCAATGCCGGGATAGAGCCTGAAATTGTCGAGTACCTGACGAACCCGCCAAGCCGAGACATGCTACTCAAGTTGATAGCCGAAGCTGGCCTAACGATTCGTGACGCTGTGCGCCAGAAGGGCACCCCTTACTTCGAACTGGGTCTTGACGCGCCCACTGTCTCGGACGACCAGCTGCTGGACGCAATGCTGCGGCATCCCATCTTGATAAACCGGCCGTTCGTTGTGGCTCCAAGAGGCACGCGCCTATGTCGGCCGTCAGAGGTCGTGCTCGAGATACTAGAAGCGCCTCAGCGCACCGCTTTCAGCAAAGAAGACGGTGAGCGAGTCATCGACGAGAAAGGAGACCGAGTAAATGGATAAGATACCGAATCTGCCGAACGTAAGCGCGGACCTCCTCGATATGCCAACCATTGAGAAGGTCGAAGCAGCTACGGCTTTAACTCATCCGCCACGCATCCTGCTGCTGTACGGTTCTTTGCGAGAGCGTTCTTTCAGTCGCTTTCTAACCTTCGAAGCAGCACGCATCCTAGAGCACTTCGGTGCAGAGGTGAGAATATTCGACCCCACTGAGCTCCCTATGGTCGGCAGCGTCCCTGAGAGTCATCCGAAGGTCGTCGAGTTGCGTGAGCTATGCCTGTGGTCTGAAGGTCAGGTTTGGTGTAGCCCCGAGCGTCATGGCACGATAGCCGCTGTCATGAAAAATCAGATTGATTGGATACCCCTCGAGCAGCGCGGCATTCGCCCCAGCCAGGGCAGAACCCTAGCGGTGATGCAGGTCTGTGGCGGTTCGCAGTCTTTCAATGTGGTGAACACGTTGCGCCTGCTCGGACGATGGATGCGAATGTTCACTATTCCTAACCAGTCATCCGTCCCAATGGCGTACAAAGAGTTTAATGAGGAAGGTCGCATGCGCCCATCTTCATACTACGACCGCGTGGTTGACGTCATGGAAGAGCTGTACAAGATGACGCTCCTATTACGCGGCCGGTCCGAATATCTGACCGACCGCTACAGTGAGCGAAATGAACGGGCGATGAAAGCGATTGACGCGCAGATAAAGAAAATCTAGTCCCAAAGCCAGTTCAGTGAGCAGCCTGGAGCTCTTTAACCAATTCATCTGAAGTGGTCGGTGCTAATTTGTCTCGGCGAAGCTCCAGAGTTTTCAAGAGATGTACATGCGAGAGCTCAAACCCGTCCAGTAGCGTGTACCAGTTCATAACGTATCGCTTCATACCTGGGTCAGAGCCAACTAATCCCATTTCTCCTTTGTCCAGATTGTTATGCAGACGGCTCTTAATCAAGAAGTCAGCATCGGAAATTTTTCGCCCTACCAAAATAAGTTCGAACCGGAGATGCTCACTCGCGAAGGCAGGGTGTCTTTTGATAATGGCGGCGTACTCGTCGAGCTGGTTAAGGTGCTTGCTGTTGAGGGCGATGCCTGGGCGCTTGATTTCTATGACGATACATCGATAATATTTGTTTCCCAGCGAGTCGCAAGTTGGAATTTTGCGAGCTAGAAATAAGTCAGTCTGTCGATGTACCCCCGCTAAGTCCTTCGTATCCTCTACATCTTCATCACCAATCTCCAATACCCCTTTAAGTGTATTGCGTAGCCCTCTTGCCACAGAGGTGAAGGTGTCCTCCTCGGCGCCAATGGTTTCATACTGATTGCCGAACAACCAAGTGTTGTTCTCAATTATTTGCTGAAGGTCTGGAGTCTCAAGCACTTCACGGTAGTGTTCATTCATCAGCTGGCGAAGCTTATCCACGGCCAGCATGCGCTGTTGAAGCAGCTCGATTGTACTGATGATGTGTTCTAGCTGCGTGTGTTTCAACTGCTTCGAAAGCATTTGTAAGGACGACTCTTCTAGGTCCAACACCTCACTGATAATCTCATATAGAGCATCATTCTCGTTCGAGACAGATAGCCTGTCTAATAGACGAACGATAATTTTTTTCTGCTTCTTGTTGAGTGAATTCATGACGGATGGGTCCGACATATACACGAGCTTGACCAGATTTCGCGTGTGCTCAAGCCGCCATTTTGCATAGTGGGCATCCAGGCCAGCATAGCTTGGGAAAACTCCATCGTCTTCGTATTTTGCAAGCTCGCTTTCCACGAAATCACGCAGAAAATTTTCGTAAATCTCTTCTACAAAATTGTAGAGTGGTCCTGATAGCTTACGCCACTCGTCAGATTCCAAGGAATGTGTATTTTCCTTGAAGAGGTCGTCGCCGTCAGGGTCAAAATTGTCAGCCCAAACCGACTGGACAAAAATACTGACGAAGAAGTTTGCCTTCAAGTTAAAACTGCTGAGCTGCTTGTAGCGGACCTTTCCTGCGCTATCCAATAAATAAATGTGCGATTTCTCAGAGGTCGGCTTCTCATGCCAAAGGATGACCTTCACTGAAAAATCCGTTCCATTGACCGGAATCGACTTTTCGGAAATGCTATGTGGAGGCACTGGCACTTCCGTATCATTTATTTTTATGGAGCGCTCCTTGTTCAGCGCAAGGAACCAGCCGAACTCGATAGAGAACTTTGGTGTTAAATCCAGCGCGCGGGGGAGGCTTGTATGAATACTCTCTAACTTAACGACGGTTCCACTCTTCAAGCCAGCAAGCGAGTGGTGCTGCTGTGTGGCGTTGATGAACTCGCCTGTGAAGCGTTTGATGTTGTCGCCGCGAATTTCGATTACTGCATCCTTCTCGGAAAATCGGGTCCACCAAGCGGCTCGGTTCGCTAGTCGGTGGAACGCCAGGCGGCCCCGACCATGGGAGCCATGCAGTGCCATATCAGATTTTTTTGAGGAATCGTTGAACCTTCCGAAGTTGTCTTCGATGTGGTCGATATCGATACCCTCCCCATTATCTATAACGTCAATAGACTGCACTCCACCCAGGTCGTTCTCGATGATGTCGACCCTGATGTTCGTAGCGCCCGCATCTAGACCATTCCAAGTCAACTCAAACAGCGCAGCCCAAGGTTCGGCATTTTTAAAGTGCTTCTTGATACCTTCGTCACTGATTTCGGTCGTGCCGGAAAGAGCCTTTTCAATCATTGAGTTCTCCTGGACAGTAAGGGCTTGATGCGGCCCTTGCGGGTTGGTCTATGTGGGTCTGAGCTTGTTATCTTCTCATTATGCGTCAGCCAGAAAGATTTTGCTAGCTCTCAACTAGAACGAATTTCGCAAGGTTTCGTCAAATTAAAAAATTATGTGTTTGTTAGAGAGGGTGAAGAGGCTTTTCAATTTGAGAGCGCATTTTCAATTCGACGTTAATTGAAAACTTCGACATTTCTAGAAATGTGGTGTATCGTTCCGTCGTCGAATGTTTGCGGAATAACATCTATGGCAAGGGTAATTCAAGAAATTTCGCGCAAGATTAGTAATGCATCGCGCAGAAAAATCATTTGTAAGTTTTATAGTCGGAAAATGCGCTTGTTGATTCCGTATGAAAGTTTGCCGGAGATGCATTTTATGTATTTTCTCGACGCAGCCTCAAACGTCAAGGTCTTCTCTAGCCAACCAGGTAAGTTGACCTATTTCGACTCTGAGGGTCTGCTGAGAAGTTACACACCTGATTTTCGTGTTTACTTGGATGACGACTCGACGCCTCATTACGTCGAGGTGAAGCCCGATACACAACTGGATTATTGGGAAATCGAGGAGAAACACGAACAATTGGCCAGGGAATTTGCATCTCGCGGCGCACGGTTTCATGTCGTAAGTACGGAGCTCACGGACAAGCAACCTACGTTATCGAATTTGAAATTGCTGCATAACTATGGTGGATTTGATGTGGAGCCGCTATTCGAGAAGCAGATTTTTTGTCTTCTGGGCCATGGGCCAAAGAGTTTGGCGGATATAAGTGATTTCTTTCACAACGTCCCGAGTGTTACTGAGTCTATCTATTGCTTATGCTTTCGCAATGTCTTACAGCTTTGCGACATAAATTTGGACATCAGTTCGCATAGTTTCGTTAGGATTTACGATGGAAGTGCAAATCTCTATTGGCCAGAAGTTTAAGATACGAGGCAGTGCCTACGTCGTCTCGAACATCGTCGGCGATTTCATTTACTTCAATTTTATGCGTGGTGGCCCAGCGAACAGGGTTACTCGCGAAAGGTTTATTCTCCTAATTGAGCAGGAGAAAATTCAGTTCGAACTTGAAGGTGCTATACCGAGTGCTACTCAAACGCAACGTACCCTTGCTGATTACGAGGATTCCGCCGTTGCCGAGGTAAAGCTTAGGAAGAGGTTCATCGATGAGCTAGATAGCGTCGTAGACGGAAGCAAAGCTACACGCTCTGCACGCATTAAGCAGGTGGCAGATGAGTTGGGTGTTAATTGCCCCTCGGTGGCGACCGTGTATCGCTGGCGTAAAGCGTATCTCGCGTCAGGCGAAGATGTTCGAAGCCTCGTTAGCAATCACAAGCGTAAAGGAAACCGGCGTGAACGCTTGAGTGAAGAAGTGACGAAAATAGTTGAGTCGGCCCTATCTGAGTGGCTGTCGGCCGAGCGTAAATCATTGAAGTGGGTATATGACGTGATGGTGGGGCGCATAGTGGAAATCAATTCACTTCGCCCGGTCGAACACCCGTTGCATACGCCGGATTATGCCACTGTTGCAAGATATGCGAAGAAGCTGGACCCCTTCCTCGTAACCTTAGCTCGACAAGGAAAGCAAGCAGTTGAGCGTGTGACTCGCTCAAGAATGGGAAGTCCGGAAGCACCGTTTTTAATGAGTGAGGTCCAAATAGACCACACAGTACTCGACATCGTTTTAAGTTCTGGCGAAATCATTTTGGGTCGGCCAACATTGACCGTCGCCATTGAAAAGAAGACAGCTGCCATTGTGGGCTTCTTTATTGATTTTGCTCCGCCATCGTATTACATGGTTGCAGAATGTCTGAAACATGTATTGAGGGATAAAAGTTACATTAAGGGAAAATATCCTGGCATAAAAAACGAGTGGAATAGTTTCGGTTTGCCCTATGTAATATATACAGACAATGGGAAGGATTTCTTGAGCCGCAACTTCGAGATTGCTTGCTTTGAATTGGAAATCTCCATCGTCGTTTGTCCGCCACGTTCGCCGTGGTTTAAAGGCCAGGTGGAGCGGTTTCTAGGCACCATCAACAAGGGGCTTGTGCATAACATTGCTGGAACAACAAAATCTAACATTTTTGATAGGGGCGACTACGATTCACTCGCGAATAGCGTTTTATCTTTGGAGGACTTTGAGGCTGTGTTTCATAAGTGGCTTGTGGACGTGTACATGCAAACCCGCCACAGTCGCGTTGGCACTAGTCCAGCGAAGGCATGGGAGCGTTTGGAAAAGATAACGCCGCCTCGACCACCACGTTCTGACATTAACCTTGATATTCTTTTGGGTGAGAACGTCCAAAGAAAAATTTCTAATGGCCGTGTTTACATTGACAATCTTGCGTATGCGTCCCCCGTACTGTCGGCAATAGGATTAGGTCCGGTCGAACACCAGCAAGTAGATATTAAACGCAACGTTATGGACCTTGGCACGGTTTTCGTGCTTCACCCGGTAACTAAACAGTATGTAGAGGTTAATGCTGTTGACTGGAAGTATGCGCGAGGTCTTCCCAAGTTCGTCCACCTGGAGCTTCAAAAAGCTAAGCGAGGCGAAGATGCTAAAGATGACTTCTATAAGGTAGCTACGGCGAAAAAGGAGTTGGCAGACGAGATTAATCAGATAATGGGTAAGAAAAATAAGCGCACTAGAAAAAAAGCTGCCCGCGCAGCGGGTTGGGCAAACGAGGTTATCACGCAGCAGGATGAACTACTTCCGTTGGCAACTACCGAACAGCCAGGCCTAATCGACGATGGAGATTTGGATGGCGAAGAGTTTATCGTGGTAAGGAAATGATGATGAGCGAACAATTTTTGACAGAAAAACTGCTTCAAGTCGAAGCCGTCTGTGTCTTATACCCCCGTTTCGCAGACTTGATGGAGCAAATGGAGACTTGCAGAAAGGAATCTGCATTAGCTAACGAAGCAATGTCCATGCTAATTTACGGCCAATCGGGAGCCGGGAAGACGACTTTAATTAATCAGTACCTGAAGAACTTTCCGCGCAAGACAACATCGGACGGTTCTATCGTCCCGGTGTTTTTTGCATCGTTACCTTCCAAAGTAACCATCAAAGGATGCGCAAAAACGCTCCTTAAGGCGCTCGGCGCGCCAAACGCAAGCCATGGTGACGAAATCGACATGACCAGTCGACTTGTCACTTTAATAAAAAATTGTGGGGTGGAACTCATCATTCTGGATGAGTTCCAGCATTTGCTTCAGCGGGCGAGTGCAAAGGGAGCTCAGCAAGCTTCCGATTGGCTTAAGGAGTTAATGAACAAAACAAAAGTGCCTTTGGTTTTGGTAGGTATGCCTGAGTGCACAAAACTTTTGGAAGCCCATGAACAACTTGACAGGCGCTTTATCGTAGTGGAGGAATTGGCATCATTTAATTACGTCCGAGACGCAAGTGAATATCGGAAGTTTTTGAAGGCCGTTCAGCAGGCACTTCCGTTCCCACAACAGGATGGTGCCCTGCATTTGTATGACCCGCTTTGCGCAAAACGAATTTACGTTGCCTCACGTGGTTCGCCAGGGCGAACGATGAGGTTGATTCGAGAGGCAGCTAAGATGGCTGTTAAGAAGGACTTGGCCATTCTTGCAGAAACGCATCTCGCGACAACCTATACTAAGTACATTGCTCGCTTGAGTAAATTGCCGAAAAGCCCGTGGGAGTTAAGCGAAAATGAGTTAGACAAGCTCGTTATAAAGGTGGCCGGATGAGCAATGGTAAACTTCTTGTTCATCCCAAGCCTTATCCCGATGAGAGCGTCCCTGGTTATATCCTTCGCCTCATGGAGCTGAACGGATACAGATACGCCCACGGATTTTTCAACGGCGCTGGCTTGTCATTCAATAACGCGAGTCAGATGCATAATGCGCAGGTTGACATTGCGGTGCAGGGAAAAGTTGCTGACTTTGCTAACAGAACAGTTGAAGAGATAAATCAGCAGGGATATCGCGTCGAGGCCTCCATCACGCGTCCTACGTCCGTCCATTGGCGAGGTTTTGCTCTCCCAATAGATTCGCTTAGGACGACTCAGGCATGTGTATGTCCGCAATGTCTGGTAGATACTCCTTATGTTCGTCAAGCATGGGATTGGGCATTCGTAACGGCTTGCCCAACTCACCAATGTATTCTGTATGATTCTTGCCCAGCATGCTCAAGACCCTTGTTGAAGCATCGCGAAACGGTCTGTCTTTGTTTATGCCGTTTCGATTTCCGAAAAATAGTTCCTGAACCTGCTACAGCAAAGGGGGCAGCTGCGTTTCTGTCCTCGGAAGCGGGAGACAAAATTTCCCAGTCGAGGCGATTTAGAGACTGGATGACGGTCGCTAAAGCGATTGCTCAAACTGACCAACATGTGACCGGTGCCATCGATTTATTGAACTTGCCCGTGCGGCGTCAGCATCAATTGATGGAACAGGCTTATGAAGTGCTTGTCCAGGATGGAGTAGAGGAATTAGCATTCGAGTTCGCAAATGCAAGACACAGCTCTCATCCGTCTCTGGGGGCGAGGTTCGCAGTTTTTCCACTAAGGGCTATTTTCAAGGAGTTGTTAGGGCAGGACTCACTCAATAGAGTCTTAGTCAAGTTGGCGGTGAGCCCTCGGAGTAGCAGCACACAAGCGGACGGAGCTGTTTGTGACTTAAGCACCAGTGAGCTGGCATTTGTTCTGAACGTCTCTGAAAGGGTAACCGCTGAGTTGGGGGCTCTCATAGGAAGGCGTGTGGAAGAAGAGGAGTACGACAAACGTGGATGGGTTTTCCCCGCTAGTGTAGTGGGCACACTTCTAACCAAATTACACACCCCCAAGAGCGCGGAGGTAACGATACAGACTTTCAGCGCGCAAGACATTTGGGCTCCCGGCAGCCAGCTGGAAGTAGGTGGGATAGCCTCAGTGCTCTCAAAGGTGCTTGGGGGGGACCTCGACGTTGTCGCTGTCGACCCGGCCATTGGAGTGCCGTCGCTGAGATTCCAGAAGACTGCAAGGGTTGACGCGAGCGTACCTCCTGACTCAAACATCCGGACGCATCTAACAGTGGCAGATTGTGCAGCGAAGCTCAACATATATACCGATGCGGTTTATCGCACGCTAGAGGCAGGGATACTTCGCTCAACGAAGGTAGGGCGACGTTACTTCATCACCCAAGCGGACTTTGTCGACTTCACGTCACGCTACGTGTTCGTTCGCGAAGTAGCACTGGCTCTCAAAGTCAACCCAACGAATCTTGCGGAGAAACTTATGGATGCCGGAGTTCGCCCTGTGTCTGGACCTGCAATCGATGGGGGGCTGGTGTACCTTTTCTTACGAGCCGACCTAGCAGGCATAGACGTCGTAAAGGCTGCACGAGCCGTAGGGTAATCCCCCCATTTTTAGAGCACGCTAAAAGTAGAGGTTAAGCGGCCAGTGCCAATTTCTGTTTTGGCGTGATACCGCCGAGTGCCATGTTGGGCCGGTCGTGATTGTAGGTCCAC
>Ga0265780_10010889_pt1 | contig 10810 bp, 12 predicted proteins | sample P1T30metagenome_FD_192432 | JGI IMG/M metagenome (GOLD analysis project Ga0265780, IMG submission 192432) | Plant litter microbial communities from East Loma Ridge, Irvine, California - P1 T30 | ecosystem: Environmental > Terrestrial > Plant litter > Unclassified | place: USA: California... | reverse complement strand
GGTGATAAGAATTGAATACAAGGAAACATGAGCTGAACGTGGCTGTATGAACTGCCTGATTAAATCGTCTACAAGGGTCCCAGTCAAGCGTTTAGTGTTTTTTTCCCTGCCCCATACGAGCAAGTTCTAGAGCGAGTTGCGATATGAGGTGGTGGTGATGGTAGATGATTATACTACAACTAACAGAAAGCTACTACTCACTACCATTACAACAAACCTATACACAACACCCTAGAGTTGGGTATTAAATTACAACACGCGTCCTCTGTAAACAACCACAAGGTTGCTAGGTATATAGGACGAAGTAGAAGAAGTGAGTGAGGGAGAGAGGAGAGAGAGGGGGTATCTAAGCAAACCAGGTATTATCCAAACTCAAAGACACTGGAAAATGCATCTTTGCCAAACGAAAAAAAAGGCAATACGCCAATCATCTGGCCATGGTGAAGAAGAAGAGGGAGAAAAAAACAGAGTATTAGTTTTAAACCACAGCCACGAGCGCCGTAAGCACAAAGTCATTGTCAAAGTTCCAGCGGGGAACCGCATCCAGCGTCTCATAGTCATGGTATACGCGGCCGCTATAGACGAGTCGGACTCTAGTGGAAGAATCAAGCTGTACATGTATGTCGTTAGTTCTTGTGTAAAAAGGAGTGGTGGAAACGGTACAGAGAAGGAAAGAAAAAATAGGGTTACCTTTACTTGCTGCTTCAACTTTTCCACAATACCACCCACGGAATCTCTCTTGCGTATCTTGAGAGAAACATCCTTTTGGTCATGACTTGTCCTAATGCGGACTTTTACTTCATCACCACCACTGCCAGGGGTTTCAACACCATCCCCTTCTTCTTCTACTACTACAGATGCAGAAGTCGCTTTCCCACCACCACCATCTTCTTCTTCTTCTGCTTCCGCCACACCCTCCGGCTCTACAATAACCCACTCGGGTACTTTATATTGCACGCCCGTCGGATCATATATGCCGCGCCACAGCAATCCCGTCGGACAGGTACAGCCCGTCACATCCAGCAACGTCTGGGCCTCTTGCAATTCGCCTTTTTGTAGATGTTGTGCTGCGAGGCGGATAGCGCCCCAGATTTCTTGTGAGCCTGTGACTTGTGTGTCCCACCAATCCCCACGCTCCTTGTCGAGGCGCGTGCGAGTCCATGTCGGGCTTGTAGGCTGCGTGAGTGGCTTGACGCGCTTGGTGGTGGTGGTGGAAGTGAGGAGGGTATTTGGGAGACGCGAGCGCTGGGCTGTGGAGATGAGCTTGAGAGGTGTGTTGGGGCGATTGTCGAGGACACGCTCGGCTGCTACTGCTGCTGTTGCTGCTTGAGAGGCGTGCGATGCGCGGGGTGAGGGAATAGAGTTTCGTCGCGTAGACGGCGCGGTGATGTTGCGCGATGAGGAATGCGCGCCGATGACAGGCGTGGTGTCATCGCCGCTTGGAGTCGAGAAACAACAGCCCTGTGTTTGTTCATGTTAGGCTGTGAATACAACATATGCTGAAGCCCGCCGCGCGGGCGGACGGGTGGGGGGCAGAGAGGGTTGGGCAATTTCGACGACGTACCATGGTGGAATGAATAACTTTATTATTACCCCTCAACCTCGGGCTGGACAAACATGCATGCAATGCGCTGAGCGAGAGTGGAGCTGTGGTAGCAACAACAACAACAATAGCACAGCGGGTGTATCAAGGCAAGTGAGTAAAGATGCCAGGTGCATCATGCCCATGGAGTGAGGAGTCCAAGAAGGCTGAAGGCGGAGTAGGGCTTGCGCTGTGCTGCTGGGGCTGCCGCGGTAGTCTTCCCGCTCTCCGCATGTTACGATGCGTACGCATCACTCCAAGCTGCCACATGATCTCATCCGCGCACACATCATGCGCACAAGACGGGCTGGGCCGGCCTTGTAGTCTGTTTATCATGTCCCCATTGCCTAACCGCAGTGGTGGAGTGAGCGTCATGCAATCTGAACCATCCACATACGGCATCCCGTACCTTGCTCCGCATGCGACCCAGGTCACAAAAAAAAACGATCATCCTACTCGATCCTCGAAACGAAAAGGTTACGCACGGCACATGACATGGTTGGAATCAAGCGTTGGCGCAAGATTTGAGAACAAAAGACAGTTTATTAGATTATTACGTCCATGTGCCCTAGTGGCCGCTTGTGTACACCTTTCTACTAAGGCTGTACGCAGGGTATCCGGGGTATTTCGCGATAAAAACAAATGCGTCCAAGATCCGACAGTGGTATCAAAACGAGAGAAACAGGTGCAGTGGTATCAGTCTAAACAAAACGTGGGCAGAGAACAGCGAGCGAACACGTCAATGCCACACAAGACAGTGATCCACGCCAAAAGAGTGACGAGGGTTGGTCGAGATGCAAGGAGAAGTGTGAATGCAAGGGGATATGTGGAGAAGTTTGATCCAAATGTGACGGCTGAATCGTGTCAAAGATCCAAAGCACTTTCTGGGGGTATCGGTTTGGTCGTGCGGTCAAACAAGGGAGTTACGGTATCTTTGCTTTTCCGTCATTCCGTCGTGGCTGTCGTTGAGGCTGACGTCTTCCCACCAGACCTTACGCAGTTGTAGCGACAGTCGGGTTGGCGCTTTTCGAAGCATCGCCCACACTGATGTTCTCAGCGGGGACGTCTCCTACAGCGGGGACAGCGGTCTCTTCCTTCTTCTCCTCAACAACAGGGGCGGGGGCAGCGGCGGCCTCCTCCTCGACGACGGGGGCGGGGCTGGCAGCCTCCTTCTTGTCCTTGGCCTGCGTCTTTCCGCCAGTGGCCTTGGACAGGCTGCGGGAAAGGTTGCCGAAGAAGGACTTGCGCTTGTCGGCCTTGGGGGCCTCGGTGGTAGGAGTAGTCTCCTCGGGCTTGGTCTCGGCAGCCGCGACGGGGGCAGCCTCAACGGGTGCTGGCTCAGCTACCGCGGGGGTTGCTGAAGCATCCTCAATCTTGGGGGCAGCAGCGTCCACCTTGGACTCGGGAGCGGGCGACTTGGCGCGGTCCTTGGATCCGAAAAGCTTGCCGAAGCTGAAGTGCTCCTTCTCCTTCCCGGGAGTGCTGACAGCGGCAACAGGCTTGGCCTCTGTGCTCTCAGTGGCAGCAGCCTCTGGGGCAACCGGGGCGGCGACCTCGGCCTCCTCAAGCGGCTTGGAAGCCTCGGCCGTCTCGGTCTCCTTGACGGTGGCGGGAGCAAGAGCAGCCTCGCTCTCCTTCTTCTCAGTGGTAGGCGACTTGAGCTTCTCGACAAAGTTGCCGAAGATGGAAGCACGCTTAGCAGGCTTGGGCTTCTCCTGAGCGACAACGGGAGCGGGCGTCTCGTCAACCTTGGCGGCATCCTCGGTGGGGAGAGCGGCCACGGCAGTGGGCTCGGTGGTCTCCTCCGCGGGCTTCACAACGTCGTTGGCGTTGACGGGAGCGCTGGTGGGAACTGTAGCTTGTTAACACCCAAAAAAACAACCTCCACTGGTTCAAGAGAATTTCACATACCCTCATCGAGCTGGGGAGCGGTGGTGCCATCCTCCTTCTTGGCCTCGGCATCGTCCTTGACGGCCTCGCTCTCCTCCTTGGGCTCCTTGTCCTTCTTGCCGAGAAGTCCGCCAAAGAGGCTGGCACGCTTTCCGCGAGAGACGGAGCGGGACTTGCTCTTTGCCTTCTTGGCCTTGGCCTCGTCGGAAGAGGAGCTGGAAGAGGATCCCGTGCGGGCGGGAACGACGGCGGGCTCACCGGTGGCGGGCGCGTCGGTCTCTGCGAGCTTGGGTGCGGCGTCCATGCTCTTCTTGGGAGCGGAGGAAGTAGCGGCCGCTAGTGCGGCGGGCTTGCCTGCGGGATGTCAGCCTACTGCAGGAGAACGCCAGATCGTCGACTAGCGCCGTCGCGTCGCAACGCGCTTTTGCAAACACTGCGGGTACTTACTGATCTTCTCCTTGGCCTCCTTGTACGAGTCGCTGGTCTCGATGCCGTCCTTGGACGCCTTGGCCTCGGTGATGGCCCGCTCGACAGCGACAAACCATCCGTCGCGCTCGGCAGCCGTCTGGGCCTCGAACGTGTGCTTGTGGCCCGAGATCTTGAAGGCAAAGGCAACGGCGCCGTCCTTGGCGAGGTCGGTTGCGTAAGCCTGTCACATGTCAGGGGCTGTCGCCTGTCAAAATCAAGCGTTTGTGCCTACCAGGTTCAGGACGCCAGCAGGGTGCTCCTTCTGGTCTGCGTGCTTGACGAAGAAGAGAAGACCCTTTCCGGTCTGGCTCGACCACGCAGCGACCGAGTGGGCAACCTCGGGCTTCTCGCCGCGGAGGTACTCGCGCAGGTTCTCGGCAGGGACGGGCTCCTCGCCGAACCAGAAGTACTTCTTGGAGAAGCGGAAGGCACTGAGATGGCGGATTAGTATGCTTTTCAGGCGCTTTTTCTCTCTCTCTCTCTTCTTTCTGTCATGGTGATTGTTCTCTGGGCCGTTACTCACTTCTTCAGACCGGGCGCCTTGTAGCCCAGGGCGCCACTCTCGATGGGTGTGACGACCTTGTCCTCTTCCTTGGCCTCGACGACCTCCTCTGCGGGCCCAACAGCCTCACCCTCGGCCTTGGGCGTCTCCTCGGCCACGGGGGCGTCGACGGGGGCGGCGTCGGTGGCAACAACGGGCGCGGGCGCGGGCTCAACAGTGCCGGCGGTGCCGACCTCTGGTACCTCGACGGGCTTGGGGGCGTCGACTGGGGCAGACATGTTTGTGTGTGTTTGTATAGTAATGTCTGGATTTGCACGTGGGGAGGGGCAGGGGGTGTGAGTCTGCGGTGAAGGATACGGGGCGGTGGGGAGGCAAGCTCGTCGTTTGTGGTTTATTACAAAGGAGTACAAAAAGGGAAAGTCTGTAGCGTGCAAGGTGCAGAGGCAGACAAGCAGGCTCGACCTTGGGATAAGGATGCGAAGGAGGGTGCAGAGGGGAAGAAGGATAGGAAGATGTCGGACGGTGCTGGGCTGGGAGAACTTTAAGCTTGCGAGCGTGTTGCTAGGTAGGGGTCCGGGAGCAGGGGGGGCAGCAGCGAAATTGGTCGCGCGGCAGCACGTCCACTAGGCGGACCCGGCCTGCAGCTAGCCCAGCATTCACCAACGTTATGCAATGCTCACGCCCTGAAACGACAGCTGTGCACGCCCGCCATGCTCGTCGACGGCCGCTGGGCAGTCGTCGAGCAGCGGACGTCGAGGATAGGCAGCAGAGGGCGCCTCGAAGCCGGCATGTGGCGGCGGCTTTGCTGCCCACGCGTCTGATAAGCCTGCTCGGGATGCTTGGAATATGGTCGCATGATCGCGCTGCCCCTCTTCGCTATCTGCCAGAGCGATCGGCCAACCTCAGTCCATGGGAGGGACCACGAGACATGGCAGGACTGCCCGTGGCCTCTGTCGACAGCACGACCTCCCAGCCGGCCACTGTGGCACTCTGTACAGCCATCATGTATCACACACTATACCCGTGATCGACACACATACACACATACACACACACACATACGTCTCCAGCCCCCGTCCACCATGCACACCTCCATGCACGCCTCAGCCGACCAAGCTGGCGGCTCAACGGCTGCCGTGGCTGCCGACATGTCGTTTGGAGAGGGTGGGCAACAGCAATCATTACACGACAGCCATGGGCTACGACTACTACTACTACATCATCATACAGTACAGTACCGTACCCGTACTTTCTGCACAACTCACAACTCGATCCTCCTCCCACCCAAGGCCAAGGCCTGTCTGCAGACCAGGCCAGACAGTTCTAGCGGCATGCCGCCGACGAATCGCTGCACGCCGCGACCGCCCAAGCGCTGATGCCCGTTTACCACAAAAGGCGTCAGCGAACCCTTGCGCCCAAATTGCTCTCCTCCCACCCGTGGCCATACGACTACTGACTACTTGCATGTACGTGGACGTGCCGCCCGTCTTCCAGGCCCTTGAACTTGATTCAACTCTGAAGCAGAGCCTGACATGCTTTTTTTTTCTTCCTCTTCTTTCTTCTTCCTCTCACCCCTACCCCGCCATCGTCAGCCACTCTGTGCTTGCAAAAAAACTGCACAACCCCCTGCAGCAAACTGCCGTCCGAGCTGGCCACCATGGCACCATCGTATTGCCATGACCTGATTAGGCCCCGCCAGCTTGGCGGGTGCTGTGAAAATTGCAACCCTCGGACTGACTCTTTTAAAATTGTTGCCATCGACCACCATCAGATCAGCCGAAAACACCTGGCCAGTGTAACTGACTAGGGCCATGCCGGCCCATTTATTGCCTTTTGCTCACGTGAAAGGGGGCAGGCCTGCAACTACCACCGCTGCCACCAAACCATAACCATGGGCTAGCCTGTCACATCCAAGTCGGGAAGAAACCCGCTATTACGTGTCAAGATACAGTCGCCCATTCGTCTCTTCCTACCACAACCCAACCACCACCAAACCCCCATCTGTCAAACCTGAGACGTGCAAAAAAAAGAAATGATGAAAAACGGTGCCCGTTTTTTTTCTCACTAGATCTGCACATGTCCTCCTTTCATCTTGCTCACATAACAACAAATCGCGGCACGCACAGAGCACCACCTATGCACTTGCGATAAACTCCGGAGACGATCTCCCAGGCAATAATTATCTGCCCGTACCAATCCCCTTGCCGCTCACCGCCACAGCACAAGTTGGGCGCGAATCAGCTAAGGAAAAACAAGGAGGCTGACCCTCTCTCCCTCTCTCTCCCTCTGTCTCTGTCTCCGTCTCCGTCTCTCCCTGCCCATCGTGCGCTCATCGCTTGGGCAGCGAAAGACTTGTGCATCAATCAAAGACTGTTGGTGTGCCGCGGTTCGTTTCAACCCCACACTGAAACACATGGACTCTCTTGCATGGCCACAAGAAGTGTTGCGGAGCTACCGAATATGCCCATGGATTCTTTTAATCAATGTCCGGCAACGCCATTTTCAGCCAACAGTTTTACCCACATCGCCACCGACTTGTACATGTCAGCTCTCCCTGAACTACGCTGTCTTGATAGTGTCGCCCGCGGAGGAGCCTTGACTCCAAGGCATAAATCCCACTAACACGAGTCAAAACCATAGTTGGTCACAATCCAGCCCCTAACAAATATAGCCATATAATATTTCTCCTTCTCTCTCTCTGTCTCTTTCTCTCATATCCATACACCTAATCTGAAACACGCATGGAATTGCTGACATGGACAGAACAGCAACTCGAGTAGTGTTTTTTGCCAAGATGGGCTTGTATGTGCCAATTTCTCAGATAGAGTACCCTGTGTGTATGTGTGGTAGGTCGGGGTACATGGATGGGACAAGGTAGTAGCTTAAGTTGATTTAAGCTTCACCGCCGCCGCCGCCCATTTCTGCATATTGGCCCGCTGCATGCATGCAGGGGGGGGGGGTTGCGCTATGTAGGTAGGTAGATAGATAGATAGGTAGATAGGTTAGGACGTCATGTGTACGTATATACCTATACACGTATACGCTGTACATGTGTATGTATGTGTGTTCTTGGATAAAGAAGGAAGGGGTCTGGGAGATGTACACACATCACAACCAACACTCCCTTTCTTCACGACTCAACACACCGAGAATAGACCAAAACATACGTCATACACGTTACATTCAACAGTTGCAAGAGAAGAGAGAGAGAGAGAGAAAGAAAAAAACTGGGTATCGACTACTTTTCAACCCCTCCAAATTCCTCGCGCAAAGCCGCCAACGCATCCAGACGTCTCTCTCTCTTCTTCCTGTTTCTCACGTCAACATGCAGCACGTGCCTGAAGCCCGGAAATTTGCCATTCTCCCTTTTCTTCTGCCCGCCGCCTTCCCCGCCATGCTTCGCCTTGCCCGCTAAGCGCTTCTGGGCAGCAACCAGATGCACCATGTGCTGCCTCTTTTCCTCGGCCACTACATCTTTGCGTGAAATCCCGGGCACAACGACATTGCCCAAAGACTGTTCGGGGCCCAGGTTGATCTTCTTGTATCGCACATTCCATTCGCATACCTCGTCGGACGGACCGAATCCATCGACGCGCACGTCGAGCGTGGGGAAGCCAACTATCGTCTCCATGCCCGTCTTTGCATCTCTACGGAACACGGCGGGGAGCGTGAACCGCAGGTCCGACGGGTTGAGCAGATCAAACGCCGCGGCGATGAAGCGGTACGGACGCCCGGCGCCCAAATCGTCCACTCGTATTCTGTTCTGTACTAAACCGGGGAAGTGCGCAAGGTCGGATTTGTGGAAAATGCGCAGGATCAGCGTGTCATCTGGGAGGAGGTTGCGTATGCGGATCCACCACCGACCATCAAAGAGCCGGTAGCTTTCTTGACGCCATGACTGAGGCGCCGGTGCTGACAAAGTGCTGCGAGGAGCGTATTCAATGTAGTTGTGTGGATTCGTCTTCTCCTGTGCATCAAGCGGCTGACGCGTAAGCAGCCATTCTCGCGGATGCGCCAACGACGGATCAACCCCATCTTCCCCGTGTTCGGGAAACGGCGTAGGCTGGTCCCAGGAGCGCCACCAGATGCTGTAGACGCTGTAATTCTTCCTTCGGATATTGTCCCAATGCCCCTCTACCTCATCGTCTTCCTGCTCTTCCAGCTCGGGGTAGATGCGCTGTATAGTTGCGGCGAGCTGGCCAAGGGGCGCTTTGGGTCGCGGAGTGACGAGTTCGGCTACGCGCTCAATTAGACAGTATGCCGTGTTCTTTGCTGCAGCCCGGTCGGCTGTGGTCTCGATGGGACGTGGTAGGAGGGCGGAAAAGGGCGGGAAGCGGACGACAAGGCAACCAGTCTGGATGTCAAGCTTGAATAGGCACTGGGCGAAGAGTTGGTGCGCAACGTCTTTGTGCCATTTGATGCGCTCTTGCATGTGGATCGAGAGGTCGACGAGTGACGGGACGCTCAGCGCTTCTGGGAGTTTGTGGTTTTTGCACAGGTGCCGTATCGCGTTGCGAGACGTGAGGGTTTGTATCTGGTTCGTCTGATCCTCTGCCCACGCTACATCCTTCTCTTCGCACGTCGCAACCAGTCGTGCCTTTTCAAAGCCCAGTAGTGGCCGGAGAATCCGTACGCCGCCCTGCTCGACAGGAAACGGCATGTCCAAATCAGGATTCGGCCTCTGAGTCTGTCCGCTGTGGTACACGCCGTAGATACCATCGCACTCTGGTATCCATTCCACACGCTGCATTCCCTGCAGTCCGGACCGCAGTCTGTTGTTCGCAAGCCTCATCATGACCGTCTCGGCTTGGTCGTCTGCATGATGTCCCACCATCAGCCATGTGATTTTCATATCTCTGCATGCTCGACCTAGCGCTTGGTACCGCAGTGTACGTGCATCCGTCTCGAATCGCTTGAGGTCGGCGGGATCAAATTCGTCGCGCCATGTAAGAGGGAGTATGGTGGATTCCATGCCAACTATGTCCGGTCAGTGTTTGTTGTCGCAGATGAACTATTGCACCCGTCTCACGCTTCAAGCGCAATTGCTGCGCAACCCACTCCGCCTCTTCAGTGCTCTCAGGTCGCACTCTGTGATCCACGATGAAACCATGAGGCCTAGGTAAAACATCATCCAGCAACTGCGCCTCTTTATACAGAGCAGCAAGGGCCATTGAATCTACGCCGCCGCTAATCGCAAAGCCTACACCAAGCGGTCAACCACTGTTCTCCAGATGCTTTTCCATCGGCGCATACCCAACGTTTTATTCTCTTTGCCCACCCCTCGTAGTACCTTGCTTAGAGCATGTTTAAACTCCTCGGCAGTAATTGGCAAGCTCGCCGCAGAGCCATACCGTCTCACAACCCTTTGCCCATATCTTGCTGCCGCAGCAGAGGAGGAGCATTTCCCCACTCGGAGGACATTACTTCTCCACATATAGGCATTGAACGAGAACCGCCCATCCACCAGCAGACCCCAGAACTTGAACGAAGACGAAAAGGGTAGAAGGCAAAGAAAACAGTTACTTATTCCGGTAATGCGCGACAGAGAAAAGACGAAAAGTAGCGTTTGCTCTAGTTCCGAGAGTGCGCCAGGTTCCGAGGTCCCCCAGTGCACGGATCACGGAATTTTCTCGAAGCAAATAGCCAACCCATGGATTGATTCATCTTTGCCCAATTCCTCGACGACAATTGTTTGTTTTCCGAACCCTCTTGACAAGCCAGTGCTCTTCTATTCCTGTGATACCCTTTTCTTTCTCATCTCCTCGGTTTCTTCGTAATCCCAATTCTCAAATCGCAGCCATGGTAAGCTAACTTTTTTTGCACACCACATTCATCAACCCACTACCTACTCCAAACTCTCCAACTAACGCTCTTCCAGTCCGCAATCAAGTCCATCCGCAGCATCGCCCCCCTTCTCGACCGCATCCTCGTTCAGCGCATCAAGCCCGAAGCCAAAACCGCAACTGGCATCTTCCTCCCCGAGACCGCCGTCAAGGAGCTCAACGAAGCAAAAGTCGTCGCCGTCGGCCCCGGCGCCATTGACAAGGACGGAAAGCGCGTTGCACCCAGCGTGCAGCCAGGCGACAAGGTTCTGATTCCGCAGTATGGCGGGTCTCCGATCAAGGTTGGAGATGAGGAGTTGAGCCTGTTCAGGGACCACGAGTAAGTTTTTCCTTTTCTTTTTTTCCTTTCTCTTCATCAATTCTGGAATGCGCATGTGAGAGAAAATGGCAAACACGAGCACGGAGCTGACATGTGAATGATAGGTTGTTGGCCAAGATCAACGAGTAGATTGGGTGGGGAAATGAGGGATGGAAAGAGCGAGCGTTTATACCAAAAAGTTTTCTACAACAACGACTTTGCTCAGA
>Ga0265780_10010888_pt1 | contig 10811 bp, 11 predicted proteins | sample P1T30metagenome_FD_192432 | JGI IMG/M metagenome (GOLD analysis project Ga0265780, IMG submission 192432) | Plant litter microbial communities from East Loma Ridge, Irvine, California - P1 T30 | ecosystem: Environmental > Terrestrial > Plant litter > Unclassified | place: USA: California... | reverse complement strand
AAAAGAATGTAGTGTAAGTTCTTAGACGAATACCCTCTTCGAAAGAGTGGACTCAACAGGAATGGTGCTAGCCACGTCACTGCCACCCACGACCGGCGTGTCCTTCCAGTGGAGGCTAGGCGAGTCCAACAGAGCCATCCTGCCCTCGGCCTTCATCCGGTCGGCGGTGATTCTCTGCGGGTAGTTGCGCATGAACATGTTGGTGAAGTGAGTGCCGTAGTGGATGCCCTCGGCTGGCTCCTGGCCTGCCTCGAAGCCCGGCAGCGGCTTCATGACGGCAGAGAAATTGGGCTCGTGGAAGTATGCAAAGGCGAAGCGCTCGCGGGTGTTGAGACCGACCTTGTGGGGAGTTGAGGGGAGGAAAGAGTTGGTGATGTATTGCATCATGTCGCCCTGAAATGCTGGTCAGAGGGATTGCTCCTCAAAAGGCATACCAGCGGGCTAACTTACAGGAAAGACGGTAAAGACGTCAGGGACGGGCGGGACGTAGACCCAACCGTCGGCATCCTCGTGCTTGCCGGCCGCGCTCTCCTTCCAGTTGGCATACGTCTCGCCCTCAATCGGAGGGCGGATGAAGAGGCCGCCAACATCATCTTGGGCGGCAATGACAAGCAGACCATAGTCAGTATGGGAGCCGATACCGCGGCCGGCCTTGCCCTTGCCGTTGACCTTGTTAGTCTGGGGGAAGCGCAGGATACGCATGTGGTGCCAGCCGTCCTGTGTGTACTTGGTCAGGGCGTTACCATCTTTCATACCAAGCCCCCAAGCAATAAGCTGCAGCATCTTCTCACCACTCTCGCCAAGGTAGTCCATGTAAGCTTGCATGACGGTCTTCATCTGAGTAAAGGGCCAGGGACACGGACCATGGCACGGCCACTTCTGCTGAACACGGGGATCAGACAGTGCGAGATCCTTGGTGACGGTGAAGATCTCGCTGTAGTCAGCAATGTTGTCTGTAATCTCCTCTCCCGACGCAATGTAGCCAGCAAAAGACTGATCATCCAAGCAAGCTGCCTTTTTCTTGTAGTCCATGCCGAAGAATTTCTTGCTGCACAGGAAAGCTGCATCGGCGAGCTTACGGTTGATGGGGTCCATGGAAATCTGAAGGATGCCATCCTTCTTCCACGCGTCGATCATGCTCTTGCCCAGCGCTCTGTCTGCTGCACTACCGCTGAGAGACTCGGGAAGCTCAAATGTTTGGAGGTTCCCAACTGTAGCTTTGTGATTGGGTGGCATGGTAGAACCCATGTGATCAACAACAGTTGCCAGCCTCCGGACTGAGCTAGCCTGGAAGGAAGCTCGAAAAAAGGTGCGGACCGCTGCTGGCCTCTTAACCATAGTGCAGGTAGCCATTCCCGTGGTATGGTGAGGTTTATTGTTATTGGGAAAAAAGGTGGAGAGGACTTGAACGAATTGAGAATGAAGGGTCTCTGGAGGAGATGAGTCGATTGTAATGCATGCCTTTCATCTGCACACCTCCCCCAGACTTATATACACATGTCCATCAACACCACGCAAGCCACTGATGCTAGCGGCAGCTGTAGGTAGGTGCAGCTTTGATACTTACCGGTAGGAGATATTGACCAGGAATAGACATTGGCCAGGAGCAGACACTGACCAAGAACAAAGTGTTGGTCTTGCCGAGACACTCCAGACCTTGAATCTGCATTTTCGATTATGAGGCCTCTGGACATCTAGACTACCTAGCGGATAGTGCCGACGAGCCGTCCAGGGATGTCTGTGAGGTGTGGCTTGCAAGTATTACGGCCGATAAGGCCGATCATACTCAATAATAGCATGTTTGGTAAACTCTTCTTTGGTCTACGCTACACTTCCAACGCTCGCTTCCGCTGTCGTTCACGGTCGTGTGTTATTCCGCAGCGTCGGATAGTATGGATCTACCGATCCTACGCATGGTAAATGTGCACCACTTTTACCCCAGGTTTGAAATGTGGCTGAACTCAATCGGACCTATTTATTCACCTAGTGCACAAGATCACAACTTGCAAGTTTATACGAGACTGGTGCTTACCCATGGCTTCACACCTCGTGTTGCGAAACTCGATGATGATTCAGCCACCAACTATGGTCCTTTTTTTTTACTAAACGAGCATTGCGGATGAATCAACAATGGCTCAAGCGCCGGTTGATCTTCTGTATCATATCAAACAAGTGCTTCGTCTCTGACCCGCCAAAGGTTTCAAAAACTGCCTTGAAGCAGAGCAACTACTGGGTTTAGAAGAGCGCTACGTGGGACGTGGATCATGTTCGACGTGAACGGCGCTTATCAGACCATACCAGCAACATGACCTGTTGGCTGCATTTTTTTTTTCATGGGGCGATAGCGACGGCGAGATTTTTACACAAGCCCGACGAGACCTGCAGCGCTACAAAGCCTGTGGTAGGAGACGGGGGTGCTGTATTGCTAAAACTCATTTTAGTCCTGTCCATTGGAAAGAATAATCATCAAAAAGTCTTCACCACACAGTCCCATTGTCAGCTCAGCATCTCATTTGACCTAGGCGAAGATCTACGCTGGAGTCTGCGTTTACACGGTATATTATCAGGTAAAGATGTAGTTCCATTTCGTGGTAAGGAGTGCATAAAGTAATATCGGTGCTCAGATGCTGGTCGCCTCGATCTGCTAGTACCGATTGAGCGAAATCTCCGAACCGACATGCATACCTCGACCTCTCTCGGTCGTCAACCGCGTACGCACAGCCTGCAAGGCCTACCTACCTCAATCGTCTACTTTTGCCCCCGAAACCACCAGCCGTGGTTCCCGCATGCGCCAAACGCCTGGCCAACTCGTTTTCATTAGGTAGTTTTGGTTGTGGAGAAAAAAAGGTCTTGGCCGAACCAATCCAACATGCAGTCAAAACACGGCATTCGTTGCGGCTACTCTCGTCTCCTCTGCTTTGCAATCCTTGACCGGAGAGGACTTTTGAATGCATGTGATCGGCCATACTCGTTATTGTTGCAACCCCTGGCCCTCTCTATCCTTGTTTGCTTGGAACCTTGGCCTTGTCTAGATGCCCGACTTCTTGAATTGTCCCCCCCCCCCCCTCCCCCCGAGCTGGATTCCCGTGTGTCTGAGAGAAAAGCTACTGGCTGGCTGCGGATACTGCTGTTCGGCTGAGCCGGGTAGGCGATGCCATGAAAGGCGAGCTTTCTCGAGTACCTAGCCTGCGGCGCCTTGCGGAAGGCTAGTTCCGGAAACATTGAGATACCAGCCGGCTCATGTCCGTCGCAACTATACCACCTCAGAAGCACGTGGAAACCAAGTAAGACTGGAATGACAGTACACAAACTCGACCCCAATCCTCGGCTTCACGAATTGTCCACTCTGTCAGCCGTTCCAAAACCACACCTCCTGGATGCCAAGAACTCGCTTCTCATATACCTCTGGATTCAGGCGTGATTGCATGTACACAAAAGACATTAGCTCTTTGGTATCGCCAGATATCCCAAAAACATTCCTCCGAGCGTAAGTGCAAATCCCGAGACAGCAAATGCACCCTGGATATCGTTCCTCTTTACCGACCAGACTATGCCAAAGGCCAAGCTAAACAGAATGATTGCGACAAAGCAACAGTAAATGGTAGGCCAATGCCAGTCTTCCTCGATGTGAATCCCCCATCCAGTCTCCAGAGAATCCGGGGTCGCTCTGAGCTTTCCCTGGAAGCGTCGTTTGGGTAGCTGATGAAGAGTTGTTCTTTGGCCAGCGGCGATGAAGTGAGGGTTGAGGAAATCTCCTTTCAACATTGTAGGGCCTAGCACAGGTACTAGACGTCGCTTTCGTGACTTGGGGGCTGGATTGCAAAGATACTCCTTGTCCTGTCCCACTCTCTCTTCTGGCGGGATGCAGAGGCAGTAGAATCCAAGATCTCGATCCAGATGCTCATCCGTCGTGATTCCGCACACGCTTTCGTGACGATACACATTTGTGGTGTTACTGTAGTTGACTTCGAACTTGGCCAGGAGTCAGTAGGTGTGCAGGATCTTGTTTTGTTTGAACAGAGGTTACCTGGGCCAAAGACAGAGCTCCAACGCTTCGCAAGGAGAACCAATCTCGCTTTCTATAATACTGCTTTCGCAAATAAGTGAACAGCTCGCGATCGTCGTTGATGTTTTGAAGCACCTCCTGCTCTAATGTTGTTTTCGCTCTTCCGTCATCCACACAAAGCAGTAGGCGAAGCGCTTCCTGCTCTGGAATCCCAGTCTCGCTTCCAGGCACCTCGGCATTGGTAATCGGAGCAGAGCCAGAAGGCGTCTGCAACTCGTGCTCCCCCAGTTCAGCGTCTGGCCCAGGCTGCTGTTGGTCGACATCTTGCTGACGAAACACGCCGAGGATTTGCTGGATAAATCTAGACGTTGCTTTTCCGCCAGCTCCAGAGTGCCCTGAAAGCGTATACCGTTTCTGCAGTGCGGTCCCAAGCTCGGCTGCGGCGCCAGGATCTAGTTCGACATAGTCGTCAAACATGCGATTGCCACACTGGTGCATGTGTCAGTATACTGTCGTCGCGACTGTGCATTGCAACGTACCGAATCCCAATAGACACGAACCATTCCTCTAGGTACTGCAGGCTCCATGACGGGAAGAGGCAACTTCTGTAAGATCTTGTCGACGAGCAATGGCAAACTCAAAGAAAATACTGGGTCGTGTGTGGTGTGCTCTGCTTGTAGTGAAGTGTTGATGCCCTGCAGTTTTTTTAAAGACAAAAAGTGACCGGACTCATCCTTTTCAGCAGGCAAGATTGATGAAGCTGCTTCTTGGACTTCAGACAGTCTGCACCCAGCACGATTACAATGGTGGTCCCCGTGATGAACAGATGTGTCGCCTGTGGTGAGTACATTTGTAGTGTCGGTAGGATTAGTAAGCTCTGACACAGAGGCAATGTCCTTTGGCGAGAAGCCAGTATGTTGAGCGCCATACTGTTTGCTTACGTGCGCTAGCAAAGGAGGATGTAACCACTCACGTAGCCGTTGCTTATAGACCTGGAAAGGCGGACCAGATACCAAAAACTTGACAGTAGCTTCAAGTGTTTCTATTCCGTGCTCCTCAAAGTCCTTGTCGCCTTCATCATCACTACCCGTGGCATCATCATCATCGTTCTCATATTTGGGTAGAACTTGCGTCATGTCGAAGCCCCCAGACTGCTCAGCAGAATCCATATTGTCCAGGAATCGGTTCAGCATCGTCTTCTTGTCTTCGTTTGGATCAAGTTGCAGTTGCTTCTGATGACCGATCTCGACCCCGGCGAGGTCATGACAAATCGCAGTGCAGATAAGTTGACTTCCTCTATGCCCGCCCAAGAACCGGATGGCCATGTGTTCAGAAGGAAGGAGCGGGCTTGTCTTGAGGTCCTTGGATAACCGTTGTAGTAATTTGCAATTGTTTCGAAGAAATCGATCTCGACCTACGCGCTCGAGTGCCTCTTGGTATGTTTCGGAGAGCTCATCATCGCCCATCAATGCCTCTTTGATGATGTCGGTTGCTGCTTGCTGATATGCCACCATGCTTGCAATGGTTTCGGCTTGGGAGATATCATCCGTCGATACTATTGACTCGACATCGGTATTGTTGTCTCCTGGACTCTCCATCAAGGACTTTTGATAGTCGTACATGCTGAAGCTCGTTACTTCCATATCTGGTGCATCTGAGTTGACCAGTGTGGCACTAGCTCGCTCTTCTTCGTCATTTTCGTGTGCGTCCTTTGCGTACTCGGAATGAGCCACACCCTTCAATGCCGTTTCGATGTGACTATACGCTAAGCTCTTTTTCTCCTGTAGCGCTAGCTGTAGTGCGGTTTTGAACGTGTCCCTAATCTGTCGTCCATTCATCGCAATTTCGGCAAGTTTTCCCAAATTCTGCTCAACCTCGTCTTCTTTCTGGACGAGTCGCAAAAAGTTGCGCCAAACCTTTTTTCGCTCCTGTGGGCCCAATGGGGGAAAGAGAAGCGCCAATTGAACCCGAGATTTAACGGCCTCGTCGAAAGTCACGATACGTCTGGTAGTTAAAATGAGAATGCCGTTATAGTACTCCAGCGCACGCAAGAATACCGATACTAGTGCGCTGCGTTGCAAATCTGTCTTTGATCGTTCCTCGAGAAAAACATCGGCTTCATCGAGCAGAACGATGCAGCGCCAGGTATTTCCTATATAGAAGAGATAACTCAGGTGATCTTCCACGACCTGAGGTACCGTGCCTATGTCAGCACAGTTCATTTGATATACTGGCAGTTCGGCAACCTCGGCAATGCTCTCAACAGCGACAGTTTTGCCGGTACCTGGCCCTCCATGTAGTAGCCATACGAGCCCCGAGCCTTTATCCGCCGTGGAATCATGTTGAGTAGCAGCTTCCTTCTCCCTACGGCCGTTGATCAAAGCTCGAATGAGTTCTTTTGTGCTCTCGGGGAGAATTAGGGTTTTCTCAAAGAGGCTTTTGTTCCACTTGATCTCACAGATGTGTTTCACAAAGAGCAGGCCTATCATTTCAGCATTAATCTTTACGGGTTAGGGTGTGTACATACTGAAGCTCTTGTCGTGAAATCCGTACCCGATGACCTTGTCTGGAAGCAAAAGGGCAAAAGGCTCTGCTGGTAAAGTGTCAGAGAGCATGTAAATGTCGTCCAGCTCCACTCTAGTAGAGTTCTGGTCTGGCTTTTCGCCATGCATCTCGTTGTATAGTTTCAAGTCAATCATATATCTGGGTTTGAACTGATGGCATCAATATACGCAATCCGCAACCTAGCTTACTGGCACTAATTAACTCACTTCCGTATCCTCCGGTGGTACTGCGCTATAGTCGACGAACTTGGGCAAACGAAAGCTCCAGAAGATCTTGCCACGAGCTCGAAGCTCATCTGCGAGAGTGGGTTCGGCATAATCCAAAGGATATACCTGTAGCTTGGTGATGACGGTAGTGTCCTTGTCTGAAGGCCAGGGAATATTCATGATGACTTTCTTGCAATAAAACTTGCCGTCAAAATCCCAGGACCAGCATGGGAGGCTGAGGCTACTTTCGCTCAGTGTGGGGTATGTTTCGCAAACGTAAGCCTTGGGATGATCTCTTTCCACCACCAGTGTGCCTGGACGGAACAATTTTGCCCAATTCCGCCTCTTGACAATGCCTCTTTCGAAGAGCTCCCCAGATTCCTCGGTTGCAAATTTCTGGGACATTTCTCTCTTGGCTGCATTCTTGTCGGTGCCTTGGGGCCTTGATCCAGCGTTATCCAGCTCCATGCGTCGTTTTCCGCTTGAGTTGCCCGTCATTGCGTTTTCCAAGTGCCGCGGTTATTCAAGACTGCGTTGTTGTAGGGTTCTATGACATACCAAAAGGTTTTGATGTGAGAAGCGGTTCTTGATTGTGGATGATACGATGGTATGCCACAAGGCTGAGGGGCGCTTACCCCTCCCCTTGGACGTGGAGGCTTGGCTTGCGCCGTCGATTCGCTTAATTGAGATGGTACATTGCTTACCTGCGGCCAGTAAATGGATGAACTGCACCACCTGTTTCTATTCATCTCTTTGTTAGTCGCTCAGAAGTAAACTTGACAAGGAAGGATTGCTACCAATATCGCTACAAAAGCCTGCTTCACAACCCGTGCGAACGGTTCAGGATGACTCAAGCAGGAGTACAAGCTTCCCATCTCCTGTATCCTTTGCAATGTCCAACAGTGTCCGACCCCTTGTATCTTTCATGCTTCGATCTGCGCCCATTTCAAGTAAATATCGTACTGCATCTCCCTTGCCCAGCTCAACCGCTCTGTGCAATGGAGTCCCCAAGCCTTTGAAATGCTCATGGCCCCAAGATTGGCTGTGTCCTGAGTACTGAACTTCATTGATAGATGCTCCCTTTGATATAAGCATCTGCAAAACCTCAACCGCGTTCTCACTTCCCTCTACGGCGTGGTGAACCAGCTGTCCTTTATCAATGCTACCGTGATCAAGTAGAAGACTGATGACTGAGATGTCAGGACTGCGAACGACGACTGATAATGGCGTTGGGTCCGGGTAGCATCCAGCATCTGGGTCCGCTCCTTGATCGAGGAACCGTTGCGTAAAGTCAATGTCATCAACGAAACATTTAACAGGCGTTGATTCATGTCTTGCAGCTGGCCAACGTCAACCCAACATACGCAAGTACAGGCGGATGAAAGTTGGCCCATGGTTTGTTCACATCCCATCCGCTATCGATGGCCTTTTTGCTCAAACGATGCGAGGTCGCTGTGAAAAGATTCGTTGACGGTATCCACCTTGAGATGTCCGATACGACATATTTGGGCTAGTCTTGTGATTTCCACGGCTGGGGGGTTGATATCTCTGGCCGGTGGGAGAATTGGGGTTGAAGTATCTGCACTGGATGACTGCATCTCCGGGTACTTTGATGACTGGCGGGCCGCGTTTGAGTGCTAGCAATACCGACTAATTCCTTCTTCAGTAGCTCTGCACCACGGCGCTCTCCGGTGGCATTCTTGGGTTACTTGAGAAGATGCAACCCAAACATGGCGTTGGCCGCACAGTGGACGTCTTGGGCGAACAGTGAAAGTCACCCAAGAGTTGCTCCTCATCTGTTGCCCGAGAACTTGTGCAGATCTGGCCTACTAACAGCAAACTGCTAGGTCGTGAGAGGACACGTTTGCCTGCGGGGTCGTGGTGGTGGTCGTGGTCGTGATATGCAGACGGAGAGATGACTGTCGGCGTGGTAGGGCTAGGTGACCAAATTGGGAAACTTATCCGCTACGGACATTGTCCCCTCTGAAACCCACTACACACGTCGCTGATTATGCACTATCCCGTTTCGCCGACTTGCGTGACTAGTACATGTCCGGTGAATGCAGGCTGGGAACTTTCACGGAACCTTCTTGCATGGTGCTGCCACTTCTACTACGTTGCGTTGGATTGTACCTACACTAGCAAGTGCTTGGTATGCATGCACGTTGCGGGCCGATTCGAGCAACCTCCCCCCTCCCCACGTTTAGGGTAAAGAGTTTCTCCGACCGACCGCGCACGGGAAAGCGAGTATTGGCAATGCAAGGCGGCTTAGGCAGCACACAAGATGCATGCCAACCTTCTGCATCTCGGATCTGGACGGGATAACTTTCTCATCGGATGCACACCCACGTCGCTGGCGGCTACCGGGTCAGGGCTGGGCGGGCGAGGCAGGGTCTTTGGCATGTGGAGCCCTAATCACACCTTTGTCCAGGACCGTGTATCTTTTGCTCGACGATCAACATGGAACGAATAGGCGGACTTCAAACTCGTTCTAGATGCACACGGCGTCATGCGCATCGACTGTTAGTCCATGTGTGCCTGCCATCGCGGATGCCGAGCCTTGCCAAAACCGAAAAGGCGGGTGGTGAGGCATAGATTTTGCGCTTTCGGGGCGTTGCATGCGCGGGCGCGAGGCTAATACTCATGCACCCCTTCTCCTTGTAAGTCTGGTTTTTTTCTTCTTCTTCCTGCGTACCCATTCGAGAAGGCTTGAAGAGGAGGAGATTTCGTCCTGGCCGCAGTTCTTTGGTCATTCTCGACATTACCCCACCATAGACTGCACCAAACCACAGCGCCCACATCGCAGCCCGCAACGCGTCTCTGAAGCAGCAGCAGCACTGATACCCGCAGCCATGGCGACTACTCCTGTAGAGCTGCCGTCGACGACAAACACCTTTCCCACGCGCCAAAAGGCCATCCCGTACACCTTTGCCAACGGCAAGCGCACCCCACTATCCTCCATCCTCCCACCCCTCGTCTTCGGAACCGCCACCTTCAACCATCTATACAACAGCGACCCGTTTGCGCTCGACACCACGGGTCTGGTAACATCGGCGCTTACACACGGCATTCGCGCCTTTGACACATCCCCATACTATGGCCCCTCTGAGCAATTACTCGGCGATGCGCTCGCAACTCCATTCGTCCGCGAGACTTTTCCCCGGAACTCATACATGATCTTGACAAAGGTTGGGCGGATAGCAAGCGAAGAGTTTGACTACAGCAAAGAGTGGGTGCGGGAGAGCGTCAACCGGAGTTTGGAGCGGCTGCAGACCGACTACCTCGATCTCGTCTACTGCCATGATGTCGAGTTTGTGAGCCCGGCAGAGGTGCTAGAGGCAGTCAAGGAGCTACGGCGTATACGAGACGAGGAGGGCACAATCCGGTACGTTGGTATCTCAGGATACCCGCTCGATGTGCTGGGCGACATGGCCGAGCTCGTTCTACGCGAGACTGGTGAGCCACTCGACGTGGTGCAGTCATACGCCAACTTTACACTCCAGAACCAGACACTCGCCGGCGAGCGGGGCATCTTGCGCCTCAAGAAAGCAGGCGTCGACGTCGTGCCCAACGCCTCCATTCTCGGCATGGGTCTCTTGCGTCGAGAAGGTATCCCCGTGGGTGCTCTCGGCGACTTCCACCCCGCCCCAGCCTCCCTCCGCGAAGCTGTCCGCAAAGCCAGCAACTTCTGCGACGAACACGGCGAGCGAATCGAAGTAGTCGCCATTCGCTTCGCGCTCGAGACCTGGACATCGGCCGGCGCCCTGTGTGGCTCTCGCGGTGACCCCGCGTCCGGTGTGCCCTGGAAGCAAGAGTCCATCGACGATGTCGGTGGCTCCAAGCTAGGTGTTAGCGTCATTGGCGTTTCACGTGCTTCCGAGCTAGAGAAGACAATGCTCGTCTGGCGTTCTATCCTTGACGGTCTCGAGGGCGGTCAGGAAACCGCGATGCAGGCTGGGCGCTGGTACCGCGCTTGGGAGCTTAGCACGAATCGTAAGCGAACAGTGCAGATCTTGGCAGAAGGCGTGCAGGAG
>Ga0265780_10010885_pt1 | contig 10814 bp, 9 predicted proteins | sample P1T30metagenome_FD_192432 | JGI IMG/M metagenome (GOLD analysis project Ga0265780, IMG submission 192432) | Plant litter microbial communities from East Loma Ridge, Irvine, California - P1 T30 | ecosystem: Environmental > Terrestrial > Plant litter > Unclassified | place: USA: California... | reverse complement strand
GCAGTCGCATCCGGATTGGGCTTGGCCGACTGTTTGCCAATTCTTCTCATCTCCGACATGGCAACCTTCCCCAGCTTCTCGTAAGTTCTGAGTTCGATGCTCAGGATCAACATGAGCGGCCAGGCTAGCATCAGCCATACAAATGGCAGTATGCGGATATTGATGTAGCCAGAGGCTTGAAATTTGAAGAGTCCACACATGTTCCCCCTTGCCTCATCAGGGAGTGTATCGGTATAAGTTGGATTGTCACGGTCTTCCGCACTTGCGATGCTCCAGGCGTCGAACTGGGCTCTTGCGAGTGATGTCTTGAACAGATGCTCAGCCTCAAGCTGCCAATGATTGTCAGCTAATGGCATCGACCGAGACTGACCGACTCGTTGTTGCGCTAGTAAACCGCTACCGAGACGAAGCTTTATGGCGTCGTAGGTGTTCGAGCTTTTCAACGCGTACTTCAAGAACCAATAGGATGATGTGTTCGATCCGCCAGCTGGTATTGGGTCGTTCGCATGCCAGCATGGAGAGCCCGACGGTGCACAGAAGATCGTTTCATCTATGCAGGCGAATGCTCGCGCTTTCGGCTGCGAGTTGTAGTAGTAATAACCTTTGTCTCCGGGGTATTGGAAGGCTTTGTCGGCAGGAAATATGGGATCGTTACTGCGTTTGGTGTAAAGTATGCGTAAAGCCGTGACAAAGACGAGGCTCAAGGTTCTGGCTCGGTGTGGCAATAGCCCTGGGGCTTGCAGATCTGGTGATGGCTGGTAGAAGTCGCACGCTGGGTCAAGCAATGAGGTGGCATACGTACTAAATGTTTCTTAGCTACGATTGACATTGGATCGGAGTACTGTTTGCTAACTTACTTGACTTTGTACACCGGCGCTTGCCATTCAAATGGATGACCGGTCATACGCATGGTGTACTTTGAGAGTACTGGTGGAGGGGCATGAACTTCATTTGAGCAGTTTGTTGTATCATACAGCGATCCGTAGAAGTACTGGTATCCAGACTCGCCGGTCCCGCTGTTGGTGAAGTGTTGCACGAAAGGCCGATCCGCGCTTAGTGGCGCACATGTCGTCTTGCGTCGAAACTTATGCATAGATTCTTCGTTGATACCTAGTATTCCGGAGTTGACCCAGTCGGTGTCGAACGTGATGGCTGAGCCAGGCTGATAGCCATCAACGCAAATGTCGGTACGGTGAAAGGGACACTTGTCTTGGAGCACCTGGTAGCCAATGGTTGAGTTATAGAAAAAGTTGCATCTGGTGGCTTTGACGTCGGTGTTGGGATCGTGATTGTAGCATTCCTGCGCATAGGCTGCCGCACGTCTTTCTCGGCCGACCATGAGCACATCTGCCTTTACAGCTTCTTCTTCGCCGGACTTTTGACTGTCGTATTCGTAGAGGCCGCAGATGTCTGACTTTAGTAGTGCGGATCTGCTCCTTGCGACATCGTCTGTCAGAACTATGCCCACGATCGACTGATAAAACACAAACAAGAATGAAGCAAAGAAAAAAGAACCACAGAAGCGGTGTCGGGTTTCCCAGCGAGAGTCTTGAGCGAGAAGTGCGGATATCCAGTGCTTCGGGCTGTCTCTCCCACCTGTTGCTGTGCTCACGGTATCGGTTGATAGAAGGTGCTGGGCGGATTCGTGATCACGGTAATGGGAAATTCTTGCTGGGTAGAGGTAATACTTATAACACAATATCGTACTAAGGATGATTCGCAGTAAGTACGGTGACGCAAGAGTAAGGCTGACAGCAATGCCAACTTTGAACCACTGCGCGTCACGCCAGGAATCGTGTTGCAATGTCTGCAAGTCTGGCGTGTTATTAGCATATGGCCACCGCCGTCGAGCGTACACTCACGATGTCCCTCGCTATAATCTCTCCACTGCCCCGTCTGCGGTGTGCTCAGAAGTGACATGAGTGGGTGTGTGGTATGCAAGTTGGTAACGCTCCAAGCTTAAAGCTCATAGGGCCCAGAATGAAGGACCGCCGGGACCAATATGGTTTATCAGGGCGACTGGGTCGCTGATAAACAATACGTTTGCCAGAATCTGAAGTTATCAGAAATTCTGCACAAGGCTGAAGCTCACGGAACAGTTGCTTGATCCTTCTCAAATTTTGTCTGGCATCGTTTCGAGATGATTTTCGCAGATAGTGAGACAACGTATTGTATTCCTTCGATGGGTATCCTTGAGGCGGCTGCAGGTATATTTCCAGAAATGCGCCGAGAAGGGAATGAACATCCAGGCGGCGGCGAGGCTGAATGCTCATACCACTTAGGTGCTTACGCGCATCCCTGTCAGGCCGCGCTCGCCGCTTGAGTCGGCTCAGGCGGCGTGCATGAAGAGGCGTTTTCCTACGAATGAGCTGTAGCTTGTTGTATTGACAAAACGGTTGAACGCTTTGGTGCCGGTTATCGAGGTGATCCTGCGACTCATGCGCTTGGGAGGTGCACTAGGGGCACGTACATTCTGTGTCGCGTTCTACAGCATACCATCAAATTGGAAGTATACATTGTCTTCTGAACTACTAACTTACTAAGACAATGGTATGTATGCAGTAGAATGCGACACGCAGAAGCCATCCCTAGTGGGTGTGAAAGTATACTTCTGCTTGACCGGTCTACGGGATCTGCAGTCCTCCACCCCAAATTAGTAAACTGCTATTCCTAATGTCGCGAAAACGAGATGTCACTTCTCTCTACGTCAACTCCCTGCCAATCAGCGCGCAAATCACGATTGCTCAGCCACGAATTATGTGCAAGCGGGACGGCAAGCCCTCCGCCTCGTGAGCCGTATCCCCGCGATGTGAATTAAATGAGGCGCGCGCACCTACCTTAGCTGCGCTACCATGTACAATGGAAACACACATACCTTGGACGTGGTCTGAACCACACAAGCGATTCTATAAGTACGACGCTTCCGGTAATCTCCTGTGGATCGAATCAAGCCAGATTGAGGATCGCGGTATTACCTATCCATATGGCCCAGCTTGGACCTTTTCCGTTAGCTATCAACGCTACTACAGGTACGAATATGGTGACGACCACACCATTCTCGAAACTCTCTGGAGTTATCCTGGTCCACCGAAAGAAACCGAAGCCGACATGAGAAATTCGCGCTGCACTGAATGGTTGTTCTCAGCCCATTACTATAGCTATTACAGGCTCATGTACGGAGATGACAATATTGTTCTCAAGACAATATGGGAACCGACGTCGACAAAGGAGGCAGAGAGGCTCATCAACAGTGCAAGAAAAGCCGTGCATTTTGCATACCGCCAAACAAACTTCACTACAACAAGTTATTACATACCAACTCAGTAAGTGTCTAGCATCGTGGCTAAGTGAAACCTGCTAATACCGAAGTAAGATGTCGCACTTCAGAGAATGACAAGGAGCGACAACGAGATGACCGGAACGATCGTAACCGACATGAAAGAAGTGGCCACAGAGACAGTGATCCGTCAGGCGGTAGACAGCATCCTGACAATGGGGATCAACTGGACGATGGTGACGAAACGCAATTGAGTCTCCGGAGTCTCCTGTCTCCAGAGGGACTGTCGGCGTTGTTTGTGTCGTTCGGTGGCAATGTCGCCGTAGTCCAAGGACTTGACAGAGACCTTAAAGTGGTTGAAGGAGGGTTCGCTCGGATTCAGGAAATATGATGCGGTAGCAACATAACTACATCGGTCTACGGCTTCTGATTGCTGCTATGGTAGGTTGAAGGCAAAAAATGTAGCCGGCATGCGTAGGACTTAGAGGTCGCGATGATGATAAGTGGCGTCTTGAGCATGTCGGAAGCAGGAGGCAGGAGGCAGTCGCGTGTTCGGTGCAACTTCCGTCGATGCCGAACGCGTAAACGTCATTACGTCATCATCTTGACGCGTCACCGTAGCCGATGTGAGCTGCACCCTTTGAGCGTCTGCTTTTGATTGTACACACGACCCTTGAGACTGTAAATACAAGCGCGACGCGATTACTAGCCGGTTGTAGTGTTGTTGATCACAAGATGTTCACGCGTTCGTCAAAAGCCTCGGGGGCACATGCAACGCGTGTATCTCCCCAAATGCCCTCGTAAGCATGTCATTTATGCTTTGATCGAGCAGATAACTGGATAGAGTATACTGAGACGACTAGAGACCGTTCGCCCTATTCTTCATATTCACTTAATTCCTATGACATCTAAGCACATACCCATGGCATTGCGCGATCAGGTAGAGCTTGCGAGCCCCGGAACACACACCCTCACAAGAAGCATGACACCAAGTGCTCAACTTCGCTAGTATGCTCACGGCCTTGATGATAGGCCGCCGAGGCGATTTTGGTTGCATGTCAGGCCGCCTGCTGCGCCCTTCTCAAGGTTTACCACTTCGGGCCTAGCGTTTCCCGTTTCGGAAACCCAAGACTTCCGCACGCGTGGCTACGAGGTAGGGCCTTATAGAGAAGTTTCTCTTGAAGATGGCAAAGTTGGCCCATAAGTAATCCTGCTTGCAGTTCATGCTGCGCAATCTGCAATTCGACCATTCCAGACCTAGGTACGCTCTAGAAGATGACTGCCGTAACCACGACCTTGGCCGAGGAAGATCGGGGTGCTGCTAGTAAGTACTCCGAGCACTGAAAACTCATGCGAGAGTACTGACCATTCTGAAGCAGACACCGACACCTCCTCGCTGGTGCACGTTGAGCCCACCGCGGAGAATGCGGACCTGTACACCATGGATCTCCCAGAGTACACTCAACAGGTCGCGGGCGGAGAAATTTCGGTAGATGCGGAGTCGACGCGAAACGAAAAGCAACACAACCAAGACCAGTCACCAGCATACGATCCACTTCCAAGCCCAGAACCACAGAGTCTTCAAGAAGAGCACGAGTATGACATACGACCGGATGTTAGCGACCAAGACAACCCATCGCATACACGTTCATCAACTCCTCCAGCCTTGACACATGACTTCACAGAAGCTGATGCAACGCCTAGCCTTGCTAGCGTACGAGCATGTAGCATCCTTCACGATAGGCCAGCAGTATGGCTAGTGAAGCGAAAAAGCCTGGCCCTGTCGCCGCTTGCAGCTGCGGTGCTTACTAAAGAGGGTCTTCTTCAACTCAAAGACTTGCATCTGTACGGAGTCCCTTCCTGCAACACAGGTTGGCTACCACTGACACCCACTACAGCATATCTCAATACTCAGACATGAAGCACGACCCCGCCGACCCGGTATCCGCTGCATTTCTCACTACCTACGACGTGGTAAGCGGAATCATGCTGGGTCTCATAGCAGGGCCCGTCGAATTGGGAAAACAAACAACACCAATGCTGCTGCAGCGCGAGATCAGACGCAAAGAGGAGCGGGACGGGACTGCTAACCCATCACCTCCTCTCGACACCAAAGACTCGCCTCAAGTGGCACGCCAAGTAGCCCTCGGTACCGCAAAAGGGTTCGGACGCATCATCACCACCAGTCTGAAGAGTCCGGCAATTGTCATGCATGGTATTACTCGAGGTTTCCATAACCTTCCCAAAGCGTATGGTGAGGAGGTACGGCAGTATGAGAATGTGACTGGGTTGAGAAGTGGGCTGCTGGTCAGCTTCAAGAGCTTTGGTTACGGACTCAGTGATGGCATAAGGGATCTTATAATCAAACCCATCGATGGTGCGGAGAAGGATGGTGTCCTGGGTTTTGCTGCTGGATGTGCGACTGGCGTTATGAATGCGGCCTTGAAGCCTGCTGCTGGTAAGTGGCCCTTTATTATAGATGACGACTGGTTGGCTGACTGAATGTAGGCGCATGCGGGCTTGTCGGGTACTCGTCGGTTGGGGTATATAAATCTATTCGCAATATCGGTTCGGTAAAGAAGGAAGATCCGATACATGTGGTACAGAGGCTGGGCGAAATCGAATATCAACAGGCGAGCGATGCAGATAGGCTGTACATAGTGCGTCTCTGGTGTCAAACGCAAATGCGGGTGCGCATATGTTAGCTTGTTGAATGCACCGTCTCGGTTTGTCGATGCTGTGATTTCATGGTTCAAGTGATGTATTGCGTGAGAAGAAGCTTCGCTCGAGTCGAAGATACTATCCCTTAACCAATGTGTTGGCAGATCTAGCGTTTCCAGCCTTTAGCTCGATGCAGAGGCCTTGCTTTCCGGTACGCCATACGCCCTCTTCATCAAGTAGTGACTAAGTTGCCATTTCTGAATGTCGTCAGTAACTCAAAGTTCCACGGGGCTTGATCGTCAACGTACCACTACTTGCTGACTCTCGAAGTAGTCCTTCCATTCCTTATCCTCCGCGAGATCGACGACCACGTCCCATGGCCACTGCTCAGACTCTAGCTCGACGAGCGTAAAGTATCTGTGTAGCTCTTTCTTGTCTTTGGTCTCGAACTTTCCGCCCTGCATCGTTGTTGCGTTGTCGACCTCGAAGAGGCGAAACCGCAGTACGTCTGGTGAACTAGATATTGTTGGGCCGACGACTTCTCTGTAGTATTTCATGACCTCCTCTTCCTTGTCCGCTGGTACGCTCCATTCCATTGCCGCCACGCTTGCGACGTATTCGATGTCTATCGACATTAGTCCGTCATCGCCGGCTTTATCCGCACCCGTGATCTTACCACCACCGTCACCGGACCAGTCGTCTTGTTTCCAACTCTTGATTTCCCGATAGGACCGAAGATCAAGAAGTAGGCCTTTGAGCGAAGCCTGCAAATCGGCATTTGGTGGATGGTATTGTGCGTCGTACATGTCTTTGTTGGCTTGGTCGACACTCTTTATTTCCCATACGGTCATGTAAGGCCATGGCGCGTCCAATCTTCCCACTGGCTCATTCTCCATACCGCTCGCTGTTACTTCGCAATGTAAAGCATGCTTTGCATTGTGCGGATTCAGTGAAGGCAAGTGTTCGTTCTCGTACCACTCTTCGCGTCCCTCTGGGATATTCGCCCATACGCAAGCTATGCCAGCCATGTTGTTCCGATTTCGCAGCGAGATTTGTCGCAAGTTCAGTAGCCAAAATTCCTCTGGTTCCAGGGGTCCAAAGTGTTAAATGCAGGTGTTTGTGCCGAGCTGTCAGTCAACGTTTGCAACGGGGAAAAGATGGAGGGACAGCTAGTCTGCAACGTGACGCGGCTGTTGCCATATTATGACAGACCCTGATTCACAGCTGTGTATGATAGTCCCTACGAGACGGTCCGACCGCATTTTGCTCGACCAGTCCACCCTGTTTCGGAGGTAGATAAAGCGGTATATACGCCGTCGCTTAGCCAATGGGCGATGATGCGAGCGGACGTGATTGGCTATTGATACCTGAGACGTAAGGCGATAAATTCTTTCAGGACGTGGGCTAATGTGCATGTGTCGTAGGCGATCGACGTTCCCCACAACCTGCCACGAATGCCTGAAGTCGGAGAATTCGAAGCGCGGGTAGCGCCGAAAGGATCAGTGATGTGCCAGCATCAGCCGATTGATTGATGCCAAATCCATGGCTTCACCGGTTGTTCGTGTATGATTTTCTTATCTGAATTCTTGAAGGTATAGGAAGCGCATTGTGCATGTAAGGAGTGACACTAAGGTTGGGCCTTCTTGCGGTCCGCTACGACCCTAGCGCCGGCAGCACAACGGCGTTACCCCCGCTTAGGGGCCTTGGACGCCTGCCCTTACAAGACACATGCCTGTCGACACCTCGTGAGCCAACCTTGGCCCAAGTCACGACGCCTCTGTTTCTCTCAAACGTTCCGATATTCTGCAACTTCTTCACGGGCCGAATCGTAATAGTTGCCCTCGCTCGGTGACTGACGTGTATTCGTTTTTGATCATCTGACCCGATAGATGAATCGCCGGTTATATAGAGCCGCCTGCAGTCGCACGTGAAAGCGAGCTCGGATCTTACCAGGACACCTTGACCAGACTACCAGTCGATCGGTCGTAGGCAGATCGACGCGCAAGGAGATCTCGCTGTTCGTGCCCGTGCTTAGGAAGGTGCTTTTTCTCACAGACATGGTTCGCTGGACCCATGGCAGTATAGTAAACTTGGATTTTGCCCCAGGCCCCTGGACGAGTGCGCCATAGTGATCTACTCTCGCGGCACTATGTACCCACATCTGTGCCGTATCTCAAACGCCACAGACCTCTGAAGAAGGCAACATTCGCGATGCCTTCAGCTACAGTCCGAGATACAGAAGCCTCAACAAATCGCTCGGTGTTCAATCTGGTACCACACATGGGGCCAATGGCAGACAGCGTTCAATCAAGATCGAAGTCGAAATATGGCTCGTGGCTTACCGGCTCTATGGGTGTCGGAAGAAGAGCTGCCCTGTACGGAAGATAGCCCGTGCTCTCGCGGTCCAGAAACGAGAGTAATCAATCGTGTCCGCACGGATGGGGTTAGGATGATCATCAACAGCGTTCTTCCAGGCGGGTGACAAGGGGGCGAGGAGCGACTACACCACAGGTCTGTCTTGAGCATGCACGAAAACAACTTACAACGAACAGAATGGCTCGAAGGCCGTGAAGTGGCGTGTATGTATCTGCCGACAGTCACCGGATCATATAGCCGTCTGTTTTAGCAAACCGCACTGGTAGCTTCTATGAATAGTAGCGCTTCAGCGCTTCTCAACAGACAGCGGAAGAACATCGTCAGTAGATGAACACCAACAATCTTCCCGTGTGCGCAATCAAGTACCTGGGAATAGCAATGATCTGATAAGTTCTCCTGCCAGATCGTGCAGATACCCGAAGCAGGGACCTGGCAGGTGTTGTGCCGCACGAACTTGTAGAATAGCCAGAGCAGAAAGCATGATCCAATGAGGGAATATAAAAGCTCCACGTCTCGTCGATTACAACCTCATCTTGATCAGGTCATCTCGGCTTGCTCATACAGTCTTCTTCTCTTGCAGTATCATACCTCAAATTCCAAGATGCGGATCTTCCTTCTCTCCGCTGTCACGTCGAGCTTCTTCGCCCTTGCCTACAGCGCTGGAAGTGCCGTCCAAGGCACCGGGTCAACCACTCGTCAATGGTCCTGCTGCAAGAACTCCTGCTCTTGGCCCGGCAAAGCTCTTGTCGATAAGCCAGTCCTGACGTGCGACGCAAGCGATAATCTCCTCGACAACTACAACAGGCGCGACGGCTGCGAAAGCGGCGGTGGCTCATATGCCTGCTCGGACCTCAGCCCGTGGGCTGCGAGTAACGACTTGGCTTATGGCTTCGCCGCAGTGAATCTTGCAGCTTCGAACGAATCTGCGTGGTGTTGCTCTTGCTACTCGTATGTTCCTTCAATTCGATGCCCGAGCAGTGACTGACAAACTCTAGTCTGACGTTTACTTCCGGCCCAGTCAACGGAAAGAAGATGATCGTCCAGGTCACGAACACTGGGTCTGATCTAGGAGAAGATCAATTCAACATTGCCATCCCTGGTGGTGGCGAAGGTTCTACCCAAGGATGCACCAAGCAATATGGCGGCGCGGATGTCTGGGGTCAAGACTATGGTGGCGTAGCGCATCGCGACGACTGCGACGCCCTCCCTTCTGCGCTGCAAGCTGGCTGCTACTGGCGTTTCGATTGGTTTCGGGCAGCTGACAACCCGTCTGTCAACTGGGAGAAGGTCAAGTGCCCTGAGGCTTTGTCCGGCGTGTCTGGCTGCCGCCGCAATGATGACCCAATCCCAGGGCAGAATACTCCTTCGCCGACGCCTACAACATCTGCTCCAATATCTTCTGGTACTGTACAGCCGGGTGGTCAGTGTGGTGGGAAGTCTTACAAAGGTCCCACCCGATGCGTAGGAGGCACCGTCTGTACCTATGTCGACGAAAATTCGTACTATTGCCTCGCGGACCCAGCTAACACCAGAACAACCCCAACGACTACAGCCTCTGCTAGTGCCGCACCAACTATCGGTCTACCGTTCGACCAATGCGGCGGGAATGGTTGGACTGGTCCCAGGACATGCAAGGATTCGGTGTGCGTGAGAGTCGATGAATGTGAGTCGCACTGCTTCTATCATGTCTTGCATTCCACACCGAATCTCATACTGACCTATTGTAGATTACTCGCAATGTCAGCCACCGGTCTCATCTCAGAGATCCACCAGCACGCGAACTCAGACAACTGCTAGACCTACATCCACTCCGCCTGCTCAACCAGCACCGCCCTTCACTCGCACCAGGCGTACAACCACGACCAGACCCGCGCCACCAGTGGCTACGGGCCCAGTACAGCTCTATGACCAGTGCGGTGGGCAGACGTGGCAGGGCTCGACGACTTGTAATCAGGGCCTGGTCTGCTTCAAGGTCGACGAGTACTATTCGCAGTGTCAGAAACCGACCTAGACAAGTGGAGGTAAACGGGTTCGGTGTGGCGAGCCTGCGCCTTCAAATCTGTCGCTGGTAGGGAAGTATTGCGATCGTACATGTGGGAATTAGTAGAAGATAGGACTCGTAGTTTGCCGAATTACAATGCAATTTCGGTCGAGACCATGAACATCTCTCTCCGTTCCATATTCTTTTCCACACAGACTCATAGCTTCGCCTTAACCCCAAAACTCTTCTGCACAGCCTCAACCCCCCTCTTCGCAACATCCTCATCCTGACTCGGCAACCCCGTACTACACCCCACCGCCCCAACAACAACCCCATCCTTCACAATCGGCACACCACCCGCAATCGTCATAAACCTGCCTCCATTGCTGTGATTGATGCCATACGCCGGCCCACCAGGATACACATTGTCTTTGTAAACAGACGTAGGCGCGCGATGACCTGCAGCTGTGAAAGCCTTGTCGATGGCGATGTTGATGGATGTGAGTTTTGCGCCTTCCA
>Ga0265780_10010884_pt1 | contig 10814 bp, 10 predicted proteins | sample P1T30metagenome_FD_192432 | JGI IMG/M metagenome (GOLD analysis project Ga0265780, IMG submission 192432) | Plant litter microbial communities from East Loma Ridge, Irvine, California - P1 T30 | ecosystem: Environmental > Terrestrial > Plant litter > Unclassified | place: USA: California... | reverse complement strand
ACGCATGTAAGCTACCGGCATTCTCCTAGCTCCAGACTCTGTTTCAACATCCAAACAAGCCTTTACGCATCTGTAGTGATCAGCAGGCGTACAGTAGGCAGCCAGCAGCTAGCTCAAACCTAGGGCACGCCGCACCGGTTACTGTAGCAGAGCAGCCGGTGGAAGAGCATCTAGTCTGCAACCCACATCAAGCACTATTTGACATGTACTAGTTCCGCTTGCTATTCGGACCGTCTTTTGCTGGAGTCTTTTTGGAATTGTAGGCGTAAGGGAAGGTCTTTATCGGGGTTGGTTACTCCGTAGTAGAGAGAGACGTAGGTGGTTAGGGGGCTACGGGGAAGTTGCGCGGATATCCGTCTTGAGGGATAAGCTAGAGGAAGGTCATCGTGGTCTTCCTATCTCGTAGTAGCGGTGCATGATGCGATGCAAGACACAGCTTCACTCTTCATGAGTACATATCTCGACCGACCCACAGCATCCACTGACACCGGGAAGGCTTCCATCCGCCGAAATGACTCGCATACCGTCCATCTTACCTACCCTATGGTTCAGCCATGTTATAATGGGAAGGCGCATGCACAACATAGCCCTGCCCGCCTATAGCTATGTGAACAGGCATGCAGGTACTCCACAAACCGCCAGTCCGGAGATGCAACCAAAGCGTAGATGCCATAGCGCGCGGATGTAAGTTTGCGCAATAGCGCCATGCGTGAAGCCAAGAGTCTGGAGTGCAGCACGCGCTGCCTATATGTGATGACACACGAGCAGCAAAAACGCGAGAGAGGTCCGACCGCGCATGATGCGTTTGCAGCGGACCCAGCGATCAGAGTCTTTGAGTTGCTTGCCTAATGCCGGTCGTGTGTGCTGTTCATCTATACGTTCGATTGGGGCGTAGCTCGGAAATCCTGCCCGGATCGGATGGAAGGATGTTAAAGTGGACTTTAAAAGATGGACGGCTAATGCTGCAGCTGTGGCCTCGCGGCGCGGTGCAGCATGAGCGCATTGCGTGCAAGTCACGCTGCTTTGTTGGTATGCAGTTTAGATTGTTTGACAGTCGTGGTGGTTGGGTCAGAGACGCGAGGGAAAGGCTATTGGGTGGTGTGTGAAAATGTAGTGGCTGCATGCTTTCCGACTCGTTGTATGTCTCGAAAATCCTCTAGGCGTCCATGGCCGCCAGGGTGGTTGCAGGCGTTTATGCTTGATGTTCGCAAAGGAGGCCTGGATCGTCGAAACCGCGTCAAAACCCAGCGGAACGGGAGGTACGGTGCGCGCTCAATGACTGACAGGAAGCACGGATAGGCGGATCTGACAGGGTTCAGTTCCGCGGCTTTACACGCGTGAATTTTCCATGAGTAACAGGCCAGTGACTCTTGCGGTTGGGTATGCGTCAGTCGAGCGATGGGGAAGGTAGCGTTCCCAACCTTGCGTGCATGTTCCTTCAGCTTTGCCCTGCAGACGCGCACGAACGCGATTGCGACACTCGTTGCAACCTTCCGTTGCAGGGGTTAGATGCCGATAACTGTCATACGGCAACGGCCGGCTTTTGCGACGCTAAGAAGCTGGCAATCGTGGTGGATTGTGATGAAAACAAGCTGGTGTGCAGACCGATGATGATGATGCTGAGGATCTGGGTGGATACAGTACTACTGCCGGAAGACATCCCGCCAGCACGCCTAACTGTGACAGGACAAACCTCTTGTGCCCCAGTATCCTGCATGGGAGAAATGCGCGATTGGATGCCTAGACACGCCTCTGAATCCTTCGAGAAACCCTGAACTTGTGTCACCAAATGATGTAACATCGTGCTGCCAGTATGTCGTTCGAGCATAGGGCTGCAGTGGCTTGCGCGTCCATGTGTGTAACTTTGAATGTCTGCGCGCATGAAGTTTGCGGCTGCCGAGTGGTTCGAGAGTGTCGCTGAAACTTGTAAACGTGGTGACCACCAGCTCGTGTACGTAACTACGCTGAATTCGACTAACGTGGTCGTTGCGAACTAGCGATTTTTACGCACGCCTCTCCACAGAGACCCTTGAGCCCATGCAGTAGCCGCTGCTGGGAATAAGCAGAAAAACGCACCTCTTCACATCGTGTCCACGCGCTGAACCCACATTCTCTTTGTTCGATTTAGTCCGTACAGGCACACCTCCACATTTGTGGTAAGAGCGCCGAGAGGATTAACAACCGAGGCTTTGGCCCATGATTCAGCCAAGTGCGATCAGCAAGAACATGGTCGGAAAAGATCAAGGGTCATTCCGGAGCAAACGTCGACGGGCCTCCTACCCGGCTGTGTGGTAGCGGGGAAAAAGTCGAGTCCTGGTCCAGCAAAACTGGGAGCCAAAGGCAAAAGCAATTTCCGTTCCCTCCGCAGCCATTGTCTCATGGTCCGGAATTGAAGGAGGATTAATCACGGTCCGAGCTTTTCCCAGTATCGTAGAGAAGCGACGAGAAAAAGTGGATCAACTGCCACCTTGAATGACCGAGGTTCGGGTACGTATTCCAAGTTGCATACGACAGTCTCAAGAAGTCTGGACAGGAGGCCTGGGCGTCTGCGCAATGTCCGCAGGTTTGGGCTGGGAAGCGAATTTATTCCGGGCCCTGGGATACATGCTTCGCTTGCACAAAGGTCAAACGTCATTAGGGTTTGCTGACGACGGTTGACTTTTGACTTTATCCAAGGCTCTTTTCAAGGCTGAACGACCGAAGTCATAGAACCGGTTTTATAGATCGTACCTCGTAGACGCAGGTACGAAGATGCTATGGTACGGCTAGTTGCGTGGCTTCATCTTCGCGCGTGTAATGAGGCTTCAGTGCGATGCCATTTGCTAACAGCCGGTCCGTGACCTTCATGCATTGTCTGATTGACACACAGATAGTTGTACCCATTGCATTGCTGGTATTGGCGTAGAGAAGGTATATAAAATGGGGTTGTCTAAAGATTACTGATCATGGGAGTTTCGTAAGCATGATGTAAGTGTAGGTGTTTAGGAATACTCCGTTCAACCGTAGTTTTACTTCGGAGCGCCTTACCCTCGCCGAGCATTGTGTGTGTGCCTCAGGCCAAAGCCAAGATAGCCATGCCACCTTCCAGAACAATACTTCCATAGGTACCAGGAAGTACCATGTTCTGGACATAATTATGACCTGCAAAGTACCCGGTGGAATTTGACAAGTCGGTTTCGCATTGGTGACCCCACGGTCCCCGTGAAACCATGTGGGTAACGTATGCTTGCTGTAGTTGCGGGGACGCCATACCGTGAACGACAGAAAACAGGTGTCACAAACGTGCCGAGGTGCTCAGGTAGTGAAGTAGCGATATGTTACTATCTGGGTATCGAATTCGGCGCATATGCTTTCGAAGTATTCGCAAAGCTACATGTAGCATCTCTCTAAATGATCCTCCAATCGGCGTTGTTTGTACATGTGATAGTGGCTGTGAGATGCTGATTGGAAGTGTGAAACGAAACCGCCGAAATTGGGACATGAAGGCTGCCCAAGCAAAACCTGAATGAACCTGGAAGAATGACGCCCCGTTATGGAGTCCTTGTGAAGCTGAAAATCAAAAACTTGCAATGCTAGTAACGCCCAAGATCACTTATTGGTCCATTGGAAAAGCATGATCTCCAAACCATGTATCGTAATTCCAGTCGTGTCGCGCCTCTAACTCCGGAAATGATGATTTTGATAAGACCGCTCACATCGGAGCTGTCGCCAAAGTGTTCCCTGACCCATGCCATTGGCCACCATACAGAGTGTGAGATCGGGATTTGGAGGTTGTGGAACCGCGCGAAAGTTGTACTGTTGTAACCGCTATACGTTTGGTAGTTGACTATGCTCCGGAGTAGAATTGCGGTAGCCCTTGGTGATGGTATGCCATTGGTGGGGTCACCTCTTCTTGTACCCGGTCGAGATGTCCTGGCTCCCCATACCACTGCGCACTCATAGAACGCCCAGCTGTAGGCATTGGTGGTCCATGGTTGGGCATGGCGTCGTATGATGACCAGGGAGCCGGATAATACGAGTGGTTCGGAACAACGGGTGCAGATAATGGCGCCGCTGTGGATGCGCCTATCGTGGTCGCGTGGATTGTGGAAGGATTTGTGTCTATCGAGGTCGGATAAGGATACGGAGAAGTTCTCCGGTAGTTTTCGTGTTGGATACCGAGACCTTGGCCTGGATATTGTTGCGGAAGTCCTTCAATGTTTCCGTATGACATCGAGCGTGATGGTGGTTGAAACGATGGTTGCTGGCTCCAGTGGCCGTCCTGGTGACCGTATGACATGGTCGAGCTCGTACTCATCGCGGCTGGTGTATGACCACCTGAAACGTTTGATTCGCTCCCGTACGCTGAGTTTGCGGTTGAAGGTGAATTGCGCCACGTGGGGCTTTCGCCTACAGTGGATGAAGGTAGGAAACTGTTCGTTGGTGGCCATTGGGTTTCTATTGGGGGAGGATAAGGGTAAGGAGGGTGCTGTACTGGGACTTTGTTCGTCAGCGAATGCGGGCCTGAGGCAGCATTAAACCTACGGCCACTGGTGACAGATGCATGGTGAGGATCACTGTCGTGGTCGCCATGATATCCGAAGTTTGGAGGTTGCCCGTTCGACGCAGGTCCAGAGAATGGTGTACGGAACTCCATGGCATCGCCTGAGGAGGACAAAGGGTGCCGAGGTGAAGTAGAGACAGGTGTAGCTGGTTGAACTGCACTACCCGACTTCGACGAGATAGATTGGGGCTGCGGCATATCAGGGTTATGCTCAACTGGGTAGAAGTTGCATTCCTTTTTCAGCCGAATGCAGTTGGAGCAACGGCCTGCGGGATCGTCGGGAGCTAAAAGACATCGTATCTTTCTGCGCCTGCAATGCCCTGTTCCCAACAGTCAGTGATCGAGCACGACACCAGAATGCGCTGTTTGTTCACTTACCACAAGCAACTGAGGTTCTATGGTATCCTAGCTTGTTCCTCGGCTTGTTACTTGTCGGCGACAGGTCACCAGGGTTTCCAAGAGCTAAGTGGCGCATGTGTGGAGTTGATGAGGACTTGCGGAGCTCTCCCGGTACTTTGCTCTTTGAGGAGCGTCTCTTCTTATTCGAATGTTGGTGAGGTTGGGTAGCGGGTTCCTGACCGGTCGCAGAATCATGGGCGGACTCGAGTCGATCTGTGGGGCTTGGTGTAGAAGCAGTGTCGGCGGCATGGGAACGACCAAACCCAGTGTTATGGTTCGGGGGGTTGAATGACATGGCGTCCTGAAGGGGCTGTAAAAGCAACGAGTGCTCTAATCTAGCTGCCGTCTTCTTCGCGCGGCGTTCTGTACCCACAGCCATGTGAGGCGCACTCTTGTCGCAAGACCCGAATATCAAGACGCGGCAATACGTAGTGCATTGAAGGACCTGAGGGTATAAGCATTTAATGTTTAAAGTTCAACAAGGCCCCACAAAGATCCATGATGGACAGGAAGCTAAACAGTGTACATACCTGGGATGTCAAACGAGGCGACTTCTCAAACGCTGGAGCCGGCACTACAAGATCTTGCTTGCGGAGCGGTCGACGGGACACTTGCTGATCTACCGTGCCATGGGATTCTCGATCTAATCAATGCTTCGGAGGCGCACTGACAGCAGGGGCCAAGAGGTAGTAATAGTCAAGAACCAGGTAAATAACCAAGTAGCAGAAGCGATGGTGAAGCAGTTGCGCACCGACAGTGACAGCTCAAGGCAGCTAGTCGTTACCACGGCCGTTCGTTAGCGGGGGCGCATTGCAATCTTCAGGACAACAGGCGCCAAAAGCAAAAGCCTGCATACATACGAAAAGAAGTAGGGACCGAATATAGAAATTTAGACGACGCTGTTTGGTTGAACAAGTGGATGATTAAAAGTGGCGAAGTATATCCACGCTACTACGCAACCGGACTGCTGCGTTGGAGCGCCTCTTCGCACCAGAGGATTTCACAGGGTTCATCAATCCTCCTTCCTCACAAGCACAAGATCATCTTCTAGAGGCCAAGCGACCAGGTTGCTGTTGGTGGGCCCGCTTGGACCAAGTGATGTGCGGGATGGATGGGTGTGCAGGCCAGCAAAGTCCGAGCGTCATGACTTTGATGGCTCGGACCCTTCGCACAGTCGCTGTTTGGGATGCTTTGCCTGTCACGTCTCGACGGTGGGATGCGATGACAGCCAGCGGTAGCCGCCTAGCGTCAGCGGCGGCGCGATCCACTTGCATCGTCTTGTGTGAAAGTCTAGTCAAGCCACCATGTGGATGGCCTTGGATTGGTGAAGAGACGAATGTAATGTCTTGCCTGACCCCGATTTCTGGTACGTATGTAAGGGGCCTATACAAGGCAGTATGCTAAGGAGTATGCAAGCTGTGAGGTTAATTTAGCATGGCTCTGTGCGTACGAACGTCGCCGGGGAAGCGTGGTTGAGCCAGGGTGAGATTCAACAGTGTCCGGATCTAAGATGATGAGGACGGCGATAAAGGCCTCAATGGAGACAGGGCCGAAGTGCCTGAGCGAGAGAGCTGACGCAGACTGGAGACTGGTAGGGTTTGGTTTGCGCAGATGAGGGCCCAATACGCAGACGTCGTGACGTGACCGCCCAGTAGCGAAAGCCCGCTGCGATGATCCCCCGATGCTCGCGGTCGTTGGAGAGGTCTCGAAGGGTGGTGCAGGGATGACGCCGACGTGAACTGCTGGCGCTGTCATGGTATGCTATCCTGCGACAAATTGGCTGCGAAGGCGCGTCCTTCTCCACAGTGTTCATCTCGCTAGCAAGGCCCTGGCAAAGGCTCGACTAATCTCCACTCGCGTCATCGCGATTGAGGATAATCAGCGATTCCACAGTTGCGTTGCACAAGCGTGGTCAAGCGAGCATGTCACTGGCCAAGCTGGATTGCAGTACGTGATGGCCGCCGGTCGTCGGTTAATGCGCATGAGGCCTGACCCAGCGCTCTGGCTACGGTCGCTGCATGACTTGCACACCAATAGTACGGGCGTTGCCCAAGACAGGCGATTGCACGTGGAAGACCGATCTGATACAAAAGCACTTCGGGCCTATTAATTCGTCTCGAATTTTCGGTGGTCAGACGGTTTCCAGCAGGCTTGCTATTTCCCGACGGCACCTGCACAGCGTCTCCCCCCACCGGTCCGTAGTGGCGCGTCTATGGTGAGGCGTAGGATATTTCTTTTTCCCAGTGCGCCAACGCCGCCCAAGAAGCAGGGAAAGCTATCCCACGTTCTCCATTTTTCTTGTCTTCCATGTGTCCGCTACTCATCGTGTTCGCGCGGTCAGCACTGCATCCTGCCGGTGCCGACAGCCTGTGTTAGCTTTGCACGTCATTGGAGGGTAATATCGATTTGACGCTTTTAGACCAGGTCGTCGGTAATAATGCCCTCCGATTCTCCAGCCTTTAGGCCTGAGGATGCGAGTCGCCTTGGTCGTGCGCAGAGTTCAGTCATGTATTCTGGCTAAATTGTTCGCGGTAGTGTAGTGTATCTGAAACGTACCGGACATCAACCGATCGATTTGGCGGAGGGCCGGCTATCAAGAAGTCGGGGATGACATGGTGATCAGTAGTTGGTGTTTGCGCCGCTGCACAGGCGAACGGCGCTTCATCCGTTCGTGAACGCTCGTGCGAGGCTTGCATCGTGCCTTCCCCCTCGCTAGTCTTGGCTCGCTTAATCGCAACTTCCACCCTGGGACTTTGCGGTGCGCGCCTGCCAATTGCAGTGCCATGCTGCGCACAGATAGCAAGACCTCCAAAACCCCGCGCGTCCTTCACCTCGACCACCACCACGCCCTGATTGGCCGTGGTGACATGCGCCGGCGGCGCGATATCAAGCTCCACCACCTCATCGTCTCTTCCACCGTCCTCACGATACAGGCCAGCACTCCTCGACACTACTGCTAGCCTCTCATAGTAGGTGACAGCGGACATGACCGACATTACCACCTCGTTATCAAAGCACGAGTACCAAAATCGCAGGGCCGTATCAATGTTGCGCAGCTCTGGTACTTCCTGCCTATAGTAGCGACTACACAGTGCCCCCACGTTGGGGTTGGGCCATGAATGTCAGCATTGCAACCCCACTTGTCTCGCTACATCGACAATCATTGTACTGCGGCATCTCCGGGACTCTTGGAGAAGGGTGTACGACTATGGCTGCATCACAGCCCTGCAGTCTGCGCCACGGCGACACAGTGGTGCAACCTCCATCTGGTCAGGCTTCACCGAGGTAACAAAGACACAGATGCCGGGCGTATAGCAGATCCTTCGCCGGCTCAAACGATACGCCAGGCCCGCCAGACTGGACATGTCACATCGCAGAATACTTTCCCACCTTCTATGTGGGTTCTTCGTTCAATGCTCGATTCGACGCTAGCGACTATCACGTCCTGCGCCTTAGCCATATGAGCAACTATCGACACCACGGCAGTTCTTTCGCATGATACGGCCATTCATCCTTGCGCATATGCAACATCTTCGTTCTTATGCAACGACAACGCACCGTACTCCGTATACCGGCGAATTGCTTTGAAAGCGTACGCGAGACCGTTCCCGGCTATGTGGTCTCCGCACTCGCTTTCTCAAGAGCTAGCTACGGGCAGATACTCGGATATAAGCTAGTCGTACAACCACACCTGAGACTGCTCATCGTCTAGAGGGAAAAGCATCTCCAAGAGTAAGGGCGCCTTGGTCAAACCTTGAGTAGGCCACTGAAGGTTAGGAAGTTCATGATACTGACCGGCGCCACCCGAAGCCTGGGTGTGGTTGCGCTCGAGCTCAAACGACCAATCGCATCACTTTGAATTCACACCAGCACATCGTTGAGATGAACGTTTTCCCCTACTTTGAGTTTGCTGAGACCCTCACACCACTCCTCAACACCAAGCCCATATTAGCTTGGCAGTCACCACGTTTCCTAGCGCATCTCGAACGTCCAGTCTTGTCGCCACGCTGTCTGCCCGACATGGCGGAGCCCCATACCGAACCTCTGGAGATCAGCATCACGTTGGCTAGTGTCCGCTTTGGTAAACTCAGTGGGTGATCTTCAGGAGAGTGAACGCGACACGTTGACAGCCGCGCAACACCTCGCCTATAATTCACGAAAATAACGCCGGCCGCATACTTCTAGACGCGCTTCGACGTTGGCACAGTTCCTCAGCGTCCGCTATCAACAGCCGGACTCTAAAGCTCTGCATTATGATCGACCAGAAAGCTACGGAGCCATCTCCGCTCAGCTGTCATGGTCGATCACGTCTTGGCCGAGCCTCCGTCGAATTGCTCGCCTTATGGTTAAAGTTCGATTGCTTCGGGGAGACCTTTCCTATTTTATATAGAAAGCCGGTATACTAAAGTCTTTATTCTAGCGGGCACGCAGCCTCACTTGCTGACAGGGCCTTCGAACACTAGGAATACGGTTCTTCTCCAACTAATCATGCGATTTCTACGTCATATGTCCCCGACCGCAGCTGCGACGGAGTTGTCCGCGACACCTTGCGAGAATAACATTCCGCCCCGTCGCCTGAACCATACTATGTTATCGAGGTTGGAGATAGTATGGTTCACTTCGTACAACGGACGCATCTCGAATCGAAAAGCCGATTTGAGCTATCGGTCCTTCGTCATGTTGCGCTGGTTTCACAATTCTACTTAACTAGAGTGCAGTAGTATTAGAAGCGTGAAATGGCAAGTCCCGTTCGCTAACCACGCACCATGCACGACTCGGCAGATATCCTCATGGACCCTGAATCGCTGGTCGCCTGTTCCTTCGAACATCGTCTTACTCCGGCGACCAAATGCTGAGCAGTGATGATATTGATCAAAGATGCTGAGGGTATCACCAGAACCATTCTCCCATCGGCTTTGTTCGGGAGATTTGCCCGTGCCACCGGTAGAGATTCCGATCCGATACGCGGCAGTTCTCATCGGACTCGCATCCGAGAGCCATGATTCGCCCAAATTACCGCATTCAGTATCGTACAGATCTAGTCGCGAAATCCATCGATGTGTGCTGCGCTCGACAGGCCCCACAAGTGACCACATCCATCGCGTGGGCAAGTCTTTGTCCTGGTTTCTAAATGCGATGCAAAACCTGGTAATACCTGCATCGACTATCACGCCACCAATCTCACTCACTGCCCACGGCAATCTCCACGCACCACAGGTTGAGATCTTACAGGCGGGACGTCCCCCGAGCGATCGAGGGTGTGAAATCGCTGCTAACGATCTTCACGCATGGAACCCAAATGCGGGGTTCCACTAGTCAGCGCACCCCCTTGAACAACTAGGTCGGATCACCAAAACCTCAAATCGTCGGGACTTTAGTTCCGCATCAGGATCTCTGCTCGCCTTGCTGCCAAGTGTACACGTTACCGGGAGGCTCTATACCCGGGATCGCGCTGGTATGAAAAAGGAAACATGATGCAGCCACGATAGTCTACGCGTGGGTTAGACCTCACAACCTAAACTCGTCTACGCGTCTTACTACCAGGGTACGTGACCATGACTTGTAGATTAGGAATCTACAAACCAAACCATCTCTTACGACTACAATATTACAGTGCAAAACTAGGTTTTCCGGCTTCCCCACCCCCTGGATCATCCCATCCACGCTTGCCCCACGAGCACCACATGGATAGTTCAGCATCCGAAAATCCGCAGCACAAACTACGCTCGACACCCTGCCCTTGCTGAATCATCTTATTCTCAGAAAATAGCATCGGTTCTGTTGTCTACAACGGGTACTATGTCCGTTTACCAAACGCGTGGGAACCTAGGTGATATATACACTTTCGACATTACTCGGGGTCGCTATCGTT
>Ga0265780_10010883_pt1 | contig 10815 bp, 9 predicted proteins | sample P1T30metagenome_FD_192432 | JGI IMG/M metagenome (GOLD analysis project Ga0265780, IMG submission 192432) | Plant litter microbial communities from East Loma Ridge, Irvine, California - P1 T30 | ecosystem: Environmental > Terrestrial > Plant litter > Unclassified | place: USA: California... | reverse complement strand
CAGGATCGCCCGACGGCGGATCGACTTCGGAGAAGTCACGGTCATCACGGAAGTCCGTCGCGTCGTGCGGTGGACGAGGCTGCCGCGTCCATCCTTTAGGCCGCTCACCGGCCCGATAGCGACCGCCTACTAGCGGGGTAGCTGTCAGACAGTCGAGCAATGGGGCTAGGCGCCCGATAGGGGATCGGCGAACGGGCGTGCGGGGCTGGCCAGGCAGGCGCCACTGAGCGCCGCGGACAGGCCCATGGGTTCCGACCGTGCAATCAGAGGCGGTGCTTCTTCCCGACGCGACGAGACCGAGCGGGACAGGGTCCGGGCCGCGGCAGGTCCGAACCCCCTTGGTGTCGGCGAACGCGACGCCGACATGCTCGTGTGCGCCGATCTGCTGCGCCTTGGTGGAATCGTCATAGGGCAGGCCGCTGGTTCTCAGCCGTGGTGCCCGGTGATGGCCCGAATTGCGGTGCGGAGGGTTTCTTCCTCGGAGTTGTCTTGGTCCGCGGGTGTGGGCAGGACGCGCTCGGTGAGCAGACCGTTGAGCATCGAACCGAGGTACCGCGCGCGGCGTCCGTTGTCGCCTGGGGGAATTGCCCCTTCGGTGACGAGGGCAGCTAGCCATCCTTGGATGCGATCTCGCCCGAGTTGGTCCAGGGCCAGGTAGGCGAGGGTGTCGTCGTCGGTTGGGGCGGTCGCGACGTAAGCCTCGTAGAGCTTCCGCCAGTAAGCGCGGGCCTGCTCGCCCTTCCCTACGTGTTCGAGCATTAGCTGCAGGCAGGCGAGCAAGCGCTCTGACGCGGTCCTGTTGGTGTCATGGATCGGATCATCGAGGATCTCGACGCTGGCCAGGCCCGCGACGACGGTGTCGATGAGGTCCCGTTGGGTGGGGAAGAAGTGTCGGAGCGAACCTGTGCTCACGCCGGCCCGGGTGGCGACCCCCCGAACGCTGAGCCGGGCGGTGGGGTCGGTGCCGAGCATCTCCGCCGCAGCGATCAGGATTTTGTCCCGTGTGCCGTGGGGGACTGGTTCTTGGCTCATAACGGTGCCCTCTCTGCCTGTCTATCACGCCGTGCTAGTCTGCCTCGCGTGACTAGTACAGTGTGCCAGACGTGGGATGGAGATGGTCCTCGTGGCTAAGGAACGATGGCGGGAACGCAGGGCCGCCCGTCGGGCTCGCCCGGGCTCGGGCGAGCCCCTTCCGCGCTTCAGATGGTGGCAGCTGCTCACCCGGTCCCTGTCGACGGCCACCGTGCGCGAAGCCGACGGGCGCACGGCCATGTACGCCGTGGATGTTCGCCAGGCGGGAGACTTCCATGACGGGGAGGTTCCGGGCCCGGTTGTACCGCGAGGGGGCGCTGGTGTCTCATTCGCGGCTGCCGGCACGGTTCGCCGTGCCGGGCGGGCACATCGAGGTCGCCGTCGGTACGTTCGGTTTGCGTCGATGCCACTACGTACCCGTCGAGGGTGACGCCTGGCAGTTGACACCCCATCAAGCGTCGGCCGAGGGGCGGCGTGCCGGACTCCACCGGCGCCATCCCGAGCTGAGCCAAGTCGTCGGCGGCATCTCGACACTTGCCGTCCTCGTCGGTGTGGTCGTAGCTGTGCTCCAGATCGCCGAGACGATCTCGCGGGTGCCGCCCATCGCGGACACGCTCGGAGCCTTCGACTCGCCCCTGCATCTCTCCCTTGCCGCGAACGTGACCCTCGGAATCGCCGCTGTCGCTGGCAGTACGGAACGAGCCCTGAGGATGCGCTCGAGCTGGCTCGACGACCTCGCCAGCTGACAACGACAGACAACCCAGAGAGGCAACGCATGACGAAGAATGATCAGAACTGGCTACTCAGAGCCGACGAGCCCGAACTCGGGCTACGTGTTCCAAAAGACGTGCAGTACCACCGCGTCTACGCCGGGGAGAAGCGTTGCGTCCTTCGCGGCATCATCGCCATCGTTCTCCTGTTCGCCGGACTCATCGGCTTCGCCCAGCTGTTCCTGTTGGCCGCCACGGTCATTGATACCCAGGTCCTTGGCCGAACGGGCTTCACTCCCCTTCAACACGCTGCCGGGGCGCTCTCGCTCGTGGCGCTGATCCCGTTCAGCATGCTGCTGCAGCGGGTGCTCTACGGAGTCCCAGCACGGTCTCTGCACTCCGTCGACGGGCGCTTCCGCTACGGCGTCTTCGGACGCGCGTTCCTCGCATTCGGGCCGTTGCTGCTGATCGTCATCGCCGTCGGGTTCCTGGCGCCAGGAGAGACCATCGAGTGGTCGACCGTGGACCTCGTCGCGATCTTCGTGATCGGCATGGTGCTCACCCCTCTCGCCGCGGCGGGTGAGGAATACGGGCTGAGAGGGCTCATGTTCCGTGTCGTCGGCAGCTGGACACGCGGGGCACGCTCCGGGGCGGTGCTCGGCGTCATCGCCACCACCGTCGTGTTCTCCCTCTTCCACGGCACGCTCGACCCCTACCTGCTGACGACATACCTCGTACTGTTCTCGTCCATGGCGATTGTCACGTGGCGAACGGGTGGGCTCGAGACAGCGATCGTCCTCCACGGCGTCTACAACGTGTCGTCCTTGGTCCTTGCCACGACGCTGCATGTGGACCTGGGTGGTGAGCTCAGCAGTAGGGGTGACATCTCTGGTTCGCTTGCAAGCCTCGTGCCGAGCGCGGGACTCGTGGTCATCACTGCGGTGGTGTGGTGGGCGAGCAGGCGCACCGGCCCTGCACGCACCCCCACAACCTGACGGCCTGCACCACGGTTTGATCTTGATCCGGAAGGCTCAGGGCCGTTCGTCGATGCGCTGCCAGATCTGACCGCACAGCAATCCGATCGACCCCGCGACCGCGGAGATTACGATCGCGACGGTCAGAGAAGTAGGTGGCACCACCCCGGCCACGATCAGCAACGACACCAGGAACGCGACTGCGTTGAGCAGCAGCGAGAACTTGCTCGACCACCGCTGCCACCGCCGGGCACGATCGGTCGTTCCCTCGTTGGCGACGCGGCGGTCCAGGTAGAGAGCGATCAGAAGTAGCGGCACCACTTGCAGGGCACTCTCGTACAGCAGCTCATTCATGAACCCAGTCTGTCGATCCGGAGGGATTCATCGGGTCACCTGGCGCACGCCTCCCCCTGGAGCGGCCTGAGGAGGATCTCCGCCACCGATCCATGTCCAGGGGGCAGCTTGGGGCGCGACCAGGCCGGCCCGGCGATGATGCGTACCAGGGCCAGCCGGGTGGGTGAGGAGTCGGCGCACCCTTGTCACCCCCGGGGCTCCGGCTGGCCGTGGGTGCGGATCTCGCAGCCCGGCCAGTGGAGCTCTCGGTGCGCAAGTGCTGAGCGTCGTCGTCTTGTGACCACGGAGAACAGCCTTCTCTTGCGTTGCCGATTCGCCAGAGTGGGTTCAGCGTTCTGTGCTGTTCTTGCCCCAGGGCCGTTCCGATAGGGGATCGTTCAGCGGTCTACCTGGTTCAGGAAGGCGCGTCTTCAGCGCCTGTGCAGGCACGCCCGTTTGTCGGGAGGTACCCGACAGTGTCGGCAAGGTCTCCCATGACGCTCGTTCTCGTCAGCTTCTTTATGCTGAGGACGACCTCCACGGTGGGCGAGCGGCCGTAGGTGGTCAAGATTGCGGTTTTGGGGTCCTCTTCTGGTGACTCGACGATCCAGTCGATCCCCTGGAACGTGTAGCACGGCAAGTCCGTGGGACCCGGCTCTGTGACCCTACAGCGAAGCAGTGCAGACGCGGGCTCTCCCAGGCGCCAGTTGCTTGGGCGTCAGTCTCACGTTGTCTCTCGGTCTCAGCGATGGTCTCCGGGAGATGCACTGTGACTTGCGCACTCCAAAGCGCTGGAGTTGTCGGCTGGGCTCATAGGGACAGCCGCCAGGAATCCTGCCAGCGAAACACCGACGAGAGCTGTTGCAGCCCCCAACTACGAGTGTTCGCCGGCGTGTGGTCCTCACGGCGCGGCCCGTGACGAGACATCACGGGCCGCGGCCCCTCGACTCACTTCTTGTCTCGACCGCGCCGTCGCTTCACGGTGACGATGGACTCGGTGTGCGAGCCACCTGCTCGGCCGACCGCGGCGAGCGGGTCGTTGCGGCCGGACCGGGCGCGGAGCTTGCCGACGGCCGTGATGCTCAGCACCACGAGCAGTACCCCGTAGATAGCCACCGCGATCGGGCTCGAGATGAACACGGTCGTGTCGCCTCCCGAGCTGAGCAGGGCGTCCCGCGCGGAGGTCTCCGCGAGGGGGCCGAGCACCATCCCGATCATGAGCGGGGCGAGCGGGATGCCGAACCGGCGCATGGCGAACCCGAGAATCGCCAGGCCCAGCAGCAGCCACAGCTCGAAGGTCGAGGCCGAGGTGGCGTAGACCCCGAGGGCGCAGAAGACGGCGATGCCGGCGTAGAGGTAGGGCCGGGGGATGTCGATCAGCTTCGCCCAAAGGCCTGCGAGGGGGAGGTTCAGCAGCAGCAGGACGACCATGGCGATGAAGAAGCTCGCCAGCAGGGCCCAGACCAGATCGGGTGCGCGCTCGAAGAGCAGCGGCCCCGGCTGGATGCCGTACTGCCGGAACGCGGCCAGCATGATCGCGGCCGTCGACGACACCGGCAGGCCGAGGGCGAGCAGCGACGCCATGGCGGTCCCCGTCGTGGCGTTGCCCGCAGCCTCCGGGGCGGCCAGCCCCCGGATGGCGCCACGACCGAAGGCGGGGGAGGCGCGGCGTGCGTCCAGCCGCCTCTCCAGGCTGTAAGCCATGAACGTCGGGACCTCGGAGCCGCCGACGGGGATGACTCCGAAGGGCAGGCCGATCGCGGTCCCCCGCGCCCACGCCGGCGACGCCTCGCGCATCTCCCTGCGGGACAGCCGCGGCCATCGTGCCAGGGGACGTGCACGACGGACGGGCTCGCTCCTGGCGCGTGAGACGACGCGGAAGACCTCGCCGAGGGCGAGGATCGCGACCGTCACGGTGATCAGCGAGATGCCGTCGAACAGCTCGGGGACCCCGGCGGTGAACCGCTCGATACCGGTCACGGAGTCGATGCCGACCATCGCAAGGCTGAGCCCGATGACGAGGCTGGCGAGCCCGGCCGCCACGGAGTCGGTGACCACGGAGGAGGTGGCCACGAACGCGAACAACGCCAACGCGAGGTACTCCGCCGGTCCGAACGCCGTCGAGAGGCGCGCGAGCGTGGGCGCGAGGAACACGACGACGACGGACGACACCATGCCTCCGATGAACGCGCCGATGGCGGCCGTCGCCAGGGCCTGGGGTGCGCGGCCGTCCTTGGCCATGGCATGCCCCTCGAACGTCGAGGCGATCGCCGAGCCGCTGCCGGGCGTGTTCATCAGGATGGCCATCGTCGAGTCGCCGAAGAGGCCGCCGAAGTAGATACCGGCGAAGAGGATGAACGCGGCGGTGGGGTCGAGCGCGAACGTCATCGGTAGCAGCAGCGCCACGGCCATCGACGAGCCGAGACCGGGGAGCACGCCGACGGCGGTGCCGAGAAGGCAGCCGACGAGGACCCAGACGAGGTTCATGGGCGAGAACGCCCCGGCGAAGCCCCCGAGGAGGTTGGTCAGGATGTCCATGTCAGAGGCCTCCGCCGAAGATCGCGCCCGCAGGCAGGTTCACCGAGAGCAGCCCAGCGAACACGAGGTACAGCACCGACGAGAAGACGAACGCCACCGCGACGTCCCTGACGGGGTGCCGCGAGTCAAGTGCTCGCGTCGTGCTCCAGAACAGGGTCGCCCCGGCGACGATCCAGCCGGCTGGCTCGAGCAGGAGGATGAAGCCGGCGAACCCGCCCACCGCCCACGCCAGCCTCGGCCAGTCCGTGAACCAGGCCGCACCGTCGTCGACGCGGGGGCGCACGCTGCCCCGGGTCTCGATGTCGACGTCCGCGACAGGAGGCTGCGGCGTCCGCACCAGGGCGATCACAAGCACGACGGCCAGGACGTAAAGGGCAGCGATGACCAGCGCAGGGAAGAAGCGCGGGCCCGGCGGGTCGAGATCCGGCGTCACCTGCATGGTCAGCTGTCCGACGAGCAGGTAGGTGGCAAAGACGACCATCAGGAGGGGGAACACCAGGCCCGCTCGTCCGGCCCACCAGCCGCCGCGGGGCTGCAGTGCGCTCACAGCCCGAGCTCCTCGAGGAGCGCCTCGGTCGAGGCAGTGTCGTCGGCGATGAACTGGTCGAGCTCGTCACCGGTGAGCCAGGCGTCCTCCCAGCGGTTGCGTTCCATGACCTCGTCCCACTCCGGGGTGTCCCGGAGCTCGGCGAAGAGGGCCAGCTGCTGGGCCGCGACCTCGTCGCTGACGCCGGGGGCGGTCATCAACCCGCGCCAGTTGGCCACCTCGATGTCGTAGCCTTCCGAGCGGAGCGTGGGGATGTCGATGCCGCGGAGCTCCTCGGCGCTGCTGACCGCAAGGGCACGGACGCGACCCGACTCGATCTGGTCGGACACGTCGTTGTACCCGGTGGCGACGGCCTGGACGGTCCCGTTGAGGAGTGCCTGGATCGCCTCGCCGCCTCCTGACTTCGGGATGTAGGTGATCTCTTGCGGATCGATCCCGGCCACCTGGGCGAGCTCGGCGATAAGGAGGTGGTCGATCGTCCCGGCGGAACCGCCAGACCATGGGAGCCCCGCGGGGTCTGCTGACCAGGACTCGACGAGGTCCCCGACCGTCTGGTGAGGAGAGTCGGCGGGGACGATGATCACGTCGTAGTCCTCCGCAAACCGCACGAGGGGCCGGGCGTCGTCGAAGCCGACGGGGGAGTCGTTGAGGGCGATGCCGCCGACCATGCCCGACCCGGTGACGAGGACGGCGTCGGTGCGCCCGACCATGGACACGAACGTGCTGAGACCGATGGTCCCGGCAGCACCGGGGATGTTTACGACCTGGACGTTGCCGACGAGTCGCGTGGACCGGAGGACCTGTTGCTGTTCGCGGGCGAAGCCGTCCCAGCCCCCGCCTGCTCCCGCGGGGGCGATCAACGTCAGGTTGGTCCTGATGTCGTCGGACGCGCTCGAGCGCGCGGCCGAGAGGGTCAACGCCGATCCCGTGACCGCAACCGCGACTGCGAGTCCGGCGATGCGGAGCACGAGGGTGCGCCGAGGTGTGGATGCACTGGACATGAAACTCCGTCGTTTCTTCTCTGTGGCCGCCCGTGAGGCGGTGTCGTCAGTGGTGTGTGGCGGCGACGACGACGATGCCGTCCTCGTCGGCGACCAGGTGGTCGCCGGGCCTGAAGACCACGCCGCCGAACTCGACGTCGACGTCTCGTTCGCCTGCTCCGTCCTTGCGCGACCGGCGGGGGTTCGTGCCGAGCGCCTTGATCCCGATCGGCAGCTCCGCCAGGGCGACGCTGTCCCGGACCACGCCGTTCACGACCAGCCCGGCCCAGCCGGCCGCTGCGGCGACGGCGGCCATATTGTCGCCGAGCATCGCGCCGTGGAGGGAACCGCCGGCGTCGACGACGATGACCCGCCCCTGTCCGGGCTCGGCGACGATCGTCTTGAGGACGATGTTGTCCTCGGGGCTGCGGAACGTGACAACAGTCCCGCTGAAGCGGCGACGGCCGCCGAAGTTGCGCAGCTGCAGGTCACAGGACTGCGCCGCGTCCCCGAACTCGTCGACGACGTCCGTCGTGCTGGTCGTGCTGGTCGTGCTGGTCATGCTGGCCTCTCCTTCGAGGTGGTCGTCCTGGCGAGCCCGGCTCGGTTCGCCGCCCTCTCGAGGGCGTAGGGCAGCACGCCGCCTGCTCGGTAGTACTTCTGCTCGACCGGGGTGTCGACGCGGCACCGGACGGTGAAGCGCACGGTACGGCCGGTGCCGTCGTGGGTTGCCTCGACGGTGAGCTCGGCGGGGATGTCGCCGCTCGTCGGGAGGTCGGGGATGGTGAAGCTCTCCGTCCCGTCCAGGCCGAGGGTGTCGACGGTCTCGCCGTCGGCGAGCTGCAGGGGGAGGACGCCCATCCCGACGAGGTTCGAGCGGTGGATGCGCTCGAACGACCGTGCGATGACCGCCCGGACGCCGAGCAGCCGGGTCACCTTCGCCGCCCAGTCCCGTGAGGACCCCGTGCCGTACTCCTTGCCTGCAAGGACGATCAAGGGGATCCACGCTGCCCGCGCCGCCGCGGCCACGACCGGGATCTCCTGCGGCACGACGTCGGCCCCGTCCTCCGGCCAGATTGGGCGGGTCCGGCCCCCCGGGCCGTCCGGGGCCAGGCGGTTCACGAGCCGCGGGTTCGCGAAGCCACCGAGTTCCATCACCCTCCAGTTGCCTCGACGAGAGGCGAAGCTGTTCAGGTCGTCGAGGGGCACTCCGTTCTCGGCCAGGTAGCGTCCCGCGGCTGAATCTCGTGGGATGCGCCCGGCGGGACAGATGTGGTCGGTGGTGACGGAGTCCTCCAGCACCAGCAGCGCTCGGGCGCCGTGGATCCCTGCCGGCGCCGGGTTCTCCAGATCGAGGAACGGCGGTCGCTGCAGGTACGTGGAGCGAGGGTCCCACTCGAACGTGGCGCCGGGGGTGGTGGGGAGGGCCCTCCAGTTCTCGTCGCCGTCGAAGATCGTCGAGTAGGTGTCCACGTACATCGACCGAGCGACCGATCGCTCGATGACCTTCGCGATCTCCTGATCGGACGGCCACAGCTGTGCCAGGGTCACGGGCTCGCCCTCGAGGTCGTGACCGAGGATCCCGTCGACCAGGTCGACGTCCATGGAGCCGGCCAGCGCGTACGCGACGACGAGCGGCGGCGAGGCGAGGAAGTTCATGGCGACGTCGTTGTTGATCCGCCCGTCGAAGTTGCGGTTGCCTGAGAGGACCGAGGCGACGACGGTCCCGTCCTCCCGGATCGAACGACTGACCTCGGGGAGGAGCTCGCCCGAGTTTCCGATGCAGGTCATGCACCCGTAGCCCACCAGCCCGAAGCCCAGCGTCTCGAGGTGCGTCATCAGACCGGCTTCGGCCAGGTAGTCGGTCACCACGCGGGAGCCGGGGGCGAGGCTCGTCTTCACCCACGGTCTCGACCTCAGGCCCCGGTTCGCGGCGTTGCGGGCCAGCAGACCGGCCGCGACCATCACGGCCGGGTTCGAGGTGTTGGTGCAGGAGGTGATAGACGCGATCGCGACCGCACCGTCGACGACCGTGCTTAGACTCTGGCCCTGGTCCTGGCCTCGACGGGGGCTCTCCCGGCGGGCCCGCTCGATCGCGTCCGCGGCCACGGCAGGCGCGGCAGCGAGGGCCACTCGGTCCTGGGGGCGCCGCGGGCCGGCGAGGCTCGGCGTGATTCCGGCCAGGTCGACTCGGAGGGTGCGCGAATAGGTCGCCGTGTGGGAGGGGTCGTGCCACAGGCCCTGTCGGCGGGCGTAGGTCTCGACGGTGCCGACGTGCGCCTCCTCGCGCCCTGTGGTCCGGAGGAAGTCGAGGGTGGCGGCGTCGATGGGGAACATGGCTGCCGTCGACCCGAACTCGGGGCTCATGTTCGAGATGGTGCACCGGGTGGCGACCGAGATCCTCGAGACGCCGGGTCCGGTGAACTCGACGATGTTCCCGACGACGCCGAGGGCCCGGAGACGCTCCGTTAGCGTCAGGACGAGATCCGTGGCGGTCACGCCGGCCCGGAGCTCGCCGACGAGCTCGACTCCCACGACCGGAGGGACGAGCATCGAGATCGGCTCTCCGAGCATCGCCGCCTCGGCTTCGATCCCGCCGACTCCCCACGCCAGCACCCCCAGCCCGTTCACCATCGTCGTGTGGGAGTCGGTGCCGGCGACGGTGTCGGGGAACGCGATGCCGTCTCGGACCTCGACGACCGAAGCGAGGTGCTCGACGTTGATCTGGTGCATGATCCCGGCGCCGGGAGGAACAACCTCAAGTCCGGAGAAGGCCTGCCGACCCCACTTGATGAAGCGGTAGCGCTCGGCGTTCCGCTCGTACTCACGAGCGACGTTCAACGCGGCGGCGTCGGGACGGGCGAAGAAGTCGGTCGAGACGGAGTGGTCGACGGTCAGGTGCGCCGGCACCTGGGTGTCGAGCAGCGCCGGGTCGCCCCCGCGGGCCCGGAACGCGTCTCGCATCGCTGCCAGATCGGTCAGGACGGGAACGCCGTTGGTGTCGTGCAGGAAGACGCGCGAGGGGTGGAAAGCGATGTCGGCGGAGGCGGGCGATGGTGTGAGGCTCTGGAGGAGGGCGTCGATGTCCGAGCGGCGGACTGTGTCGCCGTCCTCGTGGCGCAGCAAGTTCTCGAGGATGACGCGGTGTGCGAAGGGCAGCTGCTGCCAGCCCGGCTCTTCGTCGATCGGCCAGATGCCCACGTCGCCTGACGGCGTCCAGAGTCTTTCCGGCGGAGTACGTCGTCCCATGATCCTCCTCGATCAAGCTCATAGGCTATAGCCTGTGTCTTGTGAGGGCAACAGGTCGCCTCTAGTCTCGATATGTGCCCCTGACGATCACCGCCTTCACCAGTAAGAGCGCGTTGGCCTACGAGGCGGTGCGGCGCCAGATCCTCGGTGGCTTCATGGAGCCAGGTTCGGTGATCGGTCAGACACGGCTGGCCGAGGAGCTCGGCATCAGCACTACTCCGATCCGTGAGGCCCTCGGCCGCCTCGCCGCTGAGGGACTTGTGACGCTGGGGGCTCACAAGGACGCCCGTGTCGTCGAGCTGTCGTCCGAGGAGGCTCAGAATCTCTTCGAGGTGCGCTCGGCCCTTGACCCGCTCGCGTGCGAGCTTGCGGCCGAGCGCCGCACGGAGGACGATCTCGCCGTCATCGACGGCGCACTCGACGCCCTCGAGCCGCTGACCGGCGACTCGACC
>Ga0265780_10010880_pt1 | contig 10817 bp, 15 predicted proteins | sample P1T30metagenome_FD_192432 | JGI IMG/M metagenome (GOLD analysis project Ga0265780, IMG submission 192432) | Plant litter microbial communities from East Loma Ridge, Irvine, California - P1 T30 | ecosystem: Environmental > Terrestrial > Plant litter > Unclassified | place: USA: California... | reverse complement strand
GATCGCCCCGGGACGAGAAAAGGCCCAGCGGGTGGAGCCGCTGGGCCTTCGCTCCCCGAGTTGGACTCGAACCAACAACCTGCCGGTTCGTCGCTTGCCCTGGATTCGCGCCTCGTTCAGCGCCGCGTCCTCGCCGAGCTCGCCCCGGTCCGTGGCGTCGAGGCAGTCGTCACGCCGCTCTTCGCGGGGGCGGCAGCATGAGCGCGCACAAGGTCGACGTCGTCCAGCGCGGCGAGGGCGCCTGGGTGTGCCGTTGCTCGTGCGAGTGGGTGACGGGCTCGTTCCCCACACGCGAGGAGGCGCGCGAGGGGCGCCGCTGGCACCTGCGCGACGAGGGGGTGGCGGCGTGAGCGCCGTACTCGTGCCGAAGACAATGACAGCCGAAGAAGTCGCTTGGTCCTACCGGCACGGGGTCATCAGCGCCATGCGGTTCCGCGGGCGGTTGCTGCCGCGCCACGGGCACGCGCACGTCATGGCTCCGAGCCAAATGCTGCGCCTGGCCGATTGTGTACGACGCGAGTACATCCGCAGGCACCCGGTCCCGCGTGACCTGACGACGCGTAGGCGGGATCACCAATCGTAAGGGCGACACCTGTCGTCGTTCACTGGCAACTTGCCTAGGCTCGTCGGTCCCTGGCCCCGACTCCAGAGACCCGACACCAGAAGGACACCGACGTCATGATGATGGAGGAATACCGCAACGCCCTGCTCGCGGCTGGCCGCTCCCACGGCACCGTCAAGCAGCGCCTGTCACACATGGATCAGCTGCAGCGTCACCACCCCGACCTGCTCGCTGTGACCCGAACCGACCTCGAGCGCTTCCTCGCGAACAGGCGGACCAGCCACGCAGCCGAGACCCGCAAGTCCATGCGGTCCTCATACCGCACGTTCTACGCATGGGCCCTCGCTACGGGCCGCATCAAGAGCGACCCCGCGCACGGGTTGCCCCCAATCCGAGTGCCCCGCAAGATTCCCCGCATGGCTGCGGATGCCGAGGTGCAGCTCGGCCTCGTCGCCGCGACGCTCGAAGAGTCGGCCATGATCCTGCTCGGTCGCCTCGCCGGTCTTCGACTGTCAGAGATCGCGACGCTGCACACGAAGCACCGCGAGCACGACGTCCTCCGAGTCACCGGCAAGGGCGAGAAGCAGCGCATGGTCCCGATCAACGACGACCTGATGCACGTCCTCCTCGAGCTTGAAGAGGAACGGGCGGGCGGCTACTACTTCCCCGGCCGGTACGGCGGACACATGCACCCGGCGTCCGTGAACAAGATCATCACGCGCAGGCTCGGCACGAACCCGCACAGCCTCCGCCACGCAGCCGCCACCAGCGCCTACCGAGGCACTCGAGACCTGCGAGCCGTGCAGGACTTCCTCGGGCACTCTTCGCTGGCGACCACGGAACGCTACCTGCACGTCGGCCTCGACGCAGTGCGGTCGGCCGCGGAGGCGACAGCACTCCCCCGCCGCGGCCACCTGCGGCTCGTGCCTGCCGACGATCGTCCGCCGGGGTTGACGCATGCAGCGGCCTGACTGATCTGTCGCGTGGGCGTCCCTGCGCTGCCACCAACACTGCACCACTCCCACGTCGTCACCGTTCCGCGCGCGAGTCATCCCCGCCCCTCGAACGGGGAGGCAGACATAACGAACACGCACCCTAAACTGAGCCCCATTCACCACCTGCCAAGTCAAGGACCTTCATGAAAAAGCACATCATCGGCGCTGCTGCCGTCATCCTCCTCACCCTCACCGGCTGCAGCGCGACCACCACTGACACGGCTTCTCCCGCTCCCGCAGCGACGGCCGACTCCGCCGCGCCCGCTCCCGCGGAGGAAGCAGCCGCAGACGCGCCCCGCACGGTCACCTATGACGTCACGAGCGACGCAGCCACCGCCGGCAACGTCACCTACATGACGTTCAACGACGGTGGTAGCGGTACAGAGCAGGCCACCGACGCTGCAGTCCCCTTCACAAAGTCAGTCGAGATCGCCGATGACGGCATGTTCGAGATGAGCATCTTCTCGCTGACCGCTCAGGCTTCAGCCGAGGCGACCACCATCACCTGCAAGATCACCGTCGACGGTCAGGTCATCTCGGAGCAGACCTCCACCGGCCAGTACGCGGTCGTCTCATGTTCCGGATCTCCCGAGTAGGCACGAGCGTCCGATACGAAAAAGGGGCCCCACTCAACCGGCAAGGTTGAGTGGGGCTTCGTCGTGTGCTGGCGGTCTGTCGGAGGTCGGTGGCACCATGCGCGCCATGGCAGTGCAACCCGACCACCGACCCGCCGAAGCAATCGCTGCCGAGAACGGCATGGACCTCGTCGTCGTGGCTCAGTCGGGCCCCTACGTCATGTGCCGGTTCCGCGCTCACCCGAACGCAGTCAACTACTACCTCCGGGACACGAGACGCGGGAAGCGGCTCCGAGAGAACGTCTGGCAGCGGCCGGGCTACCGGTGGGCCGCGTCCAACCTCGGGGACGACATCAGCTTCCCGACGGCGCTCGAAGCGTTCGAGGCGTGGGTGAAGGCGCAGGGGTGAACGACGAAGCGACCCCCTGCCCGGACTCGTGAAAGCCAGGCAGGGGGTCGCTGTGTGTCAGGTGCTCGGTGGTCCGGCGGCGGTGTTCCAGACGCTGTCGTCGGCGCGGAGGGCGCGGGCACGGTCGAGGGCCTGCTCCTCAAGGCGCGTGAAGCGCAGCGCGACGCCGGCGCGCTCGACGGCGTTGTCCAGGGCGTCGAACCCCTCGCCGATGATGCGGTTCACGCGGTGCTTCTCGTCGCGGTCCTCGATGAGAGTGTCGACCTTGCCGGAGACGACGTCGAGGTCCTTACGGAGCTGCCGGTTCTCGGCCCAGAGATCTTGGATGGTGACCGGCCCCCTGACTCGGCGAACGATGATGAGTGCCGCCGCGGAGACGAGGGCTGCGGCGACGACGGCTGCGGGTGCCACCCACGCCGGGATCACCGCATCACCACGCCTCGAGCGATGCGGACGAGCCTCGCGAACGGGTGCACCGACAGGGCGACGGGGAGCACTGCGACCGGGAGTCGCGACATGTTCCCGTCGAACTCGGTGCGGACGACGATCGCGAGCGCGTAGCCGACGAGCAGCGCGATCAGGAGCAGCGTTGTCACGAGCTCGAACGACGTCTGCCCGTACCGGCGACTGATCAGCACCCCGGCAATCGCGGCCACGGCGAAGAACACCGTCAGGATCGGCCAGAGCAGCGCCCAGGTTGGCCCGCCGACGACGTCGAGGGTTGCGACCCCGACCCACCCGGCGAGGGTGCCGTAGAGGGCGACGAGGGCGTAGACGATGACGAGGGCCGTCGAGGACGGGGTCGTGACGCGGGCGGCGTCCGTGACTGCCTGCTTCACGGTCAGCTTCCCGGGTCTGCGCGGTGCTTCGGCTCGTCGTCGTCGGGCCCGCTCAGGTCGAGCTTGCCTGCGATCACGTCCGTGCCCTCGATGCGGGTCTCGCCCGTGACGGCGACGACGCCGTTCCCCACCGGAGTCCAGTTCACGTGCTGCGCCGCGAGCGTTGCCACGTCCGCCTCGGACATACCCTCCGTCGGACTCACGCGCACCTCGACCGGCAGGTCGGGCGCGCCGACGTACTCGACGAGCGCGGGGTCGACGCCCTGCACGACGATGGGGGGCACCGCGTGCGCGGCCGCGTCGACGGCCTGCACGAACTGCGCCTCCTGCTTCGGCGTGGGCCGGTTCACGGTCTGCCAGGTGACGTAGCCGACGGAGAGCAGTGCGCCGAAGCCCGCGGCGGCGATGGTGCCGAGCTCGTCGCCGTTGAGGACACCGTCGGTCAGAGCCGTGCCGAGCACGGGGACGGCGGCGGCGAACGCGGCCGCGACGCCCGCGCCGGCGGCCTTGCGTCCGTTGGCGAGGAGGTCGCCGGTGGTGTTCTTGACCTCGGGGAGGGTGGGGTCGGTGGTGGTCATCAGCTGCCTGCCTTCTGGAAGAGGCCGCGCACGCCGGCGACGACCTTGTTGGTGATGGACGTCTCGTCGACGGTGACCTTGAGGCCGGACGCGTCGACCTTGGCGGTGCCGGCCTTCTGGTCGACGCCGGCGAGGCGGGCGGCGGCCGACTGCACCCCGTTGAACCCGGGGAGCCCGGCCGCCCACACGAGTCGGGCGGCATCGGCTGCGAGGTCGCTGCGGTGCGCGACGATGCGGCCGAGCATGTGGTCCCACTCGTTCGCGGGGATGTTCACCGGGTCCCGGTCGGCGACCCAGCCGCGGGTGCGCCACAGGGTGACGTAGCCGGGCGAGGGCATCGGCCAGTAGAAGCCGGTGCTGACGTCGACAGCGGCGATGGTGCCGTTCCCGGAGTGCCTGTAGAGCCTGGCGGTCATGTCCTGGTCCTCTCGTTCTTGCGGGGTGGGGCCGGCGCTGGCGAGCTTGCGCGCGGTGCCGGGGACGTACTCGAAGTGCCATTTCTCGGCCGGGCGGAACCCGGCTCCGGTGTGGTGGATGCCGTACTCGGCACCGGCGGCCTTGATGAGCGCGTGGGCCCGGTCGGAGATGACGGATCCGCCGGGGCCGCCGAGGTCGAACGCGCGGGACTCGTCGTTGCCGCCGCCGTCGTGCTTCGACGTGAACGGCCGGGCGGCGACGACGGCCGGGGGTGCGCCGCGGCGGGCGTAGTCGTTCCAGAACGCCGACTGCGATGCGCGGGGGCGGGTGGCCTCGTTGATCGTGACCCGCTCGCTGGCGGGCAGTTGCGGGTTGACGATCGCGAGGACCGCGAGCAGCTGCAGGCCGGCTCTCTGCTCGCTGTATTGCGGGGTGCCGCGCAGCGTGCCGAACTCGCTGTTACCGACGAAGATCCGTGCCACGGGTGCCTCCTTCCGGGGGAACGACGAACGCCCCGCACAAGGGCGGGGCGTTCGTCAGGGTGGGTGGTGCGGGTCAGGTGGGCGACGGGACCGTCGTCGACCCGATGACGGCGGCACCGGTAAGGGTCCACACGGAGCCACCCTCGGAGGTCCACGTGGGGGTGTAGGGCGGCCAGGTGGTGCCGAAGCGGATCCCGATGATGCTCGCCCCGGTGCGGTCGCGGAGGGCGGCGAGGGTGATCGCGGGCAGCGGTGAGGCATTGCCGCCGAAGGCGCTGGCGATGACGAACGGGGCCGTGGTCGCCTGGACGCCCTTGCCGGCTTCGGTGTCGCCGATGGTGCTGCCGGTGCCGATCTCGGTGTAGGTGGTGCCGCCGTCGAGGGACAGGTACCGCCGGAGCTTCTTCGCGGGCACGTCGAGGCGGATCTTGACGCCGATGAGCTTCCCACCCCAGGTGTCCTTCAGCGGGGCCGACGTCGTCGCGTACGGGGTCAGCGAGGTGTTGGTGCCGAACCCGGTGGAGAGGGCGAGGTCGCCCGTGGCGGTGACGCGCAGAAACCACCCCTTGCCGTCGACGTAGCGGCGGGCGAGCTCGTACGCGACCGGGGTCGCGGGGGTGCGGAACACGACCTCGACCTCGTACCCGTCGGAGCGATTCCACCCGTCGACGTAGGACGCCTGGGCGTACCCGCCGTTCGGGATGAGGCCGTCGTGAAGGGCGGGGATTCCTCGGACGCGGCGCAGCAGCGGGTTGCCGATGCGGGTGCCGGCGAAGTGGCGGGTACGCATCACTGGGCTCCTTCCTGGACGGTGCGGAGGTTGGTGTGGGCACCGATGTACCCGTCGGCGGGGTAGTCGATGACTTCGTTGTAGAGCCACCCGAGCGCCCCGGCCCAGTAGGGGCGGATCGCCGGGCGGGCGGCGGGGCCGTAGAGGAGGGTCTGCTTCCAGGTGCCGTCGCGTTGCAGCTTGAACGACTCGAGGGTGTGCATCCCGTTGAGCTCCCGGCCGAGGCAGATCTCGGTGCCGTTAGACCCGAACCGCATGCCCATGCCGTTGAGGTAGTTCGAGTCGACCCGGTTCCCGAAGCGCTTCCCGGCCCGTCCGAACGCGTGGCGGGTGTAGGTGCCGTCGGGCTTGAAGAGGGCGGCGTAGTAGGTCCAGTCGTCCGGGGTCGCGAGGGGCCCCTCGGCGTAGAGGAGCGCGTCGCGGGTGCCGTAGAACAGGCGGCGGCCCCAGGTGTCGGGATCGGGGACGCCGGTGATCGCCGGGGTGAAGTCCGCGTAGGAGCGCCCGTCGCCCAGCCGCCCCTTGGTCGCGTCGTTGGCGTAGGTGATCTCGCCCGTCTCGACGTTCAGCGTGTACCGGTAGTAGTCCGGCTTGACTCGGCGCACCTTCTCGGGGTTGTAGCCGGTGACGAGGGGCACGCACTGCTGCCCGGCGGCGTTCGTGAAGGACGGGCCGATGTGGGTGTAGCACTGCTGGCCCGGCGAGGAGAAGAACTCCAGGTAGGCGCTCGAGGTGATCGTGCGGGCCACGAGGTCGTAGCTGATGGGGATCATGCCCCACGCCTCGACCTCGCGGCGGATGCCGGCGTAGACCTCCGCCTTTGCCCGGGTGCTGGCCTTCTCGCGGAGCACGAGCTGGTTATAGGAGACGCGGCCGCCGCCGGGGAGGACGGCGATGGGGTTCCGTGCGAGGGAGTCCACGGAGCCGTCCGGGTCGCCGAGGATCGCCTCGAGGCTGTACGTCTGGTTGTGCTTGTTGTAGACGTACGTCAGGGACCCGTCGGGGAGGATGAGGAGCCCGCCGAGGTTGTGGTCGTCGGCGACGGTCTGCACGATTTGCACGCCGCGGACGGGTGCGCCAGGGCGGGCCTCGAGGACGTAGTGCCAGCCGTCGTGGTCCATGCACGCGATGAGGACTCGGTTGTTGGCCTTGTCCTCGACGACCATGTTCGTCCACCACTCGGTGGTGCCGCCGTCCCACTTTGCGGTCGCGCCGCCAATGCGGTCGGCGATGATGCCGATTGACCAGTCGCTGAGGGCGAGGTCGGCGAGACCGTCCTTCGCGCCGAAGCTGAGGAGCACCTCGTCGGCGTCGGTCGACAGGAGCCAGGCGTAGGGGCTGCTCTCGCCCATTTGGGCGGCCTTGAGGAACCCGTCCGATGCGGCACCGGTGAGGGTCAGCTCGACCGCGGGGCCCGCCTGCGGGGCGAAGCGTGCGACCCGGGACGATGCCAGCTCGCTGGACACGGCGGCCTTCGCGGCCTGCGCGGGGACATCGCTCTCGGCGAGCGACTGAGCCACTAGCGGCTTCACGGCGCTCTTGACCGCCGCACGCGCCTCGGTCCCCTCGGTACCGATGTACTCGGCGACGACGGGGTCGGTCGCGATCGCGAGCTGCGCCTTCTCTACCCAGGGCATCTAGTTAGTCCATTCGTGAAGGGTCGGAAGCGGGAGGGTCGTCGGGTCGATCCACCACGTGTACTGAGACGGCATCGGTGGCGGCGACGACCCGATGAAGACGGCCCCGGATCCGGCGGGGGCGGACAGGAGCGTGCCGATCTGCCCCCCGGCCGCGGGGACGGTGATCCGCCACCTAGGGTGGTCGAAGCCACCGCCGGGGGTGAGCCAGAGGATTGTGAGCTCGTACCAGGTCTCCGGTACGAGGCCGGCGGTCGCGACGAGGTCGACCTCGAAGTAGCCGGAGGGCTGCGGAGTCACCAGCACGGGGGCCGTGGCGAGGAGGCGCCCGTTCTTCGTCGATGCTTCCTGCGGGGTGAACACGAGCTGTGGCTGCTGGTCCGCGAGGGGCTTCAGCCCGAAGTCGGTGAGGGTGCCGGTCACGAGCGGCATGCGGGCTCCTAGCTCTGCCGGGCGACGAGCCCGGAGCTTCTGTTGATGACGAGCGGCACCCATTCGTCGGAGTCCTTCGGGACCCCGAAGGTGTCGACGAGGCGTAGGCCGCCGCCGCGGATGTTGACGCCGTCGGCGGTGGTGATGTCGACCGAGGAGTTGGCGAGGAGGTCGATCAGGCCGACCGCGCCGAGGAAGAGGGTCTCGGTGGAGTAGAGGCCGCCGCTGCCGCCGTTGTAGCTGGGGCCGAGGTGAAGGACACCGGCCGTGACGACGCCTTGGTCGATGACGTCGACGTCGCCGGCGATGGTGGTGTCGCCGTTGATCTCGGTCTCGCCGTTCATGACGGTGCGCCCGGTGAAGGTGACGTCGCCCTCGACCATCAGCGGGCCCGTGATCGTAGTTCCACCCTTGATGTCGAGGAGGCCCTCGATGCTCATCGCGCCGACGATGGTAGAGGTGCCCTCGAGGCGGAGGGGGCCGATGAAGGTCGTGCTGCCGGTGATGTCGAGTGGTCCTTGCACGGCGACGGGGCCGGTGAAGTCGGCGTTGCCGGTGACGACGAGGGAGCCGCGGACGCGGAGCTGCCCGTCGACGTATTCGATGCCGTCGACGTAGAGGCTGCCGGAGACACGCCCAGATCCGTTGATGAGGAGCGAGTTCTCGCCGTTCATCTCGAGGGTGCCGTCGGTCACAGAGGTGTTGCCGATGGGGGCCCGGGTCTCGAGCTTGCGGACTCGGCGGACGAGCTCGGCGATTATCCCCTCGGAGTTCAAGATCTTGCCCACGGGGCCGCCTTCCTACTGCAGTTGCAGCGCGATGGTGTTCGTGAGGTTGCCGGAGAAGCCGACAAGGCGGAGGTCGTCTTTCCAGCCGTCGAACACCCACGGGTCGTTCTGGGTGTAAACGCGGTGCTGCTGCCCGAGGGCAAGGTCCGCTATCCCGGGCTGCGCGTCGGCTTGGATGCTCAGCTCCCAGTCACTGACGGGCTTCTGCTGGCTGAGGACGAGGGCGTCGGCGTGCGACTGAAGCACTCGGCCGTTGCGGACTTGGCTGTACGCCTCTGCACGCTCAAGGGCCGGGGTGTCGGTCGTCTGCCAACCACTGCGAACTGGGAGCTTCTCCTCCGAGCCCTCCCCCGTGGCGTAGATCACGTTGGCCTGCTGATCGGCGTTGCCCTTGAGGGCGAAGCCCGTCACCGGGGAGTCAGGAGCGGCGAGGTTCCACTCGGCCGGGCTACCCGTGAGGGTGCCGATGCGGGGTACCCATTCGAGGCGGTCCTGGTCGGACCAGCGCGGCAGGAAGTCGACGTCGGGGCCGCCTTCGTCGTTCTGGACCTCGACGAGCTCGTCTTCGATGCGGTTCAGGTTGTAGTCGAACCAGGTGCGTGAGGCGGGGCCGGGCATCCCAACGGCCGGGAGAACGATCGGCAGACGGTAGTTCGCGCGGGGCCCCTCGACCGCGAGTCGGACGAGGCGCCCGGCGAGGGAGGCCAGGGACTCGTTCTCGTAAACGACTTTGCCCTTCGGCGTGTACCCGTCGACGCCGAAGGTGTGGCGCGACTTGAAGATCTCCCGCAGCTCGGCGTGGGAGAACGTCAGGGCACCGGTGGGCTCGTGGTAGTCGGGGTTGATGAGGATGCCGGCGTAGACCGCGAGCGGCCGTGCCAGGGAGGCGTCCTGCCAGGACCGCACGACGGTCACGTCCCACGGTGTCAGGAGGCGGCGGCGGTCGTCGCGGCGGGCAGCGATCGAGGATCCCGTGCCGATGCTCTCGAGGTCAAGCTTCAGCGAGCCGGTCCCGATCCCGTTGAGCCGCCTCGACCAGCTGAGGTCCTGCAGCGCGGTGAGGTCCAGTTGCACGAGCTTGTCGCCGGTCACGGTGCTGCAGAGGTGCGTGGTCCACATGATTTCTCCCGACGGTGGGGCGGTCGTCAGCCGCCGATGTAGGTGTCTTTCACGCGGGTCACCATGGACAGGGACCCGCCGGCAGGTACGAGTCGCACGGGCACGGTGCGACCGGGGGCGACGGTCCAGACGTCGGCTTCCGCGACGATCCCGTAGCGGGCGTTGCCGCGGATGATGACCTGTCCGGTCGCCATGTCCACCAGGTGCGGCGAGTCCGTGCTGACGGGTTCGCGGACGGTGAAGCGCTTCCCGTCGGGCCCGTTGAGCGTGTAGCCGGGCCCGGTGCCGCTGATGACGTGGACGGGTGCGGCACCGAAGTTACCGCGGTGCCAGATCTGCGTCTGCTCGTTCCCGGCGGACGGGAAGGAACGCTCTTCGCCGTACTTACGGGGGTCGGGGAACCAGAGCTGGAGCTGCCAGTCGGCTATGCGGGGTGTGCGGCCTCGGTGCTCGAAGAGCACCTCGCCGGCGAGGGTGCCGTCGGCGTACTGAACGCCGGCGGCGGTTTCGACGGTGACCCGTCCGTATTCGCCCTCGGCGAGGATGCCGGTGAGCTTCCGGCCGAGGGCGGCGGTCTCCTGCTCGGTGGGCGCGATGCCCATGCCGGTGAGGGTGACGGTGCGGGACTCGCGGCGGCCAGGGGCCCGGAAGGATCCGTGTCCTTGCCGGGCCGCCTGGTCTCTGCGGGTGCCGACGCCGCTGGTCCATCCCTTGAAGCCGTCGGGCCCAAGGTATAGGCCCCGGGTGACCGTGATGCCGTCGGGCCGTCCGTAGATGCGGAGCCCGGCAACGTCAATCATGAGGACGTCGTCCACTGTCACGCCCTCCTCATGAAGCCCTCGACGCGGTCGATGGCTGTGTTCCCGATGGATTCCTCGGACTGGCCCGGGTTCGGGTAGACGTTCACCTCCACCTTGGGTCCGGCCTCTCCGCTGTCGGCCGACCCGGCGCGGCTGGCTCTGCCTCCGGGGTCGTCAGGGCCGGGGGTGGCGGGGACGCTCATGAGGGCGTTCATGGCGCTAGAGACGCGGGAGCGCGCTCCGGTGACTCCGCCGGCGAACTGGTCACCGATGGCGAGGCCGGCGGTCTTCACGCGTGTCCACCCGGAGCCGGAGAACTGGCCCCGGCGGGCGGGGCTGTGCGGGAAGAAGTCGCCGACGTAGTCCATGACACCGCCGACGGCGTCTCCGACGT